>Ga0114931_10001999_pt1 | contig 25995 bp, 23 predicted proteins | sample 2SBtaG_FD_89579 | JGI IMG/M metagenome (GOLD analysis project Ga0114931, IMG submission 89579) | Deep subsurface microbial communities from Kolumbo volcano to uncover new lineages of life (NeLLi) - 2SBTROV14_V59a metaG | ecosystem: Environmental > Aquatic > Marine > Volcanic | place: Kolumbo... | reverse complement strand
GAGGTACTCGAGCACCATGAACGGCTGGCCGGCGTACTCACCGACCTCGTAGATGACGACGATGTTCTCGTGCTGGCAGCGGGCGGTGGTGCGCGCCTCGAGGATGAACCGCTGGGTCAGCTCGGGATGGTCGGTCTGCAGGAACTTGATGGCGACGCGGCGGCCCAGCTTGGTGTCGCGGGCCAGGTAGACGGTGCCCATGCCGCCGGCGCCGAGCTCGCGGATGATCTCGTAGTGGCTGATGCGCGTGCCCGGCCGCGGCTGCAGCGAAGCAGAGTGCATCCCCGTGGTCTCGTTGGACGCGGACGGGGTCTCACTGGCTTCGCCGACCCGCGGCGTGTGCGCGGGCGGCGTGTGCTGCATCGGCGTGATGTTGGACTGCGCGTCGGCGGTCGCGGCGCCGCTGGGCATCAACAGGGTCTGTTTGGCCGGCTCGACGTTGTCGCGCTTCATCGCGGCGGCGCTGGCCGCGACGGTGCGTTCGTCGGGCTCGCCCTGAAGGACGGTGCGCTCCTCCGGACCGGCCCCGCTATTCCCGGCGTTTTGATCTGCCATGGCGGTATCCTCTGCTTCTCCCCCCGCGCCGAGGTGGCGCGCGCGTCTCGCTGACGAACGTGATCATCAGCGGACGAAGGCGGATTGTAGATCACCAAGGGAGGAACTTCGGCGTAGTTCCCCACATTTGCTGCGCTTATGTAGGTGGGAGTCGGTGGCCAATTGTAGGCGCGACTACGCTGAAGCGCTGGTCGGGGTGCGACCCCACGGGCCGACTCAGTCCGCGGGGACGGAGCGCTCGGCGGCCCAGTCGCGCAGCCATTTGATCTTCTCGGCCATGGTCACCGACAGCGGTTGCGTGGCCGCGAGCTCGGCCAGCAGGTGGTCGGTCGCCAGTGGCTGATGCGCGGCGAACGCGCTGTACATCGCCGACACCACCGACTGCTCGATCTCGGCCCCGGAGAAGCCCTTGGACGCCGCCGCCAGCGCCGCCAGATCGAACGCCGCCGGGTCGCGTCCGCGCAGTCGCAGGTGAACGGCGAAGATGGCGCTGCGCACCTCTTCGTCGGGCAGGTCGACGAAGAAGATCTCGTCGAAGCGTCCCTTGCGCAGCAGCTCCGGTGGCAGTTGGCTGACGTCGTTGGCGGTGGCGACCACGAACACGGTCTGGCCCTTGTCCTGCATCCACGACAGGAACGCGCCGAACACCCGCTTCTGTGTGGCGTTGTCGTCGCCGCCGCCGGAGGCAAACGCCTTTTCGATCTCGTCGATCCACAGCACCGCCGGCGCCATCGACTCGGAGACTTCGAACGCCTTGCGCAGGTTGGCCTCGCTCTGGCCCAGGTATTTGCCGAACAGGCTGCCGGCGTCCAGTCGCAGGAGCGGCAGCTTCCACTCGCTGGCCACCGCCTTGGCACACAGGCTCTTGCCGCAGCCGGGGACGCCGAGGAGCATCACGCCCTTGGGCGCATCGAGCCCGAACTTCTCCGCCTGCGAGGGGTCGCGGAAGATCGCCGCTCGCTTCTCCAGCCAGCTCTTGAGCGACTGCATGCCGGCGACGTCCTTCATCGACTGTGGCGCGGGTACGTACTCGACGGCGCCGCTGGCCGCCAGCATGTCGGCCTTGGCCTTGCGCACGGCTTCGAGGGTGGCGCCGTCGAAGCGCCGCGACTCGACCACGCAGCGGCTGATCAGCCGGCCGATCTCGAAGAAGGTCATGCCGGCCAGCAGATCGACCAGTCGGCGCGCCTCCTCGTTGCTCATGTTGACGTCGAAGTCGACGCGGGTTCCCAGGTCGCGCAGCACCCGCTTGACGTAGTCCCAGCGCTCGGTGGGCGAGGGCGGGGTGACGTCGATGCGGGTGACCCGATGCTCGAGCTCGGGGACCAGGTGGACCCCTTCGCCGATGAAGAACAGTGCCCCGGCGTTCTTGGAGAAGCGGTCGTAGACGTCCTTGAGCAGCTCGATCGTCACCGGCATCTCGCTGAACGTCGCCAGATCCTGCATCTCGAACACCGCCGGGTCGCGACGGGTGAGGATGTGCTCCAGGCAATGGTGTGGGGCGATGGTCCGCTCGACGTGGGCGTCGGGCCGCCCGTCGAGACACAACCCCTTGTGTACCCGCCATACGTAGTGCGGCAGCTTGCTGCCGCGGGCGGCGGCGGCGATCATCGAGTGCGCCCGCGCGTCGTCGTCCGTCTCCAGGAGGATGAGCGCGTGGTGCGCCACCAGGATCAATTCGAGGTCGTGGACCAGGTCGTCCGGCACGCCCCGGAGAATAGCCCAGGAGGCTGGTGTTAGACGGGACGTTTGACACCAGACCTAGAACCTAGAGCGCCGACCGATCGCCGCTCTGAGCTACGTCGCCGATGACGATGGTCGGCTCGGACACGCTGGAGGCCCGCGGGTGGCGGCGAATCGGCTGGACCAGCGGCACCACCTGGGCGCGGCGCCCGCGCGCGGCCAGGGTCGAGAAGACCTCGCGGCGCAGCTCCGGCGCGACGACGATGCTGTCGTCGGTGCGGGTCTCGGCTTCTGCCGGCTCGCTGGTGAACAGGTGCAGCGAATGGCCGCGCTCACCTCGCCGGGTCAAGTCGACGATCGCGATCACCTCGGTGCGGCGTCCGGGCTCGACGTTGATCACCATCTGGCTAACCGACGACAGGACCGTGTACAGGCCCAGTCCGGCGCCGCCGTCCTTCTGCTCGATCTGATCGCCCTCGGCGAAACAGCGGCGCAGCCCGGCGCGGATGTGCCGCGGGCCGAGGGCGCCGAACCAGTCGGTCACCGACAGGACGAACACGTTTCCATCCGATCCGAACTCGACCTGGGCCTGCTCCCACGGATCGAGCACGATCTTCTCGCGCCGGCTGCAGTTGGCGTAGCGCGCGCGGCCGCGCTCGTCACGCGGGGCGTTGTAGACCGCGTTGGTCACCAGCTCGTCGACCACCAGGCTCATCGCCGAGCGCACGTCGCGGCCGGCGCCCAGCCAGCCCAGGTAGTCCTGCACGCAGTCGATGACGTCGTCGCGATCGCTCGCGCCGCGTACCGGCACCGTCGACAGATCGACGCCGAAGTCGGGCAGGTATTTCTTGGCGCCGAAGATGTCCCCGCGGAGGATCTTCTCGGCGGTCACGACCACCTCGCGGGCGTCGAATGACGCCAGGCCGCCTTGGTTATCGCCGGACGACATGAAGTGGGGGATCGCCAGGTCGCAGACGCACTCGATCAGCGCGTCCGGGTCGTTGCTGGCCGACAGCACCGCAAACGGCACCCGTTCGTACGCGGCCCACGACAGGTCGTCGAGATCGCAGCGCTCGGCGTGGTCGAACAGCACCAGGTCGACCGCGCGCGCCGCGATCAGGTCGCGGGCGGTGGTCGGTGAGTCGACCTGCGCCACTTCGTTGCCGGCGGCGCGCAGGCAGGTGGACAGCCGGCGGGCTCCGGCACGGTCGCGGGTGTAGAGCAGGATCGACTTGCCCAGCATGAGTCGTTCACGTCGCAGGTTCCATGCCACGTGCAAGGCGGCGGCATCGCAGCGGGCGCCGCGCCGCGGCGTACCAGCGTTGCACGATCGGCGGTGTACCCCGAGGGTGCAGCTGTGCAGCCACTGTAAGCGGCCCGACGCCGCTTGCAGCGAAAACCTACATGGAGATCGAGCCCTTACGGAAGTCGCTGCGACCGATGTGGACGTTGATGCAGACCGGCTTGCCCGCCTGCGAGGCCTCGATCGCCTGGTCGAGGACGCGCTCGGTGTCGGCCGGATCGGTGAGCAGGAAGCCGACCCGCCGTAGCCCTCGGCGACCTTCTGATAGTCGGTGCGACGGAGCACTGTGCCGACGTCGTCGCCGAGGATCTCCACCTGCTCGCGCGCGATCTGCGACCACGCGCCGTCGCTGCCGATCACCGCGATCGGCGCCAGGCCGTGGCGCACGCAGGTGTCGAACTCGGACAGGCTGTAGGCGCTCGAGCCGTCGCCGTAGATCAACCACACCTGAGCGCCGGGGCGGCACAACGATGCGCCCACGGCGAAGCCGCCGCCGACGCCCAGGGTGCCGAACACGCCGGGGTCGAGCCACGACAGCGGGCGGCGCGGGCGGAGGATGTACGCCGCGGTGGCGACGAAGTCACCGCCGTCGACCACCAGCACCGAATCGTCGGCCAGCTTGTCCTCGAGGGTGCGGAAGAAGGCCAGCGAGTTGACCAGCTCGCCGCTGGCGCCCGCCTGATCTGCGATCTGGGCGTCGCGCGCCTGTTCGCGTTCGCGCACGGTGGCGAACCACGGCTCGCGCCGCTGCGGCTCGCCGACCGCCGCCGCGAGCTCCTGCAGGAACTGCCCCGGGTGCATCTCGACCGCGATCTCCGGCTTGCGATTCTTGCGCAGGTCGACCGGGCTGAGGTTGGCAGCGATCAGCGTCGCCTTGGACGAGATGCTTCGGCCGTAGCCGAGGCGGAAGTCGAACGGGAAGCCGGTGACCACGACCACGTCGGCTTCCTTCAGCGACTTGCCTCGGGCGTGACGGAACTGCACCGGGCTGGTCCGGCCGAGCAGGCCGCGGGCCATGCCGCCGAGCCAGGTCGGGATGCCCAGCTCTTCGACCGCGCGGGCCAGCGGCCCAGGGTCGCTGACGTTGACCAGCGTCTGGCTGCCGATCACCAGCGCCGGGCGCTGGGCGTTGCGCAGCACCGCGGCCGCGTCGGCGACGCTGCCGTTGCGCCGCGGGCGCGGAATCTCCAGCCTGGGCAGCTCGAGGCCGACGTGAGGGGCGTGGAACTGACGGTACAGGTGGCCGCGCAGGTACAGCTCCAGCGCGCGGGCGCCCAGGCCGCTGGCGTGCTCGACGCCGCTCTCCTTGATGTACCACTCCTTGACCAACGACTCGGGGTAGAGCACATCGACCGGCACTTCGAGGAAGACCGGGCCGGGGACGCCTTCGGTCGCCAGCTCGAGTGCCTTGTCCACCGTCGGGCCCAGCGCGGACACCGTGCGCACGCTGGTGGTCCATTTGGTGATCGGCTTCATCAGCGACATCTGATCGATGTCCTGCAGCGCGCCGCGGCCCTTGAGGATCGTCGGTGTCGCGCCGCCGAAGATCACCACCGGTGACTGCGCCATCTGCGCGTTCTTGACCGCCGTGACCGCGTTGGTCACGCCCGGTCCAGCGGTCACCGCGGCGATGCCGGGGACGCCGGTCATGCGCGCGACGGCGTCGGCGGCGAAGACCGCGTTCTTCTCGTCGCGCATGTCGACCACCTTGATTCCGCAGGCCTTGGCGCCCACCAGGATGGGCGAGATGTGGCCGCCACACAGGGTGAATAGGAAGCGGATTCCCCGTCGCGCGAGGACCTCTCCGACGATAGCTCCACCGTCTCGATCCGGCATGGCGCGCACGATCGCACAACCTGGTGATCGGCGTCCGCGGTTTTTTCTCGAATCATTCCGCCGATCCGGCGTGCTGGTCCGGTAGTTCCCTGACGTACTGCGCCGCGCAACGTTGTGAAAAACAACACGATTTTTCCTGGTCACCACATCTGTTTCATGGTCTTTGAACGGTGCTCGGTCGCCCGCTGGGGGGGACGAACGGGACGAGGAGAGCGCAATGCAGATCGAACGAGAAGAATGGGAACGCGACGTCTTCGACAACCTCGGTGAGCTCATCGACGAGATGCTGGAGGCGCTCGAAAGCACCGCGCAGTCGCTGCACGAGCTATCCGGGCCCCCCTACACCCCGGTGGCCTCGCCGCACGAGCTGGCGCGCGGGATGAACGCCATGCCGTCGTGGGACGAAACCGACGACGCCTGGTGCCCGCGCCTGGCGTAATTCGCGCGGCGTAGCCATCGCGGGCGACTCCGGTGTAGATTCGAACGCCGGGGGGATGCGCCGGCTCATTCTCATTTGCGTGCTCGGCCTGGCGACGGTGATGCCGCGCGTGGCTGCGGCCGACGGTCCGACCGCGCGGGAAAAGAAGAAGGCGCGCAAGCTGGTCCTGTCGGCCGGGCGGCACAAGCGCAAGGGCGACAAGTTCGCCAAGCACAAGAGCAAGCGCTACCGCAAGAAGGCGGACAAGGAGTACCGCGCCGCGGTCACCGCCTACCTCGAGTCGTTCAGCCTGGTCGAGGACGACGACGTGGTGTTCAAGCTGGCCCGGGTCTATCAGGCTCGCGGCGAGACCCGCTGGGCGTTGCGCGGCTACGCGCACTACCTGGAGCTGCAGCCAAACGGCACCCACGCCGAGAGCGCGCAGGCCCAGGTCGACGCGCTCACCGCGGCGTTGGCCGACGCATCCGAGGACGACGGGGTGGGGCCGGCCGATCTCGATCCGACGGCGGTCTTCGGGCTCGAGCCGCCGCCGCCGGAGGAGAAACCGGAGCCCTCGCCGCCAAAGGAGAAGCCGGCGCCGAAGCCCGAGCCGGTGATCACCAGGCCGGCGCCGAAGAAGCAGCCCGGTCGCCTGCTGAAGTGGGGCGGCATGGGCACCGCCGGCGCCGGCGCGGTGCTGCTGACGGTCGGCATCGTCTACGGCGTGCAGGCCAGCTCGGCCGCCAGCGCCCTCGAGAACAACACCGACCAGTGGAACCAGAACGACAAACAGCGCATCCGCGACGGCAAGGCGGCGTCGGACAAGATGGTGCTGTTCACCAGTATTGGTCTCGCCACCATGGCGGTCGGCGGCGTCGTCTACTATCTGGGCAGGCGCGCCGATTCTCGCGCCAACGAGAAGCGCGTCGTGGTGACGCCGCAGCTCGGCGCCGGCACCCTGGGCGTCGCCGTGAGCGGGTGGTTCTGATGCGCGCCGCGCTGCTCGCCGTCACCGCCGCCGCGCTGTTGGGCGCCTGCTTCGACCCGAGCTATCCGGCCAACCTGCCGTGCGATCCCACCGGCTGGTGCCCGCCGGGGCAGACCTGCAACGTTCGCAACGTCTGCGTCGCCGACGGCAGCGGCGACGGCGACGGCGGCGCGGCAACTATCGACGGCACGCCGGCCGACGCCGGCCACGGCGCGCTGACCGCCATCGACATCGGCGCCGACGTCACCATCGCCGTCGGCGAGACCCACCAATTCACGGTGACCGGCACCTACGAGGACGGCTCGACCGCAGCGATCACCGACTTCGCCATCTGGGACAGCAGTGACATGGCGGTGATGTACGTCGACTTCATGGGCCTCGCCCACGGCCAGGCAGCCGGTCAGGCGACCGCGCGCGCCCGCTACGTCGGTCGCGTCGACACCGCGCTCGTGACGGTGACTGCGCCGTAGACGGCGGCGAAGGAATCCTCCACCGCGAAGCGAGGGCTTCGTCGGCAGCCGCGGAGGTTAGAAGTTGCCCTGGACCAGCGGCAGCTGCAGCTCGACGTAGCGCTTGCCGCCCAGCGAGCGAGGCACCATATCGATCTCGGGCAGATCGAACGACAGTCGCCGCCCGGCGATGCCCAGATCGAGGTGCGCCTTCACCTTCGCGGCGCCGTGGTCGAAGGCGACGTGGCTGTTGATCGACAGCCCCAGCGCCTCGTCGTCGCCGGCGTCGACCTTGACCTTGGCGGTATTGGAGCCGGCGTCGTAGCGCAGGCTGAGCATGTCGAACGAGATTTCGCTGAGGTGCCCGTTGACCTCTTCGGACAGCGTCTCGAGCCGATCCTTGATCTGCGACGACAGGCTCGGCGCCGGCACGATGATCGGCGCCTTGGTCAGCCGATCGGCATGTGCCGTCGCCGATCCGATGACCAATCCAACCGCGGCCGCCAGCAGCGCCGTCCCCAGGCTCCCCCGCATCTCCCGTCTCATCCTGCGCGCCTGGCGGTGTTCCGTAAGTAGCCTGGACCACGAAATCGGGCAAAACCTGGCGCAACGCTGGTTCCTTGTGGTGGGCAGCCGCAAAAAGCAGTCTTGTCTTACATCCACCTACCAGACTGGGTTTCGCGGATGGCTTCCGTCCGCACCCACCTGATCCTCACCGTGCCCCTCGTCACCCTCGCTGCCTGCGCCAGCGGCCAGTTGCCGGCACCGGCGCCGAGACGCTGACCTACGCGGTCACCGCCACCGGCAGCTACTACATCATCGTCGACAGCTACCTGCCCAGCGAGTACGGCTGCTACGAGTTCCAGGTCTCGGTCCAGTAGCCGCCGCCCGGGTTGGTATCCTCGCCATCTCTAGTGGCTGGTGCGGCGCCGCGCGGCCATGCGGATGATCTTGTCGATCAGCGACGGGTAGTCGATGCCGGCCTTGAGCGCGGCGGCGGCGATCTCGTGGCCGTCGCAGATGTACGGGTTGGCGTTGGCCTTGATCATCCAGACGCGGTCGTCGTGGTCGAGGCGCAGGTCGAAGCGGGCGTAGTCGCGCAGCCACAGGGTGCGGAAGGCGACGCGGCACGACTCTTCGATGCGCTCGCGGGCGACGCGGGATAGCGGCCGGGCAAAGACGCTGCGGATGCCGTTGCGCAGGCGGTAGGGGTCGTCCCATTTGGCCGCGCGGGTGGCGATGCGGGCGGCAGGCGGCGTGCACTTGTCGAAGACCAGCTCGACGATCGGCAGGATCTCCAGCTTGTCGCCGTTGCCCAGCGCGCTGACGTACAGCTCGCGGCCTTCGATGAACTGCTCGACGATGGCGTCGTCGTCGCAGCGCTCGTGGATGAAGGCGACCCGTTCGGCCAGGCTGCCCGGGTCGCTGACGACCGACGCCTTGGAGATGCCGACGGAGGCGTCCAGGCGCAGCGGCTTGACGATCGCAGGCAGCTCGAGGTCGAGATCGCGTGGGACCTTCTCGCTGCGGCGGAAGGTCCGGAACGACGGCGCGTTGACGCCGTGGTGCTGGAGGATCTTCTTGGTCACCGCCTTGTTGCGCGTGAGCACGAGGCCCTGCGGCGGCGCGCCGGTGTACGAGTAGCCGTCGGCCTCCAGCACCGCCGGCAACAGGAAGTCGAGGGCGTCGGTGTCGCGGAACCCTTCGGCGGCGTTCCACACCACGTCGACGGCGCGCTCGGCGAGGAACTGCGACACGTAGCCGGGGTCGTTCTCGGCGCCGACCAGCCAAACGGTGTGGCCGCGGTCGCGCAGGGCGCGTGCGACCTGATACTCGGGCTGGGCCTCGTCGGCGTAGCCAACCGAGGTCTCGAGCTCCATCCGCTCCTCGTGATCGGAGTGATCCCACCCCGAGTGCGGACTGTCGAAGACGACCGCTACTTTCATGTCAGCGGGAAACACCCGCAAATTCAGTGTAATCCGGAATCCACGCCGGCGGTCAAGAAAGCGTTTGCGACGCGGCGCGCGACTCGTTGATCGTGCGGCGACGCGCGCGACCGCGCGAACACACGATCCCGAAATTGCGAAGCTTTTCGCCGTAGCGCGACCACAGGTGCTCGGACCGCATCCCCGGCAGCGGATCGGCGACGAAGACCCGCTCGGGGTCGACCCCGTAGCCGTAGATCACGACCCAGTGCTCGAGCCGGTGGTGGTAGCCGATGACCAGCTTGCCGGCGTCGATGACCCGGCGAAGGCCGTCGAATCCGAGGTCGTAGCGCAGCGCCGCCGACACACCGACGGCGCGCAGCGAGTTGACGATGGCGGTCTGGCTGGTGCCGGTGTGGTCGGTGCCGAGGCGATCGTAGAGATCGGTCGGCTCGACGTAGCAGCGCAGCGCGTGGGCGACCGTGAGCGCCGACGCGTAGCCGCACGTGTACTGCCGCACCTGGCGGTAGGCGCGGATCGGGCGCGCCACCACCTTCGGATCCCCATGGGGAACCGGCGGGAAGTACGGCGGCGCGATGTGCGGTTTGAGCTGCACGGAGCCATACCTATATACGATGGATGCGGTGCTCGCCAAGCGTTGATTGGCAAGCGGCCAGATCGCGGGATTCGCGGCGAGCTAGCGCCAGGATTCGAAGTGCTCGCCGACGATGGTGCAGACCGGCGATACGCCGCGGGCGTTGGCCGGCAGGCGGAAGCGCCAGTGGCGCAGGGCGCGCTGGATGCGGTGGTGCAGGTGCTCGGGGGCGTCGAGCACCTCGACGGTGTCGACCTTGCCGCGGCCGTCGAGGCAGACGCGGGCGAGGAACGGACCGGTGGTGCTGCGGCTCCGCGGCAGGCGGCCGTGGACACGGGTGAGGCTGTCGTAGGCGAGCATGAGCGCGTGGTCCTTGGGCGCGTGGGCGGGCTTGGGCGCGTGGGCGGGCCTGGGCGCGGGCTTCTGCGCCGGCGCGGGCGTGGACTTCTGCGCCGGCGCGAGCGTGGACCTCTGCGCGTGGTCGGGCTTGGCCGCGTGGACGGGCTTGGCCGCGGGCGCGGGTTTGCGCGCGAGCTCCGGTTTGGCCGCGGGCCGGGGGCTCGCTGCTTCGCCGGGACTCGGCACCGGCACGGAGACCGCGCGCGGAGGGGTGTCATCGATGTGTGCGGTGATGAGTCCGATGGTGAGGATGATGTTCACCGCCACCGACGCGCCCAGCACGATCGACAACAGGCGGCGGGTCGACACCCGGCGCAGGCGGCTGAGTGGTGCGATGGAGATGGTCGATCGGCGGCGCATCGGGCGCTTGAAGGCGGCCGGTGGCGTCGGCATTCGCGGCTGTGGGGTCGGGGTTGGCTGCGGCGGCACGGGGGCCGGTACCGGGGGTGGCGCCGGCGGCGACACCGGCTGTGGGGTCGGGGTGCGTTCGGTCGGCTCGTCGTCGGCGACGGCGACGATCTCGTCGGTGCCGTCGGGGAACCTACGCGGGCGGACCGGCATCGTCGGTTGAGTGCGGTGACGCACCTGGGTGGTCCCCTGGTCGTTGCCCGGTGTCGGCGTCGGCGGCGCGGCGATCGGCAACCCGGTGGCCGGCTGGGTCGACGCGGCCAGCCACTCGGCGACCAGCTCCTTGGACACCGGCTCGTGCAGGGTGGTGGCCGCCGCCATCAGCGCGGCGCGCATCGCTCCGGCCGACGGCCACCGCCGCGCCGCCTGGCGGTGCAGCGCGCGCATGACGATGGTGTCGATCTGCGGCGGGCAGGCGGCGTTGTGGCGCGACGGCGGCTGGGTCGCACCCAGCTGGACCAGCTCGATGGTCTCGGCCTCGTTGGTACCGCGAAACAGGCGCCGCGCCGTGAGTAGCTCCCACGCGACAACGCCGACGGCAAAGATGTCGGCGCGCCGGTCCGCCGCCCGCCCGGCGACCACCTCGGGCGCCATGTAGCCGAGCTTGCCCTTGATGATCCCGGTGTCGGTCCGGATTTCGCTGGTCCGCGCCTTGGCGATGCCCATGTCGATGACCTTGAGCAGCCCCTCGGGCGTGACGATCAGATTCGACGGCGAGATGTCGCGGTGGACGAAATCAAGGCGCTCACCGGTGTCGTCGTCGACCCGATCATGGGCGTACGACAATGCGTCGCAGAGTTGCACCAGAAGTGACAGCACCACGCCCATGATCGGCGGGCGGCCCAGCTGATGCGCGTGCTGTAACAGCTTCCCCAGGTCGGTGCCGGCGATGTACTCGGTGGCGATGAAGTACTCGTCGCCCAGCCGGCCGACCTGGTAGAAGCGGCTGATGTTGCGGTGGTGCATGCGCCGCGCGATGTGCGCCTCGTGGACGAACTCCTTGACGATGCGGGCGTCGACGGCGAGATGGGGGTGGAGTCGCTTGAGGCTCACCTCGACCCTGCGTCCGTCATCGCGCTCCACCATGGCGCGAAACACGGACGCTGTTCCCCCGACGCCGAGCCGTTCGAAGACGAGGAAGGGGCCAAAGACCTCGCGCGGCTTCTTTTGCCGTTCACCCATCGCTCGGCAACCCGTCCATTATCCCAGACGTGCCGCCGCCGACCAGAATCACGACGTCAAAGTTTGTCCAAAGCAGTCAAACAGTCATGCACACAACCGGCTGCACACGAATAGTTGCAGCCGCCATGTGACCGTGACCGCACGGGGACAGACCCGCTAGGTTCTACAGGCGGCGCCGGGTCTTGGACAGGCGCTGAAGGGCGTCGGATAGATCGTCGACCGCGAAGTCGGTCAGGTCGAGGTCTGCGTCGTAGCTGTCGACGACCAGATCGAGCTGGCCGGCCGGCAGCGGGCTGGGCGAGATCTCGGGCAGGGAGATGCTGGTGCGGCCGTCCAGGAGCGCGAAGCCCCACACCTCGTTGCCCTGGCTGTCGACCAGGCGGCCGGTCGACAGCGTCGCGCGGGCGGACGGGGTGAAGGTATAGGCGCCATCGGTGAGCGCGAGGTTGGCCGCCTGGTCGAGCCACTCGGGCGTGTCGACGGCGCCGGGATCGGTGATGCCGCGCATGATGGTCGCGCTCATCGGCGCCTGGTCGTCTTCGGGATCCGCGGTGGAGTCGCCGGCGAAGGAGAGGATGCGGTAGCTGGCCGAGGCCAGGTCGCCGGTCAGCGACGGGACGACGATGCTCGAGGTCTGGTCGACGTCGAGGTAGCCCAGCTCCATGATGCCGTTCTCGCCCAGCTCGACGCCGATCAGCGCCGCACGCTGGTCGAAGCCACTGGGCGGGCTGGGCAGCACCGGCTGGATCTCGTCCAGATCGGCGGCGTCGATCGGGGTCAGCGTCAGGTTGGCCTGGTCGATGCCGTCCTCCACCTGGATGCCGCTGCGCATGGCGTAGCCGACCACGGTGGAGGTGTCGTCGGTGCCGTCCTGCGTGCCCTTGGTGTCGACGTCGATGATGGTCGCGACCAGGGCGACCGTGCCGGTGCGCGAGATGACGGTGAAGTCGCAGGTGGAGCCGGCGGTGAAAGCGGCGCAGGCGTAGGCGGGCAGCGAGTTGGGCTGCGCCACCGGCTGTTCGATCTCGTTGGCCCGATCGCCGAGCGCATAGGTCTGCGAGTAGCCGACGGTGGCGACGTAGACGTGGTTGGCGTCCGGGGTCATCTGATCCCAGCCGGAGATGGTGCCGGACAGCTCGGCGCTGTCGACCGACGTCGGCTTCACCTCCAGGTCGAGCGGGATGGTGACGTTGGCGCCGTCGGCGCCCATCCAGCTCTGGGTGATGTAGTCGTTGGCGGCGGCGGTGACGGTGATCGGCCCGCGCAGGCTGCCGTCCTCGAAGCGCGCAAGGCCCGACGAGTCGGTGGTCGCCTGCAGCAGCTCGTCGCCGGCCTCGCCGACGTAGACGACGGCACCGGAGATCGGTTCGTCGCTGTCGCCGTCGATCACGTAGACGTTGATCACGCCGTCGATGGCGCCGTCGCCCAGGCCGCCGCCGGCGATCAGTCGCGGGTCGGGATCGTTGACGTCGCTACCGCCGCAGCCGGCCGATAGCGTCAGGGGAACTACACAGAGGGACACGAACACACAGAAGCGAAGCGACATTGAACCGTTACCTCCCAGGTTGCGGGGGCACGGTTGTGCAACCGGCATACCGGTACGAGATCAGACGTTTTTCGCCCGCGCCGTGGAGAAACCCCACGCCCGGCGTCGCGTGCCGCGACGATCGTGTGGCCCGGCGTTGACGGTAGCTGTAAAACACAAACGCCTGGATCGGGAGCCAAATTCGCCGCCCCTCTTGGGTGAGGGCGGACGAAGTTCGGCTGCTTTCCTGGCGTGTGCGTTTGTTCTCTACCCTTGTTGCTTTCCACAATGATGCATTGTCAATGCGTCATCGTTCAGCAGCCGGTCGACAGCCGGCGCCGCCTGACCGGCATGCTGCGCATGCCGCTGGCGTGGGAGGTGCCGCGGGTGACGCGCACGCGGGTGCGCCCGCCGTTGGGCACCGGCACGCGCGGGGCGATGCGGCGGACATCGTCCAGGCCGGGCAGCGAGCTGGCCCTGGCCCGCGGCGCCGGGGCGAACAGCTGCTCCAGGTAGCGGCGTGTGTTGGCCGTCGACAGCCACAGGTCGCGGGCCATCGCAACGGCTTCGATCGAGCGCTGCAGATCGCGCGCCGAGGAGAAGCGGTCACGCGGCTTGGGCGCTGCGGCGCGGTCGATGACGGCGCGCAGATCGTCGGGACAGCCGCCGCCGACCTGGCGGGCCAGGTTTTCGATCAGCACGCCCAGACCGAAGACGTCGGCGCGGCGATCGATCGGCCGCCGGCCGACCAGCTCCGGTGCGGTGAAGTCGGTTGCCTCGCGCGAGCGCAGCGGCATGGGCTGCTCGGATGCCGACGGCACCGCCAGGCCGAAGTCGATCAGCTTGACGAAGCCGGCGCGCGCGACCAGCAGGTTGGTGTCGTCGATCGCGCGGTGGATCATACCCAGCGGCCGCCCGCCGGGACCGCGAAGCTCGTGCAGGTAGTGCAGGCTCTCGGCCGCCGCGTGGGCGATGTGCAGGACGGCGTCCAGCGGCAGCAGCGTGCGCGTCAGCTCGGCCGTGGCGATGACCGACCGCAGCGGCCAGCCGCGCACCAACTCGGTGACGAAGAACGGTCGCCCGTCCCATACGCCGACGTCGAGCACCTGGGTGACCCCGGGGTGATCGATGGTGCCGCCGAGGGCTGCCTCGTAGAGGAACGACCGGCGCATGTCGCCGCGCGCCGCCGGACCGGGCTTGAGGCACTTGATCGCCACCGAGCGGGCAAAGCCGCCCGGACCGCGAAACGTCGCCGCCCAGATCGCGGCCTCGCGTCCGTCGTGCAGACGGCCGAAGACCTCGTAGGGCCCGATGAGGGGGGGACCCGCCGCCGAGTTTGAAGTCACCTGCTGATTCCTCTCTCGGCGGCTACCGGGACAGATTGCAACTGCGGGACCAGCACGGGCGTGCACGGAAGTCGCGCACTTAGGCTCGCGCCGACCGGCCGTGGTGGGGAGCACACCCCCGCGCGCCGGGGGTGGGGACGTCAGCCCTGGCGGAAGGCGTCCTTGTCGGCGCCGCCGCCGAACAGCTTGCCCAGCTGCGAGGCCTCGAGCAGGTCGCTCATGCGCTGGCCGCCGTGCTTGGCGATGATCTCGTCGTCGTACTGGTCGGCCAGCAAGGCGAGGTCGGCGACGGTGGCCAGGAGCTCTTCCGGATCCAGCGTGTTGCCACCCAGCAGCGAGTGGGTGATCAGCACCAGGCTGGCCCGCTCGGCGTAGGCGAAGGCGCCGAAGCGGAGCTGGGCGTTGGTCTTGAGCAGGTGGAGCGCCAGCTCCGGGCTCATGGCCACGCCCTTGACCAGCTGGGCGATGCAGCGCACCTGCGCCCGATCGCCCTCCATCGGCACGACGTTGAGCATAACGAAGGTCGACCCCTGCTTGACGACGAACACCCGCTCGTCGAGCTTGCGATGGGCCGGGTTGCCCGCCAGCGCCCGCTCAATCCGCCTCACCGTGGCCTGCTCTGCCGGGTTCATAGGGGCGAGCTTACCGCGGTTCATGGCCGAGGTCGTGTTCGAGCACCGACTCGGTGATCTCGCTGACCAGCTCGACCAGGTCGCGCCGCAGCTCCGGCTCGAGCGACAGCTCGCCGGCGCGGATGGCGCGCAGGATCGACCGCATCCCGCCCACGCATTGGCGGATCTCCGGCTGCAGCGGGCTGACCGGGGCGCGGACCTCGGCATGGACGGTCTTGCGCAGGTCGGCGATCAGCTTCTCGCAGGTCATCAGGTGACCGGTCGCGCCGGCCGACGACAGGTTCTCGGCGATCCGCTCGAGCCAGGCGATGTAACGCTCGAGCGGATGGCCCGTATCCGGCCGCCGGCGCACCTGTGTGGTCGCCTGGTCGTCGGTGACGCCCTCGGCGGTGGGCGCACGGTGAATGTCGCGGGACACGGTTTCCCCAATGTAGCAGGGGCCGCAGCGCCCGCGCACGGAGATCCTATGGTGCCTGCGTGATCAGGGCGATGCCCAGGCACATCTCGTCCGACGTGCCCTCGCCGCCGGAGGAGCTGCCGTTTGACAACGCGCCGCCGCGCGGGCGAGCGTCGGAGGATGAGCGATCTCGCGGCCCTGTGGATGCTCGAGCCGGGCCTCCGCTTTCTCAACCACGGCTCGTTTGGCGCCTGTCCGCGGGCAGTGCTCGAGGTGCAGGCGCAGTTGCGCGCCGAGCTCGAGGCCCAGCCGATGCGCTTCTTCCGCTCGATAGAAGAGCGCCTCGATGGCGTGCGCGCCGAGCTCGGACCGGTGATCGGCGCCGACCCGGCCGGCCTGGCGCTGGTGACCAACGCGACCGAAGGGGTCAACGCGGTGCTGCGTTCGCTGGCACTGGACCCCGGCGACGAGATCGTCGTGACCGATCACGGCTACGCCGCCTGCGTCAACGCCGCGCGGTTCGTCGCCGAGCGCGCCGGCGCGCATGTGGTCACCGCGCACGTGCCCTTTCCCATCCAGGCGCCGGAGCAGGCGACCCGCGCGGTGGTCGATGCGGTCACCGCGCGCACCCGCCTGGTGCTGATCGATCACGTCACCAGCCCGACCGCGCTGGTCTTGCCGGTCGCCGACATCGCCGCGGAGCTGGCCGACCGCGGCGTCGATCTATTGATCGACGGCGCTCACGCTCCGGGCATGTTGCCGCTGTCGATCGAATCGATCGGCGCCAGCTACTACGTCGGCAACCTGCACAAGTGGCTGTGCGCGCCCAAGAGCGCCGGCTTCTTGTGGACCCGCGATGACCGCCGCGACGCGGTCTGTCCCACCGTGATCAGCCACGGCTACGTTCCCTACCGCGACGACCGCAGCCACTATCACGTGCAGTTCGACTGGACCGGTACTCGCGATCCGACCGCGGCGCTGTCGGTGCCTGCGGCGCTGCGCGTGCTGGGCGGCCTGTTCCCCGACGGCCTAACCGGGCTGATGGCGCGCAACCATGACCTGGTCGTCGCCGCGCGACGCCACGTCGCCGGCGCACTGGGGCTCGAGCTGCCGGCGCCGGAGTCGATGTTGGGCAGCATGGCCTCGCTCACCTTGCCACCGCAGCCGTTCGACGGGCCGGTCGACCGGGACGAGCTGGCGCTGCTGGAGCAGGGCATCCAGACCGTGATCATGCCCTGGCCGGCATCTCCCGACCGGCTGCTGCGCTTGTCGGCCCAGGCCTACAACGACATGGCTGACTTCGAAGCTCTCGCCGCCGCGCTCGCCCCGCGCCTCGGCGCGCGGTAAACCTCGAGGTTCGATGGAAGAACCCGCCCGGGAGAAGAAGCGCCGCCTGACGGTGCTGTGGCGCCTGGTGGCGCTGATGGCGCCGCACAAGTGGCGCTTCATCGTCGCCACCGGGGCGCTGTTCCTGGCCTCCGGCGTCAGCTTGATCTACCCGCAAGCGGCTCGCTATGCCATCGACGCGGGGATGCGCGGCGGCGACACCGGCGCCCTCGACGAGCTACTCATCGGCCTGCTCATCGCCTTTGCCGTCCACGCGGTGCTCATCTGGCTGCGTCACTACCTGATGAGCTGGCTGGGCGAGCGCGCCGTCGCCGATCTGCGCGCGATGGTTTTCGATCGAGTGCTGACTCTGCCGCAGGCGTGGTTCCACGAGCGCCGCACCGGCGAGCTGGTCGGTCGCCTGGCGTCTGACGTCACCATCATCGAAGGCGTGGTCGGCAGCGAGCTGTCGATGGCGTTGCGCAACGGCGCCCAGCTCGCCGGCGGCCTGGTGCTGCTGGTCGTGGTCGACTGGAAGCTGACCCTGATCATGCTGGCGATCGTGCCGCCGCTGATCATCGGCACCGTGGCTTTCGGTCGCGTCATTCGGCGCATGGCCAAGCGGGTGCAAGATCGCCTGGCCGAGGCCTCGGGTCAGGTGCAGGAATCGATCGGCGCCATCCAGACGGTGCAGTCGTTCGTCCGCGAGGACCAGGCCGCGCACGCCTACAACCGTGGCGTCGAGGCCGCCTTCAGCGAATCGATCCACCTGGCCCGCTGGCGAGCCACGCTGTTTGCCGTGGTCACCACCGTCGGCTACTTTTCCATCGCCGGCATTCTCTATGTCGGCGGTCGCGCTGTCATCGCCGGCGATCTGACGCCGGGCGATCTGACCGCGTTCATCCTCTACACCGCCATCGTCGCCACCGCGCTGGCCAGCGTCGCCAGCCTGTACGGCACCCTGCAGCGGGCGGCCGGTGCCACCGATCGGCTGTTCGCGGTCATCGACACCATCCCGGCGATTCGCGATCCGGAGCAGCCGCGGGAGCTGCCCGAGGGCCGCGGCGCCGTCACCTTCGATCACGTCGACTTCGTTTATGCCTCGCGCCCGGACCACTCGGTGCTGTCGGGGATCGAGCTCGACATCGACCCGGGCGAGGTGGTCGCGCTGGTCGGTCCGTCGGGCGCCGGCAAGACCACGCTGACGTCGCTGCTGTTTCGCTTCTACGACGTCACCGGCGGCGCCGTCCGCTTCGAAGGTGTCGACGTTCGCGAGCTGCGCCTGGGCGATCTACGGCACGCGATGGCGCTGGTCGCCCAGGAGCCGGTGCTGCTGTCGGGCACCATCGCCGACAACATCGCCTACTCGGTCGACGGCGCGCCACACGAGCGGGTGGTCGCTGCCGCGCGCGACGCCAACGCCCACGAGTTCATCCTCCGCTTTCCCGACGGCTACGCCACCCAGGTGGGCGAGCGCGGGGTCAAGCTGTCGGGCGGGCAGAAGCAGCGTATCGCCATCGCTCGGGCGCTGCTCGCGGATCCGCGGGTGCTGGTGCTCGACGAGGCGACCAGCAACCTCGACGCCGAGAGCGAGGCCGCGGTGCAGCAGGCGCTGGCACGACTGATGAAGGGGCGCACGACCCTGATCATCGCGCACCGCCTGAGCACCGTCCGCGACGCCGATCGGATCGTGGTCCTCGACGGTGGGCGGGTGGTCGAGCAGGGGACCCACGACGCGCTCATGGCGGCCAGCGGGGTTTACCGCAGGTTAGTCGAGCACCAGGTGATCGGCGACGCGGCGGCACCGGCCGACCCGCCCGCGGACGAGCGGGCCAGCGTGTCGTGACCGGCAACCGCGCACCCGCGCGGCGTTGTTTTTGGCAACGCCTACCGGTGTGCTGAGTCAACGGGCCACGCCATCGGGCCGCCATCTGTTCGAAACATCAGGGATACATGCTGGATCCCTACTTGCTTCGACCACTGTTCAATGGCGTGGCGTGCTCCCTCGGTCCCCTCGCGCCTGTTGGGCGCGGTCCTCGCCGTCACCCTTGGTGCCTGCGCCACGGCCAACATGGACTCCGGCGACGGTGGCACCGGCGGCCCGCTGGTCCCTGACGCGCGGGAACCCGCCGATGCCCGTCCGCCGGGGCCCGACGCCGCGGTCGCGGACGCCGCCGACCCGGCCGACGCACGCCCCGGCCCCGATGCCGGCGGCGCCGACGCTGCGCCCGCGCCCGACGCCGCGCCGTCACCCGACGCCGTGCCCGCCGACGGCGGTGGCACCATCGTCTACGCCCACACGATCACCATCGACGGCCTCGACGATTTCGACGCCACCGACGAGACCCTGCCGACCTCGTCGACCGGCTACGACGCATACGCCGCGTGGGACGCCCAGTACCTCTACCTGGGGATGAACGGCGCCGACGTCTCGTCCAGCTCGGACAAGCGCTTCTGGGTGATCTACCTCGGCGGCGCGGCGGGCACGACCACCGGCGTCACCTATAACACCCAGCAGCCGGCGCTGCCGTTCGCCGCCCAGTACCACGTCCGCTGGAAGGCCGACAACACGTACACCAACGCGCTCGAGTGGAACGGCTCCGCCTGGGTTGACGCCGGATGGGTGTTCACCGGCGACATCTACCAGACCGGCACGTTCGTCGAGTTGCGTATCCCGCTGGCCGACATCGGATCGCCGTCCACGTTGAACGTCGTGGTCAGCATGGTCAACGAGACCGCCGGCGTCGAGGGAACCTTCGCCGCCGCGCCGTCGGGAGCCATCGCGGCCGACGGCTACGATCCGGACTTCAGCCGCTACTTCTCGTTCGACCTGACCAGCGCCGACCCGCCGGCGTCGCAGGCGACGCTGCCCTGACGCGCGTTCGGCGGTGTGAAAGCGGCTCTCCGGTTTTCGGTCGAGGTGTGAGCTGGAGTAGCCACCTCTCCGCGTAACAGCGCGCGCACCATCACCAGCTATCAACGGGTTGCGCGCTGGCACGGCATCTGCTGTTTCGTCGGGCATGACCCCCAACGAGCTGCGAGCCCGGTTCGCACAAACCGCGGTCGGTCTCGGTTACACGCCGCCCGGGTGGCGTTCGCCGCGCGAGCGCCACCATCCGCGACTGATCGATCGCATCGGCGATCTGGCGCTGCGCGTCCTGGCCGTCTGAGCGGGGCGGCGCGGTCACTTCATCGGCTTGTAGATCTCGATCTCGATCTCGGCCGGCCACCAGCGCTCGTCGACCTTGGGCCGGTGGAAGTTGCTCTTGTCGACCTTCTTGCGCACGGCGACGTTGACGGTGAAGAAGCCGACCTGGGTCGGCTTGCCGACCACGGCCCGCTTGCCGCTGTCGAACTGCAGCCCGGGCGGCAGCCCGGAGATCTGGATCTCCGGCTCGTCGATGTAGTTGTCGTGCCAGGTCAGCTGGCCCTCGAACGGCTTGCCCACCTGGCCCCGGGTAGTCGACAGCTGGATGTTGTCGACGCTGTGATTCGTGTCCGGCTCGGCCGGCTCTGCATGGGTAGTGAAGCAGGCCGGCAGGGCCAACAGCAGGATGACGAAAGCAGTCCGGACCATGGGGGCCATTATCCGGGGGTGGGTCGGGCTGTCCACCCGATCTGGGTACGCCCGGCCACAGTGGCACGCGCACAGGATTACGCAGGCGTGAGGAGAGTTGCGCACCGAGTGGATCCTTTGCCACGCACGTCACCCCAACTTGCCGCCGATTGCCGGGGCTGTGCGGCAAAGTTCACAAAGTCGCGACCGGGCACGAGGCGTGCATACCATCAGGGGCAGGAGGCTACAGTGAGCCAACGTTCCCAAGAAACCGATCGCACTGAGCAGAAACGTGAGCGCGAGCGTCGCGACGAACGACTCGTACGTCGCGACGAAGAAGACGAGCTCGAGCGCCACCTCGCGGTGGCCATCGATCAGGCGACCGACTGATTCATACGACCGCCGGGCGATGGCTCGGCGGTGCGAGCAGTGGCCTCGCCGCCCGTCGACGAATGGGCCGGGGAGGTGTGTGCGCGGGCATCGCCGGGCCCGGCCACGGCCACCAGGGCCACCAACTGCTCCAGGGTTTGGGCGCCGATCCCTTTGACCTGGCTCAGATCGCTCACTGCGGCAAATTGCCCCAGGGTCTCCCGCAGCGACAGGATGCGACGGGCGCGCAGCCGGCCGATGCCGGGCAGGGCGCACAGCTCGTCGAGCGTCGCCCGGTTGAGATCGAGGCGCGCCGCCGCCGCCACCGGCTGCGGCTGAGCCGGGGCCCGGGCGACCGGTGCCTCGTCGGGAAGCACCCAGCCGTCATCGATCTCCTGCATCGACGGGCGGGCTGGCGGTACCGCGGCTGAGGGCGTCGCGGTTCGGTTCGACATGGTTGCCAGTGGCCAGCCGTCTTGCCGGTGCTCGTTCTCGTTCTCGTTCCCACGCATCGCGTTTCCCCTGACGCTACCCTACGCGCGGCCGCGGCCGCGCGCCGCCGCCGGCCGCCAGCAGCTGCTAACATGGGATACTGCCGGGGTGACCTATCGCGACGAGCTGGAGGCGGCCCTGGCGCGGGCCGACGCCCTCGAACGCGACCTGTCGGATGCCCGCGACAAGATCGCCAGCCTGGAGGGGAAGAAGACCGAGCTGGCCCCCGTCCGGGGCGCGCTGGAGCGGGTCGGCTCCGCTCGCTGGTTGGGCGCGCCCATGCGGCTCGAGCTCGACCGGGTGCTCGAAGGGGAGATGCCGCAGTCGGGTTACACCGAGCTGGTCGAGATCGTGCGCAAGGCGTTCGGCAACGTCGGCCAGGTGACGCTGCTGCCCGGCTCGCTGACCTGGAGCTCGATCCTGTCCCAGGCCAGCACCATCAACCCCTACGCCAGCGTCTACGTCACCGTACGCGACGGCCGTACCCGGATCGTCATGGAGGAGCGGCTCGGCCAGCTCGCCGGGGGTATCTACGGCGGCATCGGCGGTGGCATCGGCAGCGGCGGCATCATGCTGCCGCTCGCGGTGGCGTGGGCCAATCCCTTGCTCCTGGCCGTGACCCTGCCGGCGTGGATCGGCGGCATCTCCTACCTCTGCTTCAAGGTCTACCGCTCGCGGGCGAGGAAGCGGGCGACCCGCTTCGAGAAGCTGGCCGACCGGCTGGTCGACATTGCCGAGCGCCACATCGCTTCGGCCGCGGCGAACGAATAGCTGCCGGTGTCCACGCCTCGCCCCCCAGCATCGCGCGCGCTGGCTCTCGTCGGTCTGGGGGCGGCGTCGATCAGCTTCGCGCCGATCCTGGTCAAGGCGGCGGTCGGGCAGGGCGTGGGACCGACCGCGATCGCCATGTGGCGAGTGTTGATCGCGGCGTCGGTGTTGCTGTTGTTCGCCGCGCTGCGCTGGGGGCGGCGCACGATCCTGCCCCGGCGCGCGCTGGTCATGGCGCTGATCGCCGGGGTGACCTTCGCCGCCGATCTGTGGGTCTGGCACCGCGCGATCGTGCGGATCGGCGCGGGCATGGCGACGATCCTGGGCAACACCCAGGTGTTCTGGACCGCGATTTTCGGGCGGGTGTTGTTCCGCGAGCCGCTGACCTGGCGGTTCGCGGGCGCGGCGGCCATGGCGTTTGCCGGCGTGGCACTACTGGCCGGCGTCGGATCGTCGGTGGAGATGTCCAGTGACTACCTGGTCGGCGTCGGCCTGGGGCTGGCCACCGGCGTTGCTTACGGCGCGTACATCATCAGCCTGCGCCACTCCAACAGCGTCTTCACCGAAGAGGTTGGGCAGGACAGCGGGCTGGGGCCGCTCGCCCGCGCGGCGCTGATCCTGGCCTGGGTCATGGTGGTCGCCGGCGGCCTGCTGGCGGCGATCGCCGCCCTCGAGGGACACGCGGCCGCGCCGTCCACCAACGCTGCCTGGCTGGAGATCGTGGCGCTGGCGCTGGGGGTGCAGATCGCCGGCTGGGTGCTCATCTCGTCGGCGCTGCCCCGGCTGCCGGCGGCGCGCGGGGCGCTGATGCTGTTGCTCCAGCCGACCCTGGCCGCGGTGTGGGGCGCGCTGATCTTCGCCGAGGATCTGGCGCCGCTGCAGCTGTGCGGCGCCGCGCTCACGCTGGCCGGTGTCTACGTGGGCAGCACGCCGTCCCGGCGTTGACCTACTCGTCGCCGCCGCTGGTCTCGGTCACCGTCACCGATACCGCCTGCAGCGGATCCATGAGCGGCGCGGGAATCCGTTTTTCGAAGTCGATCCAGATGCGCCGATCCTGCCGGCAGTCGAAGCGGCGACAGGTGGCCGGGCGCTGGTCGTAGCAGGTGCAGCCGCCGGTCTTGGAGTCGACCTTCAGGCAGTAGCCATCGGTGCCGCGCTTGAGCACGTACGGCCGTTCCCACTCCCACTCGAAGATGCCGTCTTCCAGGTCCTGAACCGCCAGCGTGACGCTGAGCTGGCAGCAACGCGCCTGGCACAGGTGCAGTCGGTCGGCGCAGTCGATGTCGGGGCCCTCGATCGACTGTTTGTCCGGCTCGGTCTTCAGCTGCACGGTGTGCCGCGTGCTCAGCCCGACGCGCTGGCGCAGCTTGTCGAACAGCCGCTTGTGTCCGTCGCTGAGCGTTCCCTTCGCGACCAATATCTCGACCAGCGTGTCGAGCACTGCGCGAATCTCGCCGACCTCGCGGTCGCGGTCGTCCATGGATCCGGCCATGGGCGGATGATAGCAGTCAGCTGGCCCGGGCGGTGTCGGAGCGGGCGGCCGCCTCGGCGAAGCGGTGCACGATGTCGCCGGCCGGCTCGATCTCGTCGATGCCGTCCACGCTCTTGCCCGCCTGGAAGAAGTCCTTGTAGCTCATCCCCTTGAGCGACGCCCGCTTGAGCTGCCACACCGACTTGAGCGAGTAGTACATGCGCGCGTAGTGCTTGGTCCGCGGGTGGCGCAGCAGGCGGCGCATGATCGGGTTGGCCTTGGTGCCGATCTTGCGAATGTACGGGGTGGCGATCACCGCCACCGGTACGCCGCTGATCTTGTCGGTCAAGACGATGTCGTCGGCGTGGGCCGAGACGATGGCGCGCTTGTAGTCGTCGTGCGCACGGCACTCGCGGGTGGCGATGAATCGGGTGCCCATCTGCACGCCGGCATAGCCGAGATCGAGGGCGCGCGCGAACGCCTGCTCGTCGCCGATGCCGCCGGCGCAGACCAGCGGCACGCCCAGGTCGCCCAGCTCGTCCATGAGCGTCTCGGGCGAGCGCCCGCCGGCGTGGCCGCCCGCGCGATCGTTGACGCAGATCAGCCCGTCGACCCCGCCCTCGAGCGCGCGCTCTGCCCACTTGCGCTCGGTGACGTCGTGGTAGACGGTGCCGCCGGCCGCGTGCACCTTGTCCACCACCCAGCGCGGGTTACCCAGCGCGGTGATGAAGAAGCGCACGCCTTCCTCCAGCGCCACGTCGACCCACTTGCGCATGCGGTCGAGGTAGATCTGCGACGACTTCTCGACGATGGCGTTGAAGCCGATCGGCCGGTCGGTGATGCTGCGGATCAGTCGGATGCCTTCGCGCAGATCGTGACCGTGCACATAGGTCATGGAGATCGGCTGGATGATGCCGATGCCGCCGGCGGCCGAGACCGCGGCGACCAGCTCCGGGTTCGAGCACGGGTACATGGCGCCGCAGATCAGCGGCACATCGATACTGACGGCGCGAGTGAGCGGGGTGTCGAGGCGCGACATGCCGCCAGCCTACGCGGCCCGGCAACGCCGACCAAGCGGCTTTCCCGCTGAGCGCGATTCTCCGCTGGCGCCTACGAAAGGTAGTTCGCGATCGCCAGCACGAGACCCAGCAAGGAGATGAGGATCGTCGCGGTCCCCACGTCCGAACGGCGCGCGTCCACCGGCATCGGCGTGATCGCCGAGGCGACGCGCAGGCGGGTGCGGACCGGCTGCGGTTCGGGAGTCATCGACGGCGGAGAGTTGCATCCGGCGGGCCAACCGCCGTGGCGGGAGCGGCCGCCGCCCGAGGGCGTGAATCCCAGCAGTTGAATCGTGTCGGAGTAGCGTCCACAGAGACCGGTCGCCCCGAACCGGGGGTTGGGGCCGGCCCGGCAGCCCTTTGTCAGGTGAGCGGGTGCGGGTATGGTTCGCCCCCTCCGGACCGCATGGAAACTGGCCAAGGGCCACGAGCGCGTCACCGCGCAGCTCGGCGGCGGTGGAGTGCTCGGTCAGCTGATGGTGGATGCCACCGAGCACCGCGTTCGCGCCGAGGTTGCTGGTCGAGCTGGTGGCGGCTCGCGGCCTCAGATCGTGACGACGGACGCCCGGCTGCCGGCATTCGAGGCGGCGGCAACGGGTTCCAGTGATGCCTCCGGTCGCGGCCGATTGGCCACACTGTCCGACATGTGCGCCCGCCAGATTCGCAGCTGAAGGGGTACCAGCGCGCGGACGAGTCGTCCATGCGATGTCGGGGTCGCCACGACCGAGGTTCGCGTTTTGCCTTGTTAGGGCCGTGAGCTTGCTGGCCGAGCGGCGAACCGGCCAAATGCGAATGCATCGTCGACGCGCTTCGGGAGAGCGCGGGCGAATCCCCCCCACAACAGTGTGAAAGGAGCCGGGTATGAACGCGCGCCCGAAGCGGTACGTGCGCACCCTGGTGATTGCCGCCCTTGCGGCCAGTGCCAGCGTTGCGCTCGGTTTTCGCCTGTCCAAGGATAGGGCCCTGCACCCCGATCTGGTGATGGTCGACGGGACCAATCCGCTCGTCGACGAGATCCTGACCGGGCAAGTGCCGGCGGAGCGGGCGGTCGCGTGGACGCGCTTCCAGCACGACGCTGGCGGCGTGTGGCACGCGCAGTGGGACGCCGCGCGGGCGATGCCGAGCCAGGTTTTCGGCTCGGGCATGGCCGCGCCGCGTTCGGTCGTGGACGGCACCACCGCCGAGGCATTCGCGCGCAGCGTGCTCGACAGCCATCTGGACCTGCTCGCCCCCGGCGCCACTGCCGGTGACATGGTCCTGGCCGCCGACGTGCTCAACCCGCGCGGCGACATGCGCCACATCGGCTTCGTGCAG
>Ga0114931_10001998_pt1 | contig 26000 bp, 24 predicted proteins | sample 2SBtaG_FD_89579 | JGI IMG/M metagenome (GOLD analysis project Ga0114931, IMG submission 89579) | Deep subsurface microbial communities from Kolumbo volcano to uncover new lineages of life (NeLLi) - 2SBTROV14_V59a metaG | ecosystem: Environmental > Aquatic > Marine > Volcanic | place: Kolumbo... | reverse complement strand
AGGAAGACGTCACCGACGACGTCGAGAGCAACGACCGGGAGCTGTCGTGGAAGGCGTGGCTGCGGGTCGCGCCGCTCGATGACGCGCTCTACCTGGAGCTGCGAGCGGCCGGCGCACGGCGCTACTCGGAGCTCGGCGGCCTCCGCGAGACCCGTCGCTGGCACGAGCTCGGCCTCGGCGTCGGCGCCACCTTCTAAACACGAACGCCTGGATCGGGAGCCCAATTTCGCCGCCCGTCATGGGTGAGGGCGGACGAAATTCAGCTCCTTTCCAGGCGTGTGCGTTTGTTCTCTACCATTGTCGTTCTTCCACAATGACGCATTTCCAATGCGCCATTGTTTTAGCGAGGCAGGCGCCGGCCCAGCCAGCGGAGCGGGCCGAAGCGCGACTCTTCGAGGAACTGGCGGGGATCGCGGGTGAGCTTGCGCAGGCGACGAGCCAGACCGGCCTCCGGGCGCGCGACGGCGCCGTAGCCGTCGCTGCCCGCGCGATCGCGGCCGTCGAGGCCCAGCCGCGCGGCGGCGTACGAGCTGCGGTCGAAGCGGCGGTCGAGGGAGGCGCGCCGGGTGCACAGGTCGGCGAGCGGTCCGGCGTCGTACAGGCGCAGGGCACTGTCGACATCGGCGACGAAGTGGGCGAGCCGATCGGCGTCGCCGTAGCGCAGGCTGCCCGGCTCGGGGCCCGGCGCGATGGCGAGGGCCTCGAGCCCGGCGGCGCGGGCGTGCTCGATCAGAGCGTCGGTCTCGGGCCCCGCCAGCGCGGCGACGGCGTCGACTTCACCGGAGGCGATGACGCCGCGAGCGTCGGCCAACGACGACGGCACCAACCGATGGCCGGCCAGACGCAGCGCCAGCAGCGGCTCGACGGCGTCCTCGCCCGCCGGCAGCACCAGGGTCCGGCGCGACCGCGGCATCCAGTCGCGATCGAGCAGCGCCTCCCGCGACGACAGGTAGGGCGTCACGCGCTCGACGAAGCGCTCGCGGCGGCGGTCGCCGGTGCGCATCCAGGCGCCTTGCTCGCGCACCGGATGGTGCAGGTGAGCGACCCGCAAGCCGGCGAGCTCGGCGGGAAAGGCCATCAACTCGAACAGACGTCGAAAGCCGAGGTACCGCTTGGCCGGATCGTAGAAGCTCCAGGTGACCGGGCCGTAGAGGTCTTCGGCGGCCGCGTCCGGCAGCGGAAACTGCCCGGCGGCACAGGCCCAGCGCAGCGGTAGCTCGAAATCCTCGGAGCCGTGGCCGCGGAAGCTCTCGTCGTAGCCGCCGAGGAGGTCGAAGAAGGACCGGCGGCAGAGAAAAACGTTGGAGTACGGCGCGATGAACTCCACGGTGTCGCCCCGCGCATCGAGCGCGGCGCGGGTCATCGCGGCGGCGAGCGAGCGCGGGTCGCCGGCGACGGCGCCGGTGGCGCCCTCGGTCAGGTGATAGGCGGGCAGATCGACGAGCTGGTCGAAACAGCGGCCCAGCTCGATCGCCTCGGCAAAACCGATCAAGCGCGCGAACAGACCGCGCTCGCCGAAGAAGTCGATGTCGCTGAGGAACAGCAGCTCCGTCTTCGCGTGCGCCGCGCCCCGGTTGCGCGCGACCGACTGCGAGTAGACGCCGTCGTCGACGACGCGCAGGTACTCGAAGCCGCCGGCCCGACACGCCTCCTTGATCGCGCCGCGGTGTGGCTCCGCCGAGCCGACGTCCACGACCAGGACCGCCGGACACGGCTCGTAGTAGCCGGCCAGCAGGCGCAGCCGCTCGAGCACCCACGGGTTGTCGTCGTGGGCGCGCACGCCGAGGATCATGGTGACGTCGTCGACCGACAGGGTTCGATCGCACTGGCGCCGGAAGTCATCGTCGTCGTAGCGCACGCCGCTGCATCCTACCGCGTCACCAGCCGCCGGCGAAGGCGCCGCGCCGGCGTCCGAGGAGCCAGCCGAGGTGCGGCTCGAGCAGGGCGTCGACCACGAGCACGGTGCGCCCGCCGACGACCGGCTCGCGGCGCTGCGGGCAGACCACGACCTCGACCGGCGTCTGGTCGCCGTCCGGCGCGTGCGCGCCCAGCAGCGTCTCGACCTCGGCGGCAACGGCCGCCGCGTCGACGGTCGGGCGGCGGCGGTAGGTCAGCCCGACCCGATCGCTCGCTCGATACTGCAGGTTGCTGACCACGCCGTACTGCCGCGCCGCTTCCGCCGCGGCGTCCCGCGCCCGCCGCCAGCGAGCGCGCACGACCGACGGCACCACGCCGGCCGGGTGAAACGGCCCGCCATCGGGCACGCCGAGCTGGGGCCGCTCGTCGATCAGCGGCGGAATGTGGCCCGCTCGCGCCGTGTGCCGATCGAGGAGCACGTCGAGGAACCGATCCACGCGCGCCGGGGCCGGGGGCCGATAGGTCTCCTCCTTCTCGAGCACAGCGGCCAGGTCGGCCGCCTCGGCCTCGACGCACAGCCCTTTGTTGGTGTAGATGGCCCGGCCCAGGGCCACGACCGGGCGCCCGCGCACCAGCGCCGTGAGGCCGACGGTGGAGTTGACGGTGACGACCAGGTCGGCGGCGTCGCACCAGGCCTCGACCGGGCCGTCGTCGATGAAGCGCATCTGCTCCCGCGCCGGCAGTTCGAACGTGTCGACCTCTTCCGGGTGGCGGCGAACCACCGCCACGGCGTCGAGCCCGCGCACCGCGCCCGCGACGAGGTCGACCAGGGCGGGCATGCCGCCGGACAACTGGGAATGGAACAGGATGTTGGCGTCCCGCTGCACCTGCAGCGGCACGAAGACGAGGCGCGCGGCGTCTCCGGCGCGGGCTCGCAACCCGGCGGGCGGCTCGTGGCGCGCGGTGCGAATCGCCGCCGGCTCGGCGTCGGGCAGCTCGTCCAGCGACAGCCAGTGGAGCTGACTTGCGGCGTTGGTCCCCTCGGGGTCGACGAACAGCGAGCCGGGGATCAGCCCGCGCTCGAGGTAGTGCGCCTCGATTCCCCGGCGGGCGGTCATCCCGCGCAGGCAGTTGGCGACCACACCGGTCAGCCCGTTCCAGATGTACACCCGCTTTGGCCGGGTCAGCTCGAGCACGGCGTCTAGCTGATCGATGCGCCGGGCGATCTCCAGCCGCCGGCGGGCGCGAGAGTGCGCGCTGGCGAAGCGCGCCGGGTCACGCGCCGATTCGATGCGCGCGACCTCGTCGATGTCCACGCCGCGGTAGTGGCGATTCGCCGCCAGCGCGCCCAGCGCGGCGATGCGCGGGCGCGCGCTGTCGAGCGGGCGCACGTCGATGCCGCTGCGCAGGAACAGCGCCCCCTGATGGCGGGCGTAGGTCATCACCACCGGCTGCCAGCCCCGCGCGGCGAGGCCCAGCGCCAGCGGCAGGATCCGCTGCTGGTTCTCCCAGTGGTCGCCGCACTGGATCAGGGCGACGTCACGGGCCACGGAGGTAGCTCCTCAGGGCGGCGTAGGCGCGCTGCTCGGAGAACTGCTCCCGGCACCAGGTCTGCGCGCGCCCCCGCTCCTCGTGCAGCCGCTCCGGTTCGTCGGCGAACGCGCGCACCAGCCGGGCCGCCTCGGCGCCGGTCTCGGCGACGGCGACCGGCGCGCCCTCACCCAGACAGCGCGCCCCCATCGGCGTGGTCACCAGCAGCCGCCCGGCGGCCAGCGCCTCGATCGACTTGAAGTTGAGCCCACCCTGCACCACCACCGGATTGAGCGCGATGTCGATCCGCCGGTAGAAGTCGGCCAGCGTGGGCAGGAAGCCGAGCAGCTCGATGCCGGTGCGTCCGGCCACCAGAGCGCGCACGTCGGCGCGCCCGCAGAGGGTGCCCGCAACCAGGAGGCGGCTGCCCGGAGCCGCGCGCTCGATCGCCGGCCACCAGTCGTGCGCCAGCAGCGACAGCGCGGCGGCGTTGGCGTCCATGGCCCGCCCGATGAAACCGAACCTGAACGGCGGCCGGGCGGCGGCCTCCGGCAGCGGCTGGACGGCGTAGTCGAAGCCGGTCGGCGCGAGGAGGACCCGGTCGTCGCCCAGGTTGCGCGCCAGCTCGTCCGCGTCCGACGGCGAGATGGCGATGACGCGATCGTACGCGCGCAGTGCCGCCAGCTCCGCATCCCGCTCGCGCGCGGCGCTGACGCCCAGCCGCCGCTGCCCGCGGTTGAGGGTTTCGCCGCGGGCGAACTGCACGTCGTGGGTGTCGCACAACCAGCGCACGGCCGCCGAAACCCGCGGGCGCACCGCGTCGACCAACCCGGTCATCCAGGCGAAGCTGACGATCACCGCGTCGTAGTCGCCGCCGGCGACCAGGCGGCCGAGCTGGCGGCGGCCGTCGCGCGCGCCGCGGGTGGCCAACCGCTCGGCGAACAGGTCCGGCGGCTTGCGCCAGGCGCCGCCGGCGAGGCGGTAGGCGCGCTCGACGGTCCGGCGCGCGCGCTGCCGCGGCGGCAGCATCGGCTTGTCGTTGCGATAGGTGAAGACGCGCGGCGCGATGGCACTGAGGAGCTCGGCCAGCCGCGGAAGCGAGCGCCGGGACGCGGTGGTCAGCAGCAGATCGGTGGCGATGCCGGCGCGGTTGAGGTGCCAGACCAGGTTGAAGGCGCGCTGGTTGGAGCCCTTGTCCAGCGGGATGGGCGAGCCGGGGAACAGCACCAGCACGCGCGGCCGCACGCCGGCCAGCGCCCGCCACGGCCGATACGGCGCCAGCGCGCCGCCGTCGCTCAGGCGGCGCAGCCAGCGCAGGCGCCGGCTGAAGGCGTCGCGGATGAGCGCGTCGGACAGCGCTTCGCCGTCGTCCAGCCCGTAGGCGGCCACGCGATCGTAGTCGATGCCGGTCAGGTCGCCGGCATCGGCGTCAGGGCCGACGAGGACGTACGGCGCGCCGGGCGCGGCCTGCTCGATGGCCCGGCGCGCTGCCTCGGCGCAGTCTGGTGCGGCCACGACCAGAACTGCTCGCCGCCGCTGGCCCACGGGTGCCCACACTGGCGCTCACTCCGTGCTCAGCCGCGCGGTCACGCCACCGTCGACCACCAGGCTGGTCCCGGTCACGTACGACGACCGCTCGCCGTCGGCGAGGAAGAGAATCGCCTGAGCGATCTCGTCGGGCCGGGCCACCCGACCGAGCGGGTGCAGGCCGGCGAACGCCGCCATCTCTGCGTCGGCGTCGAGGTCCGGCCGGCGGGCGAAGCCGGCGCGCAGCATCGGCGTGTCGACGGCGCCGGGCAGCACGGCGTTGACCCGCACGCCGTCGGCGGCCAGCTCCAGCGCGGCGGCTCGGGTCATCGCCGCCATCCCGCCCTTGCTGGTGGCGTAGGCGAGGATCTCCGGAGAGGTCGCCACGGCGTGGACCGACGCGACGTTGACGACGGCGCCGCGGCTGGCCCTGAGCAGCGGCAGAAGCTCGTGCATCAGCCAGAACGGCGCCCGCAGGTTGACCGCCATGACCGCGTCCCAGTCGGCCAGCGTCGTCTCGGCCAGGGTCTTGCACACCTGCCGCGCGGCGTTGTTGACCAGGGCGTCGAGGCGCCCTTCCCGCTCGGACACCTCGCCTGCGGCCGCGGATACCGCGGCCGCGTCGGCGAGATCGACGATCGCGAAGCGATCGACCGCCGCTTCGCCGCCGGGCTCCACGTCGACACCGACCGTCTGCCAGCCGGCGGCGGCAAAGGCGCCGGCCGTGGCCCGGCCGATGCCCCCGCTGACCCCGGTGATCAGCGCGACCCGCTCAGCCAAGCGCTTCCTCCAGCACCCGCAGCAGGTTGGCCACGGTGCTCTCGTGCACCCGCTCCCACGCAGTCGGGCTGCTGTTGGAGTTGTGCGGCGCGATCAGCACGTTGTCCATCTGCCGCAGCGGGCTGCCCGCCGGCAGCGGCTCGTCCTCGAACACGTCGACGGCGGCGCCGCCGATAACGCCGTTGGCGAGCGCGTCGCACAGGTCCGGCTCGCAGACGATCGGCCCGCGCGCGGTGTTGATGAGAAACGCCGTCGACTTCATCTTGGCCAGCGTGTCGCGGTTGATCAGGTGCTGGCTGGTCGGGTTGAGGTCGCAGTTGACGCTGACGATGTCGCTGCCGGCCAGGAGCTCGTCGAGCCCGACCGACCGCATTCCGGTCTTGTCGAGCACGTCTCCCGGGATGTCGACGATGTCGCGGCCCAGCAGGCTGGCGCCGAAGGCAGAGAACAACCCGGCCACCCGGCGGCCGATGTTACCGACGCCGATGATGCCGACGGTGCACTCCGACAGCGCAAAGCCGGGGATCTTCTTCCACGTGCCGGCCTTCATCGCCCGGTCCATCGACGCCACGTTGCGGGCGAACGCCAGGGCGTAGCCGAGCACGGTGTCGGCCACGGGAATGGTGAAGGCATTCGGCGTGTTGCATACCGCCACGCCGCGGCGCCCGCATTCCTCCCGATCGATCGAGTCGATGCCAGTGCCCCACTTGGAGATGACGCGCAGCTTCGGCGCCGCCGCCAGGACGCGCGGCGTGAACCGATCGTCACCGCAGATGACACCGTCGATGTCGGCGATGACCTCGAGCAGATCTTCTTCCTCGGCACGCTCGTTCACGTGACGAACCACCAGCTCGAGCCCGGCAGCCTGCAGCCGGGGGCGAAACCGTTCGACGACCGGAAAGAAGTACGGCGCGGTAATCAGGACTTTTCCGCGTGTGCTCATTGCATCATCTCGTCTGGTAGCGCGCCGGCGGGGAACAGGAGCGCCCGCGCGGGAGCACCCTCGATGCCCACCAGCTTCATCGGCAGGCACATCAGGGTGTAGGGACCGGGCTCGACTTCGTTCAGGCGCAGCCCTTCGACGACCGGGACGCCGGAGCGAAGCAAGGTTCGGTGGATCTCATGGGTGTCGCCATACGGCTGCACCGACAGGTAGTCGACGCCGAGGAGACGCACGCCCTGCTCGACCAGCCACTCGGCGCCGTCGAGAGCGACGCCGACGAACGACGGATCGAACGCCGGTCCCCACTTGCCGTCGTTGTCGGTGCGAAGCAGCACCCGATCGGTGCCGGCAGGGATCCCTGCGACGCGCAGCTCATCGGCGCCCACTTTGGTGCAGCGGCGACAGTCGGCGACCCAGCACGGCCCGACGAACACCTCCAGGTCGAGCTGATCGATGGTGCTGGTGCCGGGAACGAAATGGCTGGGAGCGTCGATGTGCGTGCCGGTGTGGATGCCCATCGACAGCACCGTGTCGTCGGCGTGGTCACCGTGTTGCAGACTGAGCTGCTTCTCGAAGCGCACCGGCTTGCTGCCCGGCCACAACGGCATGCCTTCTTCGGCGACGGGGACGCTGATGTCGATCCACTTCATGAGCCACTCCCTGGTTGGAACAGGTGTTTGAGCAGGTGCACGGGACGAATACGCGAGTCTTCGAAGAAGCCGCGCGGATCGCGGGCCAGCTTGCGCAGCTTGCGCAGGGCGGCATCAACAGGACCACACGGCGGGCGATTCGGGCTCGGCGGCGCCAGCAGCAGCGACGCCAGACGCGCTCGCCGCCCGTCGTCGGGAACCGGCGCCCCGCGGTACAGCTCGACCAGCGTGGCCGCCACGCGCTCCGCCGCCGGCACGCGCCCACGGCGGGTGCCGCAGTGGAGCTCGAGATAGTCGTCTGCGTGGGCGAGGAATCGCTGCGGGTCGTCGACGGCGTCGCGCAGGGCGGCAGCCAGCTCATCGGCCGAGCGGGCGATGGCAAAGGCGCCGTTGGGCTGCTTGAACTTGTCGACCCGCTCGCCGTGCGGGTTGAAGTAGACCACCGGCTTGCCCATCGCCAGCCCCTCGAGGATCGCCGAGCCGAAGCGGCTGACCACGACGCTGCCGCGGCGAATGGCGTCGTACATCGACTCATCGGTGACCCGATAGCCGGTGAAGTCACCCTGGTCGGCGGGGTGGCGAGAGATGACGTAGTCGTAGCCGGCCCGCCGGCACGCCGCCACCGCCTGCCGCACCCAGGCGTCGCGCTGATCGACGAGCACGCCGTAGGTGAAGTTGCTGTTGATGACGATCAGCGGCTGCTCCGGGAAGACCGCGGACTCGGCCAGCAGCGCGTCGATTCTCGGGATGCCACCCACGTGCACGCCCCTGGCGCCGGCGAAGTAGCGTCTGTCGAACTCGCCGGGCAGGATCACGTGGTCGACGGTCCGGTACGGCGATCGCTGCCGCCGGTCGACGTCGCGGTAGTCCTGAATCCCCTCGACCACCCCGACGGTGCGAATCCCCACCTGCTTGCACGCCTCGACGACCCGACGAACCGACGGGTCCCAGTCGTTCATGCACACCAGCAGCGTCGGTGCCACGGCGCCCAGGAGCAGCTGGTTGTAAGACAGCACCGGCAGGCCCAGCGCGTCGATCTCGGCGCGAGCACCCTCGTCGCCCGACACCGCGCGCAGATCGACGAAGGCGAAGCTGGCGCCGGCGCCTCGCAGCACGTCGAGCAGCAGGGCGAAGCTGCGCACGTGATAGTCCTTGTGCGCGACCAGCAACACGTCGGCCGAGACACCTGTCTGCGCGGCGTCGGCGCGGGCGGTCTCGATCGGGATCGCGGGCGCCATGGCGCCCGCGCCGACCTGCTGGCCGGCGTCGACGAAACAGATCTGTCCGGCGCGGGCGGCACACAGCCCTGTTGCCCGGGCCTCCCGCAGCCCCACCCGCGCCCGGTGGGCCAGCCGCGAGAAGCGAGCGTCGCGCGACAGGTAGTCCTTGATCACGCCGGCGGTGCCGTCCTCCGACGCGTCGTCGACCACGATGCACTCCCAGTCGCGCAGACGCTGGTGGCGAATGGAGTCGAGAGTGACGCCCAGGCTCCGCTCCGCGTCGCAGGCTGCGACGATCACCGACAACCCGGGCGTGCTCACGCCGTCCTCGCCGCGCGCCACTGGACGACGGCTTCCGCCAGCACCCAGTCGTCCGGCTCGTCGATGTCGATCGATTCGAGGCGCGGCGTCTCGAACAGGATCGGCGCCCGGCCGATGCGCGCCTGCGTGGCGCGAAAGCTCGCGCCCGTGAACAGGTACAGGCACGAGTTCTCCTCGAACCACGGCTCGAGGTCCTGCGTGCGCAGCAGCACCGCGGGGTCGTGATTCACCGCCGAGCCGTCGGCGCGATAGAAGCGGGTCTGCACCCTGGTCACGCTGAACAGGGAGTCGGCCTCGCCGTCCTCCGCGAAGCGGCGCAGGGCGGCGCCGATGGTGTCGGCCGACAGCAGCGGATTGGTCGCGTGGGTCATCAGGTAGACGGAGGCGTCCACGTGCTCCACGTCGTCGGCCAGCACCTTGTTCATGCTGACCAGATCGCCGCACAGCTCTGCCGGCCGGTCGCGCATGATCACCCGCTCGGAGTCGACCAGGCCTGCCGCGGCGAGCTCGGCGCGCGCGTCGGTGTTGATGACCACGGCGTCGATCTCGGCGACGTCGAGCAACGTGTCGAGCATCCAGCGAAACAGCGGCCTTCCCCCCAGATCGCGGAAGTTCTTGCCGCGCACCCGCTCGCTGTTGGCCTTCATTGGCAACAGCGCGACCGTCCGCCGGGCGCTCATGGCTAGATCGCGCTCGAGCGGCGGGCGATGCGGCCGCGGAGCTGCGCCTCCGGATGGTGGGCATCCGTGGGGTAGTAGTAGCGGAGCTTCATCTTCTGCGACAGCTTCCGGTGGGCGCGATTGCCGCGGTAGGTGCCCAGGTACTGCATCATGCGAAAGGCGACGATGCCGGGGGCGTGGCGGGTCAGCTCTCGCTTGGACAGCGCGGTCGAGAAGTCGAAGAGCACGCCGCTGACGAAGAAGCGAACGCAGTCGACCGCGTTGACTTGCAGGTTGGGCGCGATCTTCTGCATGGCGATCGCCTCGCGCTCGTAGCGGTGACGCACCTGGGCCCAGCTCTCGTCGTGGATGTGGTGGACCGGTGCGGTCGCCACGTACGCCACCTTGCCGCCGCCCTGACACAGGCGCCGAGCCAGATCCATGTCTTCGAGGCCGGTCAGCTCTTCGTCGAAGCGGTGGTGCTCCCACGCCTGGCGCGTGATGGCGCTGTTGGCGTTGTTGCAGAAGAAGCCGTCCTGGGGGATCAGGCTGTGCTCGGGGAAATATTTGGCGAACAGCTGCGACTCGCTGAACTTGGTCGTCTCGGCGCCAATCTGCCGGCCGTAGCTGTAGTGCGCGAGGCCGTCGAGGAGCGGCTGGGCCAGCTCTACCAGCCACCGGTCCGACGACGGAATACAGTGGCCGCTGACGAACGCCAGGATGTCGCCGCGCGCGAACGCGCAGCCGATGTTGAGCGACCGGCCGAAGGAGAAGTCCTCCTTGCGGATGGTGGTCACGCGGCAGTTGTGGTCGGCCGCGATGCCCAGGGTGTCGTCGGTGGAGCCGGAATCGACGATGACGACCTCGAGCTCGAGCCCGTCGGTCTGCTGCGCCTCGATCGCCTGGAGCAACCGCCGCAGGTGCCGCTCCTCGTTGTAGGTGCGGATCACGACGCTGGCTGTGCAGGGGGATCGGGGTGAGTCGAACGAGAGCATGGCTATCGCGCTGAATCTACAACAATAATTGGGGTCTCGGCGGACGCGGCTTCAGCCAGCGAATCCGCGGGGATGGGCGCTGTGCCAGCGCCAGGCGCTGGCCACGATCGCCCCGATCTCGGTGTGCCGGGGCCGCCAGTCGAGCTGGCCCCTGGCCAGGGCCGGGTCGGCCAGGAGCTCCGGCGGATCTCCGGGCCGGCGCTCGTCCTCGACCGCGGGGATGGCGTGGCCGGTCACCTTGCGCGCGCACGCGACGATCTCCTTGACCGTGGCGCCACGCCCGACGCCCAGGTTGAAAGCCCGGGCCTCGCCGGTCACCTGCCGCTCGAGCGCGGCGACGTGAGCGGACGCCAGATCCTCGACGTGGACGTAGTCACGAACACAGGTGCCATCCCTGGTCGGGTAGTCGGTGCCGAACAGCTTGATCTGCGCGCGCGTGCCCAGCGCCACCTGCAGGACCAACGGGATGAGGTGGCTCTCGGGGGCGTGGGCCTCGCCGATGGTGCCGTCCGACGATGCCCCGGCGGCGTTGAAGTAGCGGAGCGAGGTCGAGCCCAGTCCCCAGGCGGTAGCCGAATCGCGCAACGCCCACTCGACCGCCAGCTTGCTGCGGCCGTAGGGGCTGATCGGCTGCTGCGGGCAGTCCTCGGCGATCGGCACCCGCGCCGGCATGCCGTAGGTGGCGCACGTCGAGCTGAAGACGATCGAGCAAATCTCTCGCCGGCGCATCCCTTCGAGCAGCGCCAGCGACCCACCGACGTTGTTCTGGTAGTAGAGCAGCGGCTCGGCCACAGACTCACCGACGTCGATCGACCCGGCGAAGTGCATCACCGCGTCGAAGCCGGCATCGAGCGCAGCGTCCAGTGCGCCCGGGTCGAGGAGATCAGCGACGACCAGGCTCGCCCGACCGTCCACCGCCTCGCGGTGCCCACTGCGCAAGTCGTCGAACACCACCACCTCGTGTTCGGCCGCGCACAGCGCGCGCACGCAGTGACTTCCGACGTACCCTGCCCCGCCGGTGACGAACACCTTCACGCCCGGGCACCTCCATGTCCGGGCGCCGGCGTCCATACGCGACCGGACGCCGCCGGGGGCCGCACCAGCCGGCCCCGCCGACGGGTGGGCTCGACGGTCGGATGGATCCGCGACCAGTTGGGCAGCCCGGACACCTGCCGGTAGAAGCTGCCGTTGACCTGGTTGACGTGGCGCAGATAGCGACAGAAGCCGTCGAACAGCTCGGTGTCGACCTCGCCGGGATCGGCCAGGAAGTCGACCAGCGAACCCTGGAAGGTCAACTCGGGTACGTCGTAGATCGCCCGGCCCATCACCTTGACCGGAGTGCCGTGATACAGCGACGACGTCCCGACGGTGCTGTTCATAGTGATCGTGCCGCGCGCGTGCTTGAGCAGCGTCGGCAGGTGCAAATCGTGGACGTAGCGCAGACGGTCACTGCAGCGATAATGCTCGCCCAGGGCGCGCAGGAAGCTGGTGTAGTCGCGGTAGGCGCGGTCGTGCGGGTGGTGCTTGAGCACCAGCAGGGTGCCGGCCGGCGCGTGCCGGGCGAAGGTCGACACGACCTCCTCGATCATCTCCTCGAGGCAGGCGTAGTCGGAGTGATCGATCTGCGAGTCGCAGTGGACCTGCAGCGGGACGAAGAAGTAGTGGTCGTCGTACTCGCCGCTCAACTCCTCGAGAATTCCCTCTTCGCGCCTGGCGTACCACAGCTTGCGTGCGCCGCCGCGCACCCAGCAGGCGGCCTGGGTCAGCGAGTTGACGTCGCGGTGGTGGCGGTACAGCGGGTAGCGCCAGCGAGCAAAGGTGCACGCCACCGAATGCATGGTCGTCCACAGCGCCCACGAGGGGAAGGTGTTGCCCACCGAGGTCGGAGCCGACAGTGGCGGCAGCTCGCGCGCCGCGCGGCGGTAGACCTCGGGATCCTTGGGCAGGTGAGAGTGACCGTTGACCCCACCCCGTTCGACGGTGAAGTGGTCGGGCCGCAAGTAGCCCTCCTCGAACACCCATACCGGGATTCCCAGCTCGCGAGCGATCCCCACCGCCTGCCGGTGCAGCCGACGGCAGTCGCCGAACAGGAACAGGCCGTCGATCGAGCGCTCGGTCACCAGGTTGCGAAAGAACTCCGGCCACACTTCCATCGGCTCGCGATACGACACCACCTCCGGCCCGCGGAAGAACAGCGCGTCGCCGGGATTGAAATTGACCTTGGTCACGATCGCGCCGTCGGCGATCAACTCGTCGGCGAAACGACGAAAGAACGGTCCGACCGGCCCTTGCAAGAGGAGCGCGTGTCTCGTGCCGAAGTCAGTGAGCATAGGTCACGCCTTTATACACATGGATCAGCTTGCGAAGTTGCCGGCGGGGCCACGACATTTTCAGAGCGCGCGCGCGGGCGCTACGGTCGCGCTCGGCGCGAAGACGCGCCACGGTGCGCTCAGGGGTCGTAAAACGGCCGGTATCGGGGTTCAGGTATCGCGCGTAGCGAATCAGAGCGCCGGCCACCAGGGCGTCCAGCGTCAGCTTGCGGGTGCGCCGGGCCAGCGGATGGCGGTCTTCGGTGAGGCCCCAGCCGCTGTAGAACGGCTGGCCGTAGACGACCACCCGCAGGCCGCGCAACAGCGCCTCGAAACCGACCAGCGAGGTCATCGTGTGGATCTCGTCGGCCGCGGCCAGGCACTGGGCCAGCGTCGAGTCCTCGACCACCAGATCGGCCGCGCGCGCGGCGCTGGCCGAGACCTGGCCCCTGCGGTTTCCGCTGAGAACGTCCGGGTGCGGCTTGTAGACGATGAACGCCTCCGGCCGGGCCTGTCGGGCCGCCGCCAGCAGCGCCGCGTTGGTGCCGATGTCGCGGCAGCCGAGCTGGATCGAAGCGTCGTCCTCGACCTGGCCCGGCACCAGCACCACCGTCTTGCCCGCCGGAGTGTCGATGGCGCGGTCGCGACCGACGTTGTACTTGCTCAGGCCGGCGGCGACGATGAACTCGCGAAGCGCTCGGGCGCGCTCCAGCTCGCCCGGGGCCGGCTCGAACTGCTCGAGGATCGACTCCAGCTCGCTGGGCGAGGTCGGGTCGTAGTAAATGCCCTCTCGGTCGACGACGAGCGACGCAGGCGTCACCAGATCGGAGCCGAGACCAACCGAGCGGAGGAAGCCGTCCTCCATGCGCCACAGCGCCGCGCCGTGCTTGGATGCAAGCGCGCGCGCCGGCGCCAGCCCGCGCTGGCCCCACGACAACAGCACCGACGAGCTCGAGCATCCGGCGGCGTCGCTCTCGCTGCGGCAGAAGAGGATCTCGTTGCCCGGACAGCGGAGGTACGCGCGCACGTAGCGGCGCTTCCAGAACTGGTAGCCGAAGCAGTAGATGGTGCCGCGGTTGCGCGCGAACTCGGCGCGCTGCAACGCCAGGTGCTCGATCACCGGCTCGATCTCGCACGGCTCACCGCTGTCCGGATCGACGTAGCGGGGGTACAAGAGATAGGCAGCCGCGAACAGCTGCTCGACGGTGCGAGCGCGGCCGCGCCGGGGCACGTCGGCACGGTCGTCGGTCAGGCCCCAGCCGGCGTAGAACGGCACGCCGAAGCAGGTGACCGGCTTGCCCAGCATCAGCGCTTCGAAGCCGAGCTGCGACGTGACCACGTAGACCCGGTCGACCTCCTCGAGCAGCGCGATCGGATTGACCGCATCGGCCAGGAGGCGCACCCGCGGACGCCCGCCGACCGCTTCGAGGTAGCCGCGCTTGGCGCCACTGACCACATCCGGGTGGGTCTTGACCAGGATTTCAGCCTCCGGGCTCTCCGCCAGAGCGGCCGCCAGCATCGCCTCGAACGACGCGGCGTCGGCCAGTCCGCAGCCCACCGACAGATCGCCGCGGGTCTGGTCGACGACCAGCACCCGGCGGTCGCCGCGCACCGGCCCCAGCTCCAACGGCGCGACCGGCGAGCCGTTGTACTTGGACAGCCGGCCGGCGCGAATACGGGCCATCGCCGCCCGCGCCCGCTCGAGCAGCGCCGGATCGTCCAGCGGATCGCCGGCGCCATCGGTGACCAGCAGCTGCTCGAGCCGCGACGGCTGGCGAGCGTCGTAGTAGATGCCGGCGTCGTCCAGGACCATCGACAGCGGCGGCTCGCCGGTGTGGCCCAGTCCGATCGAGCGGAGGAAGCCGTCCTCCGCCCGCCAGTACGGCAGATGGTGGCGCTCGGCGAAGTCGCGAGCCACGGCGGTGTTGGCCTTGTTGCCCCAACCGACCACCGCGTCCACCCGGGCGGCGTGGCCGTCGGTCGGGCGAACCACCACCCGCTCGGCGCCGAGCAGCGCACCCAGGTGGGGGATGCGCGCGATGCCGCGGGAGAAGATCGCGACGGTGCGCCAGCGGCCGGGCCCGGTCGCCGTACCGTTCGCTCCGGCGCCCACTAGCGCTCCCCCTCGGCCAGAGCTTGCGCAGCGCGGGCCAGATCCTCTTCGGTATCGACGCCGGCGGCCGGGGCGCGGTCCACGCAGGTGACGTGGATGCCGATGCCGAGATCGAGCGCGCGCAGCTGCTCGAGCCTTTCGGCCACCTCGATCGCCGCCGGCGACGCCGCGGTGATCCGGCGCAGCACGTCGACGCGATAGGCGTACAGACCGATGTGGCGCAAGAACGGCACCCCCGCGGGCAACGCCCGAGGCACGCCGCCGGCGAACGCGCCGCGCACCCACGGCACCGGCGCACGGCTGAACAGGTGCGCCATTCCGGCGCCGTCCACCACCACCTTGACCGCGTTCTCGTCGAACAGCTCCGCCGGGTCGGTGATCGGCGCCGCAGCGGTAGCGATGCCGGCGCCCGGCTGCTCGGCGAGCGACCGCGCGACCATGCCGATCAGCGCCGGATCCATCAGTGGCTCGTCGCCCTGCAGATTGACCACGACGTCGGTGCCGTCCCAGCCCTCGGCCGCGGCGACCTCGGCGATTCGATCGGTGCCCGACGGATGGTCGGCCGAGGTCATGCGCGCGGCGCCGCCAAAGCCGTCCACTACCTCGGCGATACGCTGATCGTCGGTGGCGACCAGCACCTCGGCTGCGCCCGACTCGACCGCCCGATCCCACACGTGAGCGATCATCGGCCGACCGGCGAGGTCGCGCAGTGGCTTGCCCGGCAAGCGACTGGCAGCGTAGCGGGTGGGAATCACCACGCGGAAGCGGGTCCCGGTCCGCGCGGCGAGGATGGCGTCAGCGACCTCGCGTACGGCGCCGCGCCCACCGGGCGCGCGGGTCACCCAGGCCGCCGTCGCGCGCAGCGTCGGATCGGCATCGGCCACGGCGATGGCCAGGCCGACCCGCAAACTCACCTCGCGGTCCAACAGATCGTCGCCGATGTATGCCGCGTCGGCTGCCGTCAGCGACAGCTCGGCGAGCAGCTCGGCGAGCGCCGCCGCCTTGTCTCGCCGCCCGACCAGGACGTGCCGCACGCCCAGGTCGCCCATTCGCCTGGCCAGCGCCGGCGAGCTGCGCGCGCTGATCACGGCCACGCTGATGCCGGCGTCGTCGAGCATGCGCAGCCCAAGACCGTCGCGGACATTGAACGCCTTGAGCGACTCCCCGCCCTCGCCGTAGTAGAGGGTTCCGTCGGTCAGCACCCCGTCGACATCCGTGGCCAGCAGGCGGACGCGCGACAACACGTCCGCCTTCGGCGCCGGCGGGGTCGAGCTCACATCCGCTCCTCGGCGTACAGCTCGCTCTTGACCAGTTGGTCGATACGCACCAGCATCGACAGGAGCTCCTCGGCGCGATCGAGCGGCCACTGGTTGGGCCCGTCGCTCCACGCCTCGTCGGGGCGCGGGTGGATCTCCATGAACACGCCGGCAACGCCGGCGGCGACCGCGGCCCGGGCCAGCACCGGGATCATCTCCCGCTGGCCGCCGGTGGCGCCGCCCTGCCCGCTCGGCTGCTGCACCGAGTGGGTGGCGTCGAACACCACCGGGCAGCCGGTCTCACGCATCTGCGCCAGGCCGCGCATGTCCGAGACCAGGGTGTTGTAGCCGAAGCTGACCCCGCGCTCGCAGACCATGATCTGGTCGTTGCCGGCGGCGCGGCACTTCTCGACCACGTGTTTCATGTCCCAGGGGGCCAGGAACTGGCCCTTCTTGACGTTCACCGGCCGGCCGGCGCGGGCGACCCGCTGCATGAAGTCGGTCTGCCGGACCAGGAACGCCGGCGTCTGCAGGACGTCGACCACCTCGGCAACGGCGCCGATCGGCGTGTTCTCGTGGACGTCGGTGAGCACCGGGACGCCGACCTCGCGCTTGACCTTGGCCAGGATGCGCAGCCCCTCCTCCAGCCCCAACCCGCGGCGCGATGTCACCGAGGTGCGGTTGGCCTTGTCGAAGCTGGCCTTGAAGACGTACGGCACGCCCAGCCGGGCAGTGAGGTCGCGCAAGCGCTCGGCGGTGCGGAGGATCATCTCCTCACTCTCGATCACGCAGGGCCCGCCGATGAGGAACAGTGGCTGCCTGTTGCCGACCTCGAATCCGACCAGCTTCACGCCCGACCCCGTTCTTCCATCAAATCGCCAACACCACCGCCGCGGCGACCGCGATCTGATAGATGACCTGGGTGACGTCGGCGGCGTTCTGCAACAGCTTGCGGTCGACCTTGGGCGGCACCAGGATCTCGTCGCCGGGATGGACCGGCATGTCCGGGCCGCCCATCGAGATGGCCGCGCTCGCGTGCATGATGATCACCTTGTCGTGATCGGAGCGGTCGGTGTAGCCGCCGGCCATGCGCACGTAGTCGCGGGCGCGCAGGCGATCGGAGTAGACCAGGGCGTGGGCCATCTGCACCTCGCCGTCGACGCGAACCACGCTGCTCTTGGACGGAATGACGATGGTGTCGCCCGCCTCGAGCATCAGATTGAGCTGCTTGCCGTGGTACGAGGTGACGATGCGGCCCAGCGGCTGCACCGTGCGCGCCGACGCGATGAACGATTTCATCAGCTCGGCTTCTTTGGCGCGGATGGCCGACTCGCGGTCCGTGGCCGACAGCGCCAGCATCGAGCTGCGCTCCAGGCGGTACAGGCTGTCCTCGATCGCCTTCTTCTGCGCAGCGGCGACCGACGGACGCCGCAGATGCACGGACGAGACGTCGGCCAGCGTCGGGTCTACGCGCACGTAGTTGAGCACGTCTACCAGTCGGGCGCCGCGGTGAACCGACAGCACCGACGGCCCGTCGAACTCACCCTGCAGGTTGACGAGGATGTTCTCCGGCTTGCCGTCGACGCGGAACGAGATGGCGTCGCCGTCGTGGAGCACAGTGGTGCGGAACTCCGAGGTCGGCATCGTGCGCACGAACGGCACGTGGCGCCGAGTACCCTCGACCGTCACCGCGGTGGCGCGCGCCGCCGCCGTCATGACGTCGAGGACGTCCTGTCCGTTGAACTGCTCCTTCTTCATCTCGACGAAGCCGGCGTTGGGCACCTCGCCGCGAACCTCGACTACCGGGCCGCGGCGCTTGACCAGAACGGTGTCGCCGTCGGTGAACTGCACTGACGGAATCTTGCCGCCGAGCAGGAAGCCGTAGAGGTCGATGTCGACCAGCGGCTGGCCACCGCGCAGGATGACGATGTCGCGGTAGCTGCCCGCGCCCGGCTCGATGCCGCCGGCCTGGTCGAGGAAGAACAACACTGAGTCCGAGGGAACGCCGGCGTAGCTGCCCGGACGAATAACCCCGCCGGTGACGTAGACCGCGACCGGCGCCGTGGTCAGCAGGTTGGTGTAGACGCCGAAGTGGCTGCGAAAGATGGTGCCTATCGCCGCTCGCACCACCCGGGTCAGGTCGCGGTTGCGCACTCCCTGCAGGTGGACCGGGCCAATGCTGGGCAGGAAGATGTTGCCCTGACCGTCGACCACGAAGATCCGGTTGATCTCCACCGCGCCCCAGGTGTTCACCTGAAGGCGGTCGCCCGGCATGATGGCGTACCTCGCGTTGCGTCCCTCCTCGGCCTGGCCGCGGAAGTTACCCAGGAACAAGTTGGCACCGAACGGCTGCGGCCCCGTTGGCGCGGGGCGCGCGTGCGGCGGGGCGCCGCCGGGCGGCTGTGCACCGACCGGCACGGCAGGCAGGATGGACAGGAGCGCGAGAGCGGCCGACAGACCGACGCGCGATCGTGAGGCAAGAGAGAATCGCATGATGTGGCTCAGAACTTGGCGTGCTCGCGGATCGTCGCCACCAGCAAGCCGAGAACGCCGAGCAGCGACAGAGAGATCATGAAGACCGTCGCGATCTTCCACAGCCGTTTCGGGTGGGTGGCCACGTCGGGCAGCGACGGTGACGAGATGGTGACCAGGTACCGGTGCTGGCGCGATGCTTCGACCCGCGCGATCTCCAGGGTCTTGAGCGCGGTTTCGTAGGCCTTTTCAGCCAGCTCCTTCTGGATGAACGCGGGCTCGAAGCTGGCGATCGAGCTGTTGACGCCGCCGGACTGGGCGTCGGTCAGACGTTTGATCTGGCGTTCGATCTGGTGCTGAAGCGATGCCACCTTGCGCCGCTGCTGCAACACCTTGGGCGCGTCGCTGCGCATGATCGTCTCCAGCGAGTCGAGCTCGGCCCGGGCAGCGGCGAGCTGGCCTTCGAGCTCACCTTTGACCGTGAGAATCGTCTCGGCCTCCTTGGTCGGATCGATCTCGCCCCGTTCGTGCTGCAGATCCAGCAGCGCCTGGCGGGCCTTGGCCAGGCGCTCGCCGTTCGACTTGACCGCGTCCTCGGCGACGCGAATTCGATCGTGCCGGGCTCGCGCGGTGAGTTGGTTCACCATCTTCTCGGCGGCAGCGATGATCGACTTGTTGAGCGCCTGAGCTTTCTCTCCACTGAACGCCAGGACCCTGATGGTGAGGGTGCCCGATGCGCTGTCGTGATCGACGTCGACCTTGTCGAGATAGTAGTGGTAGGTCTCCTCGAGGGAGGCGTGAGGCTTCAGCCGCGACATCCAGTCGGCGTGTTCATCGCTGTAGTGCTCGCGCAGACCATCGTTCGCGATCAACAGCTTGACGAGATCGCGAGAGCGAATGTACGTGCGTACGAGCAAGGTGTCGCGCCCCGCACCAGCCGGTGGAAGCAGCGCCGCCAGCGGCTCGAGCGCGGTGCCGCCCGCGTCGTTGGATTGCACCGAGATCACCGCGATCGATTGATATTGCGGTGACGCGATACAGCCGTAGTAGATGGCCGCGATCAGGGTAGGTATGCCGACCCAGATTATCGCCTGCGTGGTCGCCTGACGAGCGCGCTTGCGTCTGACCTCGCGCGCCCGCATCACCCCGGCGGTCTTTTCCCCGAGCTTCATGCTGCCAACCTCCGCTCGTAGGCCTCGATCGCGTCGTCCACGCTATCGAACATCTCCAGCACCCCCCTGTTCATGAGACAGCAACGGCGGCAATACTGGATGATGGTGTTCATGTCGTGCGAAACCATGATCAGCGTCGACCGCTGCTGCCGCTCGGCAAACGCTTCGGCGCACTTGGCGCGAAACGCTGCATCGCCCACCGCGGTGATCTCGTCGACCAGATATCCGTCGAAGTCGATAGCCATGCTCAGGCCGAACGCCAACCGAGCCCGCATGCCCGACGAGTAGGTGCGCATCGGCATGAAAAAGTAGTCGCCAATTTCGGCGAAGTCGCGCGTGTAGTCGACCACGTAGTCGACATCTTCGTCGTAGATGCGAGCGACGAACCGGCAGTTCTCCTCGCCGGTGAGGGAGCCATTGAATCCGCCGCCGAATCCGATCGGCCAGGACACGCGCCCGCGGCGAATGACCTCGCCGCTGGTGGGCATCTCCGCGCCACCGATGATGCGCAGGAGCGTCGACTTGCCCGCGCCGTTGCGCCCGAGGATGCCGATGCTCTCTTGCGGCGGGAATCGCGTACAGATATCGTCGAGCACCACGTTGCTGCCCATCGTGGTGCGATAGATCTTGGTGACGTGGCGGAGATCGATCATGTGACCTCGATCCGCCGGCGCACGACGCGCTCGAGCAAGAGCCCGGCCAGGCCGAGCACCAGGATCCAGCGGAGCACGTACGCCGGATCGGCGTGGTTGGCGCTGTACCCGACGAAGAAGCCGCCGCGAACCATCTCCACCGGGTGCAGCAGCGGGTTGATCAGCACGGCATTGCGCGCGTGCTCGGGCATCGTCTCCGCCGTGAAGAAGATCCCCGAGATCCAGAACAGCGGCCGGAGGATCGGGCCCCTGGCGCGATCCACGACCGGCGAGAATTGCGCCAGGGCCATGAAGATGAGCCCCACCGCGCCGCCGAGCAACGAGGCCAGCACGAACCCCTCGATGACCAGGAGCGTGCTGTCGATCTCGAACTCGCACTGCCACAACGCGTGCGCCCCCATCAGCGCGACGAAGACGAAGGTGTAGGTCGCAGCTTCGAGGATGAGCCGAGCGATCACCAGATCGAGCGGCTGGACGTGCGGATAGTAGAGCAGCGCCTGGTTGCCGTGGATCGAGTCGGCGACGCGGTGCGCGGAGTTCGAGAACAGGAAATACGGCACGACACCCGTGCCGATGAAGGTGAATAGATCCATCCCGTAAGGCGCCTGGCGTCCGACGACGTCGAACAGGGCCCAGAAGGTGAGGATCATGACCACCGGCTCGAGGAACGCCCACAGATAGCCCAGGCGGTTCTTGCCGAATCGCGTCCGGGTTTCGCGCAAGATCAGAGCCCCGATGACGTCGACCTCGACCTTGAGCCCGTGGAGGAACGCTCTCACGGAGCGGACTCCTTGGCACCCGAGTCTGGCGCGGTGCCCGCCGGCGCCACCGGCGTGGCGACGACGTCGGGCACGAACGCCCAACTGCCGTCGATCTTGCACACCAGGCGCGCGACCGACTCGCCGCTCACGCTCACCGTCCGGCACGCGCGACCGCTGGCGGCCGCGTACGCCGGCCCGGCCGTCACCGTGTGACCGGCGAGCGGGGTGGGAGCGTCGACCGCCATGCCGTCGATCGCCTGCAGAACCGCCCTGTCGACCTCACTCTCGGCCGGCTCCGTGCCCGGCTGGGTAAGCGCCCGGTAGTCCGGGTCGGTGATGGGCGGCGGAGACGAACCACATCCGGTGGCGAGCACGACCAACGTAGCCAAGAGCCACCGGCACTGAACGCCGCGGAGCATGATTACCTCTTGTCGAAGACCTCGACGACCCCGGTCACCTTGCCCTTGCGGTTGACCGCGACCAGCGCCTTCAGCTTCATCTGCTGCATGCGCTGGTGGGCCTCCGTCAACGGCGTCTCCTCGTCGATGGTGACCGGGTTCAAGGTCATGATCTCCGACACGCGGAGAGTCAAAAGGTTGTCGTGACGCTGCATCGAGCGGCGCAGGTCTCCATCCGTGACTAGGCCGACGAGGCGCTCGCCGTTCATCACCAGACACAGGCCGAGCCTACCTTCGGTGATGGTGATGAGCGACTCTCCGACGGTGGCAGATGGTGAAACCACCGGCAAGTCGTGGCCACGCATGGCGTCGGCCACGCTCGAGAGATTGCGTCCCAGGCTGCCGCCCGGGTGACAGCGTGCGAAATCGGCGACACGAAAGCCACGCCGCCGCGACAGGGCCACCGCAAGCGCGTCACCCATGGCCAGGGCGGCCAGGGTCGAGGTCGTCGGCGCCAAATTGTTTGGACAGACTTCTCGCTCGACCGACACATCCAGGGCCACGTCGACCTTCCCGGCCAGAGTCGATTCGAGGTCGCCGACCAGGGCTACCATCGGGATCTCGCGGCGGCAGAGGTGCGGCAGCAAGCGAACCACCTCGTCGGTCTCCCCGCTGCGGGAGATGAGGATCGCGGTCTCGCGGTCGGTGACCATTCCCAGATCGCCGTGAAGAGCCTCGGCGGCGTGAACGAAGAAGGCCGGGGTCCCGGTAGACGACAGGGTCGAGGCGATCTTCTGACCGATCAGGCCGGACTTGCCGACCCCGATCACGGCCACATGCCCGGCCGTGCCATAGATGAGCTCCACCGCGGCGGCGAACCGCTCGTCCAGCCGATCGGCCATCTCTGCCAGGGCACCGGCCTGGTGCGCGAACACCGACCGGGCCTCATCGATCAGCTGCCTGCCGGCGTCGCGGTCGCGCCGTTTGCGCAGTGCGACAACACGTTGCGGGGCATCGTCGAGCATGTCTAACGAACTCCTAGGCTAAGTAGGGGAAGCCACACGACGGACGCCAACCTCCCGAAACGGAAGACTGAAGCGGCACGCTCCGGTCTCGATCGTGACAGCAACAGGTAACGGTAAGTTGCCAAGTCGATAGTAACGCGGGCCATGGATTGCAACAACTTCCAGAGTGGGAGGGGAAGGCAATTGCCGGGCCATGCCCGATGAGGGGGGTCAGGATCGGTCCAAAAAAGGACATTCACAACTGATTTCATTGGGTTAAATCCGATCCACGGTCTCCCCCCTCCCCCTCGAAAACCACGGATCTACACGCCCGGCCCGTGACATACCCGTCATATCCCGTGCCACCTCTGTAGCCAGTCTGGGGCTCCCGTCCCCGGGCGCCGAGTCGCATTCAGCCGAGGTGGTCGTCACCCCCCACCGGCGCGAGTGACGTACGGTGTCCCGGTGACCCGCCTCCTGGACGTCGCCACCAGCTACGACGCCGTCCTCCTCGATGCCTACGGCGTGCTGGTCGATACCAGCGGCGCCATCGCCGGCGCCCCCGAGGCGGTCCGCGCGCTGGAGGCCGCCGGGGTTCCCTTCCTGGTGGTCTCCAACGACGGCTCGCGCCTGCCCGAGACCGTGTCGGCCCGCCTGGCCAGCTTCGGCTTTCGCGTACCGCCCGAGCGAATCATCACCTCCGGCTCGCTCCTCGACGGCTGGTTCGCCGACCACCGCCTGGCCGGCGCGCGTTGCTTCGTGCTCGGGCCGGATGACTCGCGCCGCTACGTCGAGCGCGCCGGCGGTCGGGTGGTGCCGGTCGCCGCCGACGCCGAGGTCGACGTGGTGGTCGCCGGCGACGAGGACGGCTTCGACTTCCTGCCGGTGCTCGACGCCACCCTGTCGGCGCTCATTCGCGCGGTCGACACCGGCTGCCCGCCGGCGCTGGTGCAGCCCAACCCGGATCTCATCTACCCGGCGGCGCCGGGGCGCTTCGGCTTCACCATCGGCGTGGCCACCCTGGCTCTCGAGGCCGCGCTCGAGCGCCGCTACCCGGGTCGCGGCCTGCGCTTCGAACGGCTGGGCAAGCCCAACCCGCCGCTGTTCGCCGAGGCGGTGCGCCGCATCGGCTCACGCCGCCTGCTGATGGTCGGCGATCAGCTCGAAACCGACATCGCCGGCGCGCGGCGCTTCGGCCTCGACGCGGCACTGGTCGTCACCGGCATCACCCGCGCCGAGGACGCCATGCGCGATCACTCGATCGCGCCGACCTGGATCCTCGATCGCCTTTAACATATTGGCTCCCGATCCAGGCGTTTGTGTTTAGCCGACGTCGAAGCTCCAGGCCTTGAGCACTTCTTTGCGCTCGGCCAGGAACTCGTTGACGTACGCCAGGTGGATCGGGTGCTGGCGGTACGGCTCGACGTCGCCTGCCGACGCGAACTGCACCGCGATCGAGATGTCCCACGAGCGCAGCGCAGACTCGTCGGCGGGAATGCCGACGCGAACCCCGGCGGCCCCGGGAATGGTCGGGAAGACCTCCCGCGTGTGCGCGGCGACCGCGGCGCGGCCGGCGTCGGTGGCGTGCTCGGCGTTGAGCTTGATGAAGACGTAGCGCTCGATCATGGCGCCAGCGTCGATCGCCCGGCGGCCTCGCGCAACCCGATTAGCCACTCTTCCAGCGCCGGGGGCAGCGGCGACTCGAAGCGCAGGGGCGCTCCCGTCCGCGGGTGCGCCAGGGCCAGCAGCGCCGCGTGCAAGGCCATGCGCGGAGGTCGCGGCTCGGCGCCGCCACCGTAGCGCGGATCGCCCAGCACCGGGTGGCCCAGGTGGCGGGCGTGCAGGCGGATCTGGTGGGTCCGCCCGGTCTCGAGCCGCGCGCGCACGCGGGTGGCGACGTCGCCGATCCGCTCGACCACGGTGAAGTGGGTGCGCGCGTGCTTGCCGCCGACCGGCTCGTTGACGTCGACCGTGTCCGGTTCCAGTCGACCGGCCAGCACGGCCTCGTACTCGCGCTCGAGGTCGTGGGTGCGAAACCGCAACGACAGTGCCCGGTTGGCCGCAGAGGTGAGGGCCAGGCAGAGCACGCCGCTGGTCTCGAGGTCGAGGCGATGAACGACGAACACCTGGGTGCCGAGGCGGCGCTCGAGCAGCGCGGCCAGGTTGCCGCGATCGCTCTCGGGCGTCGGCGCGGTCAACAGGCCGGACGGCTTGTCGACCACGACCAGGTCGTCATCCTGGTGAACGACAGCGAACTCCGGGAGGCGCTCCTCGTCGCGCTCGCGCGCCGCCCGCCCGACGTCACCGCTGGCGTGCTCGAGGGCTCCGCCGAGCACCGCTTCGATCAGCTGGCCGGCGCGCACCTTGCGCCCGGCGATCTTGATCCGATGACCGTCGACGAACACCCCGCCGATGTCGAGCAGCACCCGCGCCTTGCGCCGGGACAGCTCCGGAATCCGCGCGGCGAGCAGCTGATCGAGTCGCAGTCCGGCTTCCTCGGGCGCGACCTCGAGCTCTACCTTCCGCGACACCGCGCGGTCCGGATCGCGTGCGTCACCAGGCCGGCCGCGCGTCGGGATAGATGGCGTACAGGCCGCTGGTGCTGGCCTCGGCCAGAATGTGACCCTTCATCGCCGCGCGCACGTCGGCGCCGGTGAAGCGGCCGTCGACCGGCAGCTTGTCGACGTCGAGAGCGTAGACCGTGGCCACGTAGCGGTGCAGGCGCTCGTCGTTCCACGGCGGGCACGGGCCGTCGTAGCCGTAGTAGTCGCCCTTCATGTCGTCGTCGCCGGCGAACCATCCGGTGTAGTCGTTGACGCCGTGGCGGGCGCCGCGCGGCGCACCGGGGCCTTCCTTGCCGTGCGGCGTGATGCCGGTCGAGAACTCGCCCTCGGCCAGCTCGTGGGTGCCCGCGGGCAGGTCGACCAACACCCAGTGGAAGAAGTCGACGCGCGGAAGGTCGGCCGACACCTTGTGCCCTTCCTGGTTGACGTCGTCGCCCACCGACGGCACGTCCGGGTCGTGCATGACCACGGCGAACGACTTGGTGCCGGCCGGCGCGTCTGCCCACGCCAGGTGCGGGCTGCGGTTGTCCGACAGCGCGATGTGGGAGTCGGGATCGAACTTGCCAAAGGCGATGCCCGCGGGCATGCGCTCGCCGTCTTCGAAGCTGTTGCTGTGGACCTTCATCGCGTCGTTCCCCTCTCCGTCTTTGGGTTTTCAGCGGGCCAGGCGGCGCAAGCGCGCAGACGCCTCGTCCAGGGCCTCATCGTCCTTTGCGTAACAGAAGCGAAGCAGCCGCTCGCTGGTGGCGCCGCGGTAGAAGGCGCTGCCCGGCACCGCGGCCACGCCGGCGTGGTCGATCAGCCACATCGCGGCGT
>Ga0114931_10001997_pt1 | contig 26006 bp, 31 predicted proteins | sample 2SBtaG_FD_89579 | JGI IMG/M metagenome (GOLD analysis project Ga0114931, IMG submission 89579) | Deep subsurface microbial communities from Kolumbo volcano to uncover new lineages of life (NeLLi) - 2SBTROV14_V59a metaG | ecosystem: Environmental > Aquatic > Marine > Volcanic | place: Kolumbo... | reverse complement strand
TGGTCGGAGCGAGTGGATTCGAACCACCGACCCCCAGTCCCCCAGACTGGTGCGCTACCAGACTGCGCTACGCTCCGGCCTTGGCGCACTATAGCGACGACGCCGGCGGGGAGCAACGTGTCAGACAGGCGAACCGGCGTTTCAAGCCGGGATCGTTACGAGCGCCGCCGCAGCAGCGTCCGCGCCGCCTCGAGCTCGTCGAGCGCCGCGGCAAGCGCCGCCCGCGTTTCCTCGGGAAGCGGGGTCTCGGCCGCGCGCGACGGAGGCGCCACGACCGGGGCCGGCGGCGCGTCGCCGGCGGCCGAGATCGCCGAGGATCTCGAGGCGGCCGGGTCGTGGCCATCGCCGCGCAGCGCCTTGACGCCCCCCTCGCGCAACAGCTTCTGGACCCCCCGGATCGTGTAGCCATCGGTGTAGAGAAGCGCCTTGATGCGGCGCAGGAGAGCCACGTCCTCGGGACGGTAGTAGCGACGTCCGCCACCCCGCTTCAACGGCTTGACCTGGGCGAATTTGGTCTCCCAGAAGCGCAGGACATGCTGCGGCACGTCGAGCTCGCCCGCGACCTCGCTGATGGTCCGAAACGCGGACGCCGATTTCGCCCCGCGCCGCGCCGCGCCGGTCCCAACCCCCTCGGCCATGGTCAACGATCGCTCCCCGAAAGCGAATCGTTGATCCGGTTCTTGAGCACGTGCGAGGCGCGAAACACGAGCACCCGGCGCGGCAAGATCGGCACTTCCTCGCCGGTTTTCGGGTTGCGCCCGATCCGCTGCGCCTTGTCGCGGACCGAGAAGGTGCCGAATGACGAGATCTTCACCGGCTCTCCCTTGGCCAACGTGCCCGAAACCAGATCGAGCACCGATTCGACGAGCTGCGCCGATTCGTTGCGCGACAGCCCGACCTCCTGGTAAACGGCCTCGGTCAGATCGGCCCGCGTGACGGTCTTCCCAGACATCGCTCCACGTCTCCCCTTTACGACGTCACCCCCTGCGACGTCGATTGACCGTAACTCCGTTCGGAAAAACCGTCAATATCAAAGGGATGCGATATTTCCCTCAGAGCGCCGCCGCGATCGTCCCGGCTACCAGCGAATGACCGCCGAGCCCCAGGTGAAGCCGCCGCCCATGCCTTCGAGAAGCACGAGATGCCCCGGACGGATTCGACCGTCGTCGGCCGCCTCGGCGAGCGCCAGCGGGATCGAGGCGGCCGAGGTATTGGCATGGCGGTCGACCGTATAGACGACCTTTTCGGTCGGAAGGCCAAGCTTGCGCGCGGTCGCGTCGAGAATCCGCTTGTTGGCCTGATGCGGCACCAGCCAGTCGATATCGGCGGGGGCGAGCGCGTTGGCGGCGAGCGCCTCGTCGACCGCGCCCGCGAGCAACCCGACAGCGTGGCGGAAAACCTCGCGTCCGGCCATGCGCAAGGCGCCGACCGTTTTGGTCGAGGACGGCCCGCCATCGACATAGAGGAGATCGCGATAGCGCCCGTCGCTATGGAGATGGGTCGACAGGATGCCGCGCGGGCGCGGCTCGTCGCCGACCTCCGATGCGCGCAGTACGAGCGCCCCGGCGCCATCGCCGAACAGCACGCAGGTCGAGCGGTCCGACCAGTCGAGAATTCGCGAAAACGTTTCGGCGCCGATCACCAGGACCGTCTCGGCGGCGCCCGCGCGGATGAAATTGTCGGCCACCGCGAGCGCATAGACGAAGCCCGTGCAAACGGCCTGAATGTCGAAGGCGGCGCCGCGCGTCATGCCGAGCGCGGCCTGGACCTGGGTCGCGGTCGAGGGGAAGGTGTTGTCGGGGGTCGCCGTCGCGAGCACGATGAGATCGAGTGCTCCGGCCCCGATCCCGGCGCGCTCCAGCGCCTTGCGGCTCGCCGCGAGCGCCAGATCGGAGGTGCATTCGCCCTCGGCGGCGATATGGCGCTGGCGGATGCCCGTGCGCTCGACGATCCAGCGATCCGAGGTCTCGAGGGTTTGCGAGAGTTCGTCGTTGGTGATGATCCGCCGGGGCAGATAAGCGCCCCAGCCCACGACCTGGGATCGGCGCGCCGTCACACCGCGGCTGCCTTGTTCTCCGCGACCAGATCGGCGTGGAACTGGTGGATCTCGGCGATAACCTTGTCGTTGAACCCGTGCTTGGCCATGTCGACCGCGAAGCCAATGGCGTTGGCGAAGCCGAGCGCGTCGGTGCCACCGTGGCTCTTCACCACGATCCCGTTGAGGCCCAGCAGCATGCCGCCGTTGTAGCGCCGGGGATCGAGCCGGTCGCGCACGCCCTGCAACGCCCGCCGGGCGAGGAGATAGCCGAGACGGGCGACGAGCGACTGACGGAAGGCGGCGCGCAGGAACTGGCTATAGAGCCGCGCCGTCCCCTCGGCGGTCTTGAGCGCGACGTTGCCCGTAAAGCCGTCGGTCACGACCACGTCGACGGTGCCACGGGTGATGTCGTCGCCCTCGATGAAGCCGTGGAACTCGATCGGCAGGCGGCCGGTCTCGAGCACCCGAGCGGCGCCGCGAACCACGTCGTTGCCCTTGGTGGTCTCGATTCCGACATTGAGAATTCCGACCGTCGGCTTGACCACGCCGAGCACCGTGCGGGCGAAGACCTCGCCCATGACCGCGAACTGGACCAGGCTGTCGGCGGTACATTCGATATTGGCGCCAAGATCGAGCATCACGACCTCGCCGCGCATGGTCGGCGCGGTCGAGGCGATCGCCGGGCGGTGGATGCCGGGAAGCATCTTGAGCACGGTCTTGGCCATCGCCATCAACGCGCCGGTGTTGCCGGCCGAGACGATCCCGTCGGCCTCGCCCGCCTTCACCGCGTCGATGGCCTTGCGCATGCTCGTCTTGCGGCCACGGCGAAGCGCGGCCGAGGGCCGGTCGTCGCCGCCGACCATGTCCTCGGCATGGCGCAGCTCGCAGACCGCCGCGAGCCTCGCGTGACGCTCGAGCAGCCTGGCCAGGCGCGGCTCGTCGCCGACCAGCAGAAAGCGAGCCTCGGGATGGCGGAGAGAGGCCACGTCCGCGCCCTGAACGACCATATCGGGCGCGTGATCGCCCCCCATGGCGTCGAGCGCGATGGTGACGAGTTGGCTCACGGCTCGCCCGTTTCTCCGCGTTAGACCGCGTCCGCGGCCTCGACCACCTCGCGGTCGCGATAGTGGCCGCACGCGGCGCACACGTGATGCGGACGCTTGAGCTCGCCGCAGTTCGAACACTCGACGAGCGTCGGCGCCGAAAGGGCGTGATGTGCTCGCCTCATGTTCCGGCGCGATTTCGATGTCTTCTTCTTGGGTACCGCCATGGTCCTGGTCTCTGTCTATTTGGGGTGGGTGCGGGCGGGGCAGCTTTAGCAAGGAATTGGCCCGAGGGCAAGCAAGCCCCGTCCCGCGTCGCTACCGTTTGCGCCGCGCCGTGGCCAGCACGGCAAACGGGGATTCGCGCGGCTCGGGGTCCGAAAAATCTTGCGCCACCGCGCCCTCGAACACGACCCCCGGGCGCCTCGGATAGGGGTCGATGGCAAGGCCGAGGTGCTCGGCCGCGATCTCGCCGAGGTCGATCGTCTCGTCGGCGAGCGGCTCGGGCGGGTCCTCGCCCTCGACCACGATTTCGATCTCGGCCACCTCCTTGGGCCGCGCGAGGGAGGCGCCGGGCGGGGCAAAGCAGCGTTCGGCGGTCTCCTCGATCACACTCTCGAACGGCTCGAGGCTGACCACGCAAGTCTGGGTGATCCGCGCGCGAAACGCCATGGTCAAGCGCAGCAGCCCGGCCGCCGCGGGAGCAAGCCGGGCGGTCGCCGAAAATGCCTCGATCCTGCGCAACTCGAACCGCCGCGCAAGCGCCGCGCACTCGTCCGCGGTCGCCGAAATCTCGATCGGGAGGTCCTCATCGAGCAAATCGAGAATTCCGAATATCCGACTAAATTCAGGTTTTTCTACGTTGTTTCTCATATTTTGAATCACTTATCGCTCGACCCCGGAAGCGGCGCGAAAGCGATCTCGCCGCCGACAAGCGCGGCATTCGGCGTACGCTCGAGCAGGGCCGCCCAATCCTGGGCGTATTCGACGACCATGCGGATCTGTTCGGGCCGCGCGCGCGCGGCGGCGAACAGGTTCCGTTCGAGCGCCGCCGCCAGGGCCTCGGCACCCTCGGAAAACGCCGCGTCGTACGCGGTCGCGCGACCGTAGAACGCCTTGGCCATCGCCTTGACGCGCCGCCCGACCCCGAGATCGCCGACTCCCATCTCGCGCAGGGACCGGTCCATGTCGTCCATCATCGTGTCGAACAACATCTGGGCCAGGGCCTTCTCGGCGACCGCGCCGACGCGCAAGCGCCGCACGACCAGCGAAACATGGAGAACGATCATATCGAACCGCCCGTCCAGCGTGTCGGGCACGCTGCACAGGGCATAGAACACGGGTTCGCGCGCCTGATCGACCAGCCGCCGATAGAGCGCGTCGGCGCGGCCGCGAAGCGCCTTGCGCCGGTCCAATACCCCGATCATCGCTCGCCGTCGTCCCCGTCCGTCCCGGTTGACACGCCGCGCCCCCGGGTGCCATGTATGGCCCTGAAACGAGGCATTCACAAGGTTCCGTCAATCGGCGCCACGCCCGACCGGCCCAAGGGCCGCGCCGGGGTCGTGCCAGCGCCGGGCGCAACGCGCAAGATATCATGTCACACGACCAAAACCCTGGACGCAAGACAAGGTTTCTCCCCATTCTCGCGGTCCTGCTCGCGACGACCGCCGTGGCCGCCTGCACGGGGATCATCGACCAGCGGGGCAACCCGCCCGACCCGGTCGCGCTCGAAAGCCTGGTCCCGGGCAAGGCGACCCGCGCTGATGTCATGCAAACGCTCGGTTCGCCGTCGAGCGCCGCGGCCTTCGGCGACGAGGTCTGGTACTACATCGCCACCCGAACCGAAACCTTCGCCTTCTACAAGCCCAAGGTTCTCGATCAGCAGGTGGTCGCCATCGCCTTCGACGACAAGGGCCGCGTCCGCTCGATTCAGCGTTACGGTCTCGACGATGCCCGCGATGTCGAAATCGTCGATCGCGTGACGCCGACCGGTGGGCGAAAGCTGACGGTTCTCCAGCAGCTCATCGGCAATCTGGGCCGATTCGCCGGCAAGAAGAACGGCGATTCCTCTCCCTGATCCGGTCGGCCGCGCCGTCGGGGCATGATCCGTTCAGTCGGCACCGATTCATTTCGAGTGACTCATGCCCTAGCCCCCTAGCCCGCCAAGGTGGCGAGCAGCAGGAGCGCGACGATGTTGATGATCTTGATCATCGGATTGACCGCCGGCCCCGCCGTATCCTTGTAGGGATCGCCGACGGTATCGCCGGTCACCGCCGCCTTGTGGGCCTCCGAGCCCTTGCCGCCGTGATGGCCGTCCTCGATGTACTTCTTGGCGTTGTCCCAGGCGCCGCCGCCCGAGGTCATCGAGATCGCGACGAAGATGCCCGTGGCGATGGTGCCGAGAAGCATCGCGCCCAGCGCCGAGAACGCCGCGCCCTGTCCGGCGATCGCATCGATCACGAAGTAGACCACGATTGGTGCCAGCACCGGCAGCAGCGATGGCACGATCATCTCCCGGATGGCGGCGCGGGTCAGCATGTCGACCGCGCGGCCGTATTCGGGCTTGCCCGTGCCTTCCATGATCCCCTCGATCTCGCGGAACTGGCGGCGCACCTCGCGCACCACCTCGCCGCCCGCGCGGCCCACCGCCATCATGCCGAGCGCGCCGAACAGATACGGCAGCAGTCCACCGATGAATAGCCCGATCACCACATAGGGGTTCTGGAGCTGGAAGTCGGTCGCGACCTCGGGAAAAAAGCGATGGAGATCCTGGGTATAGGCCGCGAACAGAACCAGCGCCGCAAGCCCGGCCGAGCCGATGGCGTAGCCCTTGGTGACCGCCTTTGTGGTGTTGCCGACCGCGTCGAGCGCGTCGGTCGCCTTGCGCACATCGGCCGGCAGATCGGCCATCTCGGCGATTCCGCCCGCGTTGTCCGTCACCGGCCCGTAGGCGTCGAGCGCCACCACCATCCCGGCGAGCGCCAGCATCGCCGTCACCGCGATCGCGATGCCGAACAACCCCGCGTTCAGATAAGAAAGGATGATCGCGCCGCTGATCACGATCACCGGCAGTGCGGTCGATTCCATCGAAACCGCGAGTCCCTGGATGATGTTGGTCGCATGCCCGGTCTCCGACGCGCCCGCGATCGAGCGCACCGGCCGTCGCTCGGTCGAGGTGTAGTATTCGGTGATCCAGATCAGAAGGCCGGTGGTCGCGAGCCCGATCAGACCCGCGTAAAACAGGTTGCGCCCGGTGAAGGTGACGCCGCCGGCCGTGAGCTGGGTATCGATGCCGACCAGCCATTGGTCAGCGGCCAGAGCACGATCGCCGACAGGACAGCGGTGGCGAAGAAGCCCTTGTAGAGCGCCGCCATGATGTTCTCGCTCGATCCCAGGCGGACGAAAAAGGTGCCGATGACCGAGGTGACGATGCAAGCACCGCCGACCACCATGGGGTAGAGGACCAGCGATTCGCGAATCTCGCCGGTGAAGAAGATTACCGCGAGCAGCATGGTCGCGACCACGGTCACGGCATAGGTCTCGAACAGGTCGGCGGCCATGCCGGCGCAATCGCCCACGTTGTCGCCCACGTTGTCGGCGATCACCGCCGGGTTGCGGGGATCGTCCTCGGGAATGCCGGCCTCGACCTTGCCCACCAGGTCGGCGCCCACGTCGGCGCCCTTGGTGAAGATGCCGCCGCCGAGACGGGCGAAAATCGAGATCAGCGAGCCGCCGAAGCCGAGCGCGACCAGCGCGCTGACGACCTCGTTGAGCGGCACGCCGGCGCTCCGCAGGATGCCGTAATAGATGCTGACGCCCAGGAGCCCGAGGCCGACGACCAGAAGTCCCGTCACCGCGCCGGCCCGGAAGGCGATCGCGAGCGCGGGCGCGAGCCCCTTGCGGGCGGCCTCGGTGGTGCGCAGGTTGGCGCGGACCGAAACGTTCATCCCGATATAGCCCGCGGACCCCGAGAGCACGGCGCCGATGGCGAATCCGACACCCGAGCGCACCCCCAGCATTGCCCAGAGGACGAAGAAGATCACGACGCCGACCAGGCCGATGGTGAGATACTGGCGGTTGAGATAGGCGCGCGCGCCTTCCTGGATGACAGCCGAGATCTCCTGCATACGCTCCGTGCCCACGCTCGAGGTGAGCACCGAACGCGCGGCGAACAAACCATAGATCAGCGCGACGACGCCGCTGACGACGGCGAACCAATAGGCGGTAGGCATCGAGAATTCCCCTCGAAACTCTGTCCGGAATTTGTTGCCGGCTCCCGCTCGGCGCACCCCTGCGGGTGGCCCCGCGGCATCGGCGGAAAGGTCGCGCGGAACATGCCAGAGATGACCGCGCAACGCAACCGGACAGTCGCTTGGGAAAATCCGGGCATGACGGACCGCCCGGAACGAGTCCGGCCGAGGAAACCGTGCTTAATGGGCGAGTTGGATGAGGACGTCGCGGACCACGCCGGGTCCGGTCACCCGATTGGCCCCGGCGAGCAGACGCGCCTTGACCCGGGCGACGTTGATGAGCCGCTGGTCGGCGGGCCGCATGGCGGCGAGCGCGTGAAGCTCGCGCACGAAGGCGTCGCGCAGCCGCGGCATCTCGCTTTGGACGATCTCGGCGTTCGTGTCGTTGGCGACCTCGAGATTGACGACCAGAACCACGTATTGCGCGAACTTGCCGTCCCGGATGAAGGGCGCCGTGAGCGGCTCCATCTCGACATAGACCGGGTCCGCACGCGAGGCCTGCAGCGAGCCGTCGACCGGCTTGCCCCCGCCCCCCATGAACTTGGTCCAGGCGAAGAACCCCCCACCGCCGAGAACGGCCAGGGCGACCACGATAATCAGAATTTTCTTCATTCGCTCGCTTGAAAAGTCGCGAACGGCGGCCGTCGCCGGGGAACCCGCGCGCCGCCGTCGCCGCCCGATGGTCGCAACCCATCCTCAAGAAACGGTGAATGAGGGCGGAGAAAACGTGCCCGCGAGGCAAAAAAAACGATCCCGCCTGGACGCGGCGGGACTGGGGTCGGTCGAGGTGCGGAGAGCTTCGGCGACGACGTCAGGCGCTGCCCGAGGCGGGGCGCAGGAACTCGGTGACGCGATAGGCGTCGATGCAATCGGCGTCGCCCGGCTCGACGCAGCCGGCATCGCGCCACAGGCCCAGGCGAACGACCTCCCAGCGGTCGGGGTCGAACATGATGCCGTGGGCGATCAGGCCGGGAGATTGAAGAACGTGACGATGGCGCTCGCGCTCGCGGCGCGCGACCTGGCAAAGCGATTCGCCGCTCGCGACCGCGTCGATCTCGCGCACCGCGAAGGTCGGCGCGCCGACGTTCGTGGTGCGGTCGAACTCGAGCACGCTCCAGGTCCGCACGCGCGGCCGGCCGCAGGTCGCGACCACCTCGGTAAACGAATCGCCGAACAAGAAACTGCGTAGCGCGCCGTTGTCTTTCCAGATGTAGAATGGCTCGTAACGGTATGTTTCTTCGTCATAAAGGCAGGAGGCATGGATGAGGCCGGGGCGGTGCGCCAGGCGCGTCGCGCAACTCGATACATGGCCATGAACGGTGGCTCGGTCGCGGTCGGCGCCTAGGCGAATCGACATCTGCATGGCCAACATGGCCTACTCCTCCCAATACCTGTACGTCCATCCTCGCGCGTTACCTTAATTCCGCCAATCGGCCATGACAATTGCATCATGCGCATGCATGCCATGTCGAGACGCGAGGTCACGCGCGATCTTAACGATGCCGGTAGCCCCCGCCCCCCGGTTCCAGGGCGATGCCGTCGGCGCCGTTAACCACGATATTTTTTTTCGGGCTCGCGCGCCCGATTCGCGTCACGGGCAGCGACAGCGTCCGCGACAGCGCCGCAAGGGCGTCGTCGCCGGCGGCGCTGGTAAAGGCGAGTTCGTAGTCGTCGCCGCCCGCGAGCACCCGGGCGAGCCGCCCCGGTTCGGCCGCGACCGCGCGCGCGGCGGCGGGAGAGAGCGGCAGCCGTCGGGCGTCGATCTCGATGCCGATGCCCGAGCGATCGGCGATATGGCCGAGATCGGCGACCAGCCCGTCGGAAATGTCGATCGCGGCGCTCGCCAGTCCGCGCAAGGAGCGCCCCAGCGCAAGGCGCGGACGCGGTAGGCGGTAGCGATCGACGAGCGCGGCGCGGTCCTCGGGCGCGAGATCGTCGAGCCATCCCTTGAGCGCGTCGAGCCCGAGCGCCGCGTCGCCCAGCGTGCCCGAGACATAGACGGCCTCGCCCGCCCGCGCCCCATCGCGGCCCAGCGCCGCGCCCGGCGGCAGCTCGCCCAGCATGGTGATCGAGGCCGCGAACGGCCCCGGCGTCGAAACCGTGTCGCCGCCCAGCAGGGTCACGGCGAACTCTCGCTGGTCCGCGGCCAGCCCGGCGGCGAAGGCGCGGAGCCAGGCATCGTCGCGGTCGCGCGGGATCTGAACGGTCAGTAGGTAGCCGCGCGCCTCGGCCCCCATCGCCGCCATGTCGGAAAGATTGACCCGCAACAGCTTGCGCGCCACCAGGTCGGGGGCGTCGGCGGCCAGGAAATGGACCCCCTCGACCAGCGCGTCGGCGGCGACGACCAGCGCCCGGCCCGGCGTCGGGTCGAGGACCGCGGCGTCGTCGGCGAGGTCGCGCGCGCCCTCCTCTCCCTCGGCGAGAGGGGCGAAAAGCTCGGCGATCAGGTCGAACTCATCCATGGCGAGCCGCGGCTTGGTTATCAGGCGGCGGCGAACTCGTCCGGGCGGAGCGCGCGGGCGAGCCGGTCGAGCACCCCATTGACGAGCGCGGGCTCGGTGCGGCCGAAGAAGGCGTGGGCAACCTCGATATACTCGTCGATCACCGCTCGCGCCGGGACCTCGGGGACGGCCAGCAGCTCGAAGCAGCCGGCGCGCAGGACCGCGCGCAGCACGCGTTCGAGGCGCGCGACGCACCAGCCTTTTTCGAGCGCACCGTCGATATGGCCGTCGATCTCCTCGATCCGCTCGACCACGCCCCGCACGAGGCCGGCGAAGGTCTCGGTGTCCATGACGAGGTTCCCGTCCTCGTCCGATTCGGCGCCGCGCCGGCGAACGAGGAAGTCGTCGATCACGTCGCCGGTCCGGGCGTTGCTCATCTCGATCTGATAAAGCGCCTGAACGGCGGCCAGCCGCGCGGCGCTGCGGGCCGCGAAGCCATGTCGCGCAGCGGCCGCGCCGCTCACGACGCGTCTCCCACGAAACGCCGCTTGAGCGCGATCATCGCGAGGCAGGCCTGGGCCACGTCGCGGCCCTTGTTGCGCCCGCCCTCAACCGAAGCGCGTACCATCGCCTGATCGCGGGTCTCGCAGGTGAGGATGCCATAGCCGATGGCCGCGAGCCGCTGGCTGGCGAGATCGGCGAGCCCGCGCGCGCTTTCGCCGCAGACATAATCGTAATGGCTGGTCTCGCCCCGGATCACGCAGCCGAGCGCGACATAGCCGTCGAACCGCCCGCTTTCGATCGCGAAGCGCACGGCGGCGGGAACCTCGAAGGCGCCGGGAACCTCGATGCGTTCATGGGTCGCGCCAGCGGCCTCGAGCGCCGCGATGGCACCGCGCGCCAGCTCGTCGGCAATGTCGGGGTAGAATCGCGCCTCGACGATCAGGACATGGGGCGGGCGCGTCATCAGTCCTCGGCCCCGGGAATCGCGCGCTGCTCGACGACGCTCAGACCATAGCCCTCGAGGCCGATCAACGGCCGCTTGCTGTTCGACAGCACGATCATTTCGCGCACCCCGAGGTCGAGGAGGATTTGCGCGCCGGTGCCGATCTCGCGCAGGCCCTGGCCGTTGTCGTCGCCGGCCGGCTCCTGGCCATGGCGCGCTCGTAGCCGGGCCGCGATGCCACCGCCGGCGAAATCGCGGATCAGCACCAGGACGCCGCGTCCGGCGGCGGCGATCGCGCGCATGGCCGCCTCGATCTCGCCCGCGCGTCCGCTCGCCGCGTCGCCGAGCACGTCGTCGAGAAGGTCGAGCACATGGACTCGCACCAGTACCGGCCCGGGCGTGGTCAGATCGCCCTTGGTCAAGGCCATGTGCTCGCCGCCGTCGATGGTGTTGACGTAGGTGTACAGGCGGAAGTCGCCGCCGAAACGGCTGTTGATCATGCCTTCCTGGCTGCGCCGGATGACTCGCTCGTAGCGCAGGCGATAGGCGATCAGATCGGCGATGGTCGCGACCTTGATGCCGTGAAGCTGGGCGAAGCGCACCAGATCGGGCAACCGCGCCATGGTTCCGTCGTCGTTCATGATCTCGCAGACCACGCCCGCCGGGTAGAGCCCCGCGAGCCGGGCGAGATCGATCGCCGCCTCGGTATGGCCGGCGCGCACCAGCACGCCGCCGTCGCGGGCGACCAGCGGAAAGACGTGGCCCGGGCTGCCGATGTCGTCGCGCCCCTTGGTCGGGTCGATCGCGACCGCGATGGTATGCGCCCGGTCGGCCGCCGAGATCCCGGTGGAGACGCCCTCGCGGGCCTCGATCGAGACCGTGAAGGCGGTCTGGTGGCGGGTCTCGTTGCGCTTGGCCATCAGCGGCAGGCCGAGCTGCTCGACCCGCTCTCTGGTGAGCGGCAGACAGATCAACCCGCGCCCGTGCTTGGCCATGAAGTTGATCGCCTCCGGGGTCGCGAGCTGCGCCGGGATCACGAGGTCGCCCTCGTTCTCGCGGCTCTCGTCGTCGACCAGCACGATCATGCGCCCGTTGCGGGCATCCTCGATGACCGCCTCGATGCTCGACAGGAATTCGGACTCGTCGCTCACGGCTCACCCCTTGCATTCAGGCGCGCAACATAGCGCGCAAGCACGTCGACCTCCAGGTTCACGGCATCCCCCGCATCGAGCGCGCCGAGGGTCGTCTCGGCGAGGGTATGGGGGATGAGCATGATCTCGAAGCGCTCGCCCGCGACCCGGTTGACCGTGAGCGACACCCCATCGAGCGCGACCGAGCCCTTCTCGGCGATGAACCGGGCGAGCGGCGCGGGCGCGGCGAAGGCGAAGCATTGCGAGGCGCCGGCGGGCTCGCGCCCGACAACCCGCGCGATTCCGTCCACATGGCCGAGCACCAGATGCCCGCCGAGCTCGTCGCCGAGTCGCAGCGCGCGCTCGAGATTGATCCGCCGCCCCGCGCGCCACTCGCCGAGCGTCGTGCAACCGAGGGTCTCGGGCGAAACGTCGACCGCGAACCAGTCGGCCCCGGTCTCGACCACCGTCAGGCAAACGCCCGCGCAGGCGATCGAGGCGCCGATCGCGATCTCGCCAGTGTCGTAGCCGGTTTCGATCACCAACCGGCGCTCGGCCTCCCCCTCGACCACACGCAGCCGGCCGACATCGCTGACGATCCCCGTGAACATGGGCGCAACCTAGGGGATTCGCGCGTAGGTTTCCATCAGATCGTCGCCCACCGGCTCGACCGAGATGCGCCGGAAGAGGGGAGCCTCGGCCAGACGGTCGACGCCGAAGGCGCTCGTCATCGGCACGCCGTCGCCGCCGATCAGCCGGGCGGCGCGAAACCAGACCAGGCGATCGACCAGCCGGGCGCGCAGGAGCGCCGCGTTCAACCGTCCGCCGCCCTCGACCAGCAGGCGGGTGAGGCCGCGTTTCCCGAGCGCCACCATCGCCGCCGCGAGATCGAGGTTGCCGTCGTCGTCGAGGGGAACGTCGATCAGCTCGACCCCGGCGTCGCGGAAGGCGGCGCGCCGGGTCGTATCGCCGTCCTTGCGCGTGATCAGCCAAGTGGGCTGGTCCCGCGCCCCCTGCACCACCGCCGCGGTCAGCGGCAGGCGGAGGCGGCCGTCGACGACCACGCGCACCGGCGAGGACGCCGCCAATCCCGGGAGCCGGCAGTCGAGGCGCGGGTCGTCGCTGACCGCGGTGCCAACGCCGACCATCACCGCGTCGTGGCGCGCGCGCAGCAGATGCGCCCGCGCCCGCGCCGCCGCGCCGGTGATCCAGCGGCTTTCGCCGCCGTGGGTCGCGATGCGCGCATCGATCGTGGTCGCGGTCTTGAGGGTCACGAGTGGCCGACCGGCCTTGATGCGCATGAAAAAGCCCGCGTTGAGCTCGGCCGCCGCCTCGGCGCCCGTCCCGGTCTCGACGGCGATGCCCGCCTTGGCGAGTCGCTTGCGCCCGCGCCCCGAAACCCGGGGGTCGGGATCGTCGAGGGCGACGACCGCGCGGGCGATGCCGGCTTCGATCAGCGCGTCGGCGCAGGGCGGAGTCTCGCCCCGGTGGGCGCAAGGTTCGAGGCTGACATAGGCGGTCGCGCCGCGCGCCGCCGCGCCGGCGCGGGCGAGCGCCTCGGTCTCGGCATGGGGCCGACCGCCGGGCCGGGTCCAGCCGCGCCCGACCACCCGGCCCGCGCGCGCCAGCACGCAGCCGACCGCCGGATTGGGCCAGACCACGCCGAGCCCGCGCCGGGCCAAGCCCAGCGCGACGTCCATGAACCGGCGATCGATCGGATCAGTCGTTGTCACCGCCCAGCTTGCCGACAAGGCCTCGAAGTCCTTCGCCTCGCGGAAATTCCGGTAGACCGACGCAAAACGCACATAAGCCACCTGATCGAGCCCGGCGAGCGCGTCCATCACCATCTCGCCGATCACGCTCGAGCGCACCTCGGGCTCGCCCGAGCTTTCGAGGCGGCGCTGGATGCCGTTGGCGAGCCGCTCGATGCGCTCGGGGTCGATCGGCCGCTTGCGCGCGGCGATCGAGATCGAGCGCACCAGCTTGTCGCGGTCGAAGGGCACGCGCGCGCCGGTCGACTTGATGACGGTGAGCTCGCGAAGCTGCACCCGCTCGAAGGTCGTGAAGCGCGAGCCGCAATCGACGCATTGGCGTCGCCGGCGGATCGCGTTGGAGTCTTCGGTCGGCCGCGAATCCTTGACCTGGGTATCCTCGCTACCGCAGAACGGGCATCGCATTTCGCGCCTTCTCCTTGTCTGGCGTCAACCGCCGACGGGGTAAATCGGGAAGCGCCGGCACAATGCCCGCACCTGCTCGCGCGCCGCCGCCTCGGCCGCGCCGTTGTCGTCGCCGTTGGCCGCGAGCCCGTCGAGCACGTCCGCGATCAGCTCGCCGACGCGCTTGAACTCGGCGGTCCTGAACCCGCGCGTGGTCGCCGCCGGCGTTCCCAGGCGAATGCCCGAGGTCACGGTCGGCTTCTCGGGATCGAAGGGCACCGCGTTCTTGTTGCAGGTCATCGCCGCCGCTTCCAGGGACTTCTCGGCGGCGCGTCCGGTCAGGCCCTTGGAGCGCAGATCGACCAGCATGAGATGGGTGTCGGTTCCACCCGAGACGATATCGTAGCCGCGCGCCATGAGCGTCTCGGCGAGCACCCGGGCGTTGTCGACGACGGCCTTGGCGTATTCCTTGAACTCGGGCTTGAGCGCCTCGCCGAAACCTACCGCCTTGCCCGCGATTACATGCATCAGCGGCCCGCCCTGAAGGCCCGGGAAGATCGCCGAGTTGATCTTCTTGCCGAGGCCCTCGTCGTTGCTGAGGATCATGCCGCCGCGAGCGCCGCGCAGGGTCTTGTGGGTCGTGGTCGTGACCACATGGGCATGAGGCAGCGGGCTGGGATGGACGCCGCCCGCGACCAGGCCCGCGAAATGCGCCATGTCGACCATGAGATAGGCGCCGACCGCGTCGGCGATCTCGCGAAAGCGCGGAAAATCGATGAAGCGCGGATAGGCCGAGCCGCCGGCGATGATCAGCCGTGGCTTGTGCTCCCGGGCGAGATCGGCGAGCGCGTCGTAGTCGATGCGCCCGTCCTCGGGGCGCACCCCGTACTGGACCGCGTTGAACCACTTGCCCGACTGGTTGGGCGCCGCGCCGTGGGTGAGATGGCCGCCGGCGGCGAGCGCCAGGCCGAGGATCGTGTCGCCCGGGCGGACCAGCGCCATGAACGCGCCCTGGTTGGCCTGGGCGCCCGAGTGGGGCTGAACGTTCGCATAGGCGCAGTCGAACAGCTTTTTCGCGCGCTCGATCGCGAGCGCCTCGACCTCGTCGACGAAGCCGCAACCGCCGTAGTAGCGCCGCCCGGGATAGCCCTCGGCGTATTTGTTCGTGAGCACCGAGCCCTGCGCCTCGAGAACCGCGCGGCTGACGATGTTCTCGGACGCGATCAGCTCGATGCCGTCGTCCTGGCGATCACGCTCGCGCGCGATCGCGCCCATCACCGCCGGATCGCGCTCGGCCAAGGGCTGGGTGAAAAAACCGGTTCCGTCGTCTCGAACATCCACGAGAGACATGGCAGACGCCTCGCTTCCATCGTTTATGGCGAACCCGTTCTCCGTGCGATCCTCGCCCATCCGGTCGCCGCGCAAGCCGGCCCCTTCGCGCGCGATCACCTCCGGCGGAGAGCTTTCGATACCCCCCCATGGCTTCGCGGATTTTCGTTCCTCGCTTCCCCACCCCCGAACATCCGGGAGGGCCTTCGGTCTAGTAGCATATCTTGGGGGCATGCGCCAAGCGGCCACAAGCGGCGAGAAACGAAGCACGAGGCGCGCGGCCGGGACTGTCGAACCTCCCGGAAGCATGGCGCGAATACCCGTTTTGCGTGGGTTTTTCTTTCTCCACTAAACGAATGCCAAGGGGAAATTCGGACGTGAAGTAAATTTATCATTCGATTCTCATTGACAGATAAATCGCAACGTGCCAACTAAGCGTCCGACCGCGACCGCGAAAAGGAATGATGATCATGGACAACGAAAACGCCGCCAAGGCCGCCCAGGGTGAAATATTGCGCATGACCGCGCAAATCGTTGCGGCGTATGTCGGTCACAACGAGGTCACGGGCGCGAAAATTCCCGATGTGATCCGCTCGGTCTATTCGGCGCTGAGCGCCCAGGCGAGCGGCGAGGGCGCCGGCAAGCAGGAGCCGGCGAAACCCGCCGTCTCGATCCGCAAGTCGGTGACGCCCGATTACATCATCTGCCTCGAGGACGGCAAGAAGCTCAAGATGCTCAAGCGGCATCTGCGCACCACCTACGGCATGACGCCCGAGGAATACCGCGCCAAATGGGGTCTGCCGGCCGATTATCCCATGGTCGCGCCGAACTATGCGGCGCAGCGCTCGCAGTTCGCGAAGAAGATCGGACTCGGGCGCAAGCGCGGCGGCCGGCGCGCCGGCGGACGCAAGGCGAAGTAGCCGCGCCGCGCGCCCGCATCAAACCCGACCCTTCAAGAGAAACGGCCCGGCGTTCCAGCCGGGCCGTCTTTACGTGGTCGCCGATCGGATGCGTTACATCGTCTTGGCGTAATCGTACTGGCCGTTGTGCCACCTGTAGAACACGTAGCCCGGGGCGGTCACGTCGCCCTTCTTGTCGAAGCCGAACTTGCCGAGCACGGTCTCGAACTTGTTCGAGCGTAGCGCGGCGGACAGCTTGTCGACATCGACCGAACCGGCCTTTTCCGCCGCCTGGGCGAACGCCTGAATCGCGCCATAGGTGTAAAGGGTGTAGCCCTCCGGCTCGTAGCCGGCGGCCCGGAACTTGGCCACCACCGGCGCCGCGATCGGGTTCTTCCGCGGATCGGGGCTGAAGGTCATCAGCGTGCCCTCGCCGGCCGAGCCGGTGATCGCCCAATACTCCTGGGTGACCAGCGCGTCGCCCGAGATGAGCTGCGCCTTGAGGCCCTGGTCGCGCATCTGGCGCACGATCAGGCCGGCCTCGGGGTGATAGCCGCCGTAGTAGAGGACGTCGATGTTGTTGGACTTGAGCTTGCTGACGAGCGCCGAGTAGTCCTGCTCGCCCGCGGTGACGGTGTCATAGAGCACTTCCTTGACGCCCAGCGCGTTGAGCTGCTTCTTGGTCTCGTCGGCGAGGCCCTTCGAATAGGCCTGCTTGTCGTGGACGATGGCGATCCGCTTGTTGGCGTAGTTCTTGGCGAGGAAGGCGCCCGCGACCTGACCCTGCTGGTCGTCGCGGCCGCAAACGCGGAACACGTTGTCGCCGCCCTCGTCGGTCAGCTTGGGATTGGTCGAGGCCGGCGAGATCATGAGGATCCCCTCCTCCTCGTAGACCTTGGACGCGGGGATCGACGAGCCCGAGCAGAAGTGCCCGGCCACGAAAACCACGCCCTTGCCCACGAACTCGTTGGCGACCGCGACCGCCTGCTTCGGATCGCAGGCGTCATCGCCGATCTCGAGTCGCAGCTTTTGGCCGAGAACGCCGCCGGCGGCGTTGATGTCGGCGACCGCCATTTCGGCGCCGCGCCGCATCTGCTCGCCGAACGAGGCATACTGGCCGGTCATGGGACCCGCCGTCGCGATCACGATCTCGGCGTGAGCCGCGATTCCGCCGAAGGCCGTCGCGGCCGCAAAGGCGAGAACCGCCGTTTTGAGATTCTTCATTTTCCTGTCTCTCCCTGAGTTGCGACGGTCGCCCCCGCGCCCGCGGAGATGCGTTGCCGTCCGTTCGCTGCGATTTGCCGCAGGTCTCTAATTTCGATGTTGAAACACCGTAATTTATCACGCGCACGAATTGCGGCAAGGACTCGCAAGCCCGTTTCCCGCGTCACGTCCAACAGATCGCGCAACCGACGGCGCGCTATGCGCCGGGGCGCGCGCGGTATCGCATCAGCCCGACCCGCTCGTAAAGCCAGGGATACTGGTCCACGACCTTGGCGACCCGCGTGATGCGAAAAGCGAAAAGCCCGATGGCGGCGAGCACCACCAGATCGACCAGATATCCCGAGAGCGAAAGCCCCGGGCCATCGAACAGCCCCCATGTGAGGAACCGGTCGACGAAGGCGAGAAGCACGCAATAGGCGACCACCAGCCAGGGCCGACGCCAGGTCGACGCCACCGCTTGGCCGGTAAGGAAGGCGGCGCCGCCGATGATGAAAATCGTGAGCCCGATGAACACCGGAACGCTTGCGCCGAGAATCTCTTCCATCGTCGTCCTCCCGGGCTAATGCCCGCCTTCGAGGTAGGCCTTGCGAACCTCCTCGTCGGCAAGCAGGTCCTCGCCCGACCCCTGCAACACGATCCGTCCGGTGGCCATGACATAGCCGCGATGCGCGAGGCGAAGCGCGTGAAACGCGTTCTGCTCGACCAGGAAGACCGTGACGCCCTGGCTCTCGTTGATCTCGCGGATGACCTCGAAGATCTGCCTGACCAATATCGGCGCGAGCCCCAACGACGGCTCGTCGAGAAGCAGAAGCCGGGGGCGGCTCATCAGCCCGCGACCGATCGCCAGCATCTGCTGCTCGCCACCCGAAAGCGTACCGCCGCGCTGGCTCTGGCGTTCCTTGAGGATGGGGAACAGCTCGAACACGCGCGCGATATCCTGATCGAAATGCTCGGGATCGGCGGTCGTCGCGCCCATTTGAAGGTTTTCGAGCACGGTCATGCGCGGAAAGATCCGCCGTCCCTCGGGCACCTGGGCGATGCCGAGGCGCACGATCTCGAACGTCGGCTGGCGCGTGATGTCGTGTCCCTCGAAGACGATACGCCCGCTCTGGGCGCGCGGGTTGCCGCAGATCGTCATCAACAGCGTCGACTTGCCCGCGCCGTTGGCGCCGATCAAGGTGACGATCTCGCCGGCGTTGACCTCGATGTCGACCCCGCGCAGCGCCTTGATCCGGCCATAGGCGGCGGAAACGCCCACGATGCTCAGCATCCCGCCGCTCCCTGGCCGTCGCCGTCCTCGTCCTCGTCGCCGAGATAGGCGCGGATCACGTTGGGGTCGTTGCGCACCATCTCGGGCGTGCCGTCGGAAATCTTGCTGCCGTAGTCGAGAACGACGATATGGTCCGAAATTCCCATCACCACGTTCATGTCGTGCTCGATCAGCAACAGCCCGATCCGGTGCTCGTCGCGGATAAAGACCAGAAGCTCGTTGAGCTCGGCCGATTCGCGCGGGTTCAGCCCGGCGGCCGGCTCGTCGAGGCAGAGAAGCACCGGATCGGTGCACATGGCGCGCGCGATCTCGAGCCGGCGCTGCGCCCCGTAGGGCAGGTTGCCCGCGTTCTCGTCGGCGAGATCGACCAGACTGACCTTGTCGAGCCAGTACTCGGCCTTCTCGATCGCCTCGGCCTCGGCGCGGCGATAACCCGGCAGGTTGAACAGGCCGCCGATCGTGAACAGCGACGCTCGCATCAGCTTGACGTGCTGGGCCGCGACCAGGTTTTCGAGCACCGACATTCCCGGGAACAGGCGGATGTTCTGGAAGGTGCGCGCGACGCCCGCCTGGGCGATGCGGAACCCCTCCATCCGCTCGAGATAGAGCGGGCGATTCGGAAGATGCAGCGTCAGGCGGCCGACGGTCGGCTGGTAGAACCCAGTGAGGCAGTTGAACACCGTGGTCTTGCCGGCGCCGTTGGGGCCGATGATCGCGGTGATCTCGGTCGCGCCCGCGATGAAGGACAGATCGTCGATCGCGACCAGTCCGCCGAACCGCATGGTCAGATGCTCGACCGTGAGGATCGGCTGGGACGCGACATGAACGGCCGCCCCCCCGCCGGCGGGCTCTCCGGCGGCGGTCATGGCGAGGCCTTTCGCTTGGCGCGGAACCTGGAGAGCAGGATCGTCGGATCGCGGTGCGCGAGAAGACCGCGAGGCCGCCAGACCATGATCCCCACCATGCCGGCGCCGAAGGCGAGCATGCGGTATTGCTGCAGGTCGCGGAACCACTCGGGCATGCCGATCAAGAGAATGGCGGCGACGACCACGCCGATCTGGCTGCCCATGCCGCCGAGCACCACGATCGAAAGAATGAGCGCGGATTCGATGAAGGTGAAGCTTTCCGGGCTGATGAACCCTTGGCGCGTGGCGAAGAACGAGCCCGCGAAGCCGGCGAACATGGCGCCGATGCCGAACGCCGTGAGCTTGGTGTTGGTCGGGTTTATGCCGAGCGAGCGGCAGGCGATCTCGTCCTCGCGCAGGGCTTCCCAGGCTCGCCCGATCGGCAGCTTGCGGATGCGCAGCGTGAAGAAATTGGTGATCAGCGCAAGCGCCAGGATCAGGTAGTAGAGGAAGATGATCCGATGCAGCGTCGAGTAATCGAGATCGAAGAATTGATGGAACGAGGTCACGCCCTCTTCCGGACGGCGGGTGAAGGGCAGGCCGAAGAAGCTCGGCCGTGGAATCCCCGACAACCCGTCGGGACCGTTGGTCAGGGCGTACCAGTTGATCAGAATGATGCGAATCATCTCGCCGAAGCCGAGCGTGACGATCGCCAGATAATCGCCGCGCAGGCGCAGGACCGGGAACCCGAGGATCACGCCGGCGCTTGCCGCCAGAACACCCGCGAGCGGCAGGCTCAGCCAGAAGGAGATGCCGAAGTTGAGCGCCAGCAGCGCATAGCTGTATGCGCCCACCGCGTAGAACGCGACATAACCGAGATCGAGCAACCCGGCCAAGCCGACCACCACGTTCAGCCCCCAGCCGAGCATGACGTAGGTCATCACCAGGATCGCGAGGTCGATGAAACGGCGATCGGCGAATGGCATGAAGGGCATCGCGATCGCGAACACCAGCGCGATCGGGCCGAGCCAGATCGCCGAGCGCTGGACCCAGGCGCCGATCCGATCCATGGCCGTGTCGCGATCGACCTCCGCCGCCTCCGGCGCCTCGGCGCGGCGCAGCCGCAGGGCCGCGCGCAAGCCGATGACGAGCGCGAACAGGGCGATGATCCATTTGATGATGACCGCGTCGAAGGGAAGCAGGCCGTCGTTGCCGCTCAAGAGAAGGGCGATCATCGTGCCGCCGACGCCGAATCCGCCGAGAAGCGGCGCCAGCGGATAGTCCTCGGATCAGGGCGAAACCCAGGCGGCCGAAAAACACGTAGACCACGGCGGCGGCGACGTCGGCGAAGCGGGTATGAACCTCGAGCGACACGCCGACCTGTACGGTCTCGAACCCGACCATGGTCAGGGCAAGCGCGAAGGCGATCGCCCCGGCGAGCGCGCATTCCTTCAGCACGGCGGGAACGTCGAGGGTTCGCCCGGCGATCATGCTGTCGACGGCCATGCGCTCAGACCTTCTCGATTTCCGGTTTGCCGAGCAGCCCCGAGGGCCGGAAAATCAGAACCAGGACGAGAATCGAGAACGCCGCCACGTCCTTGTATTCGAGCGTGAAATAAGCCGACCAGAAGACCTCGATCAAACCGATCAGAAGCCCGCCCAGCATGGCGCCGGGCAGCGAGCCGATCCCTCCGAGCACCGCGGCGGTGAACGCCTTCATGCCGGCGAGGAAGCCGATGAAGAAATGCACCACGCCGTAATACATCATCACCATCATGCCGGCGACCGCCGCCAGCGCGGCGCCGATCACGAAGGTGAGCGAGATCGTCCGATCGACGTTGATGCCGAGAAGCGACGCCATGGTGCGGTCCTGCTCGCAGGCGCGCTGCGCCCGGCCGAGCGCCGTGCGGCCGATGAAGGCCGTGAACAAGAGCATCAGGGTGATCGTCACGATCACGATGAAGATCTGCACATAGCTGAGCCTCACGGCGAAGCCGCCCGAATCGAGAATCACGAAGCCGCCCTGGATGACCGGCGGCAACGGCTTGATTCGCGCGCCCTGGAGAAGCTGAACGTAATTCTGCAGGAAAATCGACATGCCGATCGCCGAGATCAGCGGCGCGAGCCGGAACGAGCCGCGCAACGGCCGATACGCGAGACGTTCGACCGTCCAGCCGTAGATCGAGGTGAACAGCATGGCGACGACCAGCACGATCAGCAGCTCGAGCGGCACCCAGGTGATGCCGGCCACCCCCAGGAGCAGGAAGGAGATCAGCGAGATGAACGCGCCGATCATGTAGATCTCGCCATGGGCGAAATTGATCATGCCGATGATCCCGTAGACCATCGTGTAGCCGATCGCGATCAAGCCATAGATCATCCCCAGCGTGATGCCGTTGATGAGTTGCTGGAGGAAATATTCCACGCCGGCCTCCTCGCTTCTTCAAGCCGGCCGGCGCATGGAGGGCGCCCGCGTCTCGCACGGTTTGCGCGAATTCATCGGCTCATTGGCCCTTTTATCGTTCCGTCCCTGTTCCTCCTTGCGCGGAGGGCGCGAAGTTTACCGCCCGCGCGGAGCCCATGACAACTAGCCAACATGCGCCTCGCGGGCAAGCGAAATCCCCACCCAACGCGTCTCCGCGCGATGCCTCCGCGCGATATTGCCGGCAAGATGCGTCTTTTTTTCGCACGGAACCGTCGCCGGCGCGCGCCGCCGCCCGCCGGGGTGGCGAAAGAGGGCCGCTTGCGATACCATGACGGGTCAGGGAGGACAGAATGACCAGGCGTGGAACGGGCACGGTCCGGCTCGCCGAGAGCGCGCCGGCGTCGGCCATTCCGGGCTTTCGCCGGGCGCGTCCCAGCGCGGCTCAAAGGCGTTGGCTCGCGCGCGGCGTCGACCAGCCCGGCGGCAAGCTTCCGCTGTTCGACGAGGACGGCCAAGCGGTGAACCCGCAGACGATCCAAAGCTGCATTCGCCAGGGCTGGGCCGCGCCGTGGATTCGCAACCCGATCAAGCCGGACTGGCTGGTCTGCAAGCTGACCGACGCCGGCCGCGCGGCGCTCGACGGCGAGATCACGGATTGAGCGGGCCGCGCGCGCCCGCCGCCCCCCCGGACGGGACCGGGGAGGAAACGTCGAACGTGGGCGGCGCGACATGGTTGACGCGCCCTTGCCCGAGCTCCAGCGGCGCATCGGAGCCTTGACAGCGCGCCCGCGACGGTTATCTTCGCGCCCAGCAATGGTCCGACAAGACTGAAGGGGCGTGGCGCATGGCCAAGCCGGCAACGATCCTGATCAAGCTCGAAAGCACGGCGGGCACCGGGTACTTCTACACGACCAAGAAGAACCCGCGGAAAACGACCGAGAAGTTCACCTTCCGCAAGTACGACCCGGTCGCGCGCAAGCACGTCGAGTTCAAGGAAACCAAGCTCAAGTAGGGCCCGCCCCTCGCGGGGCGCCTTGGTGGGAGCCGTGATCGGCCGGGCGGCGCGCGTCCGGCCCGTCCTTATTGTGTCCGGCTTATACCGGCGGAGTCAGGCCGAGAGTGGCGGAAAAGGCATCCGCTCAGGCGCTGGCGGCGACCACTTGGTTGCGGCCGCCCTCCTTGGCGGCGTAGAGCGCCTTGTCGGCCCGCTTGAGAAGCGCGGCGGGCGTGTCGCGCGCGCCCGTGAAGGCGGCGACGCCGATGCTCACCGTCACCTCTATGCCGCCTTCGACCAGATCGCCCGCGAACGGCGCCTTGGCGACCTCCTCGCGAATTCGCTGGGTGACGGCGGCCGCCGTCGCCATGTCGGTGTCGGGCATGACGGCGACGAACTCCTCGCCGCCCAGCCGCGCGACCAAGTCGCTCGCCCGCAACAGACGGCCCAGGCGGCCGGCGAGCTCGCGCAGCACCGCGTCGCCCACGTCATGGCCGTAGGTGTCGTTGACGCGCTTGAAATAGTCGATATCGATCATCGCCGCCGACAACGGCTTGCCGTCGTCGAGCGATTTCGCGAGTAACGCCTCGAGGTGCGAGGTGAGATAGAGGCGGTTGTAAAGCCCGGTCAGCGCATCGGTCACCGCCAGCGAGACGGTGCGGCGGTAGGTGCCGCGCAGCCGGTCCTGATAGCGTTTTCGGCGGAGCTGGCTTCGGGTGCGCGCGACCAGCTCGTGGCGGTCGATCGGCCGGTAGAGATAATCATTGACGCCGAGGTCGAGACCGCGGACGAGGCGTTCGGTCTCGTCGCGCTCGACCAGCATCAGCATGGGCAAATGACGGGTTTCCTCGCGACTGCGAAGCTGCGAGCAGAGCCGAAGCCCGTCGGTCCGCGCGAGATCGAGACTGACGATCACCAGATCGGCCTCCCGTTCGAACAGCCAGGCGAGCGCCGCATCCCCGTCGGTCACGCGGGTAACGGAATGCTCCCCGCCGAGTTCCTCGTCGATGATATCGGCGACCTCATCGCGGTCCTCGACAATCAAGACCCGCCCGTCGGCGACGGGGTCGGACATCAGCCGAGGGGCGTCGCGGCCACCGAGTTGAAAAAAGGTCTCGTCGCGAAGCCGCAGTTCGTCGAACATCATCTTGACGCGCAGAAGCGAGCGCAGCCGCGCGAACAGCGCCATGTCGTTGATCGGCTTGGTTAGAAAATCGTCGGCGCCCGCCTCCAACCCGCGCACGCGGTCGCTGCTTTCAGTCAGCGCCGTGACCATGATCACCGGGATATGCCACAGCTCGGGGTCGCCCTTCATGCGCCGGCAGACCTCGAAGCCGTCGAGACCCGGCATCATGACGTCGAGCAGAACGATATCGGGGCGATCGGCGTGCAACGCCTTGATCGCGGCCAGCCCATCGGCCGCCGTGATGACCTCGTAATACTCGGAAGCAAGCTTCGCTTCGAGAACCTTGACGTTGAGCGGGTGATCGTCGACCACCAGGACGCGCGCCGACATCGGTTATCTAGCCAATGAAGTTCTTGACCGTTTCGATGAACTGGCTCACCGAGATCGGCTTGGCCATATAGGCCTCGCAGCCGCCTTCCCGGATCTTTTCCTCGTCGCCCTTCATGGCGAAGGCCGTGACCGCGACGATGGGGATATTCTTGATGCTTTCGTCCTCCTTGATCCAGCGCGTGACCTCGAGGCCCGAGACCTCGGGAAGCTGGATGTCGAGGATGATCAGATCGGGGTGATGCTCGCGCGTCAGATCGAGCGCCTCGTGACCGTTTTTCGTCTGCAGGGTATTGAAGCCGTGCGCCTCGAGAAGGTCGCGAAAGAGCTTCATGTTAAGCTCGTTGTCCTCGACGATCAGGACGGTCTTGGCCATCATGGTCTCCATTCTCGGCGCTTGCAGCCGCGACCTCCGCCGATTGCGGCGGGCGCGGCGAGGCTCTTATCGCATCCCCGATAACGACGGCATCGTAGTTGAAGGAAGGTTACTTTAGTCTTACCCACATGCCTTGCCACCCCGGAACCCCGCTCCGCGCCTCCGCCGCGTCATGACCCCCGGCGACGACGCCCGGGTCGCGCGCCGGATCGCGGCCCTCGACATTCCGCGTGGCCGTCCGTTGATCGTCTGCGACGTGGACGAGGTCCTCGCCGCCTTCATGGCCGATTTCGACGTTTTTCTCGGCGCCCGCGCGCTCTACTTTTCATACGAATCCTACCGCCTCGCTGGCAATATCCGACGCCGAGACTACGACAACTCGATCAACGGGGAGGAAATCCGCGCGCTGATCGCGGATTTCTTCGCCGCGCGCACCGAGGCCCTCGCGCCGGTTCCCGGCGCGGCCGAGGCGCTTCGCGCCCTGGCCCGGCGCGCGCGGATCGTGGTGCTGAGCAACATTCCCGAGGCCCAGCGAGCGGCGCGCGCCCGCTGGCTCGACCGCCACGGCTTCGCCTATCCGTTGGTCGCCAACAGCGGCACCAAGGGGCCGGCCGTGGCCGAACTCGCGGCGCGCGCCGCCGCGCCCTGTTTCTTCATCGACGACAGCCCGCGCCACCACCGCGCGGTCGCCGAAATCGCCGCCGACGTGCGCCGTCTTCATTTCGTCGCCGATCCCCGGCTCGACCGCCTGCTCGATCCGCCGCCCGAATGCCATCACCGGCTCGAGTCCTGGGCCGCCCTGCGCGCGACGATCGAGGCCGAGCTCGCGGCCGCCGGGTTCTGACACGGGGCGCGCGGGGACGGACATGCGGATCGGCGTCGACCTCGGCGGCACCAAGATCGAGGCGATCGCGCTCGATGCCACGGGCGAGACGCGCGCGCGCCGCCGGGTCGCGACCCCGCGCGGCGACTACCGGGGCACGGTCGCGGCGATCGTCGATCTCGTCGCCGGGATCGAGCGCGACCTCGGCGCGCGCGGCTCGGTCGGGGTCGCCATCCCGGGCACGGAATCGCGCGCCACCGGACGGATCAAGAACGCCAACTCGACCTGGCTGATCGGCCGCCCC
>Ga0114931_10001996_pt1 | contig 26009 bp, 18 predicted proteins | sample 2SBtaG_FD_89579 | JGI IMG/M metagenome (GOLD analysis project Ga0114931, IMG submission 89579) | Deep subsurface microbial communities from Kolumbo volcano to uncover new lineages of life (NeLLi) - 2SBTROV14_V59a metaG | ecosystem: Environmental > Aquatic > Marine > Volcanic | place: Kolumbo... | reverse complement strand
TCGGCCCGGATTGAACGCCGCCTCCCCCACTGATGACCAGCAGAACGATTTTCGTCGCGTTTTGCTGAATCAATTTTTCAATTGTCTCGGAATTCATAAATTTTCCTGAACGCGTCAAGTACGAATTATCCCGCCTTATTCATAAAAACTTACCGCAGAGTCGCCAAGACGCAAAGAATCTATAAGATAGAGCAATTATTCGAACGTAATCAACGAATCATCATAGTCCGCAACTTTTTCATATCCCAGCAAATTCAAAAGTGTTGCGGCAATGTTGCTCAATCCGGGATTGGCAATATCCGCCATTTTATATTCACCGTTATAATCCGCGTCAACAATGATGAACGGCACAGGGTTCAGCGTATGCGAAGTCTTTGGTGTGCGCACACCGTTTTTCTCAGTCCACATCTCGTCGCAATTGCCGTGATCGGCTGTCACTATAGCAATGCCATCCAATTCCCTGACCACGTCAATCAGCCGTCCGACCATTTCATCCACTGTTTCCATGGCAATAATGGCCGCATCCATTACGCCGGTGTGTCCTACCATATCCCCATTGGGAAAGTTGATGCGTCCGAAACGGTATTTCCCGGATTTTAGCAGTTCGATCGATTTTTCTGTGATCTCCAGCGCTTTCATTTTTGGCTTTTTATCGAACTCTATTTTGTCGGATGGAATTTCAATATATTTTTCCACACTTTCGTCAATATAGCCGGAGCGATTGCCGTTCCAAAAATAAGTAACATGACCGAACTTTTGTGTTTCCGAAATAGCGAACTGGGTTACTTTTTCTGCGCATAAATACTCTGAAACGGTGCGATCAATCTGCGGCGGAGAAACGATGTAATTTTTAGGAATGTGCAGATCACCGTCGTATTCCATCATTCCGGCATACAATACATCCGGCACCCGGCCGCGATCAAAAGCATTAAAATCTTTTTCTTCAAATGCACGGGAAATTTCAATGGCCCTGTCGCCGCGAAAGTTGAAATCCAGCACGCTGTCGCCGTCTTGTATCTTTCCGACCGGCTCATTGTTATCGTCAACAATAACAAACTGTCCCATATATTGATCCGTCATTGCCGGATCTTCATCATAAAAAGTTTGCACTGCTTCTGCCGCCGATTTGAATTTGCGGCCGATGCCGTGTACGTGCGCATCCCATCCGCGCTTGACGACATTCCAGTCCGCGTTGTAGCGATCCATGGTCGTCACCATACGTCCGCCGCCGGAAGCAATTTTGTAATCAAAACCTTTTTCACGGGAAATTTTGTCGAGCAATTCCTGGGTTGGATTGATATAATTAAGCGCGGATTTTTCCCCCACATCGCGTCCATCCAGCAACGGGTGGATTCGTACTTTTTCAATGCCGTTTTCAGCACAGTTATTAATCAGCGCGAACAGATGCTTGATGTGCGAGTGGACATTTCCATCTGAAAGCAGGCCAACGAAATGAATGGCACCGCCCTGTTTCCCGCGCTCCAGCATTTTTTGCCAGACTTTAGATTTAAAAATAGCGCCGGTTTCAATCGAAGTGTCCACCAGTTTTGCTCCCTGTGCGAACACACGCCCCGCGCCCATGGCATTATGACCGACTTCACTATTGCCCATGTCTCCTTCGCTTGGTAAACCAACCGCCGGACCGTGGGCTTTTAATTTGGTGAATAACCGGCTTTTCATTAGTTCATCAAGTACCGGCGTTTTAGCCATATAAAAAGCATTGCCTTCATATTCTTTTCCCAGGCCTACACCATCCATAATAATTAAGAGTAAAGGGCCTTTTCTCCCGCTGAATTTTGCAAGTTTTTTCAATGCAAGCATTTTCTTTTCCTGCCTCTCTTTTTTGCGAATTTATTCTATTCCATTATCGACGCCAACAGTTTCCGGAAAAAATCCGGGGCTAAATAAATAGCAATCTGCTTTATTTTAGAACCCGAAATATACATAATAAATTCATTTTTTAAAAGTGAATATTACGGGCCATCCGCATCTTTTCAATTTTATACCTCTCGACTGTGTTCGTCGGCCTCGGCAATTGCAGAATAATATCATTTGAATCCACAAGGGCAAGATGACGATAGTTGCGGGCGAGATATAAGGATTGCAGATACTGACCCTTGTCCGAAAACAGATCGATAGCATCACCGCCATGCGAACCGCGCGTCTTGATTAAATTCATCACAATATTATTTGATGCGATTTTAATGTCGTAAGAATACTGCTGCCGATTCACGCTAATGATCTTTCCCTTTTGTCGATAGATGGTTGGCGGCGTTATTACAATTCCCATATCCCGGCTAAAACCGAGCAATGGTTTTCCATGCGGAGAGTATTTGTAAATTTTATATGGATATTCCAGAGAGTAATAAACCGAGTTGTCCGGTCCAATAGCGATCCTGCCGCGGGCAAATATTTTCCAAAGCTCATCCTCTTTTTCTTCCTGCGGCGAAAAGGCGAGGGTTTCTATTCCTTTTGCCGTGAACTTGTGCAAACGGAATGAATCCGCGGGAGTTAAAACGTAAATAAAGCCCGCCCGGTCAACAGCGAGATCATAAATATCGTAATTCGTTTTAAATCGCCTAATTTCTTTACCCGAGTAGTCGAGAATAAAAACAGTCTGGGTTTCATCGACAACATAAAATCGATTGTTGGCAAAGGTCAAAACATGCGGATATTGAAAGGGCGATTCGCTATCCTGGCGCAAATAAATGAAACGTTTGAAATTCCCCTGCGGCGTTATTTCAATAATCCTGCCATACGAGTGGTCGAGGACAAATGCAGAACCATTCGAGTCTGCCGCCAGATCAATTGGCTTGTAAAAGTCCAGCCGACGATCAGCTTTGCCCCGCTTGCCGGTTTTGTAAACCTCGATCATGATCTTGTTTTTATCCACGTTGTTCATCCAGGCACCGACCATGCTGTTCTGCACAAAATGCGGCGGTGTTTTCTCATTCACTTTAACGATGTGAGCTATTTTCTGTGATGTGCTCCGACCGAAAATACGGTCACGAATTTCACTAAACAGATTTATTTTGTCTTTTAACAGGAATTGGGCTGTAACGAGAAAGACTAAAAGGGTTAATATTGCCCAGATAAATCTACGCATTCGATTTCTCCAATTTAAGGCCCTGCGAGTGAAATTCTCTTTTATTTCTTTTGCAGCTTGTCCGGTTTGTGTATTACATAAAGCAATTAAATCAAAAAAAAGAGTTTCACTTGATTTTTGCCTGAAATTTTCTATCTTGTCAAATTAGGATTTTTTAGCAAAAAAACAATTATTTTACTCACGAAAAAATCGAGAGGCGATAATGAATAATTTGGACTCTATGCCGATTGAAGAAAAATGCATAAATACTATCCGAACGCTTGCGATGGACGGGATACAAAAAGCAAATTCCGGCCATCCCGGTACACCCATGTCTCTGGCGCCAATGGCATTTGTGCTATGGACAAAATTTTTAAAGTACAATCCCAAAAATCCGAAATGGTTTGATCGCGACCGTTTTATCCTGTCGAACGGCCACGCTTCCATGTTGCAATATGCGATGCTCTACCTGACAGGTTACGATCTCTCTCTGGATGATTTGAAAAATTTTCGTCAGTGGGGCAGCAAAACAGCAGGCCATCCCGAATACGGTTTAACACCCGGTGTGGAAACAACAACAGGCCCGCTTGGGCAGGGATTTGCCAATGCCGTCGGCATGGCAATGGCCGAAGCGCATCTCGCTGCGGTTTATAACCGGGAAAATTTTAATCTCGTGGATCATCATACCTTTACATTTTGTGGTGATGGCGATCTAATGGAAGGCATTTCTCATGAAGCTGCATCGCTCGCCGGGCATTTAGGATTGGGAAAGCTAATCGCTCTTTATGATGATAACCATATCACGATCGAAGGAGATACAAATCTCGCCTATTCCGATGATGTGGCCAAGCGATTTGACAGTTATGGATGGCATGTTCAAAATATTGGTGAAAACGCCAATAACCTCGATGAACTTGCCAAAGCAATTGAAACAGCAAAGCAGGCAACAGACAAGCCGTCGCTTATTATTGTGCGCACACATATCGGTTATGGTGCACCAAATTTGCAGGACACATCTGCTGCCCATGGTGCGCCTCTGGGAGAAGAAGAGGTAAAACTGACCAAGCGGTTTTACGGCTGGCCTGAGGATGAGAAATTTCTTGTTCCAGACGGCGTTTTGGAATACATGCAAAAGCCGGGTGAAAAAGGCGCGCAAGAGGAAAAACAATGGAATGATAGATTTGCAGATTATAAACGAAAATACCCGGAATTAGCCAATCAGTTTGAGATGGCTTTCCGCGGCGACCTTCCCGATGATTGGGATGGTGAAATACCTGTTTTTGGCGCTGGACAGGGAGCACTCGCGACACGTGCTGTTGGCGGTCAGGTTCTTAATGCGATTGCAGCAAAAGTTCCTTACCTCGTTGGCGGCAGCGCCGATCTCTCGCCATCGACGAAAACGCTGTTGAAGGGCAGCGGCTATTTTGAAAAAGGAAATTACAGCAATAGAAATATTGACTGGGGTGTGCGCGAGTTTGCCATGTGTGCCGGAAGTACCGGTATGCTACTCCACGGCGGTCTGCGCCCGTTTGCCGCTACTTTTTACGTTTTCACTGATTATGCACGTCCTGCCATTCGTCTTGCCGCTCTCATGGAACAGCCGATGATTTATGTGATGACCCACGATTCGATTGGTGTGGGTGAGGATGGGCCGACACATCAGCCGGTTGAGCATCTTGCCTCTGTTCGCATCATGCCTCATCTTACCGTTATTCGTCCGGCAGATGCAAACGAAACCGCCTATGCCTGGCGAGTAGCGATGACTCGCAAAACAGGACCGACCATGCTGATTTTAACGAGGCAGGGCCTTCCTGTTTTGGATCAGAAGAAATATGGCGCTGCCGAAGGGCTGCTCAAGGGCGCATACATTTTGGTTAAGGAAAAGGGCGAAAAACCGGATGTTATTTTGATTGCTACCGGCTCTGAAGTTGCGCTTGTTATGGAAGCACAAGAAAAATTAAGTGAACAGGGAGTTGACGCTCGTGTAGTGAGCATGCCATGCTGGGAATTGTTCAAGGAGCAAACGCAGGCCTATCGGGATGAAGTCCTTTTGCCCGATGTCAAAGCGCGTCTCGCCGTAGAAGCCGCTTCGCCAATGGGCTGGCACGAGTGGGTTGGCGATCAAGGCGATATCATCGGCATTGATAAATTCGGCGCCAGTGCACCGGCAAAAGAGGTATTTCAACATTACGGGTTTACTGTGGAAAATGTTATCGCGAAAGCGAAAGCGCTGCTTTAAAATAAAAAAACCGATGTCATTAAATTAACCAATGGCATCGGTTTTATTTTCCCCAAAACGACATTTTCTAAAACATCGGACCCTGTAAATCAATTAATCCTTCCGGCCATTTCAGGTCGGACAGTTCTTTATATTTCGCATCTTTATTTACTTCTGTTATCCATTCGTTTGTCTCCACATCAAATCGGCGGATTTCGTTTTTCACTTCAAAATAACCGCTGGAATGATAAATTTTCCCCTCGCCAAATAACATGGAAAAAGGAATTTTTTCTGATATGAGCAATGCATCGACTTTGTCCATTATGGCGCGTACAAGTCCCTTGCGCCGGAACTCGGGGTGCACACACACTTCGGCAATGCCGCCGATCTGGTACTCGCCCAATTTGGTTTTAATTTTTTTGATATGCAAAGCGGTATGAGCTACCAACTGTGTTTCATTGCTGAAAACGCACCAGCGATATTTTGGCTTTTCATACAAAAACCGCTGCGTGGCAAAAACAGATTCGTGCGGAAAACAGACAACTAAAAGTTTCCGGATTTGCCGGTCAAGTGCTGCGGAAACGTTTTTGTCGGGGACAAGCTGTATCACAAGGTCGTTTATTTTATCATTCATTAAATCTCAACTCCTCACACTAGTTCATAATAACGATCCAATCCATCCTTGATTTCCTGAAGTGAAAGGTGCCTGCTCCACCTTTTTGCATCTTTTCCATCCAGGAATAAAACAACCGTCGGCACGGCAAAGACCATGTTTTGCCCGCTCACCATCGGATGCAAATGCGTGTCAATATATATAAACTCAAGCCCGTCATAATCGGCAACCAGTTCTTCAACTTTTGGACGAAGCGTTTTACAGACATTACATTCCGGGTATGAGAAATATGCCACCAATAATTTACTTTGTTCAATTTTTTGCAATATTTCAGAATCTGTCATTTTTTCTCCTAAATTGTTATTTTCAAAGTAATACGTAACATGTCAGATATGGGTAGAAAGATTGATCGAACTCTTATTTTATCCACCCGCAACTGAAGTTTTACAGTAATACTTGTTTGAAAACTTGGTTTAGAAATGGAAAAAATTCGACAAGAATTGCTCCTGGCTCGATCTATACTTATTTAAGCAATAAAATCTTTCGGTTCTGCACTCTTGCCTCCAATTGAAGCTGCAAAATATAGATACCACTCGCCAATCCATGTGCATCCCACGATATTTGATGCCTTCCGGAATTTTGAGATTTATTAACCAGCACTTTAGCTTCCCGCCCATCAACATCGTAAATACTTAACCTGACAGAACCTGTTCTTTCCAGATCATATTGTATGTTTACCGTAGAATTAAATGGGTTTGGATAAGCAGGATAGAGTGTGAAATGCGGAGCTGTTACTGACCGCGCTACAACATCCGTTGATTCATCAAGAAAAGTAGGCAAGAAATTAAGCAACTTGAAAGAATAGGACGTATTAAACGTGAGCGGTGCTGTTCTTTCATAGCCGATGTAAAGCACACCATAATGTGATTGCCTGTGCTGGATAATTCCAGGGTCTTGCGAAAAAATCATAGCCCATAACGCATTTCTGAGACGTTTCAAATCCGGGTTATATTTACTCCAAAAACAATAGCCACCCGTAATCAGGGAAATTGACTGATCGTAAGGTGCATAGGCAAAGCCTATCCGACCACTATAATTTACGCGATACCAGCCGTTTGTGCCGTCCATAAAATTGGTAAACAGTGGCTTTTCAAAATCCCTGTTAAAGGTCCCGTACGCAACCTGGTTGCTCAGTTTGGTCATCACTTCATCATCTGGAAAAGTTTGTCCCACAGCCTTTCTGTTCTCATGCAGCGATTCAAAAACATGAACAAAACGCCGCGCATGACTGATATCCCAACCGACGTTTTTGGCCCTTGCAGTATCGTTTGCCTGGGGAAACGTTTCTCCACTATAACCGGTATAAGCATAGTCCGGATGATCATCCCAGGCGCCGAGGTCAAAATTCAGCCCGGAGACGGGATTATTATTAAAATCCAGCAGTTGACTCTCGGTCAATCGGCTTTGAAGCAGATCATTACCGAGTTGGACATAATCCAAAAACTGCTGTTTTTTATCGTCCTCAAGAGGTACTATGTTCGGATCTTTTTCGTGGGCGACGAGCATTTCCACAACACTGGCCAGAATCCACATATCCGTATCCGTAACCGAATTGCAATAGGAAAAGTCATGATCGGTGCCGAATTCGCGGTTCAGGCGTTTTTCTATAAATTCATAGTGATTGAAAAGCCCTTTATTGCATGCCCAGCCGTTGACCTGGAAGACGCCTTGATTGCTAAAAATCCATCGCCACAAATGATCTTCAAGAATTACTCTCGGATAAAATGCGAGCAGATCATTCATGTTTTGCGTTCTGTCCGCCGGATCAATATCAAGAAAAATGTTGATGGTCTTTGAAAGAAGATATATAAATTGCGAAACGCTGAGGATGGCCTCATGGCCATCGCCGGTAAGCCACATTTTTGCCGGCGCATCAAGCGGAACAGCATAATAATGCCCATCAATATAAACCTGGTACTGGTTTGTGGATTGCAAATAAGAATAAGGAATCAGATAGATGGCTGCAAGATCATCCAGAATTTGATTGTTCTGTTTTTGGGAAGCCCAGATTAAAAGGTTGTTGGTCAATCCCTGGGTAGTATACAAAATTTGCTGATTGTGCGCCTCGAGACCCGAATGTAACTGATCGAAAAAATACTGTTTCCGATGCTGCCAGATGTTGTCGATCATCGCTTGTACCACTTGTGGTGTCGGCTCTGATTTCCAACGCCGGCCGTCGGCCATCTTTTGCAGAGAAATTCCATCTTGCGCAAAGGCAAGCTCGACAATTGTTGTAATTATGAAAATAATGTAAAAAAATGATTTCATTTTCAAATCCTTATGCATAGTGATACCCTGGCAAATTATTGTTAGCTATTTTTTCAACAACGCCTTTATAAACTCATCCCCCTTTAAAAGTCCGAAAAACCCATTTGCCGCATTCTGCTCATTATATTGCAAAACATCATCGGGCTTTTCGTCCGGGTGATAAATGAGAAATGGAACCGGATCGTGAGTGTGGGTTCTGATTGCACACGGCGTCGGATGATCGGGGAGGATGGCGATCGCAACGTCATCGTCCATTTTTGCTGTTTCTGCCAAAATGAATTTGACCACACGCTCGTCGAGATATTCAATCGTCTTGGTCTTTAATTCTGCATTTCCTTCATGCCCGGCTTCGTCGCTGGCCTCGATATGCAAATAGACAAAGTCATGATTTTGCAAAGCATCGACCGCAGCTTTGGCTTTGCCCTCGTAATTTGTGTTGTACAAGCCGGTTGCGCCATCAACCTTGATGATGTCCATTCCTGCGTAAACTCCGATGCCATTAATCAAATCAACGGCGGAGATAACAGCGCCGCTCACCCCGTACAACTTTTGCAATGTTTTCATCTTTGGTTTAAAGCCCGGAGACCACGGCCAAATCGAGTTGGCCGGGTCTTTGCTCTCTTCCATTCGTCTTTGATTAACGGGATGTTTCGGCAAAATCTCCTGCGATTTCAAAATCAATTCATTCAACAAATCAGCGGTAAATCGGCTTTTTTCATTTTTCGGTTTAATTAAAACATTTTTAAACGGCGTTCCCGGCACGTCGTGCGGCGGTGTGCACTCGAGGTCTTTTTTACCGTTTTTTACAACCATCAGGTGCCGGTAGCTTACGCCTTTGTAGAAAGAGATGTTTTCATCGCCAAGCTTATCGTTAAGGAAATCAATGAGCTGATGCGCTTCAGCGTTACGGATATGCCCGGCAGAGTGGTTTTTTATTTTGTCATTTTCAATGCAGATCAAATTACAGCGAAGCGCAAGATCATCGTCTGAAAGTTCGACTCCCATGCTCGCGGCTTCGAGAACACCGCGCCCCTCGAACACTTTGTGAACGTCATATCCCAGGACACCAAGATTTGCTACGGCGCTGCCCGGTGACATATCCGCCGGTACCGTGACCAGTCGTCCGGTACGGCTTTTCGCACACAAAGCATCAATGTGCGGCGTGTTTGCGGCCATAAGCGGCGTTTTATTTTCCAAATTCGCAATGGGTCTATCTGCCATCCCATCCCCGAGTATGATTAAATATTTCAATGCTACTTCTTTCACTATTATTGATACTGTTGATTTACAAGATTAACCTTCGCCACATTATCGATCTATACTTATTAAGGGTTAGTTTGTAACAATACTTTTCAACGATGTCATTGCGAGCGAAACGGAGTAGAGCGAGGCAATCTCATGCTTAACAGGCAGTTATGAGATTGCTTCGTCGTTCGTTCCTCACTCCTCGCAATGACAAGTATTTGTTACATTTTAAGCCTCAACAAGTATATCGAGTTTCCAGTCCCCACTTTCCTATCTTCAATCTCCCGTCTCCGTTCTCCGGTCTTCTTCTCTGTTCTTTCATCCATACTTTCTTTTCAAAAACTCACGGAAATCATCATAATCGTTTCCCATTTCAACAAACGACTCTTGCTTTTTTTCCACTTCAGCGAGACTGTCCGGCAACTCGGGGTCAATAGAAAGAATTTCCCGAATTTGTTCCGGGAACTTGGCCGGATGGGCTGTCTCCAAAGTGACACAAATCCGATCTTTTGTATCATCAATTCTATTTTCATTGAGATAGCGCTGCAATCCGGCCCAGGCAACGGCACCATGTGGTTCGAGTAAAAGACGGTACGTGTCAAACGCTTCTTTGATAGTCGCCCGGGTTTCGTCGTCCGTAACGCTGGTTGAATAGATATCCCGACGCATAATTTCCCGCTGAGGGGGCCTGAGAATATTTCCTCTCTCATCCATAACACCTCCGTACAAAGCAAATAAACGGGACATGTTGCTAGGGTGGCCCACATTCATCGCGCTGGAAATGCAATTAACAGAAGGAACGATGATTTTGTAATTGCCGGTTTGCATAAATTTTGGAAACGCATCATTTTCGTTGGTGGCAATGATGAATTTTTTCACGGGCAATCCCATGCGCATCGCCAAAAGGCCGCCCATCATATCGCCAAAGTTTCCGGATGGCACGGAGAAAATAATACTTTCGTTCTTTGCCAGTCGTGAAAAGGCATAAAAATAATAAACCGATTGCGGCAGCAGCCTTCCGATGTTGATAGAATTTGCGGAGGACAAATTTAGCGATGCCAGTGCCGGATCAGCAAATGCTCGTTTCACAAAAGCCTGGCAGTCGTCAAACTTTCCATCCAGGGCGATGATTTGCGTGTTTTTGCCGAGCGTCGTCATTTGCTTACGCTGGCGTGCGGACACCTCTTTTTCCGGGAAAAGCACAACGACTTTTATATTCTCCAGGCCGTAAAATGCATTGGCAATCGCGCTGCCGGTATCTCCTGACGTTGCCGTTAAAATCAACAAGCTGCGGTTTTCCTGCTTTAAAAAATATTGCATCATCCGGGCCATCATCCGCGCGGCAAAATCTTTAAAAGACGCCGTAGGCCCGTGATCCAGACGCATGACATATTTTCGTTCGTAAACCCGTTCCAGGGGAATACTGAAATTATACGCATCATGAGCCAAAGCCATCAATACATCATCGGGAATTTGATCATTTAAAAACTTGCGAAGAACGGTAAATGCAATTTCAGAATAGGGCATGTCGGAGAACATACGGATTTCCTGGGCAGATATTACCGGCATTTCTTTGGGCATGTACAACCCGTGATCAGGCGCCAGGCCTTTCAGCAGCGCTTCCCGGAAAGTGACAGCTTGTGCTCGTAGATTCGTTGATGTGAATAAAATAGGATTCATAAATTCCTTTATTATTGCTTGATTCAAAAAATTAAAACAAGTATTATTTTCTTCTTATATACTTGTTAAGGGTTAGTTTGTAACAAGACTTTGGTCGTGTCATTGCGAGCGAAACGGAGTGGAGCGAAGCAATCTCATGCTTAACAGGCAGTTATGAGATTGCTTCGTCGTTCGTTCCTCACTCCTCGCAATGACAAACATTTGTTACATTTTAATATCACTTTACTATTTTATGAGTATTTCGTAAAAAATCGAAAAGTATGTCATCGCGAGGAGCGGAGCGACGAAACGATCCTTAGAAAACTGCAGCTCATGGCCGACATCCAGATTGCTTCGCTTCGCTCGCAATGACATTTAGGGACTTTATACGAGCAACTCATTTTATGAAAAAGGCGGCTTTTTCCCCCCACTAACGCTAGCACTACAGCGCAAGATAAATAGCAGATGACTATATTATCCAACCATGTCATTCTGTAAGAATCTTGTTGGACATGCAATTAAATTAAGAAAATATTATCTGCAGCTTTGTCCCTACAAGATTCCTGCTGAATGACACGTTGTGTTCGTTGTTGTTAAAAAGATTTACTGGCCGCAATTTATCATTTTGAAAGTTGCGCTGTCGTGTTAGCTTATCCCTCAAAAAACAAAAATTCATTCTAAAAGTTCCCCCACCTTACGAAAAGCTTTCGGCTTTCCCAGTTTCTGATACAGTGATTTTGCCCATTGATAACTTTGCGGCATGGTACCTACAAAGGTAATTTCTATCGGAAAAAGCAACCCCGCAACTTGCGGCACATCGGTGATGCGCAGACAGTTGAGCATTTCAATGGCCTGGCCGCGGCCATCGGGCCGGCTGGGAGCGTTTTGTGTCGGCGGCGGATTCTGTAAAACAAGAGCGGAGATGTTGCCGTCCAGCAGAGCCGCATAGAGCGCCACAGCCGCCATCTCACCGCGGGCGGCAATGCCGATTCGATTGTCGTCAACACCGTCCAGGGAGCGCAGAACCCGCAGGCAGCGCAGCACATCGTACACACGCATGGAAGCGATGGTACGGCCTGCCCAGGCGGATGCACGGCGAATGTGCCATTGCAGGCCAGGACTCCATCCGGTGGCGCCAATGCCGCGTGCCTCAAAATAGGCAATGTTCCATTTATCATCCAGGCCGGAAATAAAGCCTTCGGAGGCCCAGCGTTCTTCGTTGGGATTGCGAAGCACTACCATGAGCGGATGCGCTTCATCCGGGGGATGCTTCCAGCGCACATCAACCCTGAGGCGCCAGCCCTTTTCAGAGATAAAGCTGTAAACATGTTTTCCGTACTTTGCTCCGTCTTTGGTGCGGAATTCCCAGCGCATATCAGGGGGAACAGGCTGTTTCGGAAAAGCACGAAAGGTCCTTTCGCGCAAAAAGTCAATCACTTTTTGGCGATGGGTCTTAAAATCCTGTTTCGTTTTAATGACCGGCGGCTGGGCAACTTTTACAAATGTCTCCTGAATGGTCTTTGTGCGGTCATCCTGAGGCGGGCCGTCAACATAGACGCGCAATTCGTCCCCGGACAATTGCGCACTTTTGGATTCGTCAATATCTCCCACTTTTTCAGGCGGGATATTTTTCCCCATAAGATATTTGAGGAAAAATGAAAAGATACGTGTTCGTGATCTCTTGTGATAGGAATGACCGCCCGGCGTTTCCACAAGGGTAATGTTGTCCGGTCGATCGTAAAGTTTGCAAATATTTTTCACCTGGCCGTAGACATTGCGCACGGCTTCAATGGCATTGAGACCGTCGCGGTCGGCCGAGGCAATGAGTAGCGGCCGCGGAGCAATGAGCGCGCCGATGTTGGTGAAATCTGCAAGATATGTATTGATGGGCATCATGCAATCGCAATGGCCGTCGATTGTGCGCTGAAAAATATGCGATTCCACCGTTGACGTGCCGCAGACCGGCGCAACGGCTTTGACGCGTTCGTCCGCAGCGGCAAGATACCAGCTTTGTGTGCCGCCGCCGGAAATACCGGTGACGCCCAATTTCGAACTGTCCACTTCCGGTCGTTCGCAAAGGAGATCGAGTCCGCGAATGCCGTTCCACAGTTCAACACCGCCGGGATTGTAGCCGCGGCTGTACCAGTGAAACCATCCGCGCGCATAACATCCCCAATGCTCGCCGCGCACTTCGCCCCACTGAATGGTTTCGATGATCAGGCAGACAAATCCCAGTTGCGCAAATTTGCGCGCGTGCGCCTGGTAATGCACTTGCTGCGTGCGGGCATGGCCGCACACGTATAAAATCGCCGGAACCGGCTTTGTGATGTTATCGGGAATGTAGAGGTTCGCCGGCACATAGAGTTGCGGCAGCGATTCGTAGTAAAGCTTTTCGATGCGATAACCCGGCTTTTTAATCATGCCGGTTATTTTCACATTCAGCGGCGGTCGCTTGCCGGTAACGGGCACATCCACAAGCCCCATCATTTCATAAAACTGCTGCCGACGTTGCTTGCGCACGTTTTGCCAATCGTCCAGTGTATTGATTCCGGCGAGAGAATTGTGCGTAATTTCAGCGGCAACGCGTATGAGGTAATTGCGGATATTATTGGATTGGTCGATCGTCGGGTGAATTTCAATTGGAAGAGGTTGGGCGAAAGAACTTTTTGTGGCAATAAAGCCCAGGACGAGAATGAAAAACATGATGTGTTTTTTAGCCATTGTTTTTCCCTGTTTTAAATTAGAACAAAAAACATCAGATTCACCAGATACCGGGGTCTTCATGTCACTCGTGTTTCAATTCAAACGAATCTATTACACCGCCGTAACTTCCGTCGCCGTTCATTTTAACGGCTTTGTACGAAAGTTTTTTACCGTCAATTTCTATGAGGCAATAATGGTAGACGTAATACTTGCCGCCGTCAAATTCATTGCTGTTCGGATCGGCAGGGTGATCCGGCAGATCGATTTGCTCCCACTCTTTGTATTTGTGATTATCCAGGTTGGAACCACCGCCGCCGGTAATAATGTATGCGGCATTATTTCCTTTTCCTGTTTTCGGATCAAAGGGTGGATGCGGCGCGCCGCGTTCGTAATCATGCGTGTGGCCGCTGAAAACAATCGCCACATTGTTTGCCTCAATGATGGGAACGATGTCGCGTCGCAGCAACGGCTCGCCATCATAATAGCCGCCCGACCAGCACTCCGAATAAGGGGGTTCGTGGAAAAACACAAAAATCCATTTGTGATCTTTTTTCGCCTCTTCCACATCGTGTTTGAACCAGGCATATTGCTGGCTGCCCGGCGGAACGTTTTCTCCGGTTATGCTTCGCCCCTTGTTGGGATCAAGCACGATGAAATGCGCACTGCCATAATCGAATGAAAACCAGTACGGCGTGCTGCCGGTGGAATTGCTCGGATTGCATACCCGTTCTTCATACGGCGGTACCCGATTGAGATCGCGGTAGCCGCCATACTCATGATTGCCAATAGAAATATAGGACGGAACCTCGCCGGCAATAAAACGCAACGGATAGAAATATTCATCAATCCATTCGGTGAGGTTTTTACCGGTGGAAACCACATCGCCGACATTGAAAAGCAAATCAGGATTTTCTTTGGCCATCAACTTGACCAGATTCTCGTGCACCTTCGGGTAGCTGCGGTTATCGCCATACACAATAAATTTGATGGGCATATTTACCGGTTTTGCCGTATGAAAAGTATGAACCGGGCTGGCGACATTGCCGGAAATAGCGCGATAATAATAAGTGGCGTTTTCCTGCAAACCCGGCAGCGTGATTTGGTGCATGGTGCCCGGCACATCCTGGCTGAAAATGGTTTGCTTCAGGTTATCCGCTTTTCTGCCAAACTCTACTTTGCCATCGCTGGCATAAGCGGTCTCCCACATGATCGTCACACCATCCTTTTGCATGTTTTGCAAATAAGGAGGAACAAGAAAAACCGGCGCTGCGGCGAGCATTTTTTCAATAGAAGAAATATCGGCCAACAATGAATTCATTTTTGCAGTCGGATTATCACCGGCGGCCAAGTTTTTTTCAATGGTGTTCGAAATTTCGGAAAACCACTCCGGTTTTGGATTCGGATTCATTTGAAAATAACGATCCAGTCGCCAGATTTTGAGCAAAAGCTCTGCGTGCTTTTGTTGCAGTCGGTGTTCAGCATCTGTGATGAGCCGAACGATCCCCAGGCCGCCACTGCCGCGGGAATTGATATCCTGAACAGCCAAAAAGAACCTGCCGTTTTTTATTTCATTCGGGGGGATAATAGCGTCGGCACCATTGTTGAAAAAATTACCGTTTAACCAGACTCGTGCCTCGTCATTGGCGTTGACGTATAATCGAATTTTCTCACCCTTTGTCTGAAAACCGTCGATCACATCGGGAATTTTTACTTCGCCACGGTACCAGGCATGCAGGTATTCTCCCTGCCATTTATCCGGGATTTGCCTGGTTTCCCAGGCATGATCATCAAATCCAGGCTTAGCCGCCGCATCATCCGCTTGCATTTTCCATTTAAAGCGCGTGACTTGCCATCCGTTACCCGTTTGCAGTGCCTTTGCTTTTGAAAGGACATCGGCCAGACGCGCAAATCCATGAGGGTAGGCCACAAGGGCTGCCTTGTAAAACCGGCAGTTGTAGCCGCCATTTTGTGCACGCACGGCAATTGTAAACCGTTCCCCTGATTTGGCCGAAGCAACGAGCAAATCCCGGCCGGTTTTACCGCGAGCATCAAACAGTTTTTTCTCATTAACGTAAACAGTCCCCTGCGGACTGACATGAATAATTAAAAAGACATCGCGGCCTCTAAAGGATTCGGGAACGATGACATTTTTCCTGAACCATTTTACCGAACCCTTTTCCCACCATTCGTGATTGAGCGTCTCCTTTTGCCAGGAGCCGCCTTTTTTAAAAGCCTCTTTCGGCGGAATATCACCGGCATGAACCTGCCACTCGTTTAATTCCAAGATGGGGTGGGGATCAAGTGCCTGAACCATCAGGTCTGTTTGTTCCTCATCAGCCCTGACAAAAGAAAAAAGGAAAAGCAAAAACAAACTTGAAAAGAAAATGATGCAGTGGATGCATCTTTTATTTTTCATTGAATAACTCCAGAATGAATATTTTTACCAATACTTGATAATTTTGTGTACATGTTCTTAAATTAATAGAAATTAATGGCGATTTTGCCAAGCTAAACAAGCAATCATTTTCTCTTTTATTTCTTTACCGGATTGACCGGGTCAAATTTTGCATTTTTCAAAATTATTGGAGGCCAAAATATGGCTAAATTTATCACATCATTTCACGAGCAATTCTTTTTCTTTGAAAATGGAGTTGCAAAGTGATTATCAGCATAAAAACCACAAACAAAATACTCATCGATAGTGCAAGAATGTTCGTGTTGTGAATGGCGATGTTTTGACTGGCTACGGTGGCCTCTTTGCCTCCCATGAGCCAACCAATAACCTCCATTTGAATGACTGCGCCAATGCTCCCCAAGCCGTTTACAAGTCCGGCGACAGCAACGCCATTCTTTTCTCCCGCAACCTGTACCGAAGCTGCACCGCAAAGCAGAGTATCGGGACCATAGAGCATGAATCCTACAAATCCGAATAAAAATGCCAGGGCAATAGGACTAGTTCCCCATTTCAAAACAGCGACATATCCTGCGACCATTCCGATTCCCATCACCAGATTGAGTTGCTCCCAGCGCCCGCGAAACAGTTTGTCCAAAGCAATGCCTGCAAGTATGGCGCCGGCCAGCCCGGCGTAATCAAAAATGGAGGAAAAGTATGCTGCGTGTGCTTTATCAAGACCTTGTATATTGAGAAATGTGGGCAGCCATGAGTCCAGAGCATAGCGCAAAAATTTAATACAAAAATAAGAGATTCCCATTAACGGAACAACGGGATTTGCCAGTAATTTCAAATACTCTTTAAAATTAATATGTTCTTCGACAGACGCCTGAACTTCTGCAAATTTATTTTGTTTGTGTTCAACAATAGGGTCAAGACCAACATCTTCGGGCTTGGTGCGCTGCCAGAAAAAAATCAGCCACCATATCGCAAACGCAATCAGGGTGCAGCCCCAAAAGGCGTGGTGCCAGCCAAAAGCGCCCAAAAGATAGCCGCCCAGCATTTTAACCAGAATATTGCCCATCAAATAGCTTGTCGACCAAATTCCCATGATGCTGCCGCGTTCTTTTTTGCGCAACCATTGGGCTACGCCACCAACAACACCCGGCCATCCGCTCGCCTGTACCAGGCTGTTAAAAAACATAAAAACCATAAACGTTGAATACGAATTGGAAAAACCGAAAATAATGTTGATCGTGATTGAAATGCCCAGGCCGCCGAGCAGGAGCAGGCGTGGCCCCCACTTGCGGCCGATAAAGCTGTTGACAAATTGGCCAATGGCGTAGGCAACAAGGTAGGCCGTCCAGATGTGAGCGACTTGTTCCAATCCGATATTGAAATCACTGCTTATTGAAGTCATTGCAATGGTAAAAACTTTGCGCGTCAGGTAATAACCTGCATAAGCAAAGTACGTCGCGATGAGAATACGCCAGCGCCAGGAGTGCTGTTGGCGGGTCAAAGGCAAATCTTGTGTCATGATCGTTCCTTTCGTGTCAAATCATTTCCCGTTCGATCGTTAAATCTCTGCAATAATAAAGAAAATGCCGGAAAAATGAAAGCGAATTTATGGGTCTATATCAAATCGAGTGGATAAGAATAGTAGGTCGCCATCTTGCTATTAGATTTAAAGAAAAAATTATTAAGGACAAAACAATTAAATGATTATTTTGTTAACTCTAATTTGCAATAAGCAAAAAACACCAGATGAAAAAGCCGAAGAAATTTCCGGCATTAAAAAAACCAACAGTGATGTAACTGAACACGGCGCGTCATTGAAAATGTTATCGTAAAAATGATGTGTGTTATTTTATAATTGTTTTGTCTTGACTTTTTCCTTTAATTATCCTGCCAAAATATCTTCACGCTTTGCCAGACCTTGGTTATAATATTTATTATCATGATGTTATAAGGCGTATTTGACAAGGTCTGTAATTAGATTTTTCATTATTTAATCACCAGGCCTGAAGTGGGTTGCAGCCGATCAAAAAACCAGCTTTCCACCACGGGCAATATCCGAATGGTTAATCCGGGGGTTGTTTAGTTTTTTTTCGTTTAAGCAGGCTGATTGAATGGAGTTGTTATCTTTCGATGCTTTCCTCTCCTCGATGATGAACGGTGCGGCGTTATCGGAAGGCCGAATTTCAATGCGCTCAAAAAGCGGGCTGAGCAACGTGTATTCCGGCGCGCCGGGACACATGGGGTAAAGGCCCATGGCTGCAAGCACGTACCAGGCCGACATCGCACCGGAATCGTCGTTTCCCTCCAGGCCGTCCGGCCCATCGCCATAGTGCTTCTGTAAAATATCGCGAACCACTTTTTGTGTCTTTTGCAGTGCGTTGGCATAATTGAACAGAAAAGGATTGATGAATCCCGGCTCGTTGCCCTGGTTGTGCTGGCCAATTTTGAAATATTCATCCAGCTTTTTCACAAACTTTTGCTTGCCGCCCAAAAGCTCAATCAGCCCGGGAATATCTTGCGGCGCAAAAAAGGTCATCTGCCAGGCATTGCTCTCGGTGAAGCCATTGCTTTTGCCATGTTTGACGCCGGGATCAAACAGCGTCTTCCACGTGCCATCCCGATACCGCGGACGGATAAAGCCAACGGAAGCATCGAACAGGTTGCGATAGTGCCGGGAGCGCTTCATGAACAACTGGTAATCATCGGTTTTGCCGAGCGCTTGTGCCATTTGCGCCAGGCACCAGTCGTCATAAGCACGTTCCAGTGTAATGGAAGCCGAAGCTTTTTCACGGACGCCGCCGTCATAGTCAAACGCAACATAACCGAGACGCAAATAATCGCTCGACAATTCAGCGCTGCCGCCGGGGTTATCTAACGCATCATGGCGCATGGCCTGATATGCTTTTTCATAGTCGAAATTTGTAAAGCCTTTTTTGAAAATATCGGTAATTACTGAAATGGCATGGTTGCCAATCATGCCCATCCCGCATCCGGCGCCGAGGCCGGGACAGCTTGACAGGCAGCCACTCTCTTCATACATGTTTACAAAAGACTGCGCCATATCCGCCTGGCGCTCCGGCTCGACAATCGTCTGCAGCGGATGTGTGGTGCGAAACGTATCCCAGGTGCACCAGTCGTCGCTGTAAAAATGCCGTCCGTTTGCCGGATAGACCTTGCCCTCTCCGGAAGCGGCGGAATAGTAACGGTCATCCTCTGTATAGTCGGTAGGCATCATCAATGAACGGTAGAGAGCAGAGTAAAATTTTACGCGATCGCTCTCAGCGCCGCCGCTGACTTTTATCCGCGACAGCACCCGATTCCACACTTGCCGCGTCGATTGGCGCACGGCGTCAAAATCCCAATTCGGAATTTCCTGTTCCACATTCCTCCTGGCCTGTTCCATACTGATATACGAGATCCCCACTTTGACCAGAATCGGATCGTTCTTTTTCGTTTTATATTTCAAAAAAGCGCCAATTGCTGTGCCGCTTTCCTTTTTGGCGCCAAAGTGCAACTCACCCACCTCCGGTACAAGGTCCCACTTGAAACGAGCCAAAGAAACACCGACGTTCTCAAAATACTCGATGCGAACATTATAAGCACGTCCGGCCTCCAGTTTAACGGAAACAACATCTGCCGTTTCACCGCGGTTGACCCATTGATCGATCAACAGCTTGTCGTCCAGGTAAAATCGAACGCCGTCATCCGTCTCCAGTCGGAGCTTGTAGATCCCGGTAACCGGCGGCGTCAAAGTTCCGGTCCAGCGAATGGAAAAGTTGTCCAGACCCAATCGCGCATCGCAACGGTTCATACCCCAGCGAAAATTGATAACAGAATCAATGCGTGTAAATGCAGGCTGACCGGACATATCTTTATTGTTGAAATATTCTCCCTTTAATCCTTGTCTGCCTGATCCGTCGCCAGGCGCTAGAGCATCGGCAGGAATAGTTACAAATGGTTGAACCGGTCGACAGCCGGACCATGTGCCGCTGGAATGGAAGGGACGGCTAAACTGCGCATAGAACCAGACCGGGTAGCCATAGTCGCCGTAGCCCTGCACCACGCTATCGCCAATGATTTCAATCGAACCGTCCCTGCAGCGGCGATGCAATGCGTGGCCCACGTCGATGAGGATAGTGCTGCTGTCCGTCGCCGGAAATGTATAACGATGAAATCCGGCATGTTCGGTTGCGGTCAATTCGGCGCGCACGCCATAGTCGTTCAGCGTAACGGCGTAGTAGCCGGGAGAGGCGGTTTCGGTTGCATGATGGAATTTTGAAAAGCATTTGCCGCGCAGAATGGCATCCAGATCGCCGACCATGGGTAGCAGAAGAACGTTGCCGTAAGCACCGCCGCCGGTTCCTTCCAGATGCGTGTGACTAAAGCCAACGATGGTCGAGTCATCATACTCATAGCCGGACAAGGGAGAGGTGACGCAGTCCGGCCCCAGTTTGACCATGCCGTGCGGTCGCAGCGGTCCGGGCAGGACGTTGCCGGGGCCTTTTGTGCCGATCAGAGGGTTGACATAATCGACCGGTTCTTTTGTATCGTTAAATCTGTTGCAAGACAGCATTATAAAAACGATCCAGAGGAATAGAATGATCAATGGTGATCTGATTAAAGTCGGATAAAATTTCTTTTTTCGACACAAAACAGGGAACATCCTCAATTGAAATTCTTGTCTGCGAATCAGAAAAGCTTTACTAAACCTTTGAGGTTTAGTAAAGCTTTGTCGATATCATTTTTCATGTTATTTTTTTATATCAATCGCCATAACTTGATACGGTTTATTCCTGAAAATCTCTTCCATCCATCGGCCGCGACTGCCACTTCCGATTGGTCGCAAAGATTTTGACCTGCAAGGGCGTCAACCGCGTGATCAGTTCGCCGCGCTCGACACAAGATTTCTCATTTCCATAGAGCAATTGCAAGTCATGGCCGTTCAGTTCTCCAAGTCCGGTTACTTCCACGCCCAGGTGGGGCCGTCGATCCTCATTAACCAGAGCGACAATCCAGTCATCGCCGTGCCGCCTGGCCATGACTTGCACACCGTGGTCTTTTATCTTGCGCACACACTCGACCAACTCGACGTGTACGGGCTGGTCGGGCGCCACGAGAAATGGCTGCAATGCGGCCAATTCGGCGGTCAATGCCAAGAGTGATTGCCTGAAGGCCTGATTTTTTGTATAATGTGATCCCCAATAAAGCAATCCGCCGGCGCCGTGTATGATGGCGTCATAGGCCATAAACCGTGATTCAATGAAAGAGGGATAGGCGAATTTTTTAGCCCCAAAATAGTCGCCAAGCTCATTCCAGGAAAAAGCCTGCAACACCATCCACACAGCTTTTTGGTTGCGCCCCACTTTTACCCAACGATCAGTGATGGGGCCGACAACCGCCACATCGCGTTTGTTCTCTTTGACGGGATAGGTATCGCAGCCGGTGATATCAATGGCATCGATGTATTGGCGAACAAATTTCAGATCGCTGTTGGTCGCCTCGTTGATCCAGAGGGGGCGGTTGTGCGAATCCATCCGACGAATCATGTCGATGGCTTTGTGCATGGCGGGCATAATTTCCTGCGCCTTCTTCTCCGAATAGGCGATAGCGTTCGGTGTTTGACGCACCCACGCGTCAGAAAATTTATAGACATGCAGTTTACGATACAGGGCACTCCCGCGTGTAAAAGAATGAACGATCTCATCAGGCCCCTCCCATACCGCCAGCGCCGGATGATCCACAACGGCGGCGACTTGCTCTCGCAAAGCCTCTGTTGCTCCCATGGCCCAATTTAACGGCACCCAACCCATCGCTCCCACAGCAGCGACCCGATCGAGATCGACCTTGCCGGAACAGCGAAACAAATTCACTCCCGATTAGACGTAGCGCTGCAATTGGGCGTCATTCCTGGGCAACTCGTAAAAACCGATCGGGAAAAGCATTCGCCCGTCTTTGTGCAAAAACCCTTTCACTTTGCTCTGCTGCTGCACCTGAATCGCCAAACTTTCGTTTCCCGGCGTTTTCTTACCTTGACAAGAGAAGAAAAAGGAAAGTAAAAATACAATCGAATATAGCAGAATATTTTTGCTCATCATTCTCTCCCTCTGTAATGAGCTTTACGAAACCCTGGAGGTTTCGTAGAGCTTAATTATTTTCTAAACGTTGAATCAATTTCTCCGGTTCGTTGGTCTGAATGCCGTCCGTGCCCCACTTGAGAATATCGTCCCAGGTCTTCGGGCCTCCGTCATCGACGATGACAATGGCACCGGCTTTGTGGCAGGTTTCTACAAAACGCGCAGACAAGTATTTCCATGTGGAAGCAATAATATCGGGATGGAATTTTTCAATCAATCCGGCAAGATTTTTTTCAGGTCCCGGGTCGGGCATAATAACGCATTCGGAACAGATCTTTTTAATGTCGATAAAATCGCTGTCATTGTACGCGTACCAAATAACCTCGTGCTCCATGCCGCGCGCTTTAATCATCTTGATAAGCGGTGCAACCGGGGCATTCTTGAGATCAAGGTAGACACCGCATTTTCCTTTTACCAGATCGAGAATCTCTTCAAAAGTCGGGATTTGCGTTCCCTTCCATTGCGGTCCGACACGGCTGCCGACATCAAGCGCCTTTATTTCCGCAAGAGTCATTTCTGATATTTTCCCCGGCGTATCACCGACAGTGTATTTATTGATTTCTTCATTATGACAACTGACAAAATGATGATCCTTTGTTTGTCGGACATCGATTTCTACAAAATCAACGCCCAGGTCAATCGCCTTTTGGTAAGCCGGAATTGTATTTTCCGGAATATCGAGATGCGCACCGCGATGAGCGACGACATAAACACCGCCGTGTTTGGGCGGTTTGATCGGCAGTGTCACGGAGGTGGTACAGCCTGTAATCGAAGCAACAATGCTCAACAGTGAAAACAACATTATTTTTGACATTTTCCTTTTTCCTTCCAATCACGTGCTAATAAAATCAGGATAATTTTGACAGGTAAAATCTAAAAGAAACAGAGGTGGTGAAAAAATAGTAATTCTTCATCACTTTTAAAAGCTAATTCTTTTGGGGGGAGTAACATCTCAGCTATGGGTGATCAAAATAGGAATTTGAAATTCAAGAAAAGAATGATGTGCTACAATGATCAAACAAGTCACTCCGGCGAATGCCAGAGTCTCCTAAAAACAAGGACATGGAGATTCCGGAATTCGCCGAAATGACTTGTGCAAGCGGTTTTGTAAAATCTGGATTCTTTTTACCAGTGATGGTGGAAGTATCTCGTTTCCAAGTGGCTTTGCTCGCAGGAATAATTTAAGGATTTATATTATAGAGTCCTGGTCCCTACCCTTAATCGTCTCACAGATCAGGGTAATGGCTTGACCATAATATTTTTATAATAAACAATACTTTTGGGATCATGTCCCTGCAGCGCGAACGTGCCGCTGGATAGTTTACGTCCCGGCCAATCCTTGCGAACAACATTTTCCGGTTCGGTATAATCGACAATGGTTTTGCCGTTCGTCTGTACAATGATGTGTTTTCCCTGGACAATGATGTGTTGCGTGAACCATTCATTATCCTTGGCCGGCGCTTCTTTGATGTTTACGACATCGTACAAACCGCTTGTTCTTTTCCAGTCGGAGTGACTGTTATTTATCTGCGATTCATAACCCTTTTTCGGCCATCCATCCTGTTGGTATTCCGTGTGGAAATAAATTCCGGAATTGGAACCAGGGGTAGTCATCACATCCGCTTTGAATTCAAAGTTCTTGAAATTATGATTGTGCACAGGACCCACGTAAAACAAATGGCTTCTTTTACCATGGACAACAATCATTCCGTCCTTAACCGTAAAAGTTCCCGGAGTTTCGCTGGCCTTCCAGCCGTCAAGGGTTTTTCCGTCGAAAAGACTGATCCAGCCATCTGTGTTGCTTTTTTGTTGCGCGGTTTCTTTTTTTGCCTGGCAGCCCAGGAAAAGTGCCACAATCATCATAACGAAAACACCTTTTTTCATCAAACCTCTCCTATTTAACGTTTAGAATAAAAGTTCAGATTGTCAGAGCATGAGCCCAAGGGGATTTTCTAATAATCTCTTGATTTCTTTTAAAAATAAAGCTCCGGTTGCCCCATCGACGATGCGGTGATCGCAGGAGAGCGTCATTTTCATGCGATGACCGACAACGATTTCTCCGTCCTCTACGACCGGAACCTGCATCACACCACCCACAGCCAGAATGGCTGCTTCCGGAGTATTTATAATTGCAGAGAATTCATCAATCTCGAACATCCCAAGATTACTGACCGTAAATGTTCCGTTCGTATAGTCTTGCGGCAAGAGCTTGCGTTCTTTTGCCCGCCCGGCCAGATCACGAATTTCCAAAGCCGTTTGTCCCAGGCTCTTTTGATCCGCATTGCGGACAACAGGCGTAATCAGACCATCATCGAGAGCAACGGCAACACCTACATCAACGCGGTCATGGAGGACGATTTTATCGCCCTGAAATGAACCATTCACATACGGATGTTTTTTCAACGCCAGCGCGCACGCCTTGATGATCATATCGTTGTAACTGATTTTCACATCTTTTTGCACTTTGTTCAGAGACGTGCGGAATTCCACCGCATTGTTCATGTTCACTTGCATGGTGAGATAAAAGTGAGGAACGGTTGTTTTGCTTTCAGTCATCCGCGCTGCAATAGTGCTGCGCATCGTGTTCAGGCTAATTTCTTCGCCGGCCATGGGCGCGGCTGCCGAAGGTTTGGGCGCCTTGGCAATGTAATTCTCCACATCCCGCTTAATGATGCGGCCGCCGGTACCTGAAGCAGTGATCCTGCGCAAATCAATGCCGTGCTCGCTCGCCAGTTTTCGCGCCAGCGGGGATGCTTTTATCCTGACGGTATCGGATGTAAGAATAACATCCGCCGGCGTTTGGTCCACCACAGGAGCAGCATGAATTTTTTCTTCCACAGCAGGAGGAATTTCTTCTTTTTCCGCTTTCGGCTGGGGCGTTTTTAGCACATCTTCAATAAGATCGGAAATGTCTTCGTCCTCATCGGCAATGAGAGCAAGGGTTCCACCAACAGGTACTTTGCCACCTTCAGGCACAATAATTTTTTTCAAGATTCCGGCATCAAAAGCTTCCAGTTCCATGGTCGCTTTGTCGCTCTCCGCCTCGGCGATAACTTCACCGGCTTCGATGAACTCGCCTTCTTTCTTCAGCCACTTGAGGAGTACGCCCTCGACCATCGTATCGCTCAATTTGGGCATTGTTATTTTTGTAGCCATATTCTCCTCATTTAAATATAAAGTACTTTTTTTGCAGCAGCGACAACTTTTTGCGCGTTGGGAATTACTGCTTTTTCCAGATTCGCCGCATAAGGCATAGGGACATCTTCACCGCTGACCTTGATCACCGGAGCATCCAAAGAATCAAAAGCGTTCAATGTAATTCGATGCGCAATTTCAGACCCCACGCTCGCATAAGGCCAACCTTCCTCGACAATGACGCAGCGATTGGTTTTTTCCACGGAAGTGATGAGAATTTGCTCATCCAAAGGACGCAAAGTCCTCGGGTCAATGACTTCCGCTTCAATGCCTTCTTGAGCTAAAACGTTGGCAGCCTCCAGAGCCACATGAATCATTTTTGACCAGGCGACGATGGTTACATCTTTACCCTCGCGTTTAATATCACCGACGCCAATGGGCACAAGGTGTTCTCCTTCCGGCACCTCACCTTTGTAGCC
>Ga0114931_10001995_pt1 | contig 26022 bp, 17 predicted proteins | sample 2SBtaG_FD_89579 | JGI IMG/M metagenome (GOLD analysis project Ga0114931, IMG submission 89579) | Deep subsurface microbial communities from Kolumbo volcano to uncover new lineages of life (NeLLi) - 2SBTROV14_V59a metaG | ecosystem: Environmental > Aquatic > Marine > Volcanic | place: Kolumbo... | reverse complement strand
GGGAACAAAGCGTCAGGTTCGAGCATCGGTATCCCCGCGGAGGCTGGCCGCACTGGGACGCAGCCGCGAATGAGCGTCATCGGGTTCGTCCTTTGCAATTTGGTTTGCTCCGTTGCGGTTTGACTAGCGCTTGTAGGTCCGTTGTCGGCGTCAGACAACGGATATGGGAGGCGGGCGTTTGAATAATGCGTCCCCGTTCTGATCGATCAATCGCGCGTTTGGGAGGGTGACCTGCGCGCAACTCTGTTACTTCGAACGTACATCACTTCGAAGATTCTCTAGAGGGAGAGACTGAAATGAACAAGAATCGAACGGCAACTTTAACCCGGCAAACGCAATTTCCGTGGGGGGCGTGTTTGGTGCTCGGTGCATTGCTTGGGGGCGCACCGGATGCAGCGAATGGGCAGGGGACTATCTGCCCGTTGCCAGCGACCATGGAGCCCGTGTGCGCCACACTGCAGGGAGTCGATTGCGATACCGGCGTCGCGGGAGATGAATGTTTTCCCCTTTCGCTCACGGTCGATTCGAGCGGCGGCGTGGTGGCTAATCAATGCACGTGTGCCAGCTTCGGCGCTACTTGCGGTCCGATAGGCGTCAACAACATCGGAGCGCCGGGGATCGCTTTTCGCTGCCTGGCCCCGTGTCCATCGGGGAACTGTTTTATTCACCTTGACGGTGTTTCCACGGGCGCCGACAACATCCTCGCGTCGGCGGTCTTGCCGGGACAAACAGTTACCTGCGAGTGTACGCTGCCCTGCGATCAAAGTGCGTACCCGGCTTGCACCGGCGACTGCACCGATGCGGCGCTGACCTGCCAGCCCGATTCTGCAACGCAGACGTGCGCCTGTGCACCGCCGGTAACCGCTTGCCCGCTTCCGCCCGCGCCCACACCTCAGTTGTGCGCCGGACTGCAAAGCACGCAATGTCAAAACCCATTGGATCCCGCTGATCAGTGTTTGCCCAATGGTGTTACGCAGAACGCGGACGGTACGCTCGGCGCGACTTCTTGTTCGTGCGGTCAAATAGGCAGCACTTGCGGACCGGTGAACGTCATCGTTGATGTAAACGGTGTTCCGCAGAATCTTTCCTGCGAAGCCGCCTGCCCCGATCCCGCGAATCAATGTTTGATTCATCGAAACGGAACTTCAACCGGGAGCGCGATTATAGGTGTTGACTCAGTTGGTCCGGGCGATGTCATCACCTGCCAATGCACCCCTCCCCCCACGACGTACCAGAACTGGGTCATCGCCGACGATTTCTGCGTCGAATGCCCGTGCGACTGCGATCTCAACGGGGACGGCGCTTGCAACCTGTTTGACATCGTCGTGTTCCAGGGATGTTTTAGTGCGGGCAACCCGCTCAGCTCACAATGCCGAAAAGCGGACCTGAACTGCGACGGGAAAATCAACGCACTGGATGTGAGCATCTTTATTGATCTGTACCAGGGTGTACCGCCGGAAATCGCCTGCCAGGACGCCGTGCGACCGGTCGTAGATCACTTGCGGTGGTATGGAAGCTGGATCGACCCCGACTTTGAACCGCTCACCGGCGGGACTCGCATGGTCGATGGCTGGCTGGTCGCTTTGCACAGCGATCTTCCCGCACAGGCATGCCCGCCGCTTTCCAACGCCGCAGCCAAACCCTTCGACTTCTGCTGCACCCTGGAAACCTGCGCAACGGGAACGGGGTTCGTTTGCAGGCCCAAGGGAAGCAGCTTCACGTACAATCTCGTTGACATCAACGGGCTTCTTCTGGGCAACCTTCCGGGCGACATGGTTCGGATTTGCGGCGAAGTCATCCCGTTTGATCCCGGTGTCTGCGATACATCCATCGCCAACGTTCAGGTCAACGGCGTCATGGAATGTGCATCGGCGGTCAGCCGACCCGATCGCTTGATCGCCCAATGGGCGTTCAATCCCGCCGATGTTTCGGCTGAACTCGCTCCGACTGCTACCGGACTTCCGAAAGTCGGGTGCGACAGTCATCCCATCTGGTGTTACGACGCGGACCTCCCGGACGCATGTCTGATTCACGATTTCCGCGCCCCGGATGAGATCGGCGCTAACGGAGTCTTTTTGCCGCGTCCCAATCGGACCTACTGGATCAGCTTCCAGGCGGAAGTCGGTCACGCGGTCAACAAAACCATCAATCCCGGCGTGTGCAGCAACGATTCCACCATTGCCTGCACAGCCGATGCCGATTGTTTCCCGATTCCGGGTTTGTGCAGCAACGCCCCGGTCTCCTGCGGTGCGGACTCCGACTGCCCGTCCGGCGGAACCTGTGGCGGACAGCCCATCTGTCTGACGAGTCCGACGTGCAGTTTCGACCCGGTTTCCAATCCCGCTACGCAGGACTTCTGGGGGTGGCATACCACGCCGCCGGGTTATCAGCACAAGGACGACGCCTACATGGGCGAACTTTTCATGGGCACGCCCAACGAGCCTTGCGCCGACGCCTGGTTCTACGATTGGATGGGACACCTGCATTGCAGCGATCCGGGCTTTACCCAGTGCTGTGACGATCCGACGCGTTCGATCGACATGGCCTTTTACCTGATCGATCGCAAACGAGGATTCTGCCAGGGAACGACCATTCCCTGTTCGAACGATGCGGATTGTGATGTCGCTGCCGGCGTCCTTTGCGTGGGCGGTACCGACCTGATTCATTGGTGTCAGCCTGTCAATCCCGGACCGCCTCCGCCGCAAACGCCGCCACCGTTCACCCCGGTTCCCCCGCTGACCCCGGTTCCCTCGGGAACGATCGACGAGATGCCGGATACCGAGGCGACCATGGTCGTTCAATTCCTCGGAAATCCGAATCCTGAGCCTCCGATCCAAATGCAGGGACCGACCGTTGTTAGTCGAGGCAACCTGGTACGGCGTATCGATCGTGGAGATTGCAGCGTCGCGGGCTCGACGCTTCAGTTCTGCGATCCCGCCGGTGTCGCCTGCACGACCTCTGGTGGTCTACCCGGAACGTGTACGCAACAGCCCGGTGGATGCGAGTGTGTTGCATCCGATGCGCCTCCCGCAAATCGCACGATTGATACCGAGATTCTATCGATGGACCTGCGTAGCGTGGACCCGATGAATCCCGTCAACGTACGCGCCGGTCAGAGCTTCGGTCTTCCGCCGAGCCCGGGTCAGGTTGATGGGTTGCCAAGCAGCGACTTCCAGGTGGACAGTTTCTTCGACGTGTTTGTCGAAATCGAAATCGTGCAGTTAAACCTCACGCTCCACAACCAGGCACCGATTCGCGTTCAGGCTCAGATCAGCGAGGTGCCACCGGGCAACACGACCTATCGCGGTCCGCTCGGCGGTCCCGTGGATTTGTTCGATCCCTTCGGGCAGCCCGTTGCACAGCTCTTGGATATCAGCCACTTCCTCCCGTACAAGGGCGGGATCGATATCCACAGCGACGTGGACTGGCTGTCCGCGTCGAGCGCGCCGTGCTGCGAACCGGACCCGACTTCGTTCACAGGTTGCAGCCAGACCCAATGTCCCGTCGACACCGAAACCTGCCTTCCCACTTGCATTCAGGATACGGGAATCGGCAACCCAACGGTCATCGCGTGCGATTGCCTCGATGAGACTCAGACCTGCCACGCGACGATTGACGCCGCCGGGATGGTCAGTTGCACCGGTGGTTGTCCCACCGCAAACAAGACCTGCGTCGGACCATTCCTTGCCGATGTCAATGGCGACGGCGTTGTCGACGGTTGGAAGTGCGAGTGTCAGCCGGTTGAAACGGGCGCCTGCTGCGAGCAGGTCGCCGGAGCAAACTTGACATGCACGGACAACGTCACCGCAGCCAATTGCAACGGTTCGTTCTTTGCAAACGGAAGTTGCCTGGGCGTACAAGCCTGCTGCGATCCGACCACCGGAACGTGTTCGGACATTGACGTTCTTTGCTGCCATGATCTTGGTGGTATCGCGCAGGGTCCGGGCACGACGTGCGCAACGCCCGGCATTTGCGGGGGAGGGTTCTGTCCGCTGCCGCCCGTTTACCCGTGGTGCGACATCCGTCAGCCGATCGACTGCCCGAGTTCGATTCCGGGCGAAACGTGCTTGCTGGACAATTTCCACTTCGACGTGCAGGGTCAACCGGTGATCGACGGATGCGCCTGCTTCCCGCAAACGGATGAATGCGGTCCGGTCCAGTTGCTGCCGAATCCGACGCCTCCAGGCGGATTCAGGGTGTCGTGCAAGGCCGTTTGTCCACCCGGACAAAACTGCCTGATCCATTTTGACGACGGGACCGGTCCGGTTTCGCAGGGCGTCGACGTGATGGATTCGTCGGCCATTCCGCCCGACGTTTCGATTTCATGCCAGTGCGTCTCCCAGGAGCTGGGCGCGTGCTGCTTTGATGGACCAGCCGGTCCGGTGTGTCAGGACAACGTAACGCAAGCCCAGTGCGACAATGTCGCCGGGGCATTCAGCGCAAACCAGACCTGCCAGGGCACCGAATCGTGCTGCCTGCCGGACGGTACGTGCTTGAACGTCGATGCGCTTTGCTGTGCCGGTCTTGGCGGCACCCCCGGTGGACCCGGTTCCGCGTGCAAGGGTCAACAGGCCTGCTGTGATCCACTTTCCGGTGGTTGCACGGACGAAGACGCCTCCTGTTGCCAGGCGCACGGCGGGATTCCGCAGGGTTCGGGAACGGATTGCACCAACATAAATATCTGCAATCCGCCGCTTTGTCCTGTTCCCGCTTCGAAACCATGGTGTGCCAACTTGCAGGGCAATGACTGTGCCGCTTCGTCCGGCAACACCAACTGCCTGCCCAGCACCGTGGCCATCGATCCTCCGACCGGATCGCTCGTGATCGACTCCTGCAACTGCTTCGTGAGCGGCGAGTGTGGACCGGTTACGATCGTCGAGCAGCCCGGGGTCTTCCCACCCTACATCTTTATCTGCGAGAAGAGTTGTCCCGATCCCAACGACACCTGCGAGGTCCACATTGACGGGGTACCGCAGGGCGTAGTCTCGCTGGGCTCCAACTGGGTTCCCAACGGTCAGATCGTTTCGTGTGGCTGCGTGCCACCTGAAACGCCGTGTCCACTTCCCGGTGGAGACATCCTTCCGCTTTGTCAGGCCAACCAGGCAGCGGAATGCACCAGCCCCAACCTTACAAGCGATGAGTGTCTCCCAACTGTGGTCACGCTCGCCGCCGACGGCACGCTTGTCGGGGCGAAGTGCAAGTGTCTGACTCAGGGCGACAAATGCGGACCGGTCCAGGCGATCAGCACCCCCACGGGAGTGGTGCTGTCCTGCGAAGGACAATGCCCCGATCCGACGTCGCAGCAATGCCTGATCCATCGCAACGGGGTGTCTGCGGGCGTTGTTTCCATTGACGCATCGTCCGTGGGACCGACGGACGTGATCACCTGCGATTGTGAGCCGCCGTCGACCGGCGCCTGCTGCTCCATGGACGCCGCCGGCGTGATCACCTGCCAGGACGGACTGTCGCAGATGGAGTGCGACGCGCTGTTTGGGGTTTTCCACGTCAACGAGTCTTGTTTGGGTAAGGTCGCCTGTTGTCGACCGGACGGAACGTGTGCGGATGTCGATCGGCTTTGCTGCGAAGACTTCGGTGGAGTTCCCCAGCCCGCCGGGAGTGATTGCACGCAGGCTAACATCTGCAACCCGCCGATGTGTCCGCTGCCTTTGGGAGTGAACTGGTGTGCAGCCAGGCAGGCGATTGATTGCCCCACAAGCGGCGGCAACACTCAGTGTCGCCCCTTCAAGGTGACCGTCGATGCGAACGAAATCCTCGACGTTCAACAATGCGATTGTTCACCGGGTGGGTGCGGACCCATCACGATCGTTGAGAACCCGCCGGGCATGCCTCCCTACACCTTTGTCTGCGAGAAGAATTGCCCGAATCCCGACGACACGTGCGAGGTCCATCTCGACGGCGTTCCGCAGGGAACCGTCTCGATTCTCTCGAATGGGGTCGCCCCGGGGCAGGTCGTCTCTTGCGGTTGTGTTTCTCCGCCGTCATTGTGCGAGGATGGACCGTATCCCGCGTGCGGCGGGACATGCCCGCCGGGTCGCCTTTGCAAACCAAACGTCCTTACGCAGATGTGTCGATGTGTCCTGAAGGTGGATCCGGTCCTCGCAACGGACAAGACCTATCAGCGGGCGCTTGAGATGGTGATTCCGGCGTCGAGTGCCGGCGCGAACACCGCCTACCGTGTCACGCTGTCGTCGCTGTACCACCCGGGCGATCCTCAACCTGCGAACCAACCGGACTACAGCGCAAGACAGGGCGAAGTTCGTTACCTGAATCTTTACCGCGATGCCAACGGCGTTCCCGTCACGCAATGCCTTAGCTCGCTTGCCTTTGGTACGACCTATCCTTGCGTTTCGGTTGGTTGCCAACCCGAATTCGCGGACTGGGGAACGCTGTTTGGAGGCAGAACGGTGTACGCCATGGGCAACGCGATTATTCCCGATTCCGCGTATACCGTGGCGCATCTTGCGCCGAGTTGCGCGGGTAATGAGGCAACATGCACGGACGCATCCGCGGAGGTTGGGTTCACCACCGCCCGCTTCGGAGATTCGCAGCCCGACGGCACGGTCAACGTCGCCGACGTGGTGAACGTGGTGGACGTCGTGAAGCAGTCGGCTACGGCGCTGCTTGAATACCACGTGTACGTGCGAGATATTGACCCCGCCCCGCATCTGCGGGCGGTCAACGTGCAGGACATCGTAGCCCACGTGGATGCGTTGAAACTCGCCTCGTACACGCTGCCGGTCAACGCGTGTCCGTAACAAGCGTCGCTGCTCCGGAGAGTCAAAAACTTGCCCCCGGAGCTTCGGCACGTTGGCGAGTCGCTTGAAACGTCGAATGCTCGATTCGAAACCGCCCTTCGGGGCGGTTTTTTTTTGGGGGGGGGCGAGGTCCAAACCCAATGGTTTTCTTGTGACTATCCGGCGAGCTTCCCGCTTGAAATCGCGCTGAAAAGAGCGTCTGGACCTGAACGGAAGGTCCATTTGACAGGATTCGACAACATTGGGAAGCCGCTTGCATTTCAGTACGTCATGGTGGGAATTACCCTGGGACCGCCGTCTCCCCGATTGGATGCACGGTTCGTGGGAAAGACGGTCTCCGGGTTTCCAAATGGTATTCACCCGTCTGAATTGCCATCTGGTCATAATAATCCCCGTGGTGCCCGCTTCAGGGCGGATTTTGTGCTGGCGCGGCCTTCTGGCGGGTGGATGGAGGGCCTGACGGTAAAAAACCTTGATATACCGGACGCAGTTTGGTATGTTGCACTCTTGGTATTCCAGCGAGGGGGTCTGGGTCGCACCAATGCCGGGGAGTTCACTCATACGTTTTTGAATCAGGCTGACCTTTTGCGGTGCAATCTCACAACTGTTCGCCGGAGCGGTGGCTTCAGTAGTAGGAAGCCAAACCGCCCGGATCGCCCTTGCCTGCTGGCATCGGTGTTGCGCCACGTCGCCAACATCGGTCTTGGGTTCATGTGAAAAGGAGTAGTCGTAATGTTGAGACGATCGTTTCGCCACAACCGCTCGTTGTGGTTGGCGGGCTGCATTGGGATCATCGCGGGGGGCGTGCTGGATTTGGCCGCGGTGGCTGTTCCAACCAGCTCCGACGCTGGTCGCGCCTTCAAAAACGTCGCCAAGGAGTACGCGCGACCTGTATCATTGATAACTTGGCCACCGCCGGTTTTGGAACGCGGTGAGTCCGGGCGGTCGCTTCCCGATTCCGTTGCGGCACGGGCGAGCTTTGAGCAGCTCCGCACCAGCTCGATGGAACGTGAGACCGGTGCTGTTCCGTCACCTCAGTCCACTTTGGTGGACGACTTCGCCGGGATGAGTGACACGGGATTCATCCCCCCCGATACGATGGGCGCGGTTGGACCGAATCACGTGATGTCTGTGATCAACGGCGGTGCCCAGGTGCTCACACGCACCGGTTTTCCCGCCATGGCACAACAGACGCTGCAATCTTTCTGGTCGCCTTTGGGCACAGCCCCTGGAAGTCCGGCGAGCGCCCTGACCGACCCGAGGATCCTCTATGACCAGTATTCTGACCGGTGGGTGACGATCGTTTTGGGAAACCCGGACAACGCGGATGGGACGAACAATGCGTGGGTATTGATCGCCATATCGCAAACCAGTGACCCGACTATGGGCTGGAATTTCTACGGCGTTCGTGCCAACGTCTCGCCGATTCACGCAACGGATTGGGCCGATTTCCCTGGTCTGGGTGTTGACCCCAACAACGTGATTGTTACGAGCAACATTTTTACGGTGGGAGCGTCTCCGTCGTTTGTCCATTCGGACATTTGGGTTTTTGAAAAGGCCAAACTGATCAGCGGTGGTTCCGGTGTAAACGGCGCCCTGATCCAGGGGTTTGATTTCGCGCTTTTCCACGATCCCTGCGGAACGGGAAACTTCACGTTTCAGCCCACCCACACTTATGATCAAACACCCGCAACGGGGATCAACTACATCCTGGACCAGGGGTGGTTGGACGTGGCGACACGAATGCGTCGTTCCGTTGCGGTGAAGCCCATTACCGGGGTTGGTTCCGGTGCGGCGATCGGATGCGGCGCTGATGGGTTTAGCGATTTCTTCGAGGTTCAGCAATACAACTTCAGCATCTTAGGGGCACCGCAGAGTAACTGCACCCAAACGGTGATCGCAGGTGGCGATACGCGACTTCAAGACGCGGTCGTGCGAAACGGAAAAATCTGGTTTACACATACGGTCGGAGCCGGATCAGGGATCACCGATTCGGCGCCGCCCTCTCGAGCCGAGGTCGCGTGGTACCAGGTCGATCCCAGCGCTGCCGCCTCGTTTCCGGGCGGACTGCCTGTTCAACAGGGGCACGTTTCCAATTTTCTTCGCGCCTATTTCTTCCCGTCAATCGCCGTCAACGCCAGCGATTGCGCCGCCCTTGGATTCTCCGGGTCCGACAGCAATTCGTTTGTCAGCGCGTACTTTACGTCGCGCGCTGCATCCGATCCCCCCGGAACCATGCAGCCGGTTACTTTGCTTAAGGCGGGCGAAGGACACTACTTTAAGACCTTTGGGGGGGCCCGAAATCGCTGGGGGGACTACAGCGCTACGGTGGTTGACCCCGTGGACGACGACACGTTCTGGACGCTGCAGGAATACGCCAAAGTTCCCAACGGAAGCCCCCTTGCCTGTGCAGCCAACTCCGGCGTTTGGGGCACTTGGTGGGGAAGCTTCACGTGTGGTGTGGCGTTGCCCGATCCGCCCGTGGCCGGTCCCAATACCTACGATCGAGCGTTGGAAATCACGATGCCCGCCAGCAGTGCCGGACTCCAGACAGCCTATCGCGTAACTTTGACCTCGCTTTACCACCCGGCGGATCCACAGCCGACCAACCAGTTGGATTACTCGGGGGAGGAGGGCACGGTTCGTTACCTGAACCTGCTTCGCGACGGCAGCGGCAACGTGGTCACCGACTGCCTGAGTTCGTCGGCGTTTGGCACGACGTATCCGTGCATGTCGGTGGGTTGCACGCCCGAGTTTGCGGACTGGGGTACGCTGTTTGGTGGCGTGACGGCTTACGCTCTGGGCAACGCGATTATTCCGGACTCCACGTACACGGTGGCGCAACTTGCCGCAAGTTGCGCTGGCAACGAGGCAGCCTGCACGGATGCTTCTGCGGAGGTCGCTTTCACAACCGCACGTTACGGCGATTCGCAGCCAGACGGAACGGTAAACGTGGGCGACGTGGTGAACACGGTTGACGTTTTGAAACAGGCGTCGACGGCGTTGCTCGAGTACCACGTATACGTTCGGGACCTGGATCCCTCGCCGCAGAGCAGTTCGGTAAATGTGCAGGATATCGTTTCGCACGTGGACGCGTTGAAGCTCAAGGCGTACCAGCTTTCAGTTAGCACTTGTCCGTAGAGTCAGGGCTGAAAATGCCTTACTGCCCGTTGCAAAACGGCTTCTCACATGCGTGACGCCGGCGAGGTGTCGGCGTCACGCTTTTCGCAACCTTTATTGCCACGGACCCTGACGGTCGCGGATCTAATGTCGAGGTTCAGTCATGCTGAGCGCAGCGAAGCATCTCGCTGGCGGCATCGTAACATGCCTGGGACGCGGGGAGGTTCTTCGCCCGCTTAGGCGGACTCAGAATGACACATGGGGGGATGGCAGGCGAGCGGGGCAGCGTGTCAACCATTGCAGGGCAGACAGGACCGCCGTTTCCGTCACGGACCCCCAAACACGCACAGATGCGGTGAATCGTTGACGCCGCCCCCTCTCGGCGCGTACCATGCCGACCCTTGGTCGTTTTTCCGGCAGACCGCTGAAAAAGGACTGCTTACGCGCGTGGTAGCCCGATGAAAAATGGTTGCGTGTGTGTGTGGTACCGGCATCTTGCCGGTGAAAACACTGGGTGCAAGCCATTGCCACACTTTTTCAACAGACTGTTAAGAGGGGACCTCTGATATCCGGGAGGTCCGCGCGGGCGAAAGCCCACGGTTTGCCACGCAAAAAGTGGCAATGCCGTAAGTTACCAAAGACCGATGCTGAGCAAACTTACCAACATCGTTCATTCCTTCGCGGACAAGCGAGTTTTGCTCGTCGGCGACTTGATTCTCGACAGATACATCTACGGCGACGCCGAACGAGTCAGCCCGGAAGCGCCCGTTCCCGTTCTGCGTACGGTCGAATCGCACGAGTCGGTCGGGGGCAGCGCGAACGTTGCCTCGTGCCTGCGTGCTTTGGGTTGCGCGGTCACTTGCTGCGGGATCGTGGGGGCGGACGCGCATGGCAAGACGCTTCGATTCATGCTTGACCAGCTCGGGTGCGACACCGGCGGGGTCATCGAAGATCCAACTCGTCCAACAACGACCAAGACGCGTCTTGTTGGTCTTGCACAGCACAGGCATCGCCAACAGCTCTTGCGGATCGACGAGGAAGACCGCTCACCCTTGACCAAAAGTATCGCGACGCAGCTCGCGAGGTTCACATTGAGCGCGATCCCTTCGTGCGAGGTTGTGTGCATCGAAGATTACGACAAGGGCGTCGTATCGCGCGGATTGGTGGCTTCGATCGTTGAGGAGGCCAAAAAAGCGAGGACTCCCGTTCTTGTAGACCCGGCGCGGCTTGGCCATTACGAGCGTTATCGCGGTGCGAAGATCATCACGCCCAACCGGGAAGAGTTGTCGATCGTTTCGGGTGAGAAGTGTTCGGATCATGCTACAGCCTCGTCGGCGGCACTGCGGGTACTTCAAGAAAACGGGATCGATAGCGCAGTGGTAACGTTGGATCGCGACGGGGCTGTCGTCGTATCGGGCAGCGGCGCAGAACGCATTCCGACCGTTCCCAAGAGCGTCTATGACAACACCGGTGCGGGAGACGCCGTCTTGTCGATGCTCGCTGCGGCGATCGCAGGTGGTGCGGACCTCTGTGAAGCCGCGAATCTGGCGAACGTCGCGGGCGGACTCGAAGTCGAAAAGTTTGGTTGCGTTCCGATTTCAGCCGACGAGGTTCTCGCCGATCTTCGCCTGAGCGAGCGCTGCGAGAATGGAAAACTGTGCGGTGTAAACGAGGTGGTCGCGGAGTTGACGCTCCGGCGGGATCGCGGCGAGACCGTTGCGTTTACGAACGGATGCTTCGATCTTCTGCACGCCGGTCACGTTGATTTTCTGAAGCGTTGTCGCCGCGAGGCTTCGCTTTTGATTGTGGGGCTCAATAGCGATGCCTCGGTGCGCACATTGGGCAAGGGCGATGACCGTCCGATCCATTGTTTTGAGGATCGCGCGGCGGTTCTTTCGGCGTTGGAATGCGTCGATTACATCGTGGGTTTTGAAGAAGATACGCCCGAAAACCTGATCCGCCTGATTAAACCGGATGTTCTGGCCAAAGGTGAGGATTGGGGCGGTAGGGGCGTTGTCGGCGGCAAGTTTGTGGAAAAAAACGGTGGCAAGGTGGTTCTTATCCCGCTTGTCGAAGGACGAAGCACGACCTCGATCATCGAGCGCATTCGCGGTGAAAAAGGCGACGTGGAGCGACGATGAGAGAGAAAATCGAAGAGCACGTTCGCGTCGTCCAGCAGGCGATTGCGCAGATTCCGACGATCCAAGCGATGGGGGATCGCCTGATTGACTGCTTCCGAAACGGCGGGCGACTCTATCTCGTCGGAAACGGCGGAAGCGCCGCCGACGCGCAACACATCGCGGCCGAGTTCGTGGGACGATTCAAGGTGAACCGAAAAGCGCTCCCCGCTGTTGCGCTGACCACCGATACTTCGACGCTGACAGCCGTCTCCAACGACTGGGAATATGAGTACGTCTTTGCAAGGCAGGTCGAAGCGCTCGTGACCGATGGCGATTTGCTCTGGGCGCTGAGCGTTTCGGGAACCTCGAAAAACGTGCTCCGGGCTGTGGAGGTCGCGAAGAATATCGGCGCCTTTGTCATCGGTTTCACGGGCAGGACGGGCGACGCCCTGGCGGGGGCGTGTGACCTTGTTTTTCGCGCGGATCACGCCGACAGCGATCGCGTGCAGGAAGTGCACGTCTTGGCCTATCATTTGATCTGCGAGCGTGTCGAGACGCACTTTGCGAAATGCCAATAGGGTCGCGTTGTCGACGAGGCAAACACCTTCCGTGAAGAAAACCGGTCGGGCGCGTTTTTATCCGCCGATCTGAAACATGCCCCGGCGCCTGGTGGAGACCCCTTCATCGAGCCGGTGACCCGTCGGTTTTTGGGCAACCGCCCGCGTGAGAAGGTCGATGATCGCTTTCTGGCTGCCACCGTTTCGCAGGGCGGGTTTGAGATCAATTTCCTCGTCATTGAGCAGGCAAAGATGAAACTTACCGTCTGCGGTGAGTCGCATTCGGTTGCAGTTCCCACAGTATGGATCGCTGACGGGGGAGATGAACCCAACAACTCCCCGGGCTTTTTCCAGACGAAAGTTACGCGATTCATCCGACTGCGACTCCGGTGGAATCTCGTTGAGCGGACCGAGATCGTTCTCAATTCGTGATCGGGTTTCCGTGTTGGGAACGTACTGACTGAGCGAAAGGCGGGCACATTCGCCACCGCCTAACGGCATCAATTCGATAAACCGAACGTGCCAGTCGCGCCGCATCGTCAGACGGGCAAGCTCGACAACGTCTTGTTCGTTGTAATCACGAACAACGACGCAATTGAGCTTGATGGGCGCAAACCCGGTCTCGTGGGCGGCGGCGATTCCGGCCTGGATTTGTTCGAGCATCCCGAATCGCATCACGCGCTGGAGCTGAACGGGATTCAGCGTGTCCACATGGATGTTGATGCGCGAAAGCCCGGCGTCTTTGAGCGGTTGGGCAAGGTCGGGCAAAAGAATGGCGTTGGTGGTCATCCCGATGTCGGCAATGCCGCTGATCCGGTGAAGTCGTTCGACGATTTCAACGACGTCCCGTCGCAGCAAAGGTTCACCGCCTGTGAGGCGGATTTTGTTAAATCCCGCCGCAGCGGCGGCGCGCGCCACGCGCTCGATTTCATCGGCGGTGAGTACCTCGTCGCCCGCAACAAAAGTCAGACCGCGCAGGGGCATACAGTACACGCACCGCAGATTGCAATGATCCGTCAGCGAGATTCGCAGATAGTTGATTTCTCTGCCGAACTTATCGTGTGGCATGTGCGCGTCCCCACCCCGTCCCGCGAGCGTGCATTGTAGATCGCTTCGCTTCATTCCGCGACACCCCGGGTTCCCGGAAATCGCACAAGTTGAACCCCAAGACCGGATGAAACCGACCGGCGGTGGTCCACGATTCGTCGCCGGACGACTGGCACGTCCCCGACAGTTTTCGTAAGATCCTCCTTTCGAGTTGATCATGACAAAGAGCTGATCGTCGCGGGCGCAGAGGTGCGACGGTCTTCGGTCTTAGATCCGGAGACAATCTCCAGGGACGACTTCATTGGGAGAGAGCGTGGCGCGAAAAACGAGAGTGGGTCTTTGGCTGATCGGGGTAGGGGGACGTGTGGGCAGCGCGGTGGCTTTGGGGATCGCAGCCCTAGCCCGCGGAAAAACCGAGACCACCGGACTGGTCAGCGAGCTGCCCGTTTTTTCCAAATCGGGGTTGGTTCCCCCGGCATCGATGATCGTCGGGGGGCATGAACTTCGCAAAACGAGCATTCTCGACGGAGCAAAAGAAGCCCGAATGAAAGCGGGCTTGTTTTCCGATGATCTGATTCGATCCGTTTCGTCGGACCTGCGTCGCTTTGAGCGTAACGTCAGGGCGGGAACGCTTCTGGGCGTTTCCCGAACGGTTGCACAAATCGCCAAGAGTGGTCGAGGGCGAAGGGATCGCACGCCGTCTGCCGCGATGAAAAGACTTGGCGGGGACCTTGCTTCGTTTCGCCGGCGGCACAGGCTCGACCACGTTGTCGTTGTCAACCTTGGTTCTTCGGAGCCAAAGGTCCGAAAGTCATCGATGCATGAATCGTGGTCTGCGATGTCGCGCGTTCTTGCAAGAAAATCGGCGGGAGCTATTCCTGCGAGTTCTCTGTATGCTCTCGCCGCGATCGAGTCCGGGTGTTGCTACATCGATTTTACGCCATCGACCGGTCTTGACTTACCAGCCCTTCGCGAGCGAGCGGAGCAACTCGGTTCACTGTATGGCGGAAGGGATGGAAAGACGGGGGAGACACTCGTGAAGTCGGTTCTGGCGCCGATGTTTGCGATGCGGAACCTGGACGTATTGAGTTGGACGGGGCAGAATCTGCTGGGCAACCGTGACGGGCAGGTGTTGCGCGATCCGAAAACCAAGGCGTCCAAAATCGTTGGGAAAGACGCCGTGGTGCGTTCCATTGTCGGGCGGTCCGTCGAAACCCATGTTGCCATCGACTTCGTTCGGTCGCTGGACGATTGGAAAGTCGCCTGGGACTACGTTCACTTTTCCGGATTTCTGGGGACGAAGATGGCCATGCAGTTTACCTGGCAGGGTTGCGACTCGATGCTCGCTGCGCCGCTGGTCATCGACCTGGCACGGTTTGCGGCGTTTGAAATGAGTCGCGGCGCGTCGGGTCCGATGAAACATCTCGCATTTTTTTTCAAGAATCCGATCGCGGTGCGCGACCATGATCTTGCATCGCAGTTCCACCGCCTGGTGCGTCACATCGTCGCGCATCCAACACAATGAAGCTCGCCTACAGTTCCAACGCATACATGCGGTTCTCGGTCGAGGAGGCGATCGCGCGGATTGCACGCATCGGATTCACCGGTATGGAGCTGATGGCCGACGTTCCACATGCGTTTCCGGAAGACGTGACCACGAAGCAAATCGACCTTATCCGTTCGCTGCTTCGAAGGCACGGACTTGAATTGTCAAACGTCAACGCCTTTATGATGAATGCCGTCGGGGACTTTTGGCATCCGTCCTGGATCGAACCGGACCAGGCGCACCGACGGCGGCGCATCGATCACACGGTGGCAGCGTTGAGAATGGCCGGCAAACTTGGCGCGAAGTGCATCACGACCGAACCGGGGGGTCCAATACCCGAAGAAGTGAGTCGCGAAGAAGCGATGAATCAATTCGTATCGGGTTTGAACGAAGCGTTGGCGGTGGCGCAGGAGGTGGGCGTGTCCTTGCTGGTCGAACCCGAACCGGGTTTGCTTGTTGAGAATGCGGATCAGTTTCTGGCGCTGGCTGATCGAATCCACTCGCCCATGTTCGGACTGAATTTCGACGTGGGGCACTTCTATTGCGTGGGGGATTCGCTTCCGGAAACCATTGCCCGACTCGCTCATCTCACGCGACACTATCATCTTGAGGATATCGCGAAGACGCGCATCCACAAGCATCTGATCCCCGGGCGCGGTGCCATTGCCTTCGAGGAAGTCATCGAGGCGATTCGCGCGACCGGGTATGACGGCTGGTTGACGATCGAGTTGTACCCGTATCTGGATGATCCCGATCGTGCAGGGAGCGAGGCGATGCACTTTTTACGCGAGTTGCTCCCGGCGTGACCGGTCGCGTTCGAACTCTTTGCGACCTGGTTCGCGTACCCAACCTCCTTACGGCGGCTGCGGACGTTCTGGCGGGGTTCTTCTACACCGGTGGTTTGCTGAATGATTGGGATAGGTGGTTGCCGCTGGTCGCCGCTTCGATCCTGCTTTACGCCGGCGGAGTGACGTTCAACGACGTGTGTGATGCCAAACGTGACGCCCTGGAGCGTTCGCACCGTCCGATTCCTTCGGGTCGCGTCGGGCGCAGAAACGCCGGCATCCTTTCCGTCGCGCTCGTGACGATCGGGGTGGCCATCGCGTTTTCCGCAAACATACGAAGTGGGTTCACCGCCTTGGCACTGACGGCGACGATCGGTCTGTACGATGGTGCGCTCAAGCGCACAGCGATCGCACCGATCACCATGGGGATGTGTCGCGGATTGAACCTATTTCTGGGGATGTCCCCCGCTGCCGCGTTTTTTTCCGGCGCCACACTGATTCCGATCGGGCTGCTGACGCTCTATGTCGGTTCGTTGACGCTTTTCGCGAAACAAGAAGCGGTTGTCGATGCTTCGCGTCGACCTCGCCTCCTGCTCGCAACCGGGGGATGCGTGCTTGCGTTTTGTTGTCTCCTCGTTCCGAGGGCTTACCCGGCAGACGTTGCATTCGGGGCGCGTGTGGCCACGTTTCTGGGGGTTGTGGTTGTCCTGACCGTTGCGTTGAGGGGCGTGCGAATCGCAACGCCGGAGTCGGTTCAGCAGGCCGTCAAAACACTGATTCTCCTTCTTGTCTGGTTTGACGCTTGTTTGACATGGTCAAGCGCCGGAGAGGCGGAGGGGGTTTTCGTCGCCTCGCTCATTGTGCCGACGCTGATGCTGGGGCGCATATTTCGCATGACCTAAGCGGAGCGTCACGGCGAAGTCTTGGTGTTCAGTTTGTCGATGCAGAATTGCGATCGTGTGGGAGCAAAGAAACGGCAACGACGAGATGCTTCGCTGTGCTCAGCATGACAGACCCGTACGGACGAAGCCGCGCGGACAAAGTCCGCGGCTCGCCAAACTCCGCGGATCGCTACACAACAAGGGCCAATGCTGTCAACTCGAGAAATCCACAGCATTTCCGGCGCGCTTGCCGATGCGCTTGCGGTCTGATCGGTTTTGACGGGAGGAAGGAATGAACGTAGCTTCTTCGACCATGAATGAGCAAGATCAGGGGTTGTTTTCGCGTGCGGAAGCGGGGATCGATGCGTACCTGACGTCGCAGCGCGACGCGGGTCGGATTGGGGGAAGCTACTACGATGACGCCGTCGCACACACGACCGTCAACCTGAAAAAGTGGTTTTTTGCGGATGAACTCGACGAGATTTCACCCGGACTGCGTGAGGGGCTGCGGGAGGCGATTCGCCAAGAGCGGTGGGCTGAGTTGACCAACGCTTATTCGCGGGATGTCGCGTTTGGGACCGGTGGCATCCGCGAAAAGATGGGTTCCCGGCGCGAGGAGATCGTTCGGCTGAAAGAAGAGGGCATCCACGCTCCGATCATCAAGGGGCCCAACACGATCAACGACGTGATCTACCTGATGACCTCAGCCGGGGTGGCACGGTTTGGGATCGAACGCGACCCACCACTTGGCAAAGTCGTGATCGGATTCGACAGTCGCGTTCGGGGAGCGGACTTCGCCCGGTTGATTGCGAGTTTGTTTCTAGCGTATGACTACACGGTTTATCTGTTCGACGAGGCGTGTATGTATCCAAGCGTAACGTACGCCGTCCCGACGCTCGGCGCTGATATGGGCGTGTTCATCTCGGCAAGCCACAACGATTTTCGATACAACGGATACAAGCTGTCCTGTCAAAACGGTTCGCAATTCGACCCCGATCAGCGAAACAAACTCTACGAACGTTACATTCGCACCACAACGTTCTCCCACATCAAGACCCTGTCGATCGCCGAAGCGCCGCGCGAAAAGCTCTGGTTTCTCGGGGGACGCAAACGTCGCGATGACCGATTGATCGAAAGCGGTGAACACGCAGGTCTTCCGCTGGGCGACCCGCTCGCGGAAGCGGGCAATGCGTACGCCGGTCGCCAGGATCGCATCATCGACGTGCACACGATGCACGTGAACCATACGAAGCGTTTTCTACTCAATGCCGACATGATCGCCCACGCCAGGCGTCCTCTCTCGATCGGGTTTTCGGCCTTCAATGGATCGGGAAGAAAAGCGGTGCCTCGATTGCTCTCGGAGATCGGATTCGGCAACTTGCGCCGGATCATGAAACTCGATGCGCTTGACGGCATGTTCCCGGCGTTTTGCAGCGACCCCGGAAAAGAGCAACAACCGGACCCCGGCGACTGGCGGGCAGCCGACATCGCTGTATCCGCGTTCAAGCAGGAGCACGGCTCCGCGTGGGACGAAGTGGACCTGATCGTGGGAACCGATCCTGACGCCGACCGATGCGGTGTCATTGTGAAGGTCCCTTCCCATCAACGAAAAGCCTATCCCCATCCGGGAACGGGAGAACTGCGAGATTACTCGCTGCTGTCAGCCGACGAAGCCTGGACGCTGATTCTCTGGTATCGACTCACGCGCGAAATTGAAAAACGCGGACGCATCCCGGACGCTGAAAAAAAGTTTATTGTGCTCTCGCACACAACGACAGACCTGCTCTGTCGCTTGGCGGGCAAGTTCGATTTGGGAGTGATGAAAACGTGGGTAGGATTTGCGCAACTCGCCGCCGCCACCCGCGCCGTTTGGGATCTGCACGCGGGCAAAGACACTCGCGGGCTGACGTGCGACGGGCGTTTCCCGGTCTATGTGGAAGGCAAGACGGACCCCGGACAACCGCGCGCAAACCGAACGATTCACTCGTGGGAAAAAATGGAAGGCGCGACGCGTTGCATCAACATCGCCGCGCTCGAGCAGAGCAACGGGTTTACGATTCTCGGCGGACCGCCCCCGGATGCCGCCTCTCTGGGCGAGAACGGACACGTCCGGGACAAAGACGGTACGTTTGCAGCCCTGTTAATGGCGGAGCTTGCACAGTTCGCCAAGGAACAAGCGGTTGACCTGATCGACCTTTTGGATGAAAAAATCTATCTGGATCCGGACATCGGGTTGTACATTACGCACTACGAGCCGGACCCGCTGGACGGCGAATACGAGGGATTGGCGGGGTATACCAAAAAACGCTCGATTCTGGACCGGGCCGAGAACTTGTTCGCGAATTGGCGTGAAAAACCTTTTGTGCTTGGCGGGTTGACCGTTCGGTGTGCCTCGGTTTATCGCACGGGCAAGTACGACGCAGTGAACTGGGATGGATTTCCCGATGAGGGATACCGCTTCTTCTTCGATCACGACCGCCGAAGCCACCTGACAATCCGACCATCGGGAACGAGCAATGCGCTTCGCTTCCACGTACAACTTTTCGGCGGATATCCGTCGCGCGGCTAGTTGATCGACCAAAAGGCGGCGCTTCGCGCGACGTGCGGGACGATCGTAGCTGAGATCAAGGAGCGCCTCGGAGCGGTTTCGTAACGGCCATGGCAGACCTCGACACCGTGACCGTCGCGTTTGATCTGGACAACACGCTCCTTGACCCGACCGGTGCGCGCTACGACGCGATTACGTCCGAGTTTCTGTCGCAATACGATCTTGGGTTGGACGCGGACTCGGCTCGAGACGCGTATGAGCTGGTTCGGCGATGGGGGCCCGTTCTTGCCCAACTCGGCTTTGCCAACGTTCTGCACGACCGCGGTCACGTGGACGGATTGGCCTTGCTGGTGCTGCTTTTTTCGGAACGAAAAGAACCGGAAACAGGCGTCGTCGATACGCGCGTCGATCGAACCGAGACGATCGCGCTGCTCGACGAGCTTGAAAACGCCGCGCGCCACACGCGCCGAGGAGCGCCGCAGGAACGACTCCAAGCCCGGCGTTTGCTGCAGTCGCTGCTTTCCACCCAACGAGCGACCGCCTTGCGCGATGCGGTGAGCGCCGTATCGGAACAACCACGTCTTGTCCAGTGGTCCCACTCCTATGATACCATCGAAAACGCGCACGCAGCGGATAACGTGTATTCGATGCTGGCTGATTTGATCGGTCGCGGTGCGACCTGCGTTGTCATTTCGCAGGGGCAAAGCACGTTTCAGAGAAAGAAAATAAGGCGACTTGGTCTGGACCGACTGCTTTCGGGACGGGTGCTCATTACGCAGGATGCGCGGCAGGTGGATGGTTTCGAAATGCTCGATACACGTATCGACTCAATGCTTGCCGAAGAAAGGGCGGATGGTTCGTTGGATTCCCTGTGGACCTATCGTTGTCTGCTCGACGTGTGGGGGTCGAAGTCTCCGTGGTTTTACGCGAGGTGCCTTCATGCGCTTCATCCGGGCGGCGGAAACGTCGAAAAACGCCTCGCCTCGATCGCGGTCGTTGACCGTAAGGAGTGGACGACCCGTCCGTTTCACTTGGTGATGATCGGGGACCGATATGAAAAGGATATCCTACCGCTTATCGACCTTCTCGGTCCCGGCGTCGTGCAGACCATTCACCTTTGTACGGGGAAATACAACGACAATTTCAGCACAGCGGACCTTCCCGAGTACACCCACCCAACGCGCAGTTTCAAGAGCATGTCAGCCCTTCGCCGCTTTCTGGAAACGGAGCTGTCCGCTGCACGTATCGCTCCGGTCAAAACGCCGCCTGCGATTGTTCCCGATGGTTGGTTTGATCGATGCACGATTGAGTTCGGTGCCGCAAGCGACCTCGAATGCGTCCGAAATATCGCCAAAGCGATTCATGCGGCCCAACGGTGATTGATGAAGTGTTTCTTTGCGACCAAGACTCCTCTGCGCGCAAACGCCGGCGCGGGCAAGAGCCCCCAGGCAACGCGCCCCTTGCCGGGTGTGTGACAAAATCGGCGGGGGAGCCAATCGCACGGCGAAAACCCGGTTTGTAAGCGAAGCGCCTATCGCGGAGTTGTGATGAGCGCAGCGAGCCGCGAACTTGAGTCCGCGCGGCGTTTCATCATCTTTGTGTTTCATCCACGCGGCGTCTCATCCGCGCGGTTTCGTCGGCGTAGCTTCGTCCGCGCGGCGGCTGAATGTGTGCGCTAACTTTCCGCTCTCTATCGGTCGCGGTCTGTCCTCGCGGTCGCGGCCCTGCTGATGTCGTTCTTATCACACGCGCTTTCAGCGAGATACGTTTGGGGACGACAACTGCTTTTTCGTTCTTTGGCGTTTGGTAGGAAACGGCCCCTGGATCCGCCGCGGACGCCCAGCGGGAAGCCTGCGGGCCATACCGTCCCGCTCGGTTTCAAGCAGGATCGCCTCACCGGCACGTCGGTCGCGCACGGCGTTGAAACTCCCAACGTAAAGGACGCGCTTCTTACCCGTCCAACCGGTGAGAACCGAGTAACTCTGTTGAATCGTGTTTAATCGAAAGCGACCGGAAACCACCGGCTTATCATAATTCCAAACGCCCACGATGCCTCCCAGCGAGGCCGCGCGTGTGTGACCATACCCCGCATCGTTGTGAAAGCGTGCGGTCGAGCGTGTCGCGCGATAATTACGCCCCGTCGCCGCCGGCGGATCACCCAGTACGAACGACGCGACCGACTTTTTCGAAAACATAGCGCCCAGAATCGACGAATCATTCATTCGCATCGCCACACACAGTCGCCCGGCGTCATTGACCCAGTGGTAACATTCCCCGGCTTTAATGGGCACGGTCAGTTTCTCACTCGCACTGATGCGTTTCATTTCCAGAGATACGATCGTGTAGGAGGCGCCGCCGTGGCAACCGAACCCCGTAAACATCAATCCAATGCTCATCGGGAAAACAGCATGCCGCCACCATCGGCGAAGCGAGCGAACTGGCACGGCATGAGCCTTAGAATTGCGGGTTGGATTTCTCCAATCAGAGCCGCGACCGTAAGGCAGCAGACAAACGGAAACGACGCGATGCTTCGCTGCGCTCAGCATGACGGAACCTCGACATCAGAGCCGCGACCGCAAGGGAGCGGACATCGCCACCCCGAACATGAAGGCGCGACAAAGTCCTAGTGCAGCGGAAACTGCTCACAAAGCGTTCGCACTTCGCCGCGTGCCAATTCGATGACACTCTCGTCACCCTGCGCACGCAGAACGCGGTCAATGATTTCAGCCACGGTCTTCATCTCGGTCTCTTTCAAACCGCGCGTTGTAAGAGCCGGGGTTCCCAAACGAAGACCGCTCGTCTGGGTAGGTTTCCTCTCGTCGAACGGAATCATGTTCTTATTCACGACGATGCCCGCCATCCCCAACCAGTTTTCCGCCTGCTGACCGGTCACATTCGGATACGCCGGTCGCAGATCGAGCAGCATCAAGTGATTGTCCGTTCCCCCCGAAACAATGCGATTTCCTTTTTGGACCAATCCGTCGGCCAACGCGCGGGCGTTGTCAAGAATCTGCTGCTGATACGTCTTGAATTCCGGTTTGAGGGCTTCGGCCAATGCAACCGCCTTGGCCGCCACGCAGTGCATCAAAGGCCCGCCCTGACTCCCAGGGAAAATGCGCGAGTCGATCTTTTTCGCCCAGTCTTGCTTACACATAATCAGACCCCCGCGCGGTCCGCGCAGCGTTTTGTGCGTCGTGGAGGTCACAAAGGCCGCCGTCGGCACCGGACTGGGATGCAACCCGGTGGCAACAAGTCCCGCAATGTGGGCGATATCCGCCATGTGCAGTGCGCCCACTTCCGCCGCGATCTCTGAAAACGTGTCAAAATCGATCGTACGTGGATAGGCCGATGCGCCGGAAAGAACCAGCTTGGGCTTGTGCTCTTTCGCGAGCTTGCGAATCTCCGCATAGTCGAACTGCTCCGTCTTACGATCCACCCCGTAACTGACAATGTGGTACAACAGCCCGCTGATGTTCACCTTCAGACCATGCGACAGGTGTCCGCCGTGCGCAAGGTCGAGGGAAAGAATCGTGTCACCCGGTTGCAGGACGGCAAGGTACACCGCCGCGTTGGCCTGGCTTCCGGAATGTGGTTGCACGTTGGCATGGTCACAGCCAAAGAGTTTTTTGGTGCGATCACGTGCGAGGTTCTCGACCGTGTCCATGTTCTCGCAACCACCGTAATAGCGCTTGCCCGGATAGCCTTCGGCGTACTTGTTGGTGAACACGGACCCGAGCGCCTCGAGTACAGCGCGAGAAACGTGGTTTTCCGACGCGATCAGTTCGAGCGTATTCTGTTGGCGCTGGACTTCTGCGTTCATCGCGGGCAGGATTTCCGGATCGACGGTTGCGATTTCGGCAAAACTGGTTGCAGAGGCGACGGTCATTTCTTCTCCTTGATTTTCAGGCCAAACCGCGCGAGGCAAGCGAGTGCTTTGTCACGCCTTTATGTTGGGGTTCGCGATATCCGCCTCCCTTACGGTCGCGGTTGTATCGACAAACCGAACCCCAAGACTTCGCTGTGACGCTCCACGAGCCTTACTTCGCACCTTTGCGAAAAAACGTCGTGCAGGCCCCCGCCTGCGTCGTGCACCGGGTAAAACCCGGCACGACAAAGGGTTTCCACGATGGGCGCAAACGCCCGATGCGACCCGCACGCACCGGGGCGCATCTGACGCGCGTGCGAACCTGCCCGCCTCAAACCTATCGCCGATCAAAAGAAATGCAACGTTTCCCGCCCGCCCTTGCAGCAACCGCCGCCCACAAGGATACTGTAGCGTGGATCATTCGATAAAAGGAAGGGTAGCATGTCATTAAACAAACAACTTGAAGAAATGCGGCAAGAGTCGTGGGGAAAATGGGACCCGGACAATCGCGCCATCGTCGAGCGAGCCAACCGTGACCTACAGGAATCGGGCATTCTCGATCGAATTATGAAAACAGGCGAAAAGGCGCCGGATTTCACGCTGACAGACGCCAACGGTGCCCTGATTTCGCTTTGCGGGTTACTCGAGAAGGGGGCGGTCGTTCTTTCGTTTTATCGTGGCCACTGGTGACGGTACTGCAATGCCGAACTGTCGGCGCTCCAGCAGGTGCTGGATGAAGTTGAATCGCTCGGGGCGAGCGTAGTGGCCCTTTCACCGCAGATCCCCGCCGAGTCGCAGGTAACCGTTGAAAAAAACGACGTTACGTTCCACGTCTTGAGTGATCTGAACAACGCCGTAGCAAAAAGGTATCGACTTGTTTTTTCACTTCCAGACGATCTCCGGAAAGTCTATCGTCAACTGGGAATTGATCTATCACAGGTCAACGGCAACGATTCGTGGGAACTTCCCATCCCAGCAACATACGTGATCGGACAGGACGGCATCGTCAAAGCCATGAGTGCCGACGGCGACTACGTCCCACGCATGGAACCCCAAGACATCCTAACGGCACTCCGCGCCTTGGCGGCTTCATAAACCCACACACTTGCGTCACCTCGGCACCTTTCCGGTGGACGCGCGGGTTGATGTGCACGGGGTCGGGCAGAGCGCAGCGAGCCGCGGACTTGGGTCGGCGTTTCATTATCTTTGTGTTTCATCCACGCGGCGTCTCATCCGCGCGGTTTCGTCGGCGTAGCTTCGTCCTCGCGACGGCTGAATGTTTACGCTGACTTTCCGCTCTCTATCGGTCGCGGTCTGTCCTCGCGGTCGCGGCTCTGTCATGCCGAGCGCAGCGCTGCCGTGCTGTAAGCGTATCTATCGTTCCTTACTCTATCATGTTGAGCGTAGCGATGCATCTCGTCGTGTCCGTTTGTCCGCTCCCGGGCGGTCGCGGCCCTGAGAGCTGTCGATCTCATGTGCGATTCCCAACGCATCTTTGTTGTTTGGACGTTTCGGACGGTCGCCGGTATCATCGCGGCACGGGGTGCGAGCCTCAGCGACCGAGCATTGCTCGAAAAGAGTCAGATTCGAAGTACGATTCACAAAGACCGCAAGCACGGAGTTTTTATTTCATGGCAAGTAGTGATACCATCGAGAAAGTGATCATCATCGGCAGCGGACCGGCTGGCTGGACCGCCGCGATTTACGCCGCCCGCGCCAACCTGGCTCCCCTTGTTTTCGCCGGACGACCCAAGACCGTTCCCAGCACCGTCCTGCCGGGCGGACAGCTCATGATGACCACCGAAGTCGAAAACTATCCCGGGTTTCCCGAGGGGGTGACCGGACCGACGATGATGTCCTATTTTGAGCAACAGGCCGCTCGGTTCGGGACGCGCATCGTCACCGACAAGGGATTCAACCCGGACGTATCCAACCCGGATGACGGTCACAGTTATTCTTATCACGACTGCAAGCGTGTCGATCTTTCACAGAAACCCTTTCTTGTCGTTGGCGAGGATGACACCGAATATCGCGCGCATTCGGTCATCGTTGCAACCGGAGCCACCGCGAATTGGTTGGGACTGGAAAACGAACAGCGACTGGCACGCTCGGGTGGTGGAGTCAGTGCGTGCGCCGTGTGCGACGGAGCACTACCGGTCTTTCGTGATAAAGAGCTTGCGGTCGTCGGCGGGGGAGACTCCGCCGTCGAGGAAGCTTCTTATCTGACCAAGTTCGCTTCCAAGGTTTACATGATCCATCGCCGCGACGAGCTTCGCGCATCGAAGATTATGGCCAAGCGCGCCCACGACAATCCCAAGATCGATTTTCTGTGGAACAAAGTGGTCACCGACGTGCTGGGAGAAGACATGATCACCGGCGTCAAGCTCAAAGACACCCAAACGGGCGAAGAGTCTCAGCAACCGCTTGGCGGACTCTTTATGGCGATAGGCCACACGCCCGCAACGGCATTCCTGGAAGGCCAATTGGAACTCGATGAAAAAAAATACATCAAGCTTTCCGAACCGTATCGTTCGCTAACCAGCGTGGACGGCGTTTTCGGCGCCGGGGACTGCGTGGACAGCGTTTACAGGCAGGCGATTACCGCTGCGGGAATGGGTTGCAAAGCAGCCATCGACGCCGAACGCTGGTTGGCGGAAAAAGGGATCGAATAGTCTCTCACGACAGAACTGCCTTGGATGAGCTGAAAACATGAAGATTCCACGGATTCGCCTGCTGTCTGTTTTGTCCCATCGAAACAACCCGCGCTCGTAGCTCAG
>Ga0114931_10001994_pt1 | contig 26030 bp, 19 predicted proteins | sample 2SBtaG_FD_89579 | JGI IMG/M metagenome (GOLD analysis project Ga0114931, IMG submission 89579) | Deep subsurface microbial communities from Kolumbo volcano to uncover new lineages of life (NeLLi) - 2SBTROV14_V59a metaG | ecosystem: Environmental > Aquatic > Marine > Volcanic | place: Kolumbo... | reverse complement strand
AGGCTGGGTGATACGGTATATCAGTCCGCCAGGGCGCGAAGTATTTGAAAATTCAGTATTAAATACAGTATGATAGCGTATTAAACAGGTATATTCATTATGATTCTATACACTTTCCGTTGATAATTTATATGACCCGTATTGTTTGGCCAGATACGTCTGGCAATACGAACCCTGATACCCATTACTGCAAGGAATATTTCTATGGACCCCGTAACAGCATTCAAGAATGAAGTAAAAGAGAATATTGAAGGACTGGTCAAGGCTGATGACCTGAAAGAGAGTTCCATGGCCTGGATGCGGTCAGTGGCTAACCATAAATATACATACAATTTTACGTGGATGGGGCGTCCAATTATTCAATTCCCCCAGGATATGATTGCCTTGCAGGAAATAATATAGAATACAAGGCCGGATCTGATTATTGAAACGGGGATTGCGCATGGTGGTTCATTGATTTACTACGCTTCGATTCTGGAGTTGATTGGGCATGGCAATATACTTGGTATAGATATAGATATCCGCGAACATAATCGTGATGAAATCGAGAAACATCCCATGTTCCACTGCATAAAGATGATTCAGGGGTCGTCCATTGATACTGATGTAGCCAACGAAGTCAAAAAGACTGCCAGTAATTGTACCAGTATTCTGGTTATACTGGATTCAAACCACACCCATGATCATGTGCTTAAAGAGCTGGAGTTGTATTCTCCTCTCGTTACGAATGGCAGCTATCTTGTCGTATTTGATACTGCAGTAGAGTATATGGATGATGATTCATTTCCTGACAGACCGTGGGGAAGGGGTGATAATCCCTTGACTGCGGTAAACGAGTTTCTAAAGACTAACAGCCGGTTTGAGATTGACAGGGGAATTGAAAGCAAGCTGCTCATCACTGTAGCGCCGAGCGGCTATCTTAAATGTACAAGTGACTAGTTAATTATAAAAATACTTGTCTTCTGGTTTTTTCCTGACATTGCAATTCGAAAAAATCTCCCTGAAAAAAATCTCCCTGACGCCCGTACATCACAGACTGGATCCGGCAAAAATATCGTGGTTCATGGTGCCGAATGTTATGTCACTTGTCTGTCTTCTTTCTGAAGGGGTAATAAGTAAATAATGTGTGGCATAGTAGGTATCTGGAGCAGAAACAGGTCTATAGACAGTAGTGCCTTTAAAAGAATGGGTGACCTGATAGTTCACCGTGGGCCTGACCATCAAGGCATCTATATAGATTCCAGGTTTAATATCGGGCTGCTGAATCAACGCCTGTCAATAATGGACCTGAACGAGTGTTCCAACCAGCCTGTGGTTTCCAAGAATGGCCGCTACGTCATGGTGTTTAATGGTGAGATTTATAACTACAGGGAAATCCGCCGTTATCTGGAAACCAGGGGCATCATATTCAATACAGAAGGTGACTCCGAGGTTCTTGTTGAAATATTCGCGCACGAAGGAAAGCGTTGTCTGGAACGGCTCAATGGCATGTTCGGCTTTGCGGTTTTTGATAAATTAAATGGTGAGTTATTTGTTGCCCGGGACAGATTGGGCATTAAACCTCTATATTATTACAATAGTAACGGCCTTTTCGCATTTACATCCGATCTGAAGGCATTCTCTGAGTGTGATCTTGTACCCAAGGTAATAAGACACCAGAGTATTGTGGATTTCCTGTTTTATGAAGTCATACCTCAGCCATTTACAATTTTTAATAATGTATTTAAGTTGCTTCCGGGGCATTGTATTTCAGTAGATGCCGCAGGCGCCACCTCGATTGAGAAATACTGGGAAATAGATTTACATGCAGAGAAATTCTCTGAATCAAATGATTTGAAAGACCAGTTCAGGGAGATTCTGCACAAGAGCGTGCAAAGGCGCATTCAGAGTGATGCTAAAGTCGGTGTCTTTCTTAGCGGTGGAATGGACAGTTCTGCAATTATATCGCAGATGGGGCCTGATTATCCTGCATATACGATTGGTTTCAAGCATGCCACCAATACGCTTGATGTTTCAAGATCCAAATTACTGGCAAGAAAGTTCGGGTTGCAGCATAACATCAGGATTATTGATATTGATCAGCTCGATAGCTTTATTTCTTTCATCGATATACTGGATGAGCCTATATCAATAACATCCATGATCCCGCTGGTTGCAAATTATTCGATTGCCAAGGAGGATGGTGTTCGGGTAATTCTGTCTGGCGATGGGGCAGATGAGATTCTTGGGGGATACCGGGACTTCCACGAGCTCGCGAGAATTCAGTCACTGAACGGAATGCTGAGAAAAATAGCGGTTCCAGGGCTGAGATTCTCGAAGACCTTGCTTTCACAATTCAGGTCAACATCCAGGCCGGGTAAGTTCAGGGATTTGTACATCAATCCCTGGATTAAACTTCTATCTATGGAAGAGGACTATATGCGTCACCAGTATTACTCATCTACCAGGGATGAAGAAATGCTGGAAACAATGCTGGGCAGGAAATGTGGTGTGCCAGTAGATGGCGTGATTCGTGATATTTATAAAGATGCACAATTTAATCTGGATTTACTACTCGCGGGGCAGACTCTGTCGCCTTTGGTTAATCGGAATCTGGCGAAAATTGACAAGACTTCCATGGCAAACAGCGTGGAGGCACGTGTTCCATTTCTGGATCATGAGCTTGTGGAGTTTACCTTCAGATTGCCGGATGTATACAGGGTACGTAAAAAGATATTAAAGGATTCAATGGAAAATATCCTGCCCGAAGAGATAATTCACGATAGAAAGAGAGGCTTTAACCTGCCATTGCAAAGCTGGATCCATAAAGATATTTTGCCAAATATTGACAATTACCTGGACGATGAGATTCTGAACAGGCTTGGATTATTTCCAAAGGGAGCTATTGATTCCCTTGTATCAGTAGTTAGAGACCCCAGGAGAAATCATGGGAAGATGCTCTGGAATGTCATGGTGCTTTCTAGATGGTTGCGAGGTAACAACTGGAGCGTACTATAGTGTTCCCTTGCAGTGGCTACGGAGACATGTGCGCTGATTATAGCTTGTTACATTGGATAATTTTAAATTGACGGCAGCTAGTCCGGTACAGATATATGCATAGTTCATTTATCAGGCTGGAAATGAGGCTCACGGCATTGTTATTTTTCTTTAAGGGATTACTTCTAAAAGCATATTTGGCATCACACGGATGCAAGGTGGGAACAGGGCTGAAATGCAGGTCCTTCCCGTCTTTCCGCAGGCCACCATCAGGTAATATGACTATTGGTAACAGCGTGACTATAGGATCTGGTGTTACATTTCATCCTGAAGTTGGGGGAATGATCATACTGGGAAATCGTGTAAACCTGTCACAGAATATTATTATTAGTTCCAGTTCAAGAGTAATACTTGGCGACGACACATTGGTGGCAGAGAATGTGTCAATACGAGATGGCGATCACGGGATATCCTGTGGCGAATTAATTCGGGATCAGGCAACTGTCACAGAAGAGATTTTGATCGGGAAGGATGTTTGGATCTGTGCAGGAAGTATTATTCTTAAAGGCGCAATGATAGCAGATGGCGCCATTATCGGTGCAAACTCTGTTGTTACGCGGAAGTGCCATGTAGACAGTAACGGAGTTTATGCTGGAATGCCCGTAAAATTAATAAAATTACGGGAGTGATTACGACCAATTATACTTCTCTACTGATCTTCTGTCTTCAGCCTGTAAAGGGGAGCGATTTGTTATTTTGTACTGAAGTAAGTGTGCATGAGCGCTGTTCTGGATTCTTTTTCTACCTTGGTAGTGTTTGTAGCCAGTGAGGATTGGTATTGTTACAACGTGGTTTGAGCGAGGTGCTGCCTATGTTTCACGGCAGTACAGGGATGTCTTAAGTAAAGAGCATGATGTTTATATATACGCGCGCGGTGTTGTCACGGCCAAAGAAAACCCGGAATACGACAGCCCGGGAGTCACATGGGGGAAGATGTCCGGAATCCCGTTGGCGAGTGCCCTGGATGTCAGGGATTTCCAGCAGTGGATTGAAAACAATGCACTGGATATTGTTTTTTTTAATGAACAGTCATGGTGGGATCCCGTTCTTTTGTGTAACAAGCTTGGAATAAAGACCGGTGCATATATTGATTACTATACAAAAGATACGGTTCCATTGTTCGGAATATATGATTTCCTGATCTGCAATACTCGTCGTCATTACAGTGTATTTGATTGGCATCCACAAGCCTATTATGTGCCCTGGGGTACAGATATACAGCTGTTTTCACCATCTGACCACAACCTGGCAAAGGCAGGGGTAGTAACGTTTTTTCATTCGTGCGGATACAGTCCTGAGCGTAAGGGCACGGATCTTTTATTACAGGCATTTGCGAATTTAACCGGGCCTGCGAGGCTGCTTATACACTCACAGGGGGACCTGAGGAAACTAATTCCAGAATTATCCAGTCTCGTGAATGAGTTGGTTTTGGCTGGCCGCCTGGAAATCATGGAGGAAACTGTAGCTGCTCCCGGGCTCTATTACCTGGGTGATGTCTATGTATATCCATCCAGGCTTGATGGGATAGGTTTGACAGTAGCCGAGGCACTTGCATGTGGGTTACCGGTGATTACCAGCGATAATGGCCCAATGAATGAGTTCGTGAACGAAAATATCGGTAAACTTGTTGATATTGTGCGGTATTCAAGCCGTGAGGATAATTATTACTGGCCGCAGTGTGAAGTAGACATTGATAAATTGACGCGGTGCATGCAGGAATATATCAATGATATTGATTCCATACAGTCATACAAGCAACGCGCAAGAAGCTATGCAGAAGATAATCTTGATTGGGATACCAATGCTCATATCATACCCTCATTATTTATGGACTCGGAGTGTATTCAAGACCAGAAGAAGAGTCATGCGAAAGAAAAAGCAATACTATATGAAGAATCAAGGCGGACATTAGGAATACGACTGTATCGTGCATTTCCGAAACTGTTCAAAATAACCTATCCACTAATGCGTCGTATGAAAAAACGCGATAAGCTACCCGGTTAGAGCAGCAGGTAAATAAATTAAGTTGGGAATCTACTTCAGTCCATGAATACTCGTTAGAAATATTCCGGACACCTTGCTGATTCTTATGGGTAATTATAACCGTGTGGTGGCCTGTTTTGAGTGTGTTGGCAGTTTTCTAATTACTGCCACGATTTATAATTTGATTGTATATTGCTACTGTCTCATAAGATTTTCATGCCTCCGGTAGAAATCAGGTGGCGTCAAAAGGTAGAGGAGAGAGGAATAATAATAGGCAACTGGTAGATTAGGTGTACATTAATATAATTATGAAGAAAGTTCTTTTGATTACGAATATCCCGACACCTTACAGAATCCCGCTGTTTAATGAGATGAATGGGCTTCTTGAGTCCAGCGGCTATAAGCTTAAAGTTATTTTTGCCGCGCTCGGGTATGCACGGCGGAAGTGGGAAATTGACATGTCTGTGTGCAGATTCGATTATTCTGTATTACACAGTCGAATAGTAGGAAGTAAAAGCAAGGAGAGCATTACTTTTAGCTATTCCGGTCTAAACCGGATCATAAAAAACGAGGGGCCGGCCGTGATTATTGCCAATGCATTCTCGCCGGCAACGACAAAACTATGGTTGATGAGTTATTTTAGATCTATACCGTACATTATATGGTCTGGTGCTGTAGTCAGGCCTTATCAGAAAACTTCCTGGCAACGGACGCTACAGCGCCGCTTATTAATAAGTCGGGCCGCAGGATTTATTACATACGGGTCCGCGGCAAAAGATTATCTGGTCTCGTTGGGTGCGGCACCAGACAAGGCATATATTGGAATAAATACAGTCGATACTACTTTCTATAGCGAGCAATCCAGGCAATGGAGGAAACCCGCGGCCGCTGGTAAAACCAGATTTGTATATGTCGGGCACCTTACCAGGGGTAAGCGACTTGATTTATTGTTTGATGCGGCTGGTAAAGTTCTGGAGTCCGGGCATGAATTTATTATCGATATAGTTGGTGACGGGCCTGAACGTGCCAATCTTGAGAATCTTGCGTGCAGACTGGGTATTGACAGTATTGTAAGTTTCAAGGGCTTTCGTCAAAAGAATGAGATACCCCGATATCTCGGCCGCTCCAACTGTTTTGTCTTTCCATCTGAGTATGATGTGTGGGGCCTGGTTCTGGTAGAAGCAATGGTATGCGGTCTTCCAAGTATTGCCTCTGTAAAGTCCGGCGCTACACGTGATCTTGTTATCGATGGCAAGACGGGTTTTGCTGTTGACTACTCGGATGTTTCTTTAGTAGCTGATCAAATGTGTTGGGTTATAGAACACCCGGAAGAAGTAAATTCAATGGGTAATGCCGCCAGTGAATTCATTAACGAACATGTTAATCTGCGAGTTTCATCGCAAGGTTTTCTGAAGGGAATTGAGGCATGTATTGGAGAAGGTGATTGATGCACGGAACAAGCTGGTGTCTGGTATGCCAGAAATGAGCTGGTCTTGCGATGACCGTGATATATGCGCATATATGAATAGTATGACGTATTATTTGTTGATGGCCGGGTTTTGTACTTTAGGCCAGGAGATCTGGAAAAAAAGGAATGTTGATGGGAACTAGGAAATCCAAGCCAAAGATTCTTTTCATTGGGCCTGTACCGCCTCCCTATATGGGCCCAACACTGGCAACAGAGATCATTCTAAATTCCGGTTTAAGTGATGATTTTGAACTGATTCACCTGGATACCTCGGATCATAGAGGCCTGGAGACACTGGGTGCTATCGATTTCTGGAATATATATCTTGCGTTAAAATCATATATCGAAATGACATTTCTCATTCTGACTCGATGGCCCAAACTTGTGTACATTCCCATCAGTCAGACAACTATTGGCTATATTAAGGATTCCATATACATAATAATTGCCAAACTACTCGGGAGGAAGGTGGTATGCCACCTGAGAGGCGGCAATTTCAAGAACTGGCTTTCAGGAACAAGTGGATTGGTGAGGCGCTATGTTCATTTTGTGCACTCCCGTATTGATGGCCAGATTGTATTAGGTGAATGCCTGCGGCACCTGTTTGAAGATATTAACGATAATGAGAGAATTTATGTGGTGCCAAACGGGAGGGATTTCAATTATGGTGAAAAACCTCCAGAAGGAGAGCATGCGCGGGTGTTGTTTCTTGCGAATTTCAGGCGCAGTAAAGGGCTCCTGCAAGTTCTTCATGCAATCCCGGAGGTGGTAGCCAGTTTCCCGGATGTGGAATTTCTCTTTGCCGGCAACTGGACGGAAGCGGATCTGAAACAGGAAGTGGAAGAATATCTTGATAGTAACCCTGGTCTCCCCGTGAACTGGCTGGGTGTTGTGCAGGGTGAAGAGAAATTCAATATTCTTAATTCCTCGGATATTTTCGTATTTCCCACATTTTACCCGCGGGAAGGACACCCGTGGGTAATTATTGAAGCAATGGCCGCAGGACTGCCGATCATATCAACGGACCATGCGGCGATTTCAGAATCTGTGGTAGATGGTGTAAATGGTTACCTGGTGGAAAAGCAGTCGACTGAAGCGGTTACCGATAGAATTCTGAAGCTATTGCAGGATGCCGGGCTACGTGAGTCCATGGGCATTGAGAGCAAGAGGCTATATGCAGAAAAATTTACCGAGGAAGAAATGGTGCGAAGAATGTCAAGCGTATTCAGTCAGGTATTGGAGTCATGACAATTTAACAGGCAAGCCCCGAACCCAAATGGCACTTAATCAAGACCAAACAACCATCACTCCGGCGAAAGCCGGAATCAAGATAAAACGGCAATACACAGGTACATCTATAGATCCCGGCCTTCACCGGTACAGGGTTTCCCCGGTATAACGCAAACGTCATCGGTTAGCACATGAGATTCCTTTTCCCGTTATGACCCAAGGTATGCAAATCAGTAGTGCTATGGCATCGAAATCGAGGTCAATTGGCAATGCACTGATCATTTTATTTTTCATTAAACCTACTATAGACATATTATGGTTTGTTCCGTTATTCAGTATTGGCGGCAGACCCATGTCCTTGCTGCAAATAACAGGTGTATTTGTGCTTGTATATTTTGGCCGCTATTTATTTACCTTTAACCATGCTTCACCCCCATATGCGTGGATTTTCAGGCTATTCATCATTGTAAACTTTGTATCAATTCTGGTTTCAATATTTGATTCGCCTATGTCACCTATCTCCACAATGAACCTTATGACGCGGTTCATTGATTCTTATATTATATTCAATGTTGCGTATTATGCTGCGCTGCAAGGCAGTCCTGCATATTACTATAATCTTGTGAGGTCAATAGCAATAGGTTTATTTATTGCACTTGCTATTAACTTCGTTGCTATCATAGTCGGATATCAGGGAAGAATCGTTGAATCAGATGCTACTCTCAGGGTATCAGGTTTGTATTATGATCCGGGTGTGTTATCTATTGTTGCAGTTTATGCAATCGTATTTAGTGTTTTCATGGCTAATTTAAAGCCCGGAAAGAATGCTTACAAGAAAGTTTACGCCGGGTTAGTAATAGTAATTAGCTTATATATTCTGGCCATTGCGGTTTCGAGATCAGCAGTTGTTCTTCTGAGTGTATTTGCTGTCATTTACCTCTCTATTTACAAAAAAGGAATTGTAGGAAGGCTGGTCCCGATAATATTTCTGGGGGTAATATTTGTGCTCGGCGCTGCAGGTGGCCTTGATTACTATAAGTACGTGCAGAGGTTTGGCTCTGAAGTTGAAGTATTAACTGATGAGGGAAACTACGAGTCGAGAAAAGATAAAGACGTTGATCTGGGGAGATTCGAGCATTTTGGAAGTAACAGGGGAATGGTAATCGCATATGCGCTTGACAAGTTTATAAAGCGACCTGCTTACCAGATGATCATAGGAAATTTCACGGTATCGCCGGCGCACTCTGACTATTTTGATGTGCTGAGCCGTAATGGGTTCATCGGACTTGTTCTGTATATAGCCCTTCTTGTGATGACATGGAAAAGAACCCTCAAATATTCATTCAAGAGAAATACGGACAAGATTGAATGGAAACTGTCTGTTCTTGGCCTTACATTAATATCGATGTATATTTTATACGCATTCCCGTTCCGTCCATTGCTCTATACAACCATATCATGGCTTATGTGGGCAACACTTGGCACGATGTTCGGGGCAATCCATACGATGAATACCGGGAACAGGAAACGGGGAAGTGCAGTTGAATCTCAACCAGGGAACAGGAGACTGGTTGCCACCAGGGTCGTTAACCGTTAGGCAAAGGCATATATACCTTATAACGTGCAAGCAGGTAATGTATTATCGAACAGTTTGGTGAATATGTAATAGATGAAAATTACTTGATCTGGCAATATCTGGTACGAGAATATTTTATAATCATCATTTTGGCTGACTCCCCCGGGTAATATACAGAATCGCCCTGTGGTTCGCGAAATATACACTGGCGCAGTGCGCTGTTTATCTAATGGTATAACGAGATATGAAACAAGTAGTCCAGAATTTCCGCTCAGGTGAGCTCAAGGTTGATGAGGTTCCAGCCCCTGTAGTACGACCGGGCAGCCTGCTTGTCGCAAACCACTTTTCACTGATTAGTGCCGGGACCGAAAAATCTACTGTCAGCGTGGCTAAAAAGAATCTCGTGGGCAAGGCAATGGAACGCCCGGAGATGGTAAAGAAGGTGATCAGCAAGGCGCGCAAGGATGGCCTGATGGACACCATGAAGATGGTTTTTGCACGCCTCGATACACCAGCGGCACTGGGCTACAGCTGCGCAGGTACAGTGATCGAAGCAGGTTCCGGAATTGACGGCTTTGTTGCTGGCGACAGGGTGGCTTGTGCCGGCCAGAACTATGCATCCCACGCCGAAGTGGTCAGCGTGCCCGGTAATCTCTGTGTCGCAATCCCGGATGGAGTCGATAGTGAAGATGCCGCCTATGTAACAATGGGTGCAATTGCCCTGCAGGGTGTCCGGCAGGCCGAACCACGGCTGGGGGATATTGTGGCCGTCATCGGCCTTGGTTTGCTGGGGCAGCTCACGGTACAGATGCTCAAGGCAAATGGCTGTATCGTTATAGCCTCTGATATTGATCCGGACAAGCTGGACCTGGCCGGCAGGCTGGGTGCCGATGTCACCGTATTATCTGACCAGCTGGAGGCCGGTGCGGCTTCACTCTCCGGCGGTCACGGGGTGGATTCAGTTGTCATTACTGCCAGTACCCGTGAGAGCAGCCCGGTGGAGGTAGCCGGTGAAATAGCCAGAAAGAAGGGCCGTGTGGTCATCGTTGGTGCAGTAGGTATGAATTTGCCCCGGGAGCCATACTATATCAAGGAACTGGAATTGCGCCTGTCTACCTCGTATGGTCCGGGTCGCTATGACAACGAATACGAGGAAAAAGGGCATGATTACCCGTACGGTTACGTGCGCTGGACCGAGAAGCGGAACATGGAGGCATTTCTTGCCCTGATCCAGCAAGGGAAGGTTGATGTAAAGAGCCTGACGACCCACAGCTTCGATATCAGCGACGCCGAGAAACCCTATCGCATCATCATGGAGAACAGCGAGCGATTCCTCGGCATCCTGCTGTCCTACTCCTCCCACAAATCACCAAATCTTGAACGGGATATCGTTATCTCGTCAACACAGGTCGCCGACAAGGTGAATATGGGTATCATCGGTGCCGGAAGTCATGTCAAGGATATGCTGCTGCCGGCCTTGAAAGGAATGAAAGGCGTACAGATCCGGGCTATATGCACAGGGAACGGTATCAATGCCAAGGCGCTGGCCAGCAAAATCAGTGCTGCCTACTGTACCAGTGATTATAGTGAGGTTCTCAAAGACGAGACAGTCAACGCGGTGCTGATCGGGACCCGAAATAATGTACATGGGCGCATGGTGAAGCACTCGCTGGAGACAGGCAAGCATGTTTTCGTAGAGAAACCGTTGTGCCTGACGCAGGCTGAACTTGATGCCATAACTGAAGAACTGCAACAACAAGGCGCTGATGCGCCGCAATTAATGGTGGGTTTAAACAGGCGGTTTTCAGTGCATGCACAGAAGGCAATCGATTTCTATAAAGGCAGGAATGACCCTCTGGTCATGGTATACCGGGTCAATGCCGGTGCCCTGCCGCACGATCACTGGACACAGGATCCTGAAGTCGGTGGGGGGAGGATACTGGGCGAGGCCTGTCATTTCATTGATTACCTGCAGGTAATCTGCGGGTCGAAACCCGTCAGCGTACATGCGCGTTCAATACAGTCACATAGCTCAGGTATAACCAGCGACCACACGGTTATCTCCCTGTCCTTTGCTGACGGGTCGATTGGCACGGTAATCTATGCGGCAGGCGGCGATGCCGCCCTGCCCAAAGAGCGCTGTGAGCTGTTCGCAGACGGTAAATCAGCTGTAATGGATGATTTCCTGGTATCCGAGTTCTATGCGGGTGGCAAAAAGTCCACATTCAGGACCAGGGGGAGAGACAAGGGATTCAGTGAGGAGATGAAGCGATTTTGTACGGGCATAATGAGTGGAGTGCCGGCTATGCCATTCGATGATATCGTGGCCGTTACCCGCGCCTGTCTCCTTGCGGTTGAAAGCCAGAAAACGGGTAAAGTTTACGAATTCTGACTGTCACTGGAACTGTATCCGGTTGCATGAAAAGCATCGAGGCAATCTCCTGGTATACCCGTCGCCTCAGGGTCATGTCATTCCGCGAAATTCTGCATCGGATTGATGAGCAGTGGTTCCTGCTATGGTTGCGCCTGTGGGGCAAGGCCGGCCAACATGGGGTCTCGCATTCCGGCACTTATTCGTTTTGCAGCGCTGCCGGGCATCAGTTGCCCGGATTACCCTGGGCATTTGAACTGTCCAGGCAGGACAGGATGGATTTGCTAGATGGCAACTCGGCTGCGCTCGGGTTTGACTGGACATGGAGCGAGGATCCGGCTGTATGGCGCACGGCCCCGGATACCGGGAGGCCCTGGCCACAGGACTTTTTTTCATCGATCTCCTTCCGATCGGGTAACCCATACGGTGATGCAAGAGTGGTCTGGGAGCCTTCACGGCTGCAGCAGCTGGTAGCGCTGGCATTGCTTGCCAGGGACTGCGAAGCAGACCGGCGCCAGGCACTTGATATGCTACGCCGGCAGCTGGTTTCCTGGGCAGCTGCCAATCCACCGTATCTTGGTATTCACTACACTTCTTCCATGGAATGCGCCTTGCGCATCATTGCAACTTGCCATGCACTGGATCTTGTTCGGCCCTTTCTGGACAAAGATGACAGGGTGTGGGATGTGCTGGTCTCGCTGGTCTCATCTCATGCTGCCCTCGTCACAGGGCGATTGTCCAGATATTCATCAGCAGGCAACCATACCATTGCAGAATGTGCCGGGCTGGTATATGCAGGGCTGCTTTTCCCGGAGCTTGACGGGGCAAGGAAATGGAAGAAAACAGGTTTACGTGTGCTTTCCGGAGAGGTACGCCGGCAAATTCTCGGTGATGGCGGTGGTATCGAGAGAACATTATGGTATCACCTGTTTGTAACAGACCTGTGCGGACTTTCGGCGTTGCTACTGAAGCAAAAGGGCGAGCAGGATTATATTGAGATAGACCAGGCGGTAACCCGTGCCCGGAAATATTTGAATGCATTTTCAGACAGCCCGGAAAAATTACCTGCAATGGGTGATTCAGATAACGGGTACGCACTGTCAAGGTACCTGAGGCTGTCCTGGGATACTGACGTCAATTTAAACAGGCTAAGTACATTCAGTGAAACCGGGATATCTGCTCTCAATTGCGTTGAGAATAATATCAGCCTGTATATTAATCATGGACCCTTGGGGATGCCACCTTGTTATGGGCATGGGCATGCGGATTGCCTTGCGGTCTCGCTGAAAGGTGATGGAGAAAAGCTGCTTGATAATGCCGGAACATATACATACACCGGTCATCAGGAATGGAGACGATACTTCAGGGGAACCAGTGCCCATAATACGGTGAGTGTAGACGGGTATGATCAGGCCGAGCAACAAACATCATTTATGTGGACCAGGCCGTACAACTCCAGCCTTATGCTCAACGAAAGTGATAGTGATAAAGCTTTACTGCTTGCCTGTCATGACGGGTATCTTGAGAATTCACGGGTTACTCACTGGCGAGGTGTAATATCAGGGGTCGGGACCGGGTTCGTGATCTGGGATTATCTTGACGGATCGGGCAGGCATGTTCTTTCGCTGAACTGGCATGCGCCGCTCGCTGCAAGGAACAATAAAGAAAAATTCTCGCTTTCCGATAAAGTTGATATCGATATCGAGGGGGGCGATATTGACCTTGTAACAGGCAATGAAAGTTCTCTCCTGGGATGGATGTCTGATATGTATGGTATAAAGTACCCTTGCACTACAATTAATGTTACCTATTCCGGGAATCTGCCCCATGAGTTCATCACAAGAATAATACCGGCCGGGAGAATGGCTGGTAGTGAAACCGTGTTGTCAGGTATCGCCCGATTCAAAGAAATTATCGAGTATGCCAAAAAGAATTGAAATCCTCGGTGTGCCACTGGACTGTGTCACCATGGAATCTGCAATACTATTTGCAGACAATGTAATCAGGGACGGGCAATCGGCTGCTATACTGGCAATCAATCCGGAAAAGGTGATCAAATGTCAGGATGATGCGGATTTTCATGGATTGATAGATCAGGCGGGTTTGCTGATACCAGATGGCATCGGTGTTGTGCTGGTGGCGAGAATAATGGGTGAGAGGGGAATAAAACGTGTGCCAGGTGCAGAGCTTATGCCTGGCCTGTGCGAGTTGGCAGAAAAGAAGGGCTATACAGTTTTCCTGTTTGGTGCAGCACCCGAGGTAAACGCGTTGACGGCCGAGAAAATACAGGCCAGATACCCCGGTATTAATATTATCGGGAAGCAACATGGCTATATTGTCCCGGAAGAAATGGATGGTTTTATTGACAGACTGAAACAACTGTCACCTAATATACTGTTTGTTGCGCTGGGAAGCCCGAAGCAGGAAGAGTGGATAATGCGGCATCTGCCGGATATAAAGGTTGGTATCTGCCAGGGTGTTGGTGGTACTTTTGATGTTATCAGCGGTAAAGTGCGGCGAGCTCCCGGATTTATCCGGTCTATGCATCTCGAGTGGCTATACCGGCTACTTGCGAATCCAGCAAGACTGGTAAGGCAAACTGCACTACCAAGATTTGTATGGAAAGTACTTGTATCACTTATTTCCGGTAATAAGCATATTGCGACCAGGGGCTGATGATGGCTGAAGAAAAAAACACTGCATTGGTCTGGAAAGAGCCGGTAACCATGTGGATGATGCTTGGCATTGCTGCTGCGCTGATCGGATATATCTTTTTTGATGGCATAGAGAGAATGGAACATCTTTGGTCGACCAAGGAAGAATACGGCTATGCCTATATATTGCCTCTTATCACTGCTTTCTTTATCTGGAGTAAGAAAGACAAGCTCGGGGAAATAGAATTCACGGGATCATGGATTGGGGTAATCGTACTTGTTTCCGGTATTTTCTTATTCGTTCTTGGTGAGCTAAGTACAATTTATGTTGTTATTGAGTATGCCCTGATTCTTGTTATTGCTGCGTTGGCCCTGAGTCTCACCGGGTGGCGAGGCTTCAGGGAAATATGGGTACCAATATTTATCCTGGTATTCATGGTACCGCTGCCAAATTTTATCTACCAGGGACTTTCTTCCCAGTTGCAGCTGATTTCATCTGAGCTTGGCGTGGCATTTATACGCCTGCTTAATATCAGCGTTTACCTTGAGGGGAATGTGATTGACCTGGGAAATTACAGACTCCAGGTCGTTGAAGCATGCAGCGGGCTGCGTTATCTGTTTCCGCTGGCAAGTCTGGCCTTTATTGCCGCATATATTTTTAAAGCAGCCGCCTGGAAACGTGTGGTGGTATTTCTGTCAAGTATCCCGATTACAATATTCATGAACAGTTTCCGAATCGGTGTAATAGGTGTTCTTGTGGACAAGTGGGGTACCTCGCAGGCCGAGGGATTTCTGCATTACTTTGAAGGTTGGGTAATCTTCATGGCTTGTTTGGTAATCCTGTTCCTGGAAATCTGGATACTCTCAAGGTTTGGTTCTGATAAACAGTCATTCAGTAATGTGTTCACGCTGGACTTCCCTGATCCGACTCCGGAAGGGACCACAATCAGGAAGAGAAAAGTACCCGCGGCGTTTATTGCATCGTTGCTGCTTATTATTGTAGCTGTGCCACTCACTGCTTCATTGGAGCAGCGCAAGAATATTTCTCCTGATCGAAGCGTGTTTTCTGAGTTTCCAGCAGAAATTAACGGTTGGAAGTCCACCACGGAAAGCCTGGAGCAGATTTATCTGGATGCATTGAAACTTGATGACTACTATCTCGCAGATTTTAAATCAGGAGATAGTCAACGCGGTTTTGTCAATTTATACATGGCCTATTATGCATCGCAAAGCAAGGGGGATTCCGCGCACTCACCGCGGACGTGTATCCCGGGTGGCGGCTGGGAAATAAAAGAAATAACGCAACGAACGCTTGACGGGGTGGATATCGATGGTATCCCGTTAACAGTGAATCGTCTTGAAATCAGGAAGGGTGGCTATCGGCAACTGGTATATTACTGGTTTGAGGGCAGGGGCCGGATAATAACCAACGAATACATGGTCAAGTGGTTCATATTCTGGGATGCCCTGACAAAAAACAGGACAGATGGCGCCCTGGTGAGATTGTCGATTTACCTGGGGCCTTATGATTCGATCGACAGTGCTGATAAAGTACTCACCTCCTTTGCAAAGGATGTGAGTGGCTACCTTGGCAGTTACATACCGAATTAATCACAGCTCATGCTGCTATTCGCTGCCTTTATAGTTGGCTTGGCGGTAACCATGGCGCTTATCCCGCCACTAATCCATTTTTCAGGGAAATTAGGGCTGATGGACAGCCCGAATGAACGCAAGGTTCACCTGGGCGCAATTCCACGTGTTGGTGGCATTGGCATGGTGATTGGAGTGCTGTTACCAATAATCCTGTGGGTGCCACTTGAACGGGATGTGGTTTCGTTGCTAATCGGTATCGGGATACTGCTGGTGTTCGGGATTCTGGATGACCGGGGCGATCTTGACTATCGTATCAAGTTCCTTGGCCAGTTGATTGCCGTACTGGTGGTTGTTTTTTATGGAGATGTGCTTATACGTGTAGTCCCGTTTGCCGGACTTGACCCGGTTTCACCCTGGTTGTCGATTCCACTGACAATTGTTGTACTCGTTGCTGTAACCAATGCAATTAATCTGGCTGATGGCCTGGATGGATTGGCGGCCGGGACTGTATTGCTGAGTCTTGCAGGTACCGGCTTTATTGCATATCTTGCCGATGGAATGGACCTGCTCATTATAATCATTGCTGTGATGGGCGCGATCACCGGGTTTTTGCGTTTCAATACCTATCCGGCAAGAATATTTATGGGGGATGCCGGGAGTCAGTTCCTGGGATTCACAATCGGTGTGTTACTTGTCCTGCTGACCCAGGAAATAAATCCTGCATTGAATCCTGCTATTCCTTTGCTGCTGATAGGTTTGCCGGTATTCGATACAATGTTTGTTGTATTCAAGAGAATCTATCATGGTCACTCACCGTTCTCCCCGGACAAAAATCATGTACACCATCAGTTATTGGCACTAAGGTTTGATCATTACGAGGCTGTAATCATCATTTACCTTGTTCAGGCAGTATTTGTAGTCAGTGGAGTTTTGTTCAGATACCAGAGCGATATATTTGTAACATTTCTTTGGATATCTATGAATATTTTTCTGGCTGTCACGCTGGTATATTCAGGCCGATTCCACTGGTATGCACATGCGGCCGAGAAAAAATCGGTACTGGCTAGCCTGGTTGAGGGGAAAGCTAGGCATTTCCTGGGTAAGCTTGCTCTGGGAACGATCTTGTCGGGTGTTTTGGTCTTGTTGTTCGTTGGGCCGCTGGTTGTCAGTCGGGTGGAAAGTGACCTGGGTATAGCAGCGTGTATACTATTTCTGTTTTTGCTTTTGCGACTCGTTCTTGATACCAGACTGTGGTTTATATCGTTAAGACTGATTCTTTATGTCACGGCCGCATTTGTCGTTTACCTGCTCAATGAATATCCGCCGACCATCTGGCAGCTGACAGATACGCAGGTATATACATATTTTGGAGCAATAACTGTAGCGATTGTCATCGGGGCAAAGTCGTTGGATGCTGACACATTCCAGGTTACACCGACAGACATCCTTATTATTATGCTTGTGGTTGCTGTTGCCTTGCTGCCAAAAGCGCAAATAAGCGATAAAATAGTTGTGCTTCTGTTTATAAAGTTTGTCGTAATATTTTACGCAGTGGAAATTTTGATACGTAAGATATCCTTTCGTTGGAACGTATTAACTGCCGTATCTATTTGGGCGCTAGGAATCATCGGGCTGAGAGGCGTATTTAATTTATAGATTGAGTGGCTGTGATGTTGATTACATATAGTGAGACCGGGAAATGTCAGTGAGCAAGAGTAGTTATAAAATAGCATTGATTACAGGCGTTACCGGCCAGGATGGCGCTTACCTGGCCGAATTGCTGCTTTCCAGAGGATATATAGTCCATGGGATAAAAAGAAGGGCTTCATCTTTTAATACTGAGCGAATAGATGATATTTATCATGATCCACATGACCCGGACCAGAGATTCATTCTGCATTACGGGGATCTTACAGACTCAACTAATCTTATTAGAATTATGCAGCAGGTCAAGCCTGATGAAATTTATAACCTGGCTGCACAAAGTCATGTGGCAGTTTCATTCGAGACGCCGGAGTACACGGCGAATGCAGATGCCCTGGGTACACTCCGGCTGCTAGAATCTATACGGATACTTGGACTTGAGAAGAAGACGAAATTTTACCAGGCATCAACCAGTGAAATGTTTGGCAAAGTAATGGAGACACCACAGAAGGAAACTACACCGTTTTACCCAAGAAGTCCGTATGCAGCAGCTAAAGTATATTCATACTGGATCTGTGTAAATTACCGGGAGGCCTATGGGGTTTACGCCTGTAACGGGATTCTTTTCAATCATGAGTCACCGCTTCGCGGCGAGACATTTGTGACACGCAAGATTACGCGTGCGGTTGCCAGAATAAAGCTTGGACTGCAGAATAAACTATATCTTGGAAATCTGGATTCGATGCGGGACTGGGGCCATGCGCGTGACTATGTGCTGGCTCAGTGGTTAATTCTTCAACAGGATGAGCCGGAGGACTATGTGATAGCGACCGGGAAACAATATTCTGTGCGCAAATTTGTTGAGTATTCGTTCAAGGAAGTGGGTATCACCCTCCAGTGGAAAGGGTCAGGGATCGATGAATGCGGCGTAGACAGTGTATCCGGCAATGCTCTGGTAGAGATAGATGAAAGATACTTCCGTCCTACGGAAGTAGAAACATTGTTGGGGGACCCGTCAAAGGCCAGGGATAAACTTGGTTGGGAGGCAAAGGTAACTATCGAGGAAATGGTGTCTGAGATGGTTCGTGAAGACCTGAAAATTGCCGAGCGCGATGAATTATGTAAGCGTGAAGGATTCAAGACCTATAATTTTCATGAGTAAGGGCCGAATGTGTATGCAGAAAAGCGCGAAGATTTATGTTGCCGGTCATCGCGGAATGGTCGGGTCTGCAATATGCAGGCTGCTTTCAAAGAGGGGATTCAGTAATATTCTGACAGTTACAAGCAAGGATCTGGATTTGCGTGAACAACAGGCAGTAAGGGACTATTTTAATAGTGAACAACCTGAATATGTATTTCTTGCGGCAGCCAGAGTTGGTGGTATACAGGCAAATAACGATTATCCTGCAGATTTCCTCTATCAGAATCTGATGATAGAAGCGAATGTAATAGAGGCGGCAAAACGGGTTGACGTGAAGAAGTTGCTGTTTCTTGGTAGTACCTGTATCTACCCGAAACATGCACCACAGCCACTCAAGGAGGAATACCTGCTAACAGCCCCGCTGGAAAAGACCAATGAATGGTATGCCATCGCAAAAATAGCGGGGATCAAGTTGTGTCAGGCATACCGGCAGCAATACGGCAGTAATTATATTTCGGCAATGCCAACTAATTTGTATGGACCGGATGACAATTACGATCTTGAGTCATCTCATGTGTTGCCCGCACTAATACGCAAGTTTCATGATGCGAGCATAAGCAATGCGGAAGCAGTAACAATCTGGGGTACCGGAAAACCAATGAGGGAATTTCTGCATGTTGATGATTGCGCAGCAGCATGCATATTGCTGATGGATGAATATAATGGCAGCGATATTGTTAACCTGGGGGTCGGTAAGGACATATCCATTGCGGAGCTGGCTGGAATAGTTAAAGAAGTAGTCGGATACAATGGTAAAATCATTTATGACCCGTCAAGACCAGATGGTACCCCGAGGAAACTGGTTGATATTTCGAAGATCAGCGACATTGGCTGGCATGCAGGTATTGATCTCGAAGACGGGATAAAATCCACATATCAATGGTTTATTGATAATGCTGCCTGAGGTAGTATGGGTCTTGTGTATTGCAATATGACAGGGTCGGGCATATTGTATTTTCACAATATATCTGGAGGAAAACATGTTTCTTTCGAGCAATAAATACAAGCTGCTGGCAGCAATAGTACTCGTTGCATTATTTCTGGCCGCATGTGGAGGCTCCGAGGAGCGCAAGGCGAAGTACCTGGAGCGTGGAAAGGCCTACTATCAGGAAGAAAACTATACCAAGGCCAGGATAGAGTTCAAGAACGTCCTTCAGATAGACCCCAAAACCGTAGAGCCTTATTACTATCTCGCCCAGATGGCAGAGAAAGGTAATGATTTACGTAGTGCGTTCAATTATTACTCAAAAGTCGTGGAACTCGATCCGGACAATGTTCCTGCCCGTGTAAGATTGGGCCATTTTTACATAGTTGCATCTAACAGGGAAAAGGCTATTGAACAGGCGGATGAGGCAATGGCGCGCGATCCTGAGAATAATGATGTAAAGGCATTGCAAGGGCAGATTCTGATTATGGATGGCAAGCCAGAGGAGGCAGAGGCAATCTTCAGGAAGATTCTTGAATCAGATCCGGGGCATGAAACAGCGGCAATATTGCTGTCAAAATTGTACGAAGAAAAAGAGGATTATGGGGCAGCAACCCTGGTGCTCGAAAGTGCGAATAAAAATAACAAGACCAGTATTGCATTGCAGGCGCAGCTGATCGGCGCTTATATAAAACAGAAACAGAATGAGAAAGCCCTGAAGCTCATGAAGGATATTGTCAAAAATAATCCTGATGTTCTTAAGTACAGGGTAGCACTGGCGTCATTTTACGCGCAGACGGATCAGCCTGATCTGGCTGAAGCTGTGTTACGTGATGCGATAAACGAGAAACCGGATGATGTGCAACGTTACGGGTTGCTTCTGAAGTTTTATGAAGCCAAGTATGGGATTGAAAGGACTATTGCTGAATTACAGGCAATCATAAAGACCAAACCTGATTTAACCAGCCTGCAATTTAAGTTGGCGGAATATTATATTGAGTCTGATCAGCTCGACAAGGCTGAGGCGCAATTCAATAAAATACTTTCAAAGTATGGCAGTGAGCCTGATGGACTCAGGGCCAAGGCAGCCATTGCTACCTTGCGCTACCAGGCAGGCAAAAAAGAGGAAGCGGGTTTGATGGCAGAGGAGATCCTTAAGGAGAGTCCGGATGATAATCAGGCGTTGCTGCTCAAAGGACGTATAGCAGCAGACAATAAAGATTATCTGACCGCTGTTGCTGCTTTCAGGCAAATACTGAAAGACAACCCGGATTCAGTCAAGATACTGACGTTGCTTGCTTCTGTCCATAGATTGAATGGTGAGAATGAACTGGCGCTTGAGAATTATACGAGAGCTGTTGAAGTAAAACCGGATGACAGTGGTGCAAGACTAAGACTGGCGCAATTCTTCGCATCCAATGAATCCTACAATAGTGCCCTGGAGAACCTGGATACCGTTTTGGACAATGAGCCGGAGAATATTGTTGCACTTGCCAGCAAAGCAGAGATTCTTGCCATCATGGGACACAAGGATGAAGCAGAGGCAGTATTGTCGAAGATCGAAAAGGCTTCGCCAGATACGGGTCTTGGACCTGTGGCCATGGGACGTTTGTACAGGTCGGAGAATAAATTGCCCGAGGCACTTGAGCAATTTGAGAAGGCCTATGAGATAAACCCGGATTCAATTTTAGTTTTGTCAGAGTTGGTGCGTACTGAAATTTCAATGGGTGATGCTGATAAGGCCATTAAACGGATGAAAGATATCTTGTTCATCAATAAAGACCATAGTGTCGCGCATGGGTTGTTGGGGCTTGCCTATATGGTAAAAGGAGATTACCAGCCAGCTGAAGAAGAATTCCGGAAACAGGCTCGGGTAAATCCTGAGAATATTGAAGTCTATATGCAATTGGCAAATGCACGGGTCAGGCAAGATAACCTCGAGGGCGCCGCTGATGCATATCAACAAGGATTATCAGTAATACCTGATAATCCGGATCTGCTGGCTGCTTTGGCAGGGATTACCACACAACAGGGTGATTTGGACAAGGCTGCGGAATTGTACCAAAAAGGTGTTGATAGCGCGCCGGATGATCAGCGTTTCATGCTGGGTCTGGGCGACGTTCTCGATAAACAGGGGCGCTACAATGATGCAATCTCCACCTATGAAAATTATCTGAAGAATAATCCGGACAATATTCTTGCCATTAATAATCTTGCTGTTCTGCTGGTAGAAAGAAGGTCCGACGAAGAAAGTCTGGGCAGAGCCAGAGAGCTGGCCGATAAGTTACAAGCATCTGAGCAGCCTGCACTGCAGGATACGCTTGGCTGGGTGCAATACCACTTAGGGGAATATGAGAAGGCTGTAGCTACTCTTGGAACGGTGATTGACAAGGCGCCTAATGTCCCGGTATTTAATTACCACTATGGCATGGCGCTTTTCAAGCAAGGGGATACTGAAAAAGCCAGGGAGCAGCTATCAAAGGCTGTTGACAAGGAATATACCTATCCGGGTGTAGACATCGCAAGGAAGACATTATCAGGCTTGAAATAAGCCGGCTTATGAACTCGTCCGCGAAATTTGAATGTGATATGTGAAAGCTGCTATGTCTGAACCTGCATCTGATACATAAATCCGTCACAAACGGTACGCGTTGTGATTAACACTGGTGTGATCAGTTTCGGTACCGGGGCATTTTTCTTCCTGGTGCTGTCGCTCGTGTTGCTTACCGGTCAGCAGGGACACTCCAGGAAAAACTCACTAAAATTTGCGGCCCTGGCCAGTACTGTCTGGTTGGGTATGACAGCAATATCCGTATATTACGATTTTGCATTTCTGTCCTATTTGATCGAGCCACTCAGGACTTTTGCCTGGCTGCTGTTCCTCGGGTACGTGATGCTGTCGGCAGACACGGACACCGAGCTGGCCAGTAGTCGTTTCAGGAAGTATTCCTCGGTGGCAATCAGCTTCACGCTGATGATGATCATGATCGTTGTATTCAGGATGTTTTCAGGCTCTGATTCTGTAAGCATCTTCGGGATTAACTTCCTCTATGCGGGCTTTCTGCTGATGGCTGTCGCAGGACTGGTTATGGTGGAGCAGATCATACGCAATACCCGTGCCGAGTCACGCCGGGCGATAAAATATCTTTGCATCGGGATTGGCCTTGTATTTGCGTACGATTTTTACATTTATTCAACGGCACTCCTGTTTCATGGCCTTGATGCCGAGCTCTGGCAGGCGCGCGGTTTTGTAAATGCGATGGCAGTCCCGGTATTGGGAATTGCTGTTGCGCGTGATCCGGGGTTGTCTCTGGATATATTTGTATCGCGTCGCATGGTATTTCATACGACAGCGCTGTTTGGTACCGGCGTTTACCTGCTGGTGATGGGCCTGGGTGGATATTACATAAAGTCCTTTGGTGGTGAGTGGGGGACAGTTGTCCAGGTTATTTTTCTTTTTGGCGCAGGCCTGGTATTGATCGTACTGTTGTTCTCCGGGCGGGTACGCGCAAGCCTCAGGATTTCTATTAACAAGCATTTCTTCCACTATAAGTACGATTATCGTGATGAATGGCTGAGGTTTATCCAGACACTGTCAACAGGCCAGTCGGATGACCACTTGCGTGAGCGTACAATACATTCACTGGCCGAGATCATAGACAGTCCCGGTGGCGTATTATGGATGCATCAGATCACCAACCGTTACCAACCGGTTGCCTGCTGGCAAATGCAGGTCTCGGAAGAAGACACCGTTGAAGATAGCCATCCGCTAATCCAGTTTATGGCGTCACGCGAATGGTTGATTGACCTGGATGAATATGAACGTGACCCGGAACTCTATAATAACCTGGCCATACCGGCCTGGCTGAAGCAGATGTCAAATGCATGGTTGGTCGTCCCGTTGATCGTGCATGACCGAATGCCGGGTTTTATCGTGCTTGCCCGGTCACCGGTATGGCACAATTTTAACTGGGAAGACTCTGACCTTATAAAAACCGCAGGCAGGCAGGCGGCGGTACACCTTGCGCAGCTGGAAACTTCCCGTTCACTGGCAGAGGCCAGGCAATTCGAAGCATGTAATCGACTGACTACCTATGTGATGCATGACCTCAAGAACCTGATAGCCCAGTTGTCACTGGTTGTGACCAATGCGGCGAAACACAAGCATAATCCGCAGTTTATGGAAGATGCCATAACTACGGTTGATAACTCTGTGCAGAAAATGAATCGATTGCTGTCGCACCTGCGTAGCGATGCCATGCAAAGCCATGAAACGACGGCGGATATCGAGTTATGCAGCGTGCTGGCTGAGGTTGTTGAGACCATGTCAGCCGGCATGCCGGCGCCTTCACTGGATTGCCAGGCCGAGGGTATTTTTCTGAACGCAAACCATGAACGATTCAGCGCCATTATTGGGCATTTGGTCCGGAATGCACAGGATGCAACCCCCGATGGCGGGCATATCATTGTGCGCCTGTTCAGGCGCTCGGATCATGCGATCATAGAGGTGCAGGATACCGGTACCGGTATGGACAAGGATTTTATAAAGAATCGCCTGTTCAGGCCGTTTGAAAGTACCAAGGGGAAAACCGGTCTGGGAATCGGCGTGTATGAGTCCCGGGATTATGTCCACAAACTGGGTGGTGATATCGAAGTTATCAGCCGGGTCGGTGAGGGGTCAACATTCAGAATTCGTTTGCCGATTAGCGATACCAGTGGAAATAACGTACAGTCAAAGATGAATAAACAAGATACTCGATTCAATGGACGCAGCTACAAGGAAATTACTGGTTATTGAAGATGATCCTGGGTTACAGACCCAGTTGCGCTGGTGCTTCGAAAACTACGAGGTAGTTATTGCCGGTGCCCGGGATATGGCACTTGCCGAGCTGGCCGATAAACAGTTGCCGGTGATTACCCTGGATCTCGGTTTGCCACCCGATGCCGATGGTACCAGCGAAGGATTTGCATTACTCGAGGAGATTCTTCTTAAATCCCCGCATAGCAAGGTGATCGTCGTTACCGGCAATAATGACCGTGAGCATGCTACCCGATCGGTTGCCATGGGCGCCTACGATTTTTTCTACAAGCCGATTGATGCCGACATGCTTGAGCTGATCGTTAATCGCGCTTACCGTCTGTATGAACTGGAAGAGGAAAACCGGCGCCTCAGCAGCAAACAGGTTGAATCGCCGCTTGAAGGTGTGATTACCGGCAGCGACAGTATGCTGCAGGTTTGCAGAAAGATTGAGAAGGTGGCGCCAACTGATGCTACAGTGTTGGTGCTTGGCGGGTCCGGTACCGGCAAGGAACTGCTGGCAAGGTCGTTGCACGGGATGAGTGTGCGCCGCGAAAACCGGTTTGTTGCAATCAATTGTGCTGCTATTCCGGAGAACCTGCTGGAGAGCGAATTGTTCGGCTATGAAAAAGGTGCATTTACCGGTGCCGCCAAGCAAACACTGGGGAAAATCGAAACCGCATCGGGCGGGACATTGTTCCTCGATGAAGTTGGCGATATGCCGCTTTCCCTGCAGGCCAAGCTGTTGCGGTTCCTGCAGGAGCGTGTAGTGGAACGTGTTGGTGGTCGTAAGGAGATACCGGTAGATGTGCGCGTTATCTGTGCCACTCACAAGGACCTGCATGAACTGATCCGCACGGGTGATTTTCGTGAAGACCTGTATTACCGTGTGAGTGAATTATCAATCTATATTCCGTCTCTGCAAGATCGCGAAGGTGATGCATTGTTGCTGGCCCGCGTATTTCTGGAACGGATCAGCAAGCAGCAGGGGAAGAAAGGCTACCGGTTCAGCAAGGACGCACTGGCTGCCATTGAGAACTATTCATGGCCGGGAAATGTAAGAGAGCTCGAGAACCGTGTCAAACGGGCGGTCATCATGGCCGAACATAAGCAGATGACGGCAGCTGATCTTGAGCTGGGCGGTGATTCACCGGAAGAACTGGCGACGTTTAACCTTCGTGAGATACGCGATCGTACTGATCGCCATGCGATTACCCGTGCGCTGAACCATGTCGGGGGCAAGGTATCACAGGCGGCTGAATTACTGGGTGTCAGTCGTCCCACTATGTATGATTTGCTGCGCAAGTTTGGTCTGAAGCCGAAATGACGTCATCTGGTGCATGTGCGCCAGTAAAAACTGGATCGCGCAAAGACGCCAGGGCGCAAAGAAAAAACAAAACATTAAAGATGTCTGCCACAGAGGTTTATAATCTAGGGAACCTCTGATTAATTCAAAATTTCCGTCATTGCGAGCGAAGTGCGGCAATCTCGTGCAATGGAATCAATCGGTTAGAGATTGCCACGTCACTTCGTTCCTCGCAATGACGAATT
>Ga0114931_10001993_pt1 | contig 26047 bp, 17 predicted proteins | sample 2SBtaG_FD_89579 | JGI IMG/M metagenome (GOLD analysis project Ga0114931, IMG submission 89579) | Deep subsurface microbial communities from Kolumbo volcano to uncover new lineages of life (NeLLi) - 2SBTROV14_V59a metaG | ecosystem: Environmental > Aquatic > Marine > Volcanic | place: Kolumbo... | reverse complement strand
GCTCACCGGTCGATTCCACCAAGTGGGAAAGTTCTTCTACAACGTGAGCAAGTTGGATCGGGCCATCAGCATGGAGAACATCCGCATGACACAACCGAAGCTGTTGCCGACCGGGGAAATGGTGATCAGCGTCGATGTGCGAGCAACCACCTACAGGCGTCCGCCGGCCAAAGGGAAATGACCCGTCATGAGTTGTAAGAGTCCCACGATCGCTCGCCTCCTACTCGTGCTCGCCGTCGCCTCGAGCGTTGCAGGCTGCGGCGGAAATGACGAGGAGTACCATGGGGGCCTCGGCCTCGGTGCGGGAAAGGGTAGCAAGGCCAAGAAGGCAAAATCGGATGAGAGCGAGACCACCAAGAGCACGCCTGCAACCGATCTCGGCCCAGTTGTCTACACCGACGACGACTTCGTGGAGCGCGGCATCCAGCATCGCGACCCCTTTCGTTCGTATGCCGCGGCATTCAAGGCGCAGGCAGCTGCTCCGGCTCAGCGTCGCGTGCTCATGCCGAGCACCAGCCTCGATGAAATGAAGCTCATCGCCATCGTGACTGGCATAGCCACCCCCCGCGCGATGCTTACAGACACCGCACGGGTCGGACATGTGATCCGCCGCGGTGACTACATAGGGCGACCCGAGGTCGTACAGACCGGAGGTTCAGAGGGAATGCCAGTCACACTGAACTGGCGTGTGGATCGAATTCGTCCAGGTTCGGTGGTCCTGACCCGAGAAGACCCTACTGCGCCCGACAAACCGCCGTTGACGCGGGTGATGCCCCTTCGTGAAGGTGGCGAAGTGCCGCAGCTCACGGCGCCTTGATCGCCGCCGAATAATCGGTCGTTTTCTTGCCCCGGCTGTCGCTGGCGTTCGATGATTAACACCAGCTGGCAGAGGAGTCAGGAATGCGCATTCATTGGGGTCTCGCAATCGCCGTAGGGGCAACGTTCGCATGGGTCGGTATGGCTCAGGCGGCCGGCTCAACAATCGACAGTGTGCGAATTGACGGCGGGCGTGACGGAGCACGAGTTGTGATCGAGGGTCCGTTTGATGATCCGCAGTATGCGGTTCACTCGAGACAGAGCGGACGGATTATCATCATCGATGTCGATGCCGCGTCGCTACCGTCGGGCGGGATACAGACGAGGGGCACCCACGCGCTGGTCGCGCGCACGGTGGCGAGCACTACGGCGCGCGGAGCCCGCATTGAGCTGATGCTCACGGGCAAGGCGACGTATCACGCGCATGCGACTGAGCACGGCATCACGGTGAGGCTCCAGCGGAGTGAAGGCTCTGCCACGGCAAGGACTGAGAAGTCGCCTGCCAAGGGCGTAGCCAAGATCAAAGACATTCGTCTGGAGCAAAGGGACGGTCGCGACCGCATCGTGATCGCGCTCGTGGGCGATCCTGAGTTCCGTGTGTCCACGCGTGCGGGGGCGCCGCCTCGTCTCGAAGTGCTCGGGGCGCGAATCGGCTCCGGCACCAAGCGTCATGTCGAAGCGCCCCGCGGCTCGCTGATCGGCTCGGTGGAGCTCGAGCAGAAGGGCGACCGTGCGGTGGTCGAGGTGCACGGCTCCGAGGGCGCTGCAGGCACCGCGATTCGCTCGGGGGACCGCATCGTATGGATGTTCTCGCCCACCTCCGTGGACACTCGTCCCCATTCACGGACGATCGCTCGCGAAAAGGATTATGCCGCAGAGGTCGATGGCCCCGAAGTCGCCGGATTCCTCAGCAAATTCCCTGCGCAGATCGGTGGGAAGCAGGGCCGGCGCTATTCCGGTCGCCGCATCGATCTCGACTTCAAGGACGCCGACATCCACAACATCCTTCGCCTTCTGTCCGAGGTGGGCGGTGTGAACGTAGTCACCGCGGACAACGTTGGCGGCACGGTTACGATTCGTATGCGGGACGTTCCCTGGGATCAGGCGCTCGACGTCATCTTGCAGGCAAAGTCGCTGGGCATGGTGCGTCAGGGCAACCTGCTCCGGGTCGCGCCGCTGGCTCAGCTGGAGCAAGAGCGGGAGGCGGCGATCGCGCGTCAGAAGCAACAGCAGCAGCTCGCTCCCCTCGAGACCCGTCTCGTGCCGGTGAGCTACGCAACCGCCCAAGGACTCCAGCCCCGCGTCCGCGAGCTTCTTACGGAGCGGGGCACGGTCTCGGTCGACACGCGTACGAACATGCTGATCGTCCGTGACATCGTCGGGCAACTCGACCACGTCGAAGACTTGGTACGGAGCCTCGATACGCAGACGCCTCAGGTCTTGATCGAGTCGCGTATCGTCGAAGCCAGCAGCTCGTACTCGCGTGACATCGGCATTCTGTGGGGCGGCACGGCCATCATGAGCAGCGCGACGGGGAACCCCACCGGCCTTCGCTTCCCGTCGGACATCGGAATTGCGGGTGGCGTTCCGACCGACCAGGCGCCCACGCAAGGTCTCTCTCCGTTCAACGGCACGCTGGCTAATCCGAACTTCGCGGTCAACCTGCCAGCGGTTACCGGTAACGGCTCCGGCGGCGCGCTTGGTTTGACCATGGGCAGCTTGAGTGGGGCGGTGAACCTCAATGTGCGCTTGAGCGCCGCAGAAGCCGCAGGCTCCGTACGGATTATCAGCTCTCCGCGAGTGTTGACCTTGGACAACAAAGAGGCCTCGATCTCGCAGGGTACCTTGATTCCCTTCTCTCAGGTGAGCGCACAGGGCGTCAACACGGCGTTCCAGGAGGCCAAGCTCGAGTTGGCGGTCACGCCGCACGTGACCAGCGACGGCTCGGTCGCCATGAACGTGAAGATCACGCGTAACGAGCCGGACTTCGGTCGAACGGGTGCGCAGGGTGACCCGACGATTCTCGAGCGAGAGGCGGAGACCCAGCTCCTCGTCGACGACGGCGACACTGCGGTCATCGGCGGCATCTACACGCGGAACACCGGTCGCAACGTCGATCAGGTGCCGTTCTTTGGCGACATTCCGGTTCTTGGGGTGTTCTTCAAGCGCCGCCGTTTCCGCGAGGATCGCAACGAGCTCCTCATCTTCCTGACGCCGAGGATCGTGAACCGGGCGCGCGCGCTTCCGCAATAGCGCTCTGGACCAGATCGTGCTCCTTGCACGGCCCCGTGACTGGGCGCGTGTAGCCTCGTATGCTTCCGCCTGTGCGTGTGTACCTGTCAGGGCCCATGGGGGCCGGAAAGTCGACGGTTGCCCGGGTGGTAGCGGCCCAGCTCGGGACCCGTGCGCTCGATTTGGACGCCTGCGTCGAACAGCGTACCGGGCGCTCGATCCCCGAGATCTTCGCCGAGCGCGGGGAGGCGGCCTTTCGGGCTCTGGAGAGGCAGGCGCTGAAGGCTCTGCCGTCCGATGTGGGCGTGGTCTCGCTCGGCGGCGGGACGGTCGTCGACGATGAGACCCGGCAGGGCCTCCTTCGCGAAGGGATCCTCATCACGCTCACCGCGGATGCCGCTGTGCTTGCAGGGTGTGTTGGCCGAGGCGAGGGGCGGCCCTTGCTTGGCGCCAATGCTCAGGAAGACCTCGAGCGCATCCTGAGGGCGAGGGCCCCCGCATACGCCGAAGCGCATGCAGTCATCGATTCGGGAGCACTCGATGTGGATGAAATCGCCGCGGAAGTCGTAGCGATACGGAATATCTTGCCCATCGTGGTGCCGCTCGGCTCACGCACGTACCGGGTCGAAGTTGGGCGCGGCGTGCGCCATCGCGTGGGCATTCGCGCAAATCAGTATGCCGCGGGCGACGCCGTCCTCGTCTTCGATGGGGCGGAAGGCCGCCCGTGGCCTGCAGATGCCATTCGTGACCTCACCTTAGCCAGTAAACCTCCAATCGAAGTGAAGCTTCCGGGCGACGAAGCGCACAAGAACATCGGCAGCGTGGAATGCATCTGGGATGCGGCGCTCGACGCTGAAATCGATCGGCGAGCGATCGTGATCGGCGTTGGGGGCGGTGTCGTCGGTGATTTGACGGGCTTTGCTGCTTCGACGTTGCTCCGGGGGGTGGCCCTGGGGCAGATCCCCACCACCTTGCTTGCCATGGTCGATAGCTCGGTGGGCGGCAAGACGGGCTTCAACCGTCCACGCGGGAAGAACCTGGTCGGCACCTTCTATCAGCCGAAGTTCGTTCTCTGTGACGTCGAGACGCTTTCGACGCTCCCAGATGAAGAGCGCGTTGCCGGGCTGGCCGAGGCGGTGAAAAGCGCCTGGCTCGACTCGGAGGCATCCGTGGCCATGCTCGAACGTGACGCCGAGGCGCTGGTCGCGGGTGAAGCCGACGCGACCATCCGCGCAGTTCGGATGTCCGTCCTGCTAAAGTCACGCATCGTGCACGAAGACGAGCGTGAGTCGGGCCGTCGGATGCTCCTGAACCTGGGACATACGGTCGGACACGGTCTCGAAGCTGCAAGCGAGTACCGAGGCGTCCGGCACGGGGAGGGCGTCGCCCTTGGGATGATCGCCGCGATGCGGGTTGCAAACCGGCTCGGACGCGGGCGCCCTGCCGAGACGGAGCGGCTCACGCGCTTGCTTGCAGCGCTCGGACTGCCAACGGACCTCGATCGACGACTGAACAGCCGTGTGCTCGGCTTCCTCGGCTCGGACAAGAAACGCCGAGGAGATCGAATTCACTTCGTAATTCCGCGTCTTCCGGGCCAAACCGAGGTCGATCTGCTTGGCCTCGATGAGGTGCGGAGCGCGCTTGCCGCATCCTGAGCCACGGAAATTTGGCAGCTTCCATCGGGGCTCGATACCATGAGAGCACCCTTTGGAGGGGACTTATGAGTCGATTCATCCTCGTGGCTATGACGTTGGCGGGAACGGTTGCCGGGTGCGACCGGTTTCCGGATAACGGACTTCAAATTGCGGCGAATCTGCCGCCTGACAGCAGCTGCAAGGTCAGCGCGGATCAAGACCTTCGTCTCTTCCGGGGACGGTATGATCTCGCGTACCGCGACCCGGGGACCAGTCAGCCGGTCGACTATGTGATCGCGCCCTTGCTCCAGAGCTATCTGATCAGCAACCGCCTCGAGTTCCAAGGGGAGCAAGCGAACCTGCAAGTCGACAACTACGAGATCACGATCCTGTTGCCGGACGGCTCGAAGCCCTCGCTTGCCTCGGACTTTCCCAATCCGTACACCGTCGACACCAGCGCGGTCCTTCCGGCAAACCAGCCGGGCACCACCACGGCTTCCGAAGACGTGGGTGCTGCCGTCGGCATTCCGCTTTCCTACCACGACGCGTTACAGGGCATCGTGACTGACACCGGCTTCACCTCGGTTTTGCTCGAGATCCGCGCGGGTGGAACGACCGCCGGTGGGTTCAGCCAGCGCTCGGGGGCATTTCGCTGGCCTGTCGACCTTTGCGATGGCTGCCTCGAGGACTGCACCGCCGACGCGGCCGAAGACGTCGCAGGCAGCTGCCTTCCGGGACAAGACATCTGGCCCTATTGCAGCACGCCCGCTCCTGCCGCCACGCCTTAGCGTAGCGAGAACAGATACGGGGGAACCAAAGCGACGTGCTCTTGGGTAAGGATGCGCAGCGCATCTGCCCATGGCTCTAGCGGAAGGGACGCCGCCAACGGGTGCCGTCGCAGCCACATAGCTTGCATGGTTCGAGCCTCGTCGTCTTCGTTGCCGCTCAGCAGGTCGTTGATCGCGTCGAGGATGCCCTTGGTAGGAGGCCAGACTTCGACCGGTGCATCGGGCCCTAGTCCGGCTCTCGTGCGCGCCTGGACCAGCGCTTCGCTCAAGCCCGCCATCTCATCGATGAGCCCCCGTTCCTTGCCGTCTTGCCCATTCATCACGCGTCCCTGCGCGGCGGCCAGCACCGCTTGGCGATCCATCTTGCGGCCCGTGGCGACGCGGTCGATGAAACGCGCATAGGTGTCACGAAGCAGGGCCTGGAATCCTTGCCGCTCGCTCGGCGTCCAGGCGCGCACCGGCGTCGACCAAGCCGCGTGCTTTCCTCGCTGCAAGACGTACGTCGTGACGCCAAGCTTCTTGGTGAGCGCCGCGAAGTTGAACTTGCCGCCGACGACGCCGATCGAGCCGACGAGGCTATTGGGGTGCGCGAGGATCTTGTCGGCAGCCGAGGCGATGTAATAACCACCGCTTGCCGCCATGTCGCCCACGCTTGCGATGAGCGGCTTGACCGCAGCGAGGTCGCGCGCGGCTTCCCACATCCGGTCGCTTGCAAGAGCCGACCCGCCCGGCGAGTTGATGCGCATGACGACAGCCTTGACGTTGTCGTCGCTCTTGAGCCGTTCCATGACACGCACGAAGGGACCGGAGGCAGCATGACCAGTCGAGCTAGATCCGTCCTCGGTGATGCTGCCGGTCACGAACACCAACGCGATACGTTCTCCGGTTGCTGTGGATTTCTTGTTCTCACCCCGCAGTAAGTCCAGGAACTGTCCCAGCGTCAGCTGCTCCTGCTTGGGCAACATGCGCGTGCGGACGATGTTGTCGATGCCGGCCACCTGCTTGATCTCTTCGCGCGAAGCACGAAGCGAGCCCACCGAATCGACCAGGCCCGCCTTGGCGGCTGCGGCTGAAGTATAGGGACCTCCGTCGATCAAGGCCTTGGCCTTGTCGATGTTCCCCTCGGTTCGCGTCTGGACTGCTGCGGTCAGCGCGCCGTAGAGGCCATCGAGGATCGCATCCATCGATTCTTTTGCCTCCTCGGGCATGTCGTCCCGAACGAACATGTCGCCTGCGCCCTTGTACCGGCCCATGTGGAGAATCTCCGCTTCGACGCCGACCTTTTCGAGAAACGTTCGCGCGTAGACCATCACGGCTGCAGGGCCGACCAAATCGAGCGTGCCCGCAGGCGACATGCTGATCCGGTCGCACGCGGAGGCGAGCAGCAAGTAGCCGACGTTGTCTGCGGTTTCGAAGTGACAGTGGATCGGCCGATTGTCCGCGCGAAAGGCAGTCAGTGCTTCGACGAGATCTTCGACACTGCCCCAGGCCCCTTGCATGGGGCCGATCCGCAACAAGAGGCCTTTGACCTGCTCGTTTTCGGTAGCGTCCCAAATCTGCGTGAGGACGTCATGAAGCGTAGGCGTCGGACGGGCGAAGGGAGCGTGCTCAGCGCCGTACGGGAAGGCTTGCAACAGGCGAAGCTCCCGAACCGATGGCTCGTCCGAGGCCTTGCCCTCTCCGCGGCACGAGGCCGTACCCAGGCAGGTGAGGATCGCAATAATGGTAAGCGCCGAGTGGCGTGCGGTGTGGTTCATGGTGCTCCGGGTTCTGGTGCCTGCGCTGGCTTCTCTGAGGGAGACGGCTCCGCCCCGGGCTCGGGCTGGGGCTCTGGTTCGGGCTCAGAAGGAAGCTTCACGCGGGGTTCCAAGGTCTTGATAGCTGATTTTGCGGCCGCAGCATGAGTACCCGATGGACGCCGCTTCAGGTAAGTGTAGTAGGCCGAGACGGCTTCTTCATTTCGCCCAAGACGCTCATAGGTTTTTCCGAGGTTAAAATAGCCGTTTGGATGTCCACGCTGGGCTGCCACGCGGAAATAGCGCAGGGCCGAATCGTAGTCTTCGATGCCGGTGGCCACCTGCCCAAGCCCATCCATCGCATCAGCGGACCCAGGGTGAGCCTCGAGCGCGCTATCGAAGAAGGCGCGCGCGCGGGAATAATTTCCACCCGCTAGCTCAGCGCGTCCTTGCCGCATGTACCATTCATAGTCGCGCACCGGCGGCCGGCCATCGACGAACGCATCATCCCCTGCGGCCTCGGCAAGCCGATCGTATTCGTCGTACGCAGGCTTCTTCGGGCGCCTGCGCCTCTGGCCCGCCGCCCGCCGTTTCGGGCGCGCCTTCACACCCTTTTCCGGACCCTTTTCGACCGCCGTCGGCCCGCCCCCGTTCTCCGTCTCCGCCGCCGTCCCTGCCGCTGCCCCGCTCTGCGCCGCTGCTCCTTCAGCTGCCGCTGTCCCTGCTCCTGCCCCTGTCTCTGCCTCTGCCCCTGTCTCTGCCCCTGTCTCTGCCCCTGTCCCTGCCCCTGTCTCTGTCTCTGTCTCTGTCCCTGCCCCTGTCTCTGCCGCTGCTCCTGCCGCTGTCTCTACCCCCGCGTCTGCCACCGCCTCGCTGGTCTCGAGCTCGGTGAGCAGCTTCGTGGCTACCGGATGTCCGGGGTGATCCGCGAGAATCGTCCGCAAGGCATCGCCCGCACGTGCGTCATCGCCTGCAGCATGCTCAGCGCGAGCCAACAAGAGCAGGTACCGAACCCCATGGGGCGCTAGTTGGACGGCTTCGTTTGCGCTGTGCAGGCCGTTTTGCAGCTGGCCTCCGGCCTCGGCGGCGCTCAGCCGTGCGTCGATCCGAAAGAGCTCCGCCGTTTGGCTGAACGACATCGACTTTACCTCCTGAAGCGCTGCGCGGGCTCGATCCTGTTCACCCGCCAATCGGAGCGCATCGGCCTGGGCAAGCCGCGCGCTGAGGTTGCTAGGATCGATCTCTACGGCGCTTTGTGCGGTCGTCAGTGCCGCTGCCGCGAGGCGCTGGACATGTCCTTCGGCAACTCCCTCGTCGAGCTCTGCTTGCGCCGCCAGAGCGGAAGCATTGGAGAGCTTCGCGAGAATCTCGGGGTCCCGGTCGCCGCCGGCTTCGATCGCACCGTCGTAGGCTTCGATCGCACTCGCATACGCCTGCGGGGTGCCCTCTTCGAGGTCCGCGTCTCCTTCGGCAACCCCCGCCGCGACCAACGCCGGATCACCGCCCATCCCAAGTAGGCGCAGCACACGCCCCCAGTACGTGGCCACCAATGCGAGTCCTCCAACCACGACGAGGAGCAAAAGCCAACGCAACGGGGATCCGCCACGCCCCGGTAGACTCGGAATGTCATCATCGTCGTCATAGTAGGCGGGAGGCGGCGTGCTTCGCCGTGTGGAAGCCTGCCTTGACGCGACCGGCTGTTCCTCGAACTCCGCGTCTTCGATCTCGACGCTCTGCCCCTCAGATCCGGCAGCCCCTTCTGCCCGGCCCCAAGACTCGGACGCCCCCCCTTGCACTGACTCTGCCCCTGACACTGAGACTGAGCCTGGCTCGGACACTGCCCCTGACACTGAGACTGAGCCTAGCTCGGACACTGGCTCTGCCCGTGACACTGAGCCTGGCTCGGACACCGGCTCTGCCCCTGACAGCGACGCGGCCTCGGTCTCCCCGCCGGCCGCTGGAATCACCCTCTGTATGGGACTAACGCCCAGCAGCGTGGGCTGTCTCGGGCGTCTGCCCGCCGGCACGCTCACATCCATCGGGGCGGGTGCGGGAGGCACTGGCGATGCAGGGACGGGCGAGCGGATGCCCCGAGACGCCGTCTCAACCCCGGCTGCCTGGAAGAAGGTTTCGAGCTCCGGAATCGAGCCGAGCGTCTTCCATCCCTCATCACCCCGGGCGATCTCGTTCTCGGGGAGCAGCTCTCCGGAGCTGATACGCCGCTGGAGCTCGCGGAGCGAGTCGATCGTGCTGATCGAGCCGTCCCTCAGTTTGAGACGCCAGCTGCTGGTCGCGCGCTCGACGTCTGCCTCCGCTTTGGGGTAGATCTTGAACACATGCCCGCAGTTGGTGCATTTGACGCTGGTTCCACGTCCGGAAAGCAGGGTTTCGTCAAACTCGTATTCCGTGCTGCAGCGCTCGCAAGTAACGTCCATTAGTCGACAAGCCCCCTAGACTCGTGAATGTGTGCGGTTGGTCGCTTTGCCCAACGGTTGCTAAGACAAGGCAGCGAATGCGTCCGGACCTTGCTGCGCTCATCGATCACACCTTCTTGCGACCCGACGCGGTCCGGTCGGACTTCGTGCGACTCTGCAAGGAAGCTGTTCAGCACAGCTTTGCAAGCGTCTGTGTCAACTCGGCCCACGTGGCGCTTTGTACCTCACTGCTGGCGGACCGCCAGCTCCCCGTCGTGTCCACGGTGGGCTTTCCGCTTGGCGCCAGCAGCCAGGCTGCAAAGGCTGCCGAGACGGCCCAGGCGGCGCTCGACGGAGCCTCGGAAATCGACATGGTGTGCAGGATCGACGCTCTCAAAGAGGGTCTGCAGGACCTGTTCGTGGAAGACGTTCGCAGGGTCGTCACCGCGGCGGACGGTCGGCCGGTCAAGGTCATCCTCGAGACATGCCTGCTCAGCGATGCTGAGAAGCGGCACGGCGCGCAATGGGCCCGGATCGCCGGCGCTTCCTTCGTGAAAACCTCCACGGGTTTTGGAGGGGGCGGAGCGACCGAACATGATGTGCGGCTACTCCGAACGGAATTGGGGCCTGACTTCGGAGTGAAGGCGTCGGGCGGGATTCGCGACGCTGCCACCGCCGATAGAATGCTTGCGGCCGGCGCCAGCCGCCTGGGGACGAGCGCCAGCCTGGCGATCGTGACAGAATCAAAGTCGGAAGGCAGAGGATATTAACATGGCAGTCCAGTCGGTCACAGATGCAACTTTTGAAGCCCAAGTTCTCCGTTCAGAGCTTCCGGTGCTCGTGGATCTCTACGCGGATTGGTGCCAACCATGTAAGCAACTTTCGCCAATCGTCGCGCAGGTCGCCGAAGAGCTTGCCGGCACGATCAAGGTCGTCCAAGTCGACGTCGACAGCAGTCCCATGGTCGCCCAGACATTTCGCGCCCAGTCGATTCCGATGCTGCTCGTCATCGCGGAAGGCAGGGTGGTGCAGCAGCACGTCGGCGTGCTCGATAAGCCGGGCGTCTTGCGCTTGCTCGAGCCGGTGATGCCGCGCTCCGCCGCTGAGGTTCGTCCCGAGGAGCTCGCGACTTGGTTGAAGCAGGGCAAGGCGCTGCCGGTCGACATCCGCGATGCGGCGTCGTACGGGCGCTATAGAATCCCTTCTGCAATTCACATCCCGGCGGACGAGCTCGCCAGCCGGGTCGAAGAGCTGCAACCGTTCGACGGTCGCATTCGAGTGCTGTACGGGCGCAGCGAAGAAGCCAAGGAGTGGGGAGAAAAGCTGCAGGCTGATGGGGTCCAGGTCGGGTTCCTTGCCGGAGGGTTCCTTCACTGGGAAGCGGCCGGCCTCGAGGTCGAGCGCGGTTGAAGCGGACGCGCTTGTCGACCATGGCGCGACACTCGTCGACATGGTGCTCGGCTCGCCGCGGCCTGCCTTGACGAGGCTGTTCGCAACGGCTTGCGCCGGTTGGGCGAACAGCTAGGTTGCCGCCCGACCTTTGAGCCCGAAAGTGGAGACGATGGCGGAAGTGCCCGAATACATTCCAGGCTTGGCCGGCGTTCCGGCGGCCCGAACGAGCATCTGTTTGATCGATGGCTCCGTCGGAAAGCTGCAGTACCGGGGCTATCCGATCGAGGTGCTTGCAGAACGCGGGTCCTATGAAGAGGTTGCCTACTTGCTCGTTTTTGGACGTCTGCCGACGGTAACGCAGCTCGAAAGGTTCCGCCGCCAGCTCATTGCCGAACGAGGCCTCAAGTTCCGTATCATCGATCTCTTGAAGACCTTGCCAGAGAGCGGTCACCCAATGGACGCGCTGACGGCCGCGGTTGCCGCCATGGGCATGTTCTACAAGGGCGATCACATTGCGGATCCGGAATTCCGTACTCTGACCGTGGTTCGCTTGATCGCGAAGCTCCCGACCATCGTGGCCGCCTGGCACCGGATCCGGCGAGGAGATGACCCGATCAGACCGAGCACCGAGCTCAGTCACGCCGCGAACTTCCTGTACATGCTCGAGGGGGAGGTCCCGACTCGCTTAGCGGAGCGCGTGTTCGACGTGGCCCTGATCCTGCACGCTGAGCATTCGATGAACGCGTCGACATTCACTGCGCGCGTGACCGGATCGACGCTGACCGACCCGTATGCGGTGGTCGCTTCAGCCATCGGCAGCCTGGCCGGCCCCCTTCATGGTGGCGCCAACGAGCGGGTCCTGGAGACCCTCGAGAGCATCGAGGACCGCTCTGCCCACGCGGTGCGTCGTTGGGCTGAGGACCGCCTCGCGCGCAAAGAGAAGATCATGGGCTTCGGCCACCGTGTCTACAAGGTCAAGGATCCTCGCGCTACGATCCTGCAAGAGCTCGCCACCCAGTTGTTCACGAGGTTCGGCAGCACGCCCGACTACGACCTGGCCCTAGAGATCGAGAGACAAATGACGGACCTCGTGGGCGGCAAGGGTATCTACCCGAACGTCGACTTCTACAGCGGCATCGTCTATCAAAAGCTCGGCATCCCGGTGGATCTCTTCACGCCGATTTTTGCGATTGCACGGGTCGCTGGATGGCTTGCGCACTTGCTCGAGCAGCTCGAAGGCAATCGTATCTTCCGCCCGAGCCAGCTTTGGGTGGGCGAAGCGGACCGTACGTTTGTGCCGATCGAAGAGCGTGAGTAGATCAAGGCAATCGGGCCTCGCACCTACGGCTCACAGTTGGGCAGCCGCCCGTTCACGAGCTCCGAATTCATCCGAATTCGCTTCATCGCCTTCGGCGTCATGTAGACCTTACAGTCCGATCCGACGATCACCGCTTCGGCGGGGTACGCGATGCGGCTCAACATTCTGAGCGCTTTTGTCGGTCCCAGCACGAATGCCGCTGTGCTCAACGCGTCGGCATAAATGCCCTCCGAGGTCATGATCGTGACCGAGAGGGACTTGTCTGCCGGTCGGCCGGTCTTTGGGTCGATGATGTGGTGCCAGCGCTTACCCGCTCCGTCGAATACAGCGTGCTCGTAGTCGCCGGAAGTCGAAAACGAGGCGCCTGTGGATTCGAGCGACGCGAAATAGACGCTCGGGTCGCGGGGGTGCTGGATGCCGACGCGCCAGGGGCGGCCGGCTCGTGTGCCGTGGGCTTGGACCTGGCCGCCGCCGTAGATCATGTAGTTCTCGATGCCCCCGCCTCGGAGGATCGCGCCCGCCTGATCGAGCGCGTAGCCCTTCGCGATACCACCGGTTCCGATCGCCATTCCGCGCTTTTTGAGGAACACGGTCTTGTACTTCTTGCTGATGCGGATGTTCTTGTAGTCGATCAACGCCAGGCGTGGCTTGATCTCGTCTGGCGTTGGAATCCGGACCGAGTCGGCATGGAAGTCGTAAAGGCCCCACAGCGCGGCCCACGAAAGATCAAACGCGCCCCTCGACCATCTCGACACGTCCATGCCTGCATCGATAACGCGTAACGTGTCGTCTCCAACCTTCACGGGCCGCTTGCCTGCCAGTCTGTTGATCTTCGAGATGTCGCTGTCTTTGCGCCATTCGGAAAGCACATTTTCCAAGCGTTCGACCTCTTCAAACGCGTGACGGATCACGTTGTCCGCGTTGTCTGGCGGGGAGTCGACTTGAATGCGAAACACGGTGCTCATCAAGGGACGCGTCCGCGAAAGCAGCGGGGCCCCCGCCTCTTTGGGCGCTGGGTCGGGCGAAACCGGCTCATTCGCTTCGTCCGTGCCCCGGCAACCGAACCCGAATGAGAGCAACAGAATCGCGGCGCAGGCGCGAAGTGAGTCTTGCGACACGGCCGGACTTTCGTCGTGAACGCCGCCGGCGTCAACCCGGCTTGCGCTTTGCCGTACGATTGGTACTCCTCTCTCATGCCAGGCGAGTTCGGGGTGCGGCGGGGCTGCCTGTTGACAATACTGGTCTGCTTTTCAGTGTCGCTCGTGTCTCCTGCATCTTTTGTGCGGCATGCGGCGGCGTTCGGTGATGCGACCGCGGTCGAGATCGTCTCCCTCGACGTGGGCGAGGGCCTCGATGGCGCCCGCAACGTGAGCGAAAGGCTTGCGTGGGAGGTTCGCAAACGATCCAGCGTCGAACCGATCCTCGAGCCCGGACGCGCAAGGCTCGACAAGGCTTCGCTCTTCCGAAGCCCCTTCCTCTACTGGCGAGGCAGCACAGAGTTTACGCCACTCAGCGAGAAGGCCATCGAAGGCCTGCGCAAGTACATTCGTCGTGGCGGCTTCCTCTTGATCGATGACGCCACGGCCGGTGGCGAAAGCTTTGACCGCTCCGTTCGTCGTGTGCTCCTTCGTGCGTTTCCAGCGCGGCCCTTGAAGCCCATCTCTGCGAATCACACCATCTATCATTCGTTCTATCTCATCAAAAGGCCGGTCGGGCGCGTACAAGGCCCGGCATTCCTCGAAGGCGTCACCTATGGTGATCGCATTGCCATCGTGTACTCCCGACACGACCTCGGAGGCGCGCTCCAGCGGGACGAGCTCGGTGCTTGGACTCAGGCGGTCGTGCCCGGTGGCGAGGGGCAGCGCGAACGAGCGATCCGTCTCGGCGTGAATCTGGTGCTCTACGCGCTCTGCACCGACTACAAAGACGACCAGGTGCACGCGCCTTTCATCATGCGACGACGCGGCTCGGGTCCTTGAGGTTTGCGCGTGTCGGACTGGCAGTGGCAACTTGGGATCTTGGGCGGGAGCACGACCGCGTGGGCGCTGGGGCTCGCGTTGTTGGCGCTTTGGCTGGTTGAGCTTCGGTCGATTCGCGGCGAAAGTGATCGTCGTCGCCGATGGGCGTTGGGCGCGCTCGGCGGGCTCAGCATCTTGGCCGTTTACCTACTGGCATTGCAGATCACGCTGGTGCGCGAGACTTTCGAAGATGTGTCCGGAGGCACCGCCATCCTGCTCGACAACTCCCGGAGCATGACCCTGTCCGGCGCGAAGGGTCCTCGAAGTGACGGGGTGCGCGCGTTGATAGGCAAGTGGCAAGATGACAACCAGGTCGTCCCCACGGTCTACCTCTTCGGCTCCAGCGCCCGCGGCACGATGTGGAGCGGCCTTGCGCAAGGCTATGAACCTTCCGACGACGAGACTCACATCCGTGCGGGGCTCGACTACGTTCTAGAGAAGGGCGCGGACGAGGACCTCGGTTCGCTCATCGTGATTACGGACGGGGCCGACGAGAGCTTTCGGGCCGAGACGCTTGCGCTCGGCCCCGGCTCGCCGGTGATTGATGCGGTCATCATCGGCGGAGATGATCCGCTCGACGACCAAGCCATAGTCTCGGTGCGTGCCGACACTACCGCGTACGTTGGCGTCCCAGCGATGATCCACGCCACTGTGCGCGCTTCGGGCGCATTGCGCGGGAAGGAGCTTCGCGTGCAGCTCTGGCGCGACAGCCGCCTGGAGCAGGAAAGCGTCGCGCAGCTCGACGAGAACGGCCGAGGCACCGCGGACTTCGAGGTGACGCCGCGGCGCATGGGCCGTGCGCTCTACCGGCTCTTGATTCCCGCCGATCCCGGCGACGAGGTGCCCGAGAACAACGATCGCGTCGCGCTTTTGCGGGTGGGACGAGAGCGCCTGCGTGCCTTGCTCGTCGCCGGGCGACCGAGTTGGGACGTGCGCTTCCTCCGAGACTTCATCAAGCGCGATGGCTCGGTCGATTTGGTGTCGTTCTTCATCCTGCGCACCGCTACGGACTTGACCGCCGCGCCGACCAACGAGCTCGCTTTGATCCCGTTTCCAACCGATGAGCTCTTTCGTGAGCACCTCGGAAGCTTCGACGTCGTCATTTTCCAGAACTTCGATTACGCGCCATACGAGATGCAAACCTACTTGCCGCGGATCCGCGACTACGTGCGGCGAGGCGGCTCCTTCTTGATGATCGGAGGCGATCGCTCGTTTGCTGAGGGCGGCTATGCCGGCACAGCAATCGAAGAGATCTTGCCTGTGAAGCTCGGAGCGCCCGGCGTGCTCGAAGGCAGCTACCGAGCCGCGGTGAGCAAGCGGCTGGCGCGCCATCCGATCGTCGCTCTGGGCCCCGATCAGGAACTCACGCGGCAGAGCTGGAGGGCGCTTGCTCCGCTGCACGGCGCCAACATCGTGACTGCAGTCAAAGAAGGAGCCCAGGTCCTGCTCCATCACCCGCGAGCGCGGCTGAAGAACGGATCACGGCTTCCGATTCTAGTCGTTGGCGAATTTGGAAGAGGCCGGGTCGCTGCGATGATGGCGGACGCGTCATGGCGATGGAGGTTTGCCGCCGACGATGCCACGGTTGGTGCCGACGAGTACGAGCTTTTCTGGGATCGGATGATTCGCTGGCTCACGCGCGACCCGCTCTTGGAACCCGCCCGGATCGCGACCGATAGAGAGCGCTACGGGGTCGGCGGCGAGATGGCGGTAGCGGGGCAACTCCGAGACGATCGCTACCGCCCTATGAAAAACGCGAGCGTGGAGCTTGCTTTTGAACCTGCGGCCGGTGACGGCGCGATCGCGGTCATCCAAACCGATCAGGAAGGTCAGCTGCGGGCCAAACTTCGCGCGCCGACTGAACCGGGCGCCTATGAGGTGGTCGCCTCGGCCGGTGGGGAGAACATCGCGCGCGAGGTGTTCGTCGTCGAGGAGAGCGGCGACGAGATGGCGGACGTCGAGGCAATGCCCGCGCAGCTCGAAGCCGTCGCGCAGAAAACGGGCGGCCGTGCGTTCCTGGGAATCGAGGATGTCCCGGCCTTGTCCGAGCTCGCATCCACGACACGCCGAGCCGCGGGCCTCGTGTCGAAGCAGCCCCTATCCCATCCCTGGTTCATCCTGCTCACCGTGCTGCTCTTGGGTGCCACATGGCTGCTTCGAAGGCGCTGGGGACGCCGGTAACTCATGCAGCCGACCAAGCTACGTGGCGCGCGCACGCACAATCTTCGTTCGATCGACCTCGACATCGTGCCAGGGACGTACGTAGCAGTCGTAGGTCCGTCTGGCGCAGGCAAGTCCTCGCTCGCATTTCGAACTCTCTATGCCGAAGGTCAGCGTCGTTATGTCGAGAGCTTTAGCGCGTATGCGCGCCAGTTCCTAGAGCGGCTTTCCAGGCCGCCAGTCGACACGCTGGACCCAGTTCCCGTAGGCATCGCGGTAGACCGCCAGGCGCCGGTGCGGACGAGCCGTTCGACAGTTGGCACGATGACGGAGATCGCAGACTACGTGAACCACTTATGGGCACACTCGGCGGAGCTTCACTGTCCCGGTTGCGGACAGCCGGTGCATCGAGATGCCCCTACACGCGCTGCCCAAAGCGTGATGGGCGAGCTCGCCGGGCAGAAGGTGCTGGTCACCTACCCGGTTGCAGTGGCCGACCCAGAGCACTTCATCGACGTTCGAGAGGCATTATTGCGTGACGGGTACCGGCGGATCCGGGTCGACGGAACGGTCCGCGAGCTCGATGCGGTTCGGCCGAGCGAGGTCAGCAATGGTCGCAGCACGTGCCTCGACGTCGTGGCTGACCGAACCGTGGCGCGCCCACGAGATGGGGCGCGCCTGGTCGAGTCGCTCGAGGACGCGATGCGGCGGGGCGCCGGCCATGCAATAGTTTGGTCCGCGGGCGGTGCGAAGCTCGGGTTTTCGCAGGGGCTTCACTGCCCAACGTGCGACCGGTCCTTTCGTCGCGCGACACCGGGGCTCTTCAGCTTCAATAGTCCGATCGGCGCTTGCCCAACGTGCCGGGGCTTCGGACGCACGATCGAGATCGACCTCGAACGTGTGATTCCGGACTACGGCCTGTCTCCCGACGACGGGGCGATTCGTGCATGGCAGGGCAAGGCAACGACATGGGAGCGGCGCGAGCTAAAAAAGCACGCCAAGACAGCTGGCATCCCGCTCGACAAACCGCTGCGCGATTGGACCCCTGCACAACTCGACTGGCTCATCGAGGGTGATGCCCAGGGCTATCCGAAGGGTTGGTGGGGGATTCGCAGCTGGTTCAAGTGGATGGAGTCGCGCGCGTACAAGATGCACGTTCGGGTTTTCCTTTCCCGTTATCGGAAGTACGAGACTTGCGCGCAGTGTCACGGCACACGCCTCAAACCCGAAGCGCTTGCCTGGCAGATCGACGGGCTCAACCTCCCGGATCTCTACGCGCTACCGGCGTCGAACGCGCTGTCTTTCTTGCAAAAGCAAGAGCAGCGGTTCGCGGGGGATGCGGGCGCGGCGCTGTTGTGGCGCGAGGCGATCGGGCGCCTTGGGGCATTGCACGATGTTGGCCTCGGATACCTTTCCTTGGATCGGACCTCTCGAACGCTGTCCGGCGGCGAGACGCAACGGGTAGCGCTGACGAGCGCATTGGGCGCGACGCTCAATGGAGCGATGTTCGTGCTCGACGAGCCAACGGTGGGCTTGCACCCGCGGGACGTGGAGCGACTTCTGGGGGTTGTTCGGGCCTTGGCCGAGGACGAGAACGTCGCCATCGTCGTCGAGCATGACACGGAAATGATCCTCGGCGCGGACAGGGTCATCGAGCTCGGTCCCGGCGCAGGCGAGAACGGCGGACGAGTCGTCTTCGACGGCACGCCTGCTGCGCTCCGCAAAGCAAAGACCGCAACGGGCGCGGCGTTGAGATCCAATCGGAGCATCTCGCGTACGCGACGTGAGCCCAGGGGCTGGATCGACCTGAAGAATGCGGCGGGTCACAACCTCCGCTCGGTCGATGCCTCGTTCCCGCTTGGCGTAATGACTTGCGTGACGGGGGTGAGCGGTTCTGGGAAGAGCAGCCTGGTCCTGCAGACCTTGTTGCCTGCCGTCCAGCGTCAGCTCGGCGTGACGTCGGCAGGCGTGCCGCTCGGCCATTCCGGCCTGATGGGATGCGAGCCGCTCCGAGGGGTGGTCGGCGTCGATCAAGCTCCACTAGGCCGAACTTCACGGGGTAACGCTGCGACATATTTGAAGATTTGGGACGTATTCCGAAAGCGTTTCGCTCAGCGTGCGCTTGCCAAGGAGCGCGGCTACAAGCCGGGTTTCTTCTCCTTCAATGTGGCGGGCGGCCGTTGTGAGGCCTGCCGGGGCGACGGCGCGGAGACGGTCGAGATGCAGTTCCTGGCAGACGTCGTCTTCAGCTGTCCCGAGTGCCAGGGACGCCGCTTCGTCGGGCCGGTCCTCGACGTCGAATACATGGGCCTCGACATTGCCGAGGTCCTCGAGCTCACGGCCCAGCAAGCGGCGGAGCACTTTGCCGAAGATGCGAGCATCGCGCGGGCACTCGGACCGCTGCTGGATGTCGGCCTCGGCTACCTGCGCTTGGGGCAACCTCTCAATACGCTCTCGGGTGGAGAGGCGCAGCGCCTCAAGCTTACAGCAGCGCTGCTCCGCGCCACACCCGGGTCGCTCCTGGTATTCGACGAGCCGACGGCCGGACTTCATGCCCGCGACGTTGAACCCTTCTTGAAGGTTTTAGACTCTCTGGTCGAGCGGGGCGACACGGTCATCGTGGTCGAGCACGACATGCACGTTGCAGCCCATGCGGATCACGTGATCGATCTCGGGCCCGGCGCCGGAGCAGAGGGGGGCCGGATCGTCGCTCATGGCGTGCCCGAGGACGTAGCGAAAGTGGGGGGGTCTGAGACGGCCGCGTACCTAGCCCGCGCCCTTGGGAGACGGAGAAAAGGCAAGCGGGCTGCCACGCGCAAGAAGCCCGAGTCGGTCGCAACGCCGCCGCGAGAGATTCGAATTGCCGGGGCCCGGGAACACAACCTCAAAGACGTCACTGTACATATTCCGCGCGACCAGCTCGTCGTTCTCACCGGCCCGAGCGGCAGCGGAAAGAGCACATTGGCATTTGACGTTCTATTCGCAGAAGGGCAGCGCCGGTATTTGGAGACACTTTCCCCTTATGCGCGTCAGTACATGCCACAGTTGCCGAGGCCGTCGGTGGACCAGGTCGTCGGCGTCCCGCCGAGCGTGTCGCTCGAGCAGCGGCTCTCGCGGGCCGGGGCAAACTCGACGGTCGCGACGGTTACCGAAGTATCGCACTACCTTCGTTTGATCTGGGCGCGGATTGGCGTGCTGCACTGCATCGACTGCAAGGTGCCGATCGCGGCTCGCCCGCCTGCGCTGTTGATCCGCGACCTGAAACACCGCTTCGGTGCCAGGAAAATCATGTTGCTCGCTCCGGTAGTTCGCGGCCGCAAGGGCATTCATCGCGAGTTGCTCAAGAAGGCGATGAAGGAGGGCTTCACCGAGGCACGGATCGACGGCGAGTTCCAGACGCTCGAGCCGGGGATGAAGCTCGACCGGTACAGCGATCATGACATCGAGCTCGTCGTAGGTCGGGTTTCGGGCAAGAGCTCCGAGCTCTTGAGCTTGCTCGAAAAAGCCCTCCGGGTTGGTCACGGTGCCGCTTGGGCAATCGCAGGAAACGATGACATGCGGCTTTCGAGCAAGCAGGCGTGCCCCGATTGCGGTCGCGGATATCCGGAGCTCGATCCCAGGTTCTTTTCGTTCAACACCCGGCAAGGCCAGTGTCCTGCATGTGAAGGGCGCGGCGAGATCATCGACAAGAAATGGCGCGGCCGCCGACGCAAGCGCGCTGTCAAAAAGCGCCTGTGCAACGCGTGCGACCAGACCCGCCTCTCTCCATTGGCGCGTGGGGTCACAGTCGACGGCATGTCGATCACCGCGCTCTTCGACCAGACCGTCTCCGAGGCGGCGCACGCCCTTGGGCAGCTCGACCTCGACGGTCGTGATGCCACGATAGCCAAGGCGCCCTTGAACGAAGCGATGCGCCGTCTCAGTTTTCTCGAAGACGTAGGCTTGGGCTACTTGGGTCTCGGGCGTGCGGCCAATACACTCAGCGGCGGAGAGATGCAGCGGGTGCGGCTCGCTGCGCAGCTCGGAAGTGGGCTCACCGGTGTGCTATACGTTCTCGACGAACCGACCATCGGCCTGCACCCACGCGACACAGGACGTTTGCTCGGCGCGCTTCGAGGGCTCGTCGATCGAGGAAACTCGGTCCTGGTTGTCGAGCACGACGCCGACACCATACGAGCGGCGGACCATGTAATCGACGTGGGGCCCGGAGGCGGTAAATACGGTGGGCGAATCGTGTCGCAAGGTCTGCTGCGCGACATGAAGGACTCGGTCACGGCCGGGGCGCTCGCCCGGCCAGCCAAGGTGCCCGCGCAGCGCCGCCCTACGCGCAACGTCTCGTGGTTGGAGTTGACGGGGGTCAGCCACCACAACCTGAAGAACATCCGCGTTCGCTTCCCGCTCGGGCGGTTCGTAGTCGTGACCGGAGTCAGCGGTTCCGGAAAGAGCTCGCTGGTTCGTGAAGTGTTGTTGCGGGCGACCCGGGAGGCCGTGGGGATGGTCAACGAGGCACCTGTTGGGCAGTTTCGTAGCATCGACGGCTTTCGGACGGTGAAGCGCGCGATCGAGATCGACCAGAGCCCGATCGGACGCACCCCCCGTTCTGTGCCCGCGACCTATATCGGCATTTGGAACGTCGTGCGTCAACTGCTGGCGGGGACACCGGAAGCGCGCGCTCGCGGTTACACGGCAAGCCGATTCTCATTCAATGTCAAGGAAGGCCGCTGCCCCGAATGCAGAGGGCAGGGCTCGATTCGTGTCGAGATGGCGTTCCTCCCGGACGTCGACGTGCCGTGCGAGACCTGCAACGGGATGCGCTTTACCCGAGAGACGCTCGCGGTCCGTTGGCAAGGACTCAACGCCGGCGAGCTCCTCGATCTCGAAGTCGCGGAAGCGGTCGAGGTTTTCTCGCCTGTGAAGGCCATTCGCAAACCGCTCGAGCTCCTCGACGAGCTCGGGCTTGGATATCTACACCTCGGCCAACCGTCCAACACGCTCAGCGGCGGTGAGGCGCAACGCATCAAGCTCGTATCCGAGTTGACGGCAGGGCTCGACACCGGGCCGACCCTGTACGTGATGGACGAGCCGACGACTGGCCTGCATCGCGACGACGTCGACCGGCTCCTCGGCGTGCTCGATCGCCTGGTCGAACGGGGCGACACCGTCGTGGCGATCGAGCATCATCCCGATGTCATGTTGGCGGCCGATTGGATCGTCGATCTGGGCCCCGAAGGCGGCATTGACGGCGGCCGCGTCGTCGCCCAGGGCACACCCGAAACCGTCTCCAAGCGCAAACGCAGCCACACAGCAAAGATCGTCGCTGAAGAGCTTACAAGGGGACAGTCCCCTCTTCCGCACGCCAGGGGCTTAGTGGGTGCCTAGCTCTTTCAAGTCGGGGCCCGACCAGAGGGTGGTGCCTAGCTGCGCCTGAAGGTCGGCGGCGGTGAGGCCATGGCGGACCTCGCGGACGCGAACGCCGGCCGCACTGAAGTCGAATACGGCGACTGGGCAAATGAGGCGCGCAATTTGAATCCCGTTTTCACCATACGGCTGAACGAGCGAGCCGAGGTCGGCGAGAGTAACAGTGCTCAAGCCGATCACGGGGCAACCGAGAGAAAACGGATCTGCGTCCGTGGCGGCTCGTCCTTGCGGCGATACGGCGCTTACTTCGACGAACGCGATGTCCACGGGCTCCTGCGTGGTCGCTTTGCCGTACGCTTGGATGGTGCTCCGCAGGGCTTGTGGCAGCCCAGCTCCGAACCAAATGCCATACCTGGATTCGCACTCCTGCTCGGCGCGCGAGAGCACGCGCGCGCGGTCAGCTACGCGCTCGGGCGATGGCATCGGTGAACCGCCGGAAGAGGTATCGCGAGTCGTGCGGACCCGCGGCGGCCTCAGGGTGATACTGGACACTGAAAGCGCCTGTCTCGAGGTGCTCAATACCTTCGCAGGTCTGGTCGTTCAGGTGCAGGTGGGTCACCTTGCACTTATCCGCGAGGGAGGTGCTTTCGACGCAGAAGCCGTGGTTCTGTGTCGTGACCTCCACTCGCCCCGTTTTGAGGTTCTTGACTGGCTGATTGAGTCCTCGATGGCCAAACTTGAGCTTATAGGTCTGACCGCCAAGCGCGAGGCTCAGCAGCTGATGGCCGAGGCAAATGCCAAAGATCGGGCGCTGACCGAGGAGCTCACGCACCGTGGCAATGCCGCCTGATACCGCGGCCGGGTCGCCTGGCCCGTTCGACAAGAAGATCCCATCGGGATTGAGCGCGAGCACCTCTTCGGCGCCTGCTGTCGCGGGAACGACCGTGACCTTGCAGCCCTCATCGACGAGACAGCGCAGGATGTTGAGCTTGACACCGAAGTCCATCGCGACGACGTGCCACGGGCGCCCGCTCGCTCGTGGATCCGACCAGACTCCACTCCCTTCGGTCCACCGGTAGCTCTCTGGTGTCGTCACCTCGCCGGTGAGGTTCTGCCCCGTCATCGGCGGCGCAGCCTGGGCGCGGTCGCAAAGCGTCGATGGATTTTCAGTCCCAAGGGCTGCCATCTGCGCGCCCACGTCTCGAATGTGCCGGGTGAGCGCTCGCGTGTCGACGCCTGTAATCCCAACGACGCCGTGCTTCTCGAGATAAGCGCTCAGCGACTGCTTAGCGCGCCAGTTACTATCGACGGCGGACAGCTCCCGCACGACGAATCCACGCAGGGCAGGGCGCTTGGCTTCGCCGTCTTCGATGGTGATACCGGTGTTGCCAATTTGAGGCGCTGTCATGGTGACGATTTGGCCGCAGTACGACGGGTCGGTGAGCACCTCTTCATAGCCCGTCATGCCGGTCGTGAACACCGCCTCGCCCGTGGCCACGCCCGGCGCGCCGAAGCTCGTTCCACGAAACCGTGTTCCGTCTGCAAGTACGAGGTGTGCTTCTTTGGTCACGATCCAAGCTCGTGCACGATTTGACCCTCGACGATCGTCATGACCGGCCTTCCCATCAACTCACGACCGAGCAACGGTGTGTTGTGCGACTTAGAGCGTAGCGCGTCTTTGTCGAGAATCCATTGGGCGTCCGGGGAGAGCACGGTGACGTCCGCACGTCGCTCCGGCCGAAGCGAGCCGCCTTCGAAATCAGTAATCAATCGGGCAGGAGCCGTCGAGAGCGTCTCTACGAAGCGAAGCGGCGTGAGCACGCCGTCTCGAACCAGCTGAAACATGGACCCAATCGCGGTTTCGAGTCCATTGATCCCCACCGAAGCCGCTTCAAATTCGCAGTCCTTCTCGAGGTCGGTATGCGGTGCATGGTCGGTGGCGATGCAATCGATGGTGCCGTCCGCGAGCGCCTCGCGCAGGGCCTGACGGTCCTCTTCCTCACGAAGGGGTGGGTTGACCTTGCAATACGTGTCGTAGCTCAAAAGCGCCTCATCGGTGAAGAGCAAATGGTGCGGCGTCACTTCCGCGGACACGCGCAGGCCTCGGGATCTCGCCTCGCGAATCAGGCGCACCGCCCCAAGACTCGAAATGTGCGCGACGTGATATCGGGCGCCCGTAGTCTCGGCCAAGATCAAATCCCGTGCGACGATGATGTCTTCGGCTGCGCGCGGCCAACCTCGCAGCCCAAGCTGGGTGGACCGGGCACCTTCATGCATCTGCGCCCCTTCGGTCAAGTGATGGTCTTCGCAGTGTTGGCTCACCAAGAGATCGAACGTGCGGGCATACTCCATGGCGTGTCGCATGACGGCCGCGTTCATCACGCAAAGGCCGTCATCGCTCACCCCGATTGCCCCTGCTTCACGCAAGTCGGCCATCTCCGTGAGCTCGGCGCCTCGTTGCCGTTTGGTTACCGCGCCGAAGGGCAGCAATCGGCAACCGCCGTGTTCTTCGGCACGCGCTATCATCATCTCGGTAATCGCGCGAGTGTCGTTCGTCGGTTTGGTGTTCGGCATCGGGCACACCGCCGTGAAGCCGCCCGCCGCAGCCGCGTCCAAGCCTGAGCCGATATCCTCTTTGTACTCCTGCCCTGGCTCGCGCAGGTGCACGTGCAGATCGATGAAGCCCGGACATACCCAGAGCCCGGAAGCGTCTACGATGCGCACGCGTTCACCGGGCTCGAGCGTGGCCCCTGCGTCGCGACCTACGTCTCTGATGCGTCCTGCCTCGATGATGACATCGGCTGTTTCATCCAACCCTCGAGATGGATCGAGAACGCGCCCGCCCCGTAGGACGATCAGCTGGTTCAGCATACCGGTCCGCGCTTACGTGACGGACCCAAACCAGTCAACCCGCTCAGCCGGCTCTGCGATGAAGATCGTCGTCGCCGGCCGCCGCCACCGTGCCCACCGAGGAAGAAAGCTTCGCTTGCGATTTCTTTTCCTCGACACGCTTCTTCATCGTCATGACCTTGCGGTAAACCGACGCGAAGTCTTTGTTGCGTGTCGCCATCGAGGGGGTGCCGCCGCGCAAGAGGGTTTGCAGGATGAATTCGAGAACCTGAATCTCGCCTTCGGAGAAACTATTGCTGATGCGCATGCGATCGGATCTACCACCGGTCTGCCTACATGACAATCCGTGGCCTGTAATGTAGGGCCACAAAGCGTCATCCCCATTCGAGGTTTGGTAAGTAAGATCGTAACTATGCGCAATTTCCCAGGTTGCCTATCTTGGTATCGGCGATCTTGGCTCGGCCTGGGAGCCGCGCTCAACGGTTGACAAACCGAGGCGTGAGGCCGTGCGTCCTAGACCTGCCTAATGGTCGGCGGCTGTCACGCGGACGACCTCGTCGATCGTCGTAGTGCCTTCGAGTACCTTCTTGAGGCCTGCCATCCGTAGCGTAGCGACTCCGTCGCGGATCATTTCGTCCTTCAACTCCGCGGTCGACCCGCCCTGAAGAACGATTTCGCGGAGCCGGTCCTTGAATGGCATGACCTCGTATAGCGCAATGCGGCCCTTGTAGCCGGTGTCGTTGCAGACCTTGCAACCGGTGCCGCGGAAGGCGACGACGTCTGGAATCTCGTTCTCCGGGAAACCGACGTCCAGAAGCACCTGCTCATCGGTCGGAACTTGGACCTTACATTCCTGGCAAATCTTGCGGGCCAGGCGCTGGGCCAGCACGAGGTTGACCGAAGCCGTGACGAGGAATGGCTCGACGCCCATGTTGAGCAGGCGCGTCACCGTGCTCGGCGCGTCATTGGTATGGAGGGTCGACAAGACCAAGTGACCCGTCAATGCAGCCTTGACCGCGATCTCCGCGGTTTCGAAGTCTCGAATCTCGCCGACCATGATGATGTCTGGGTCCTGGCGCAAAAATGATCTCAAAGAGGCGGCGAAGTTCAACCCGATGTCTTCGTGCATCTGCACCTGGTTGATGCCCATCAAGTTGAACTCGATCGGGTCCTCCGCAGTGTTGATGTTCGTCTCCACGTCGTTTAGGTCCGACATCGCCGAGTACAACGTCGTGGTCTTTCCGGAACCCGTCGGTCCGGTCACCAGCACCATGCCATACGGCTGATGAATCGCGTCGCGGAAATCCGACAGTGGCTTTTGCTCGAAGCCG
>Ga0114931_10001992_pt1 | contig 26050 bp, 16 predicted proteins | sample 2SBtaG_FD_89579 | JGI IMG/M metagenome (GOLD analysis project Ga0114931, IMG submission 89579) | Deep subsurface microbial communities from Kolumbo volcano to uncover new lineages of life (NeLLi) - 2SBTROV14_V59a metaG | ecosystem: Environmental > Aquatic > Marine > Volcanic | place: Kolumbo... | reverse complement strand
TCAGCTTGCCGCGAATTGGAGTCGTACACTTTTCGCTGCCCGGCAGATCGCTCGTGCAACTTGATGTGACTGGTGTTTTATTCTCTTCCGCATGAACTCGTCATGTGGACCTCAACGGCACCCCTCCGCCCACATATCAAGCGGACGGAGACAGCCGCGTATCTTTGCTTCCGCGGAAAAGCTGGGCTCGACGCGGGAGCAAAGCTTTTCACCGAGTAGGTCACTTTTGTTTGACAAAGGGGCGCAGGCCCCAAGTTTGCATTTGGGACAGCAAATCAAGCCGTGTGAGGTCGAAGTACAGCGGAGTCAACGTGACGTGGCCTTTTGACAACGCGGTAAGATCGGTTTCCACATCACCCGGCGGCGGCGGCGGCTCATTCGTGGCCCAATAATAGTTACGACCGCGAGGATCCGTGCGACGCTCGAACGTTTCGCCGTATCGGGCGATTCCCATCGGAACCACTCGCAACTCGTGTGCCACGTCAAGCGCCGCGGTTGGAATGTTCAGGTTGTATAGGTGCGGTTCCGGACCTTTCTTGGCAAGCAACTGCCCGATGGCGTCAAGCGCCAACTTAGCGGCCGGTTCATAACGCGCGTGTTCGTCGTATTCGAGCGACACGGCCAAGCTTGTGATGCCGAAGAAAGCCCCTTCGATCGCCGCGGCGACGGTCCCGGAATAAAGCACGTTGATGCCCGCATTCAAGCCGGAATTCATGCCGCTGACGATCAGATCGGGCCGGCGAGGGCATAATTCCGTCACCGCGATTTTCACGCAATCGGCCGGGCTGCCCTCGACCGCCCAGCCACGGCGACGCTCGCCGTCGAACACCTCCTGCACGATGAGCGGGCTAAGAAACGTGATCGAGTGGCTGACCCCGCTTTGCTCCACCGCCGGGGCCACGACAAACACTTCGCCCAAACGCTGCAACTGCTGCTCCATGGCAAACAGACCGGGGGCATAGATGCCGTCGTCGTTGGTCAACAGGATCAGCACTGCCGGTTCCACGATGGGTGAGAGCGCACGCGAGCGATTCAGGCCATGACAGCCTTCCAGCCACTATACGCGCGGCGGAAATCAACGACAACGCGCCCATGACTTCGCCGCCGAGGCTCCACGCACCACGGAACCCGCCGCGAAGCGCTCGGCGGATTCGCTTCCCTCGTCGACCACGCTCGCTGGAAAACGGCACGGGCACGGTGGTAGACTATGCGTCCGATGGTCGGAACCTCGAGCACCACGACTTCACCGACGGCGACAATTTCAACATTCACCTCGGCGGTCGACGCCGCGGGCACGGTGGTTGAGCGTTACCACGACAGCCCCTAAGGCCGGCTCACCGTGCTGGATGCCGACTTTTTGGCCGACGCCGATAACCTCAGCGACCTCGCCAACCCCACCACCTACACCGGCCGCAGGTTGGACTCTTCGGCGGGAAGCCACCCATCAACTCCGCTAACGCCATGCGATTAAAATTACAATTCACGGCGAACCAAGTCAGCACAACGGCGGGCGGGGGGGGTGGTTGTGACTTATGAGGTCGAAATGAAATTTGCCGTGGCGGACGGTCATGCGCTCGAGCTGCGTTTGGCGGGGTTGGGTGCCGTGTCGCGGGATGTGCAAACGCAGGTCGATGTTTACTTCAGCCATCCCTGCCGTGACTTCGCCGCGACGGACGAGGCGCTGAGAATCCGGCAGGTTGGCCCGCGGGTTTTCGTGACTTACAAAGGCCCGAAGATCGACCAGAGCACCAAGACCCGGCGTGAAATCGAGCTTTTCCTGGGTCAAGGCGACCGCTTGCGGCAAACCTTCGCCGCGCTCATCGAGGCCCTGGGGTTTCAGCCGGTCGGCACGGTTCGTAAGACGCGGCGAACGTTTCAACTCGCCTGGCACACGCACGACGTGCTCGTGTCGATCGACGACGTCGAGCGGTTGGGCCGATTCACCGAACTCGAACTTTTATCCGACGAGCGCGGTATCGACGACGCGCGAGCCGCCATCATGGCGCTCGCCGAACAGCTCGACCTCGGGCCAAGCCAGCGGCGCAGCTATCTTGAGCTGCTCACAGGCGACTGACCTGCAACGCCCCGTCAAGGTGCCACGCTTCGAGCGCGCCGGTTTCCGCGGCAAGCGACCCCGCGGCAAACGACCTTACAGCCATTGCCCGGCGCGCCCCGCACGGTGACCCCGCACGGTGACCCCGCACGGTGACAAGGTCCGCTGTTTATAAACCGCATGCGCAACTTACCTCACGCCTGGTTACCTCACGCCTGGATCGTATAGGGCTCGCGTTGTTTACGGCTTAGCATGCTGCTGGCCTGATCGTCGCCGAGGAAATCTTCTTTCTTAGGATCCCATTTCAGCTTGCGGCCCAGAATCATGGCGATGTTGGCCAAGTGGCAGGCGCTGACCGAGCGGTGATGGCTATAGACGTCGGAAATCGGCAGCGAACGGTCTTTGACGCATTCGAAGAAGTTGCGCATGTGGTTGCCGGGCTTTTTGCCGTGGTAGAGTTTGGCAATCTCATCGTCGAGCCATTGCTGGTCGGCTTTGGTCAAATCCTCGATCGGTTTGCCGACCAAGCGGCCACGATTGACAAGAATGCGGCCGTCTTCGCCTTCGATCATCGTGCTGCCGCCCGAGTCGCTCGAGAGGACGACGGTTTGGTCATCGGAGAAACGCAGCGTGCAGTTAAAGCTCGTGGCTACGTTGTAGCCGTTTTCCACGTGCGGGAAGTGCCCGCTGCCCTCGATCTCGACCGGTCCGGTGTGGTCCAATCCCAAGGCCCAAAGGCCGATGTCGACCACATGCACACCCCAGTCGGTGACCTGCCCGCCGGAGTATTCGAGCCACCAGCGAAAGTTGTAGAGGCAACGGTTCGGCGTATAGGGCACCTTGGGGGCTTGGCCGAGCCAAAAATCCCAATTCAAGCTCTCCGGCGGATCTTCGTTCTTGAACGGCCCGCCCGCGCTGCAACCACCGGCATTGCAGGTGGCCTTCAGTTTTTTGCCCAATCGTCCGCTGCGCGCCAGCGCCGCGGCCTTTAAGAACCGCTGGTCGTATTCGCTGCGCTGTTGCGTGCCGACCTGAAACACGCGGCCGGTGTCCCGGACCACTTTTTGGATCACCTTGCCTTCGTCGATGGTCAGAGTCAGCGGCTTTTCGCAGTAGACATCCTTGCCGGCGTGCATGGCGTCGATGGCGATTTTCACGTGCCAGTGATCGGGCGTGCCGATCGTCACGGCTTCGACGTCCTTGCGATCCAGCACCCTGCGATAGTCGCCGTAAATCTCGCATCGGCCGTCGTACTTGCTGGCGAACTTTTCAGCCCGCAGCCGGTCGACATCGCAGCAGGCGACCATGTTGCCCAGGCTTCCGGCCCGATGACCATCGTAGGAGCCACGTCCGCCGGTGCCGATGGCGGCCACGGTAAGCCGGTCGTTGGCCGGTTCAGCGGCGTCCGCTCGGCGAATCCAAACGTAGGGCGTGGCTATGGCCAAAGCCGAGGCCTTTAGAAAATCGCGGCGTCGCGACGTGGACCGATTCATGATTTTTCTCATTGGGCGGGTCTTTCTGATTTTTATGGCGGGACAGTTCTTGCATCCTAACCAAAGCAGGCGGATGCAGCGGTTCAAGCCCCCATTCTAGTGTCATGGCTCGGCATGGTTCAAATCCGCCGGCCTGGTTGGGGCAAAGAGTGGCACGCAAGCGACACAATTCACGCTGCGGCCAGTGGATACGTCGGCCCGAAACGAGTCGGCGAAAACCTTGCTCGATCCGCAGCCACGCGGCCCGTGGCGGGCGGGCAGCGTCGCGCTGAGGGTGAGTGACGTATCCTTGTATTGTCGCCGGTGGACCCAAGCGAGCCTTGCGATTGCGGAGGCGGTTCGATCTCGCGGCTCGGAAAAACAAGGCCTTCTGAATGCTATGTCGCTAGGGCGGCACGCCGCAGCTTTGCGACTTGAAGATGGTACGCTTTTATCTCCTGCATCAACTGCGCTATGCCTGGGCTACGCCGGCGCTGCGCGCGACGGTCGCCGCCACGGTTGCCGTAACCGCCGTGATCGCCCTTGGCGGCAACGCTGACTCACCGACCAAGCTGCTCGTGATGTTGACGTGGACTCAGCTTTTGCTGGCGATCGTCGTGGGTGGGTTCTTGACTGGCTGGCGCGTGGCACAGTTTCCCAAATCGCGGGCGATTGAGTTCCATCTCGTCACGCCGGTTTCCGATTGGGAGCACGTTGGTGGCGAGCTAGCCGCTGGAATGCTGCGAACGCTGGTCGTCATCGTTGGGGGTCTGCCGTTCGTGGCGGCTGTGCTGGGCGCGGGATGGATCAATGCGGGCGAAGCGGCCTCACTGGTGGCCGTGCCGCTTGTCGGCGGCTGGCTATCAGGCCTGATCTTGGCCACGGTGGCTTATGAACCGCCGTGGGTCCGACGGTTGCTCGAACGCGCCGTACTGGCCGGGGTCATCGTTTATCTGTTGCTGGTTGGCCTGTTGGGTCACTGGTTCGTGCCCTGGTTAATCCGCTGGTGGGCCTGGCATGCAAGCCGTCCGACCTCCGTGATCAGGAGACTGGGAACCACGCTTAGCGACGTGAATCCGTTCCACTTGCTTGGCGACATCAGCCACACGCCGGGCAGCGTGGCGCCGGGGCGGATGGTGGCCGTGTTGGGCTTGCTGCTGACAGCCGCCGGGCTGTGTTATCTACGTCTGGTCGTGCGGTTGCGGACGCATTATGACGAGGAGCAATTCGGTTTACGCGGGCGACAAGCAGGCCGGGGAAAACCGCTTGGCACGAGGCCGCTTTGCTGGTGGACGGCCCGCCGGGTTAGCCGCTTCAAGGGAAATGTGAATCTTTACCTGGCCTGGGCGACCATCGGCCTATACGGCGGCTGGATGCTAGCCGGCGACCGCTGGCCCGCTTGGATTGCATTTGGACAACTTCGGATGATCCAGCGGCTCGGCGGCGCCGCGCTGTTGGCCGCGGCGGCGTTGCAAATGGCCGTGGTGGGCGTCGCGTTTCTGGGCGGTTTGTGGGACAGCGACAGCACGCGGCGCGTGCGGCGGTTGGAGCTGTTGCTGGTCGCGCCGCTCGAGCCGTGGGCCTTTTTCGAGGCCAGCGCCGTGGCCGCTTGGACCCGGGGGCGGGGGTATGTTCTCGGCGCGCTGGCCATGGCGCTGGCCGCCACGCTGGCGGGCAAGATTTCTTGGCCGACGTGTTCGCTGCTGGTTGGTCTGGGGGCTACGTACCTGTGGCTGTCGTTGTCCGTCGCGTTTCGCAATTTTGCTCGCCTACGCAACGACCGCGTCGTAGGGCTTTGGGGGCTGGCGTGGTCAGTCGGATGGCCGGTTGCCACGATTGGATTGTTCCAGCTTGGGCTGGGGCGAGTGGCGGCCTTCACGCCGCTGGGGGCTGTTTACCTTGTGATGTTGCCACCCGCCGAGCAGCTTGCGCTAACCGGCTTCAGCACGAACATGCTTCTGGGCTGCGTCACGGCCGCCAGCGCCGGTTGGGTGACGTTTTCCGTCCTGTTGATCCACCGCGCACTGGTTACGTTCGACGTGGAAATTCACGGCTGGTTCGCCGCCCAGCTTGAAACCCGCCCCGCCGGTATGCCGGCACGCAAACCGCTCCCAGCCGCGGAGACACTCATGCCATCTACCGTTCCTGCCCCCCGGCCGTCCTGCCACTGAATGATCCCTCCAATACCAGCCTTGCGCTGTAGCCCTAGAGTGTCGTGAGTCGCGCTGCGCGCGCATTTAAGCTGCCCGAAAACCCAGAAACCTCGTTGATTGACAGGGGCAAGCCGAATTGGTAGCCATAGGGCCTTGAGGGATCGTGAAGAACTTCTCGGGCGGAGGTTTGCTGCACGATCCTTGGCACCAGCTTGCCGCTGTCGATTCGCCGGAAAACGGAAACCATGGCATGGCGAATCAACCGCCGGCTGACCAGCTTGGCTTGAAGGAACTGGTCGCCATGGGTGTCGGGGGCATGGTGGGCGGCGGCATCTTTTCGGTGATGGGCCTGTCGGTCGGCCTTGCCGGACATGCGGCACCGATCGCTTTCGCGTTTGGCGGGATCATCGCCTTGCTGACCGGCTGGTCTTATGCCCGGCTGGGGTTGAGCTTCCGTTCCGATGGGGGCAGCTTCACCTATCTCGAACATGCTTTCCGACATCGCAATCTGGCCGCGCTGGGGGGCTGGTTGCTCTTGGTGGGCTATATCGGGACCATGGCTCTGTATGCCTATACGTTCGGGGTTTACGGCACGGCGATGTTGGGCGATGCCGCTCAGAGCGCATCCATGCAGCACCTGCTGGCTTCCGGCGTGTTGCTGACGTTTCTCGGCATCAATCTGTATGGAGTCAAGGCGGCGGGGCGGACCGAGGATGTGATCGTGATCATCAAAGTCGTCATCCTCTCGTTGTTTGCCATCGTGGGGCTGTTCTATTTGAAAGCGGACCACCTTTCGCCGCTGTTCGACAAGGGAACCTCGGGCGTTTTGATGGGCGCGGCGATGATCTTCGTGGCCTACGAAGGCTTTGAGCTGATTCCCAATGCCGTCCATGAAATGCAAGATCCCGAGCGTCATCTTCACCGCGGGATCATGCTCTCCATCGCGATCACCGCTTCCATTTATATCCTGGTCTCGCTGGTCGCCGTGGGGAACCTGTTGCCGGCGGAAATCGCCAAGTACAAGGAAGATGCCCTGGCAGTCGCCGCTCAGCCCTTTCTCGGGCATGCGGGGTTTCTGCTGATCGGCCTTGGCGCCCTGCTGTCGACCTCCTCGGCGATCAATGCCACGTTGTTCGGCACCGCTCGGCTGGGCAAGGTGATGGCCCAAGACGAGGCGTTGCCGCTGCTCTTTTCCATGCGGGAACGGACGCGGGATATTCCCTGGGTCAGCCTGTGCGTGATTTCCGGTCTGGTGTTGGTGTTCGTCAATCTTGGCGATCTGACGGTGATTTCGTCTTTTGCCAGCTCCACTTTTCTGCTGATCTTCGCCAGCATCAATCTTTCCGCGCTGCGCCTGCGAAAGCGAATCAGCATCGGCTTGGTCGTGCCGATCGCCGGGCTGTTGCTTTGCTTCTTTTCCTGGCTGGTGCTGTGCGGCTATCTTTGGCAACACAGCCGAGACAGCCTGCTGTGGATGGCGGCATTCTATTTGAGCACGGCCATTTTCGAATTTCTATTCAGTCAGCGAAGCTGGTTAGTGGGCAAACTGTAGTCTCGGCTTAGAGGGCTGCCGGAAGGCCGTCGGTTGTCAAGAGCACACCGCCTTGGTAGATATTGGGGGCACGCGACGGCCAAGTTGAGCGTCCGCCGAAATAGGGCGCTGTCCAAGACCAAAGCAAGTTTCCGGCACGCTTACCAAAGTTGCTGGGCGAAACACCCGATCCGCCTCGTTAGCCTTTGGCGGCGTGACGGCCTGACGGCGATCCTTTGACGTAAACGGCCGGTGGTCTTGTTCCCGCGACTCGAAATCGACTTGAAGTAAAACACGCACATGCGAAGGAGGTGTTATGGCTGACCGCACGCTCGAGGGCAAGACTTTGTTTATCTCCGGGGCCAGCCGTGGAATCGGCAAGACGATTGCCTTGCGTGCGGCGCGCGACGGAGCGCGGATCGCGATTGCCGCCAAAACGGCCCAGCCGCACCCGAGACTGTCGGGAACCATCTACACGGCGGCCGAAGAGATCGAGCAAGCCGGCGGCAAGGCGCTGCCGATCGTCTGCGACATCCGCTTTGAAGAGCAAGTCGAAGCCGCGGTCGCCAAAACGGTGGAGACCTTCGGCGGCATCGACGTGCTGGTCAACAACGCCAGCGCGATTCAACTGACCGGAACGCTCGAAACACCGATGAAACGCTTCGACCTGATGCACCAGGTCAATGCCCGGGGAACGTATCTCTGCTCGCAAAAGTGCCTGCCGCATCTGAAGTCGGTGGAGAACGCCCATATTTTGAACATCTCGCCGCCGCTGAACATCAGCGCGAAATGGTTCAAGAATCACTGTGCCTATACGATGGCCAAATACGGCATGAGCATGTGCGCGCTGGGCATGTCGGCCGAATTCGCCGACGACGGCGTCGCCGTCAATACGCTGTGGCCGCGAACCGGCATTTGGACCGCGGCGATTGAAAACATGGTAGGCGCGGAGCTGAAACCCTCTTGCCGCAAACCGCAGATCATGGCCGATGCCGCCTATTTCGTGTTGACCAGCGACGCCAAAACCTGCACGGGCAATTTCTTTATCGATGACGAGGTGCTGCGTGAACACGGCATCACGGACCTAGAGCCCTACGCCATGCAGCCCGGCCACGAGTTGATGCCCGACTTCTTCCTGGACTGAGAAGAGTCTTCCGAGGCGGCTGAGGCCGCGGCGATGATGTGCCGTGATCCTGCTGTGCCGTGATCCCGCGCTGCGCTGTGATCCCGCGCAGTCCCGCAGTCGTAACGCCTTGCCCCTTGTGCATGGCGGTCAAACTAGCTCGACGATCATTGCCACGGCATTGCCGCCGCCCAGGCAAAGGGTCGCCAGTCCGCGTTGTTTACCCTCTGTCTTCAAGGCGTATAGCAGCGTGACCAACACCCGTGTTCCGCTGGCACCCAGCGGGTGGCCCAGCGCGATCGCGCCGCCGTGAACGTTGGTCTTTTCCGCCGGCAGTTCGAGCGGCCGCATGCAGGCCAGACTCTGGGCGGCGAAGGCCTCGTTCAGCTCGAACAGGTCGATATCACCGACCCCCATGCCGGCCGCCTTGAGTACCTTTTGCACGGCCGGAACCGGGGCCACGAAGATCTCTTTGGGAGTCACGCCCGCGGTGACCGAAGCCACGATGCGTGCTTTCAGCGGGGCGTCGCTCCGCGCGGCGATCGACTCACTAGCCACGACCACGGCGGCCGCGCCGTCGCTTAGTTGCGAGGCGTTGCCGGCGGTCACGGTTCCCTGCTCATCGAAGGCAGGAGGCAACTTGGCCAGCGCTTCGGGCGTGGTGCCGGCGCGAGGGCCTTCGTCGCGCTCGAGGCGTGTTTCCCCTTTGCGGCCCGGCACGGCAACCGTGACGATTTCATCACTGAATTTCCCGGCTTCGGCCGCGGCCACGGCGCGACGATGGCTCTGCGCGGCAAAGGCGTCTTGGTCGGCTCGCGAAATCTCACGGCTCTCGGCGATATAGTCGGCCTCGCAGCCCATGGCCATATCTTCAAACGCGCACCACAGACCGTCATGCACCATGTGGTCGAGCATCGCCTGGCTGCCGAATTTCCACCCGGTTCGCGAACCGCCGAGCAGATGCGGCGTGCGGCTCATGGACTCCATGCCACCGGCGATGACACACTGGGCATCGCCACAGCGAATCGCCTGGTCGGCCAACATCACGGCCTTCATTCCCGAGCCGCAGACCTTGTTGATCGTCAAAGCGGCCACGCTCGGCGGCAAGCCCGCGCCGAGGGCAGCCTGGCGAGCCGGCGCTTGTCCGAGACCGGCGCTCAGCACGTTGCCCATAATGACTTCTTCGATTTCTTCGGGCTTCAGGCCGCTGCGCTGAAGCGCCTCGCCCACGGCCGTCGCGCCGAGCTTGGTGGCCGGCAAAGACGAAAGGCCGCCAAGGAACTTGCCGATCGGGGTGCGGCAAGCGCCGAGAAGATACGACTGACTCATATCGATAGGTCCTCTGAAAGATACACGGATCGCGCGGAGCGGTCTTTCTTTTATCTTCACGCGCCGAAGATGGTTGCACTGGCGGTAAGATCAATCTACTCGATCGTTGCCTTTGCCCCAACCGCCCGCGGACTGCCAGGCGGCCTTTTTGCCAACCGGTCAAGCAGATCGTCGGCGGTTTCTCCAGGCATCGCACCGCTCGTGCGCGGCGGTCGTCGGCCTTATAATGCGCCTGCTGAATTCCCGAAGGTGGTTGCTGGCGGTTGCTTGGTCGCGTTGTAAGGATGAGCGAGTGAAACAACGATTGCTTCTGATGGCGGCCGCCTGTGCGGTCGTGGCCATGGTGGCGCTTCCCGGTGGCGGGTGCCGTCCGCGTGCGGTGGGCTCGCAGGTCGCCGGCGACACGTCGCCGGCGGATGGTTCGCCAGCCGCCGCGCCCGCTGAACAAGCGGCCCGCTCGCCACAGGCGGCTAGCGCGGCCGACTGGCCGCCTGATCGGGCATGGGCTAATTGGCGAGGTCCGGGCGGGCTGGGCATTGCCTTCCACGCCAAGCTGCCGCGAGATTGGCCCTCGAAGGTGATGCAGCCGATCTGGCGCTATAAGCTGGGGACCGGTTGGTCCTCTCCCGTGGTGGCCGGGCAGCGTGTGTTCGTGACCGATCGCGTGGGGCCAACCGAGCGCCTCTTGGCCGTCAGCGCCGATTCCGGCAAACCGTTGTGGCACGTTTCCAACCCGGTCGATTTCGAGCCGCATCCGGTGGGTCGCCGTCACGGCAACGGGCCGAAGTCGACGCCGGTGGTTTACGATGGCAAGGTGTATTCGCTGGGAATCACCGGTTGGTTGCAGTGCGTCGAGGCGCGCAGCGGCCGCGTCGTCTGGAAGATGCTCTTGCCCAAGCGGTTTGGAAAGTCGCAGCCGCTTCCTGGTGGCAAGGCCCACGTAAACGGAACGCAGAATGTCATCGTGCCGATCGGCCCAGGGCTTGGCGCGCCGGTGCCGTTGTTTGGCTATACCGGCTCGCCGACGGTTGACGGCCAACGTCTTATCTTAGAGGTCGGCGGCACGCAAGGCGGCACGGTGATGGCCTTCGACCGAACCAATGGCAGGCCCTTGTGGAGCGCGCTGAACGAGAGCGTCTCTTACTCTTCGCCGATCGTGGCGGATTTGGCCGGCATCAGGCAGGTGATCGTCATGACCGGGCCGCGCGTGGTGGGCTTGCGCGTCGACGACGGCACGCTGCTTTGGGATCATCCGTTTCAAATCCAATACAACGAAAGCATCAGCACCCCGACCGTGGCCGGTGATCTGGTGCTCGTCACCGGAGACAGCCGGCCGCTGACCGCGCTGCGGATCATAAACCGCGGCGACCATTGGGCCCAAGAGGTCGCCTGGGAAAACGATGATCTATCGAGCTACCTTTCATCCATGGTGGTCGCCGGAAAGCACGTGTTCGGCATGAACGACGACGGGCAGTTCGTCTGCATCCGGCTGAGCGACGGCAAAACCGTTTGGCTCGACGGGAACCACGGCTTCTATTGCTCGCCCGTGTTGGCGGGAGATCGCCTGTTGGGCCTGAACGAAACGGGCGAACTCGCCATTTTGAAGGTCGATACACATCGGTATCACGAGCCCGCCGTGGTCGAGGTTGCCAACACGCCGACCTGGACTGTCCCGGCAGTGATCGGTCGCCGGATGTACCTCCGCAGTCGCGAGGGGCTGCGCGCCTTCAAGTTGCCGCGATAGCGCCGGCACGCCGACGAAGCAGTTTTTCAACGGACTGTTAGCGCTGAGGAGATCGAAAACGCCGCGCGGATCCGTCCGCGCGACGTTCGCCTTTGCACGGGCAAGTCCGCTCAAGCGGGCTCAGGCAACGGCTGTCCGCTGGCGCGACGGGCGAAGGAAACCGATGGACTCGAGTGCCTTATAGACTTCGTCGAGCGTCTTCTCGAAGAAGTTCGAGATTCCCAACAGATCTTCACGCGTGCAGTGCAGTAGATCGTTGACGGTGAAAATCCCACGCTCTTCAAGACAATTGGTCGTGCGCACGGACAGACCGATTTCGGCCGTGCTCATTCCAAGTCGCGAGCTAAGTTCCTTGGCCGAGTCCTGTGTGTGGCTAAGCGGAATGCGGGTCATGGGGTCCCTCCCATTCGTGGAAAAAAACAACCATCGCATGGATCAAGTGCCGGCAGCTCCTTTTGCCGCCGAAAAGCACGCGGGGATCATAACAACTTTTCGCCGGTCGCGCGAACTTTTTTTTCTGCTTCACACACGACGGGGACAAAAAAACAAGCGCGCTACGTCGGGCGATAGCAGTGCTGTCGCGCCGACGCGGGTGGCCTGCCGCGCGCAAGCGTCGCTCGCGTTTTCGCCGCGGCTCGTCCCGGCAAGAAGAAGCGGCCGGTCGTGTCGTGGCTCGGCGGTTGAGGCTTATCCAGGACCGAGCGCCGCGAAGAAATCAGCGCGGGGCCGCGCTCTGACGAATCGGCCGTCGGCGCATATACTGAAGTCGTCATTTTGCAGGTCGTTTCAATCGTGCGCGGCTCACTGGCCGGGCAACGCATGGCTTGAGACGGCAATCTTCTTCGCACGCGACCATACGGTTCACGCGATCTCGGGCGCGGCGGCTAGGACGACGCGGCGGACCCGATCCTGTAGGTTTCAGCTAATCAAACGGTTCCCATCATCTTGAACTCGCTGCTAGAACATCTGACACCCGCCCAACGCGAGGCCGTTCAGCACATTGACGGGCCGCTGTTGATTCTGGCCGGACCGGGCAGCGGCAAGACCCGCGTGGTCACCCGCCGTATCGCGTATCTGGTCCATCGCGGTGTGCCGGCGCGGCATATTCTGGCGCTGACCTTTACCAACAAGGCCTCGGAGGAAATGCTTGCCCGGGTACGCAGTCTGATCCCGGGCGAAAGCGTTTGGGCCAGCACCTTCCATCGCTTCTGCGCGCGATTGTTGCGCGAGCACGCCTCGCTCGTGGGGCTGGAACCGAACTTCACGATTTACGACACGGACGACAGCCGCCGTGCGCTGCGGCGTGTGATGGCGGAATTGAGAAAAGACTGGTCGCTGGTTACGCCCGAGCGAATCTCCGCCGAGATCAGTCGAGCCAAGAACAATCTGGTCACGGCGCAGCGCTACGGTCGCGGTCCGGCCACGCCGATCGGTTACCTGGTGGCCGAAGTTTATCCTGCCTATCAACAGTTGTTGCTCGGCGCCAATGCCGTCGACTTTGACGATCTGCTGTTGCACGTCGCGCAGCTGCTGCGCGAGCAAGGTGAAGTTCGCCGGTCGCTCGATCAACGATACCGCTACATTCTGGTGGATGAGTATCAAGACACGAACTTGGCGCAGTACGCCATTGTCCGCGCCTTGTCGATCAATGCGCCCAATTTGGCAGTCACCGGCGACCCGGACCAATCGATCTATGGCTGGCGCGGCGCGAATCTGAAGAATATCCTTGAGTTCGAGCGCGACTTTCCGGACACCAAAATCGTACGGCTCGAGCAGAACTACCGCAGCACGCAGAGCATCCTGCGCGTGGCCGACGCGCTGATTTCGCGCAACCTGCGTCGCAAGCGAAAGTCGCTGTTCACGGATAATCCCGAGGGACAAGCGGTGCGGCTGTCGACCTATGCCACGCACGAGTACGAGGCACTGGCCATCGCGGAACAGATCGCCGGCGAAATCGGCGCGGGCCGGCGCCGGCCCCGCGATTACGCGATTTTTTATCGCGTCAACGCCTTGAGCCGCTCGTTGGAAGCGGCACTGCGGACACACGGCATCCCGTATCAGATGATTCATAGTGTCGAGTTTTATCAGCGTCAGGAGATCAGAGACATCTTGGCCTATCTGAAGCTGATCAATAATCCGCGCGATTCGATGGCGCTGGTGCGCGTGATCAACACGCCACCTCGCGGAATCGGCAAGAAGACCGTCGAGCGTTTGACCGACTTTGCTCGGCAGCGGGGCATGGCCCTTCTCGAAGCGGCTCGCCAAGGCGAACAGATCGCCGAATTGTCCAAACGCGCGGCCGCCGCCGTGATGCGTTTTGTTTCGCTCTACGATCGCCTGACACGGCTCATCGACCAGCCGATCGAAGAGATGGTCGGCCGCGTGCTCGAGCTTAGCGGCTACCAGCAGCGTCTGGAAAAGTCGGACGCGCGCGAAGATCAAGAGCGGCTGGCCAACATCCAGGAGCTGCTGACCGACGCCCGTGAGTTCGACCGCCAACATCCCGACGATGGCAGCCTGGAAACGTTTCTCGAACGGGCCAGTCTTGTCAACGACACCGACGCATGGGAAGCCGCGAACGATTGTGTTACGCTGATGACGCTACACGCCGCCAAGGGGTTGGAGTTTCCCGTCGTGTATATCGTGGCGATTGAAGAGGGGCTTTTGCCGCACGCGCGCAGTTTGGATTCCGCCGATCAGCTCGAAGAAGAACGGCGGCTGTTGTTTGTCGGTCTGACGAGGGCCGAGGAAGAGCTGCGGCTTAGTCATGCGCGATATCGCGATTTTCGCGGCCGTAGCGGGATGACCGTGCCGAGCCCGTTTCTCAACGAGATGCCTCGCGAGGAAATGCAGCACGAAACCGACACGCTGCCGCCGACCGACTTCGCCTCGGCCGACTTCCCTTCAACCGCCACACCGCGCCGGCGCTCCCCATCGGCAACCGCCCGTCGGAACCCGGCGAAACTAATCACCGCCGCCCATCTTGCCGGCGAGATGGGCGACGACACTTCGCGGGCGTCACCCGACGTCTTTTATCATGGCATGCGCGTGAAGCATCCTGAGTATGGGCTCGGCACGGTCGTGGCGCTTAGTCACGAAGGCATGTATCGCGGAGCAACGGTCGAGTTCGAAGACGCCTCGGTCGGCGAAAGAAGGTTTCTGCTGGCGCATAGCAAGCTCGAACCCGCCGAAGACGCATGATGTCTCCGCTCCGTTTTCCATCCGTCAAGCAAAGCCGGAAGCGTGGCCATCCCCTCGCAGATGAAAAACAAGCCCCCCTTCGCTCGGCGAGCGGCGCGGCACCGACGATCTTCATAAATCCTCCGGATTGAGACGGTGGCCGAAACAGCCTAATCGCAAAGGTTGACATACCAGCCAGGGAAAATTTCCAACCATGACGAAACCGCATTATCCCAAGATTGCGCAGCTCAAGACGGTCGACGTCTTTCGCCAGCGGCTCAGCCAGTTGGGCTGCGACCTTCGGGTGGACGATGAGATTCTGTCGGCGGCGGCGGGCTCGCCCATGGCGGCTCCCTTGGACGTAGGCGGTTTTCGCGTGGGCAACCGCTGGTGCATTCACCCCATGGAAGGCTGGGACGCCCAAAACGACGGTTCGCCAAGCGCGCATACGCTGCGCCGCTGGCGACATTTTGGGCAAAGCGGGGCCAAACTTATCTGGGGTGGCGAAGCCGCCGCGGTCGAGCGCGACGGACGCGCCAACCCGAACCAGACGCTGGCCATGAAGGAGAATCGCCAAGGTCTGGCGGCGCTGCTCGGTGAACTGAAGCGGGCCCACCTGGAAAAGTTCGGCACCACGGACGATTTGCTTGTCGGTCTTCAACTCACACACTCCGGCCGATTCTCGCGGCCGAACTCGAAACGACTCGAACCGCGAATCGCCTATCACCACCCGCTGTTGGACCGAAAGTTCGACATTGATCCCCAGGATCCAGCCATTGTTTTGAACGACGCGGATCTTGAACGGCTGATCGATCGTTACGTCGCGGCGGCCGGCGTGGCGGCCGAGCTTGGTTTTCAATTCGTTGATATCAAGGCCTGCCACGGCTATCTGATGCACGAGCTACTAAGCGGTTTCGATCGACCCGGTTCCTACGGAGGCGACTATCAGGGGCGGACCCGAGTGTTGAAAACCATCGTCCGCCGCGTGCTCGAGCGATACCCGGGGCTGATGGTCGGCGTGCGGTTGAGCGTGTTTGACACGCTCCCCTACGAAAAAGGAAACGGCGTAGGACGTCCGATGCCGTATGAAAACCTGTTGCCGTATCGCTTCGGCTTTGGGCTGAACGTCGACGATCCGCTAGAAATGGATCTCGACGAAGCGATCCGGCTCGGTCGTGAGCTTCATGAGCTCGGCGTCTCGGTGCTGAACGTTTCCTGCGGCAGCCCTTATTACAACCCACACATTCAGCGGCCGGCGATTTTTCCGCCAAGCGATGGATATCAGCCCCCCGAAGATCCGTTGGTCGGGGTTTGCCGCCAGATTCACGCCACCCGTCGCATGAAAGAAAGCCTCGACGGTCTGCCGGTGGTGGGTAGTGGCTATTCCTACTTGCAAGATTACCTGCCGCAGGTCGCGCAAGCCGTCGTCCGCGATGGCTGGACCGACTTCGTCGGCTTGGGCCGCATGGTGCTGTCCTATCCGGAAATGCCCGACGATACCTTGGCCGGTCGAACCATGGCGCGAAAGCGCATCTGCCGTACATTCAGCGACTGTACCACCGCCCCGCGTGGCGGGCTGGTCTCCGGCTGCTATCCGTTGGACGACTATTACAAAGCCTTGCCCGAGGCCCAAACGCTTCGCGCGTTGAAAAAACCGTCGAATCCGTAACTCGCCGGCTGCGTTGGTTCTTTCCGGGAGAAAATGAGCCGGACTTTCTCCTTCCCCGGCCGACGGCATACAATTCGACGATTGCCATGGCCGAAGTGCAAACGGCGCAAACCGCCAGCGAGCGGTTACCAGAGCTTGTGGACCGCCTCGAGGCGGTCGAGGGCTTCGCCGAGGTTGTTGCCGCGCTTAAAAAAGGGGTGGGAGCAACGCTCGACGGCGTCTGGGGTTCGGCCTGCGCGCTGGCCTCCGCCGCGATCGGGCGACATGCCCCCGCGACCCTCGTCATCGTCGCGCCCCATGCGGGCGAGGTCGAGGATCTGATTGACGAGTTGGTCCTATTCACGGAGACCCCCGGCGAGGCGTTCCCGGCCTATGAAGTCTCGTCCGACGAGGCGCTTGCGGTGGACGATCTGTTGGGGCAGCGGCTTAGAGTGCTCAAACAACTCGCCGCCGAGCAGCCGCCCAAGGTCGTGGTCACCAGCATTCAAGCCCTCGTACAGCCGGTGCTTGATCGGCAAACGCTGCGGCAGCAAACACGCTGCTTCACATGCGGCGAAACGTTGGACGCGGACGCCCTGGCGCGATGGCTGGTGGAAAACGGATTTCAACATCAGATCGCCGTTGAACTTCCGGGCGAGTTCTCGCTGCGCGGCGGCATCATCGACCTGTTCGCGCCCGAGTGGAGCCACCCGGTTCGCATTGAGCTATTCGGCGATGAGATCGAATCGATTCGCTATTTCGAGGCAGCCGACCAACGCAGCATCATGCGGCTCGACACGGTCGAGCTGACCGTCACCGATCCGCAAGCCACCTGCGAAGCGCATCTGGCCGACTATCTACCCGAATCAAGCTGGATCCTGTTGATCGAGCCTTCCGCGCTCGACGAAGAGGGCCGGCATTTTCTTCGCCGGGCCGATTCAACCGACAAGCTGCATACGGTCGCGGGCGTGTTTAAGCGGTTCGCCTCGTTTCCCACGCTCACGGTCGAAAGTGTCGGCGCCGGCTCGTTCGACACGAAGTGCTACGTGCCGATCGAATCGGTCGAGCGACTCGGCGGCGATCTCAACCAAGCCCGCGATGAGCTGGAGTCGATCTCGGGCGACGACCGCGTGACGGTCGTCTGCCAAACCGAGGCCGAAGTGAAACGCTTGGCCGAGGTGTTCGCGGAATCGCCACTTAGCGAGCAAGGCCGGCTTTCGCTGATCGTGGGACGTTTGCGAGCCGGATTTCGTCTGGTCTCCGCGGGCATCACGCTGTTGAGCACGATCGAGCTTTTCCGTCGACCGGATACCGCAAGGTTGGCCCGTCGGCGCAAAAGCCGCGCCATCGACAGCTTTCTCGATCTTCGCGAAGGTGATCTCGTCGTGCATGTTGCACACGGCATTGCCAGATATCGCGGGCTCAAGCTGCTCGAGCGCGGCGAGCAACTCGTCGAACACCTCGAGTTGGAGTTTCACGGCGGCACGAAGATGTATGTCCCGACGTCGAAGATCCACTTCGTGCAAAAGTATATCGGCGGCGGACGGACCCATCCGAAGCTGGCCAAACTTGGCGGCCGCTCTTGGCTGCGGCAAAAGATGATGGCCGAAGAGGCCGTGCTCGATTTGGCCCATGAAATGCTGACGCTTCAAGCGGCCCGTGCCACGCGTCCGGGAATCGCGTTTCCGGCGGATAGCGAATGGCAACAGGAATTCGACGCCGCCTTCCCTTATACGGAAACCGCCGATCAGCTTGATACGATGGTGGCGATCAAACGCGATATGCAACAGTCACGGCCCATGGATCGGCTGATCTGCGGCGACGTCGGCTATGGCAAAACCGAGCTTGCCATGCGCGCGGCCTTCAAGGCGGTCGACGCCGGCTATCAGGTGGCCGTGCTCGTGCCTACCACGGTGCTCGCCGAACAGCATTACCGCACGTTTACCAGTCGCACGGCGGAGTTCCCCTTCGAAATCGGGCTGCTCAGCCGGTTCCTCACCCGATCGCAACAGACCAAAGCCATCCGTGCGCTTGCCGAAGGGAAAATTGACATCGTCATCGGAACGCATCGTCTCGCCCAGGCCGACATTCGCTTTGAAAACCTGGGCCTAGTGATCATTGACGAAGAACAGCGATTCGGCGTGGAGGTGAAAGAACGGCTCAAAACGCTGCGGCAAACCGTCGATGTGCTGACTCTGACGGCAACGCCGATCCCGCGCACGCTACACATGGCCTTGCTCGGCATACGTGATATCTCGAACCTGGAAACCCCGCCCGAGTCGCGGTTGGCCGTGGAAACCAAGGTGACCCGCTTCAACCCCGAGTTGATTCGCCACGCCGTGTTGCGCGAGCTCAGTCGCGAGGGACAGGTCTTCTTTGTCCACAACCGAGTTCACGATATTGAAGTGGTGGCACGACGGTTGAAGGAAATCGTCCCCGAGGCATCGCTCGCCATTGGCCACGGGCAGATGAACGAGCATGAATTGGAAGACGTGATGCGCGGCTTTGTCACGCACCGTTTCGACATTTTGCTGGCCACCACGATCATCGAGAGCGGGCTTGATATTCCCAACGCCAATACGATTTTTGTCGACCAGGCAGATCAATACGGCCTGGCCGATCTGCACCAACTTCGTGGGCGCGTGGGACGATACAAGCATCGCGCCTATTGCTATCTGTTGCTTGATCCGGCCAAGGTGCTCACGCCGGTGGCCGCGAAACGTTTGCGGGCGATTGAAGAATACAGCAACATGGGGGCCGGCTTTGCCATCGCCATGCGCGATCTCGAAATCCGCGGTGCCGGCAACATTCTGGGAACGTCTCAAAGCGGACACATCGCGATGGTCGGCTACGAGCTGTACTGTCAGTTGCTGGAAAAGACGGTTCGTGAACTGAAGAGCCTGCCGCCGAAACGAACGATCGAAGTCGACATCGATCTACCGGCTAAGGCCTACTTGCCACGAGCGTACGTCGGCGATCTTCGTACGAAAGTCGACTTGTATCGCCGTCTGAGTTGGACCACAGAGGGCCGCGAGCTAGACGATCTCACCGACGAATTGCTCGATCGATTCGGACCCATGCCGCCGGAAGTCGGGCGGTGGCTGCGGCTGGGTCGTTTGAGAATTTGGGCACACGGCTGGGCCATCCACGCGATTCGCCGTGAGGGGAAATATCTCGTCTTAAGCTATGCCATCGCGACGCGGATCGAGCAACTTCGCCGCAAGAGCGGGAATCGGCTTCGCATTGTCGACGACCAAAGCGCCTATCTTCCGCTGAGTGAAGACGTTGTGGAGCCTGACGAAATTCTTTCGCGGGTCGAATCGCTGTTGCAGCCGGAGTGAAGTGCTCTCTATAATCCCGCCCCGCGCTGCGGTCACCTGGATGGGATGTGGCGCGCACTACCTTTCTGCTGATACTTTTCAATTCCCGAGCACGTGCATCATGGCGCAATGCCCGGCGGGCCGCGTTGTCGCGGTCGAACGAGCAGGTGCGACGTTCGTGTTCCCGTTCCGGCGAGCGTAGCTGTTGGCCCGTTTGCTTTACCTGATGCTGCTTTCCGCGACGTTGGCCTCCGGGGTTGCGCTGTGGGATGGCCGACCGCAGGCCGGTGAGACCTTCACTCAACAGACGGTCGCGGCTCCGGCTGCTGCGCGGATTACCAGACCGACCAACTGGCCGCTTGGCAACCCAAGGGCCAGCATCCCGGGACCACCCACCCAGCCACTTCCCGCGACGCGTCCCGTGACGTGGCCAGGACACCGGACGGATCCTCTACAATTCCAGGACACGCGCGGCAGCCACGCCGCAACGCAGGAAGCGGCCTCACGTCTTCGGCAGTCGGCCGGCGCACCGCCGATCGGGCGATCGTTATCGACCCCGGGCAAGCGTGGTTCCCGCGTAATCGGGCTGCCTCCGGCGAGGAACAGCCTCCCGGTGTCGAACGGTTCTCCGCTTGGCGCCGCGTCATCATCCATGTTTCCACCGCCACCGATTGGCGTCGGCATGGCGCCTTCTCAGACGGCGACCGACCGGCCAGCCCCCGTCGCGCCACGAGACCGACATGAGTCTCCACGGTCCGTCGCGCCAAATTCGCTCGCGCCGCCACGGCCTTCGCCACGGCGCAACATTTCCGCGACGAGGGATCCGGTCTACGGGGCCGAGCCAAGTTCCGCTTATGCGGAGCCGCCGCAATCCGGCCTTCCAACGTATCGTCCCTCGCCGGCCGCCACGGCCCAACCGTCCGCGCCGGCAGCTCCCATGGTTCCCGCGGCGCCTAATGCAATGACCGGCGGCGTCGGCCCCGTGCTGACCCGCCCTTTAGCGCCGGTGCCGATGGTCTCGAAGAATCCAACACCCGGTCAAGGCGATCCGTCGCGGTTGCCGCTGTCGAATGAGCGGCTGCCGATTTTGCCGGATCTGAAACCGCTCGAAGGGGCAACGATTATCGCCAGGGTTGGAGACACCGTGGTGCTCGAGCGCGAGGTGCTTGGCTTTGTGAACAGCGTGATCGCCGAAAATGTGGATCGAATTCCACCGGAGAAGATGAAAGAGGTTCGACTGCAACTCATCGAACAGCGTCTAAAACCTTTGATCGAGACGAAGCTGGTGGTCGAGGATGTCCGGCAACATTTGCCCAAGAAGAATCTCGATGCGCTTAAGGAAACGTTGAAAGATCAGTTCGCGAAGCGCGAGATCAAAAAGATCCTCAAGCGAATGAAGCTCAATACCAGGGCAGAGCTCGAGGCGAAGTTGGCCGCGATGGGCAGCTCGCTCGACCGCGAACGGGAATCGTTCATCGATCGTACCGTGGCCCAGACCTGGGTTCGGCAGCAGTTGCACTTTGACGAAGAAATAAGTCACGACGAGATGTTGACTCGCTATCACGAGAACCTTGACAAGTTCAAGTTTCCGGCCGAAGCCAAGTGGCAGGAGCTCGCGGTTCGCTTCGACCGATCCGCCTCGAAAACTGACGCCTATCGCCGCATCGCCGAACTTGGAAATCAGGTATTGGCGGGAACGCCGTTTGAGCAGATCGCGCGCAACGGTTCGGATGGGGCCACGGCGGACGATGGGGGGCTGTGGGACTGGACCTCGCAAGGCAGCCTGGTTTCCACCAAGTTGGACGAGATGATTTTCACTCTTCCCGTTGGGCGGCTGAGCCAAATCATCGAAGACGGCACAGGTTTTCACATCATTCGTGTCATCGATCGCCACGAAGCGGGGACCGTGCCGTTTATCGAGGCACAGATCAAAATTCGCGAAGAGATTCGCGAAGAACACCTCAAGAAAGAGACCTCTCGGTACTTGGCCGATCTCCGCGAACGAATTCCGGTTTGGACGATTTTTGACGACCAAGGTGCGTCGTCCGACCGAATATCACGCCCGACCAGCGCTTCCGGCGGTCGGCGACTGTAGCTCATGCCCGCCTCTACCTTTGGGCATGGCCTCTATCTTCCATGGCCTTTATCTTCGGGCATGGCCTTTACTTTCGTGCATGATAAAGGGTTCGCCTGGACAGCATGGGGCCCCGCCGCTTGGCGGCTTTCTTGACGCAGGCAGAGTGGGGGAGGCGATCTCACGGCACACTGGTAGCGGCTGACCTCTTTTAGACCGTTCGCACCGAAGTGCTTCGTGATGCCGTTGTTGCGAGAGCGAAGCCACTCTCGCGTGACGGTGGAAACCCGCCCGGTTCACGCGGCCGATTGTCGAACGATAGGCGTGCCGCTAAACTACGTGTGCCATAAAGCACTTTTCGGGCAGTTTTCCCGGCAGGCCTGCCGTCTTGCCGGAGCGACGGCTATTTTTCTATAGAAACGGAGTTGAAGTATGGGTGAAGCCGCCAAGTTGAAGCTTGGTGAGAAAACGACCGAACTGTCCATCATTGCCGGCACGGAAAACGAGCTCGGCATTGACATCTCAGAGCTTCGCGCCAACACCGGGTACATCACGCTTGATGAAGGGTTCGTCAACACCGGTTCGGCGCTCAGTTCGATTACGTATATCGACGGCGAGCGCGGTGTTTTGCGCTATCGTGGATATCCGATCGAGGCGATCGCCAAGCAGTGCGACTTCGTTGAGACCAGCTATCTGCTGCTCCGCGGAGAGCTGCCCACGCGACAGCAGCTTGATCGTTTTCGCGACTCTCTGCGGCGGCACACCATGCTGCACGAGGATATGCGATCCTTCTACAACGGCTTTCCTCGCGATGCGCACCCGATGGCCATTCTCAGTTCGGTGGTCGGGGCGCTTTCGACGTTCTACCAAGACTCGCTCGATCCGACGGATCCCGAGCAGGTGGAAATCTCGGTCTATCGCCTGATGGCCAAACTGCCGACCATCGCCGCGTTCAGCTATAAGAAATCGATCGGGCAGCCGTTTATCTATCCACAGAACGACCTCGAATACTGCCAAAACTTTTTGCAGATGATGTTCGCCGTTCCCAGCGAACCGTATGAACTTGACGCGGATTTTGTGGAAGCGTTGAACCTGCTCATGATCGTCCACGCCGATCATGAGCAGAACTGCAGCACGTCGACCGTTCGCATGGTCGGTTCGAGCAACGCGAACCTGTTCGCCTCGATCGCGGCGGGCATCTGCGCTTTGTGGGGCCCCTTGCACGGCGGCGCCAATCAAGCGTGCGTCGAAATGCTGGAACAAATCATCGCCGACGGCGGCGGCGTACGTAAATACGTCGACATGGCAAAGGACCGCAACAGCGGATTTCGTCTGATGGGGTTCGGCCACCGCGTTTATAAAAACTACGACCCCCGGGCAACCATCATCAAAGCCACCTGCGACAAGCTGCTCAAGAAAATCGGCCGCAGCGATCCCATCTTCGACGTGGCCGAAGAGCTAGAAGAAGTCGCCCTGTCCGATCCGTATTTCATCGAACGCAAGCTTTACCCCAATGTCGATTTTTATTCGGGCGTGATCTATCGGGCCATTGGGATTCCCGTGCAGATGTTCACCGTGTTGTTCGCCATCGGCCGGCTTCCGGGCTGGATCGCGCACTGGAAGGAAATGCACGCTTCGCCGAACAAACGCATTTATCGCCCACGGCAAATCTACATGGGACCGCAAGAACGCAAGTTCCTGCCGATTGATCAGCGCGATTGAACAGCCCAGTTTGAACAGCCCAGGCTGAGCCGTCCCCGCGGCTTAAGCATCGCCGGCATGGAGTTAGCACGGTTTGCTGGGCACGGCGATCGACAGGCCATGGTCCTCGCTTTCCCGGCGGCGGGAGGCTTTCTTTTTCGCACAAAGGATCACTTTCACCATGACCAAGACGGTGGGCATCTTCCTTCCCGGCGATTACCGGACCAAGCCGAATAAGCTGGCTCAGCCGCAAGTCGGCGAGGCAACCGACCAGTTGACCCGGGCGCTAAAGAAGTTGGGACGCAAGCCTCGTCTGGTTCGAGGCTTTCTTTGCAAGCCGAGCGACTCGATCGAAAAGCTTGGGCCTCTAGACGATCCGCTGATCGGGCTGTTTTGTCACTGGACCTACGCTCCGCACACTTGCGACGGCGTGGTGGGTAAAGAAAATCCGTTGCTGCTGGCTTCCAACTTCTCCGGCGTTTGGCCGGGGCTCGTGGCCTTGCTCAACACCAGTGCTTCGCTGGAAAGCTTGCAAAGACGCCATTCACGCATCTGGTCCGCCGCCGCCGACTGGACCAAGGATCGGGCCTTCATGCGTCGCTTGGACCAGTGGTGCTCGACCGGCCAAATCCAGTATGCCGAAGACGAACTGCACTACACCGCCGCGATTGCCCCCAAGGCGGCGGCCCTGGCTGACGAAGTGGCTCAACAAATCCGCCGCCGACGCATCTTGGCACTGATGCTGGGCGACACTTCGATGGGCATGATCAACGGCTACTTCGGACCGCGGCGCTTGAGCCGCATCGGCTTCAGCGAACACAAAGTCGATCAGGCGTGGCTGATCAGCCGGGGAAAATTCATCAGCGACCAACGCATCGAAGACGCCTTGAACTTCGTACGCCAACACGGCGTACGGTTCCACTGGCGCGAGAAAGACGCTGAGGATTTTACCGAAGACGCCACCCGGGCACAGCTGCGCATGTATCTCACCGTGCTCGATCTGGTGGACGAGTTCAAGGCCGATTGCGTCGGCTGGCAGTATCAGCTTGGCCTGCTACAACTGTTGCCACCGAGCGATTTTTGCGAAGGCCTTTTGAACAGCATTTGTCGGCCGGAGTCCAACGGTGACGTCATCGCCACAGCGACCGAAGCCGACCAGGGCAGCCTCGTGCCGATGGAGATGATGAAACGTCTGCTCAAACGCAAGCGGCTGCACCCGGGCGTCATGTTCCACGACGTTCGCTGGGGCGCCAAACACCAAGGGCGATTTCTCTGGGTGCTGCTCAACAGCGGTTCGTGCGGGGCATATGCCTTGAATCATAATCCTAAAACGCTCAAAGGCGTGCATAGCTATCGACAGCCGGCCGGTTATTTTCCGGTTCCCGGCGGAACCTTTACCGGCGAAAGTTTGCCCGGTGCCATGACTTGGGCCCGAGCCTACATCAAAGATGACCAACTTTGCATGGACGTCGGTCGCGGTGAAGTCGTCAAGCTGCCGCCGCGAACCCGCGATCGCTGGTGGAACGGCACCACGCGGCAATGGCCTTTCATGGCCGCCGACTTGGGCTGCTCGATGGAAACGATCATGGCACACTACCAGAGCAACCACGTCTGCGTGGCCTACGGCGATATCTTCGGCGAGATGGTCGCCCTCTCGCAATCGCTCGGTTTCAAAGTGCGCATTCTCGCGGCACATGCGTAGCTTTCCCGCGGCCTTCCGGTCCCGGCCCCAACTCACCGCCCGCCTGACAGCCGGCGGCGATCCTTTCCTGGCTTGCGCAGACTTCGCGCTTTCGCCTCTTCTCAGGTTCGTCTGGGGCGATTGCACCAATCGGGCCGATACATCTCATGGAAGTGCGCCGCCCGCGGCAGTCGGCCATCGTGACCGACTCGCGTTTTGACGTTTTCCGCGGCGCGTTGTCACGTGTGCATGCCCGCGATCATGTCGGAGCGAAAAAGCGCACGAGCCTCGAAACGCCCAGCAGGGGGGCTCCAAGACCATGAAGCGAATGATGCGGATGGTTGTTGCTTCGGCGGTATGTCTTCTGGTTTCGCGTGGCATGCTCCGTGCCGCGGAGCCGGTCGAGATCAGTGCCAGTCAAATCATCGAAGTTCCCGCGGCGAGCCGTGACGCGTACGTCGATCGCGCGCCGGTGATCACGGCCGTGGACGTCAGCCCGGACGGCCGCTTCGTGGCCGCCGCCGGGGATGATCATCTCGTGCGCGTCTGGGATCATACCGAGCAACTCTGGCTCGATGAGATGTACGGTCATAGCGGTTGGGTTCGCGCCGTCCGCTTCAGCCCCGACGGGCGACAACTGGCCTCTGGCGGGGATGATCGCGTGATCCACCTGTGGGATGTCGGCAGCGGCACATTGCTGCGAACGTTCGCCGGACAACCCCAGGTGATTTATAGCCTGGCGTTTTCTCCCGACAGCCGACAGCTTGCCACGGTGGGCTTCGACAACCAGCTTCGTTTATACAACACGGCCAGCGGCGAGCAGAGCGGCACGCTACCTTGCACGGCAAGCGACATGCGAGCCGTGGCGTTTTCGCCCGACGGCCGGCTTCTTGCGGCTGCCGGGCGCGACGGCATTGTCCAGGTTTGGGATCTTGTCGAGGGCCGAATGGTTCGCAAGTGGCCGACCGAGCATCGCCGAGTACGGGCGATTTGCTTCTCTCCGGACGGTTCGCGGATCGCGGCTGCCGGGGAAGGAACGCG
>Ga0114931_10001991_pt1 | contig 26052 bp, 37 predicted proteins | sample 2SBtaG_FD_89579 | JGI IMG/M metagenome (GOLD analysis project Ga0114931, IMG submission 89579) | Deep subsurface microbial communities from Kolumbo volcano to uncover new lineages of life (NeLLi) - 2SBTROV14_V59a metaG | ecosystem: Environmental > Aquatic > Marine > Volcanic | place: Kolumbo... | reverse complement strand
TCCAGCAGGCAGCCGAGGTGCACCAGCCTGCGGCGACGGTCATGCTGGGGATCAGCAACGTGCTCGCTCCGCTCCAGATTCCTCAGCAGGTGTTGTTCCACGGCTTCGCTGCGGTCACGGACTTCGTGAAGAACGTGAAGAACCGGGACCCGAATGAACCGCTGTGGCAGGTCTTGAGCGACGCCGGGCATCAGATGGGCCAAGACCTTGCTGCTACCCCCGTGTGGGACCTCATAAAGGCCCCTGGAGCGGTCGTGGGGCTTGCTCCGGGTGTCGAGGAGAGCAAGAACATGGTCCGCTTCGGGGACATCCTCAAGGAGTGGGGCGTGAAGAACGACACCGCCGTCCGCGTGGGCGGACTGGCCGGTGACATCTTCGCGGACCCGATTCTGTTCGGGGCGTGGATCGGTGGCGTGGGTCTAGCGGCGAAGGTCGCCGGGTCCCTGGCCAAGGTCGAGGGTCTGTCCGCTGCGGGCGACAAGCTCGTGGGCGTGGGCCGCGCGGTGACGGACGCGACCAGCCTCGCAGGCGCAGTCAAGGGCTCGAAGGCCGTGGTCCGTGGCGGGGCGCGCGTGGTGGGCGGCAAGACGGGGCAGATGGCAGCGGACTTCGCCATCAACAAGATCGAGCAGAAGATGGGCGACCTCGTGACGCAGATCATGGACTTCACGCCCGGCGAGAAGGGCTTTGTCATCAACGGCAAGGGCTACTCGTTCGGGGAACTCGTGTCGGGCATGAGCCGCAACTCCCTGCGCCCCAACCGCGACATCTTCCAGGGCGGGGCAGGCGCACCGGACATCTACGGGCGCAGCGCCGCTCGTGCTCGCGCGACTATCGACCAGCACGCCGACAACGTAAACATGGCGCTGGAGAATATCGCTGGCGTGTTCGGTTGGGACCGCACGAAGAAGTGGATGCAGGACATCGGGGACAACCTCAAGCAGTACGAGAAGGTCCCCGGCCGCCTACAGGCGTTCCCGGCCGAGATGCAGGATCAGATGATGAGCCTCGCGGCCGAGGTGAGCGACAACATGGGCGTGCAGATGCGGCCCGGGGCGCAGGCGCTTCTCAAGGAGCAGCGGCTCGGGACGTTCTCGGAGTCCGCGTCCTCGTGGGATCGCGTCACCGGAGGGACGTTCGGTGACGAGGTGTCGGGCATCGTCTCGAAGATGCCGAAGGCCGAGTCCAACATCCTGCACATCAACGAGGGCCGCGTCGCGGAGCTTGCGAAGAAGTACGGCCTGGACGAGACGATGGTCAACAAGGCCTTCAACGATGTGATCGACCAGCTTGTCGCCATCGACACTCGCGACGGGATGCTCAAGTCGATGTATACGCCGTACAAGGAGAGCCTCTACCAGAAGGTCTCGGAGGCGGGCGGCGACCACATCGACGCGATGCAGGCGTGGGACGACATTGCGACCGCTTCCCTCGAAGGGAAGAACTGGCGCAACGTCGAGCTTCCCGGCCTCATCAAGGAGGTCACGGAGTCGGGCGATGAGGTCGCCATGAAGGTCTCGGACCTGGGCTTCCCGAAGGACATCGGCATGATGGACCTCGGGACCATGTTCCGGGCGTGGCGAGATGGCCACCTCCGTCGCACGTACGCCGTGTCGCAGACCCCGGAGTCGTTCATGCAGTACCTCCGCAAGCTGCGCGCGGGTGAGGGTGCGGTCCCCAACCAGATCATCGACAGCGGCATGTACGATTCCGAATTTCGGAATGCCGTCAAGTCGATGGGGATTGACGAGAGCGCCGTCGATCACCTCAAGCAGTACGTCGAGCACATCAGCCCGAGCATCCCTCAGGAGCGGGGCTTCATCATCCCGCAGGTGAAGCTCGCGCAGCACCTCATGGACAACGGGTTCACGGCCGCCGAGTCGAAGCTCGTCATCGGCGCGCTCATGAAGAAGGCGAACCCGGCGATGGACAAGCTCATTGACGACGTGGCCAAGGTGTTTGCCGGTCGCGAAGGGGCGGGTGCCGTGCGCTCCGCTGGACCGTCGACGGGCAAGGCGTCGACCTCCGCTCGTACGTTGGGGTACGAGAAGATTCCCGCCTCGCAGCAGAAGTTCTTTGCTCGCATGGCGAAGGAGCGCGGCCCTGGCGTGACGGCCGAGGACATCAAGCGGGAGTTCGACATCGAGACCATGCAGACCCTCGGCCGGTTGATCGACGCGCCGACGGCGATGCTTGAGAGCGCACGCGCTACGGTCGCGAGCTACCCGACCAAGCAGTTCCTTTACGACGTGTGGAAGCACGCGGACGACAACGGGCTCATCTTCGACTCCACCATCCACGCCCCCAACGATCAGTACGTGCACATGATCGGGACGCCGTACGGCCCGCTCAACGGTGCCGTGGTGCCTCGGCAGGTCAAGCGGTGGGTCGACAATGCGCTGCAACTCCCGAGCCCGGACACGATGCTCGCCACCGTCAACCGCTTCCGGCAAGCGGTGTACGCTAGCTGGCTCGCGAACCCCGCCACCACCAGCGCGAACCTCGCCGGGAACCTCGTCAATACGATGTTCTACGGGGACAACGCCTTCGAGACGATCAGTCATTGGATCGCCACGATGAAGTACGTGCAGACCCACGGCGGGGATTTCACGAAGCTCCCCGAGTACGACAAGATGGGCGAACTGTTCCAGACCGGCCTCGCGCACACCGAGCTTGCCAGGAACATGCGGCTCAACAAGCTCTCTGCCTCGGGGCTGTCGCAGGAAGGGCTCATGCGGCAGGTCAAGGACTTGGGCAACGCGCTGTCGGAGAGCTACAAGGCGGTGCTCCAGCGCCCCACTCGGCTCCTCGGCAAGGTCGAGTCGGCCGTCCCTGGGATGCGGCAGTTCGGCTCCGCGCTGGGCCTCGATGCCTTCGAGTACGTCGAGAACATCGCGAAGCTCTCGAAGTACCGGCGCATGATCGCGGCGGGCGAGACGGCGGATGACGCCTACCGCGCAGCGCAGCACATCGTGTTCGACTACGCGCACCAGCCGAAGCTCGTGGAGATGGCGCGGGACTCGGGGTTCGTCGCCTTCCCGGGCTTCCCGGCGTTCGTCGCCGCTCGGCAGGTCAACGCGCTCGTGAACCGGCCCGGCGTGCTGGGCGCGGTGGATCGTCTCGGCTCCGCGATTTGGAATGCGGAGACGGCGAACGAGGATCAGAAGCGGGCGATTTGGGCGAACATGCGCGAGTACCAGCGCGACGGCGGGTACATCCCCATCCGCATCAACGCGTCCGAGGGCCGGGCGAGCATGTTCCCCCTCAAGCAAATCTTCCCCACCAGCCCCATCGCGAGCTTCTCGACACTCTCGGAGGGCTTGAGCACGTTCGGCTTCTACGCGCCCATCGCGGACATCGCGAACGCTATCGGCAACCAGGGCGCGGCGGGTCCGAGCGCGAAGTACGGCGCTCGGGTGTGGCAGCAGGGAGCGTCGACCCCTCAGAAGGTGCTCCAGCTTGGGGAGTTCATCGCGAACAGCTACATGCCGACGTTGCTGCGCAAGATGTTCACGTTCGGGGAGGGCGGCAAGCCTCCCGGTGGCATGATCCCGTACATCGTGAACGCCGCTCGGCCCGTCCCGGGCGATGGGTTGGGCGAGACGATGGATCAGCTTCGCCGTGTGCAACGCGCGAAGCTCGAAAAGGACTTCTTCGAGCAGGTGGTGTCGACCATGATCCGCAGCACGCAGCCGGTGGACTACAGCGTGCTCGGCTCTCGGGTCATCCAGGGGCGTACGGAGGCGGACTACAACCGCACCGAGATGATGAAGCAGTTGAACAAGCAGCTTGAGGACGTGCTGTCCAACAAGTTCCTCAACGCGGAGCAGCGTCAGACGCAGATTCGCGACATCTCTCGGGAGATCATCAAGCTCCAGTTCCAAGGGGTAGGTAGGATGATGGACGCCCTTCGCGGGGCTCCAGGTGCGCCGGGACAACCTGCGGCTGCGCCGGTCGGAGGAGGCCAGCCGTGACCATCACCAACAAGTTCACTGGTGGGTCGAACCCAAACAAGATCAACCCCACCGTGCTCGGGCAGTACGCGACCTACGCGGACCTGCCCGACCCGGGTTACTTCACGGACCTCACTCTCGCGTACGTGAGGGACAGCAAGACGCTGTATCAGGTGCAGAGCGGAGCGTGGGTCGCTAGCTCCTCCGCGACGGGCATCTCCCGGGTGACGGCCACGGTAGACCCGACCGTGAGCGACGACATCACGCTGGGGTATGCGGCGGGCTCGCTGTGGGAACGCACGGATGAACCCAAGCTGTTCATTTGCACGGACCCCACCGAGGGTGCGGCGGTGTGGGTCTCGCTGTGGCGAGCGACGGACCTCGACTCGTACGGCTCGAAGGTCACGACGCATGATGCGCCCGGGTCGGCGCTGACCCTCAACCTGTCCGACTCGAACGTGCACGTCATCAGCAACCTCACGGGCGACCTCGCTGTGAGCTTCGATGTCGCGGGCCGTGTGACGGCGGCACAGTCGACGGAACTCACGGTGATCGTGCAGACCGGAGCGAACACGGTGTCGTTCCCGGACGTGGTGGGCAGCCTGCCCGCTCCCTCGGGAAGCACGTGGGACGTGTACCGCTTCATCGTGGCGTACCTCGGTGGTGCGGTGGTCTACCTCGCTCGCCTCTCGGGCGGCTACTCCCCGGGTGGTGCGGTGGCGGACACGACGGCCCCCGCGTTGCCGACCAGTTTCACGGCGACGCCTGGGACGACGGATGGGACGCTGACGTGGGTTGACCCCGCCGATGCGGACCTCGATCACATCAACGTCTACAAGGGCACCGTCTCGGGTGGCCCGTACGCGCTCGAAGCGAGCGTGGCGGCAGGCACACAGACCTGGACGGACTCGGCTATGGACATCGGCACGGATTACTTCTACGTGCTTACCGCAGTCGACGCCACCGGCAACGAGTCCGCGCAGACCACCGAAGCGACGATGGTGTTGCTGTCGTTGAACCTGTGGACGGACCCGACGCTGGCCTCCGAGCCGACCGCGACGGTGGGCTCCTCGACCATCACGCACACGACCAAGAGCTTCGGGGAGGTCGGGTCGAGCGTGAATGTGGTGGAGTGGCATCAGGTCTCCACCGCAGACATGATCTACCCCTGGGCGTACCGCGAAATCACGGTGACGCCCGGGCAGCCGGTCAACATCAGCTTGTACTACACGTCGGACCTCGCCACCTTCGCGAAGTTCCCGCTGCAATGCGATGTGGACGGCGTGACGTACTACGCCTACTCGGACGGGACGTGGAGCACCACCTCGAACGAACTGACCCCGGTGTTCTCGGGCGACGGGGTGCAGCACCGCTGGAACATCCAGATGGACCCCATCCCTGCGGGGACGGCGGCGTTCCTCAAGATGAATCCGCCGTATCGCGGCGGCGCTCCGTTCGATGCGGAGGTCAGCGGGGTGCAGGTCACGATGAGTAGCGCGCTCCTGGCGTACCAGGGTGGCGCTGCGGTCGGGCCTACGCAGAGCGCGACGTACACGGTGGACAGCACCACGGACTTCTCCAACCCGGAGCGTGGGCTGTTCAGCACGAGCGCGGAGTCGAACCCCACCCCGGCTGCGCCGTGGAACGCGGTCGCGCCCGACATGCGGTTGAAGTGGTGGATTCTGCACCTGGACAGCTACCGGAGCACGTTCACGCTGCCCACGTCGTTCCTCGACTCGATTGAGGCGACGCTCACGGCGCTGCGGAGTACGGATGTCAAGGCCATCATCCGGCCCGTCTACAACTACGACAGCAGCGGGACGGACGCGCCCATCGCCACGGTGCTGAATCACATCTCGCAGCTTGGGGCGGTGTTCACGACGTACGCGGATGTCATCGCGTGGTTCCAAGCGGGCTTCATCGGGGCCTACGGGGAATGGCACGACAGCACGAACGACCTCGTGTTCGGGAGCGACGGGAGCGGGAAGTACCGCGACCAGATTCACGACGCGATGCTGGCGAACTTCCCGTCGAGCCGCATGATCCAGTTCCGCACGCCGCGCATCATCGGCCCGTCGGACATCTCGAACCCGAATGGGTACGGGTGGGAGACCACGATCCTCACCCCGGCGCAGTTCTTCGACGCCTCGGATCAGGCTCGGACGGCGCTGTTCAACGACTGCTTCCTGGTCGACCAGTACAACGGCTCGTGGGAGGACCCGTGGGATGGCACCTCGACGGCGCAGGACACCGCCATCGCGGAGGGCATCACGGCGGGTACCCCGGTGTCGGGCGAGACGTGCGGCACCGGCTTGAACGCCTACAACACGGGCGCGGCTGCGCTCGCAGCTATCGAGCGGTTGCATTGGGACTCGCTGCACGCGAGCTACTCGACCACCATCTACAACAAGTGGAACAGCGACGGGTACCTCGCGGAGATCAGCCGCACGATGGGCTACCGCTACGCCATGACCTCGGTGACGGCACCTCGCTCTGCGGCTGCGGGTGACACCATCAACATCTCGCTGGCCATGCAGAACAACGGGACCGGGAAGCTCGTGAACGCTCGGCCCATGAAGCTCGTGCTGCGGCCTACGGGCGGCGGGTCGGACATCGAGATTACGATGCTCTCCGACTGCCGTAGCTCCATGCCGCTCACGAAGGCGTCGGGCACCTTGTCGCTCACGGCGGCTATCCCTGGCGGTACGGCTGCGGGTGACTACACGCTGCACATCAAGATGCCGGATGCTAGCGCCAACCTGTCCTCTCGGGTTGGGAGCATGATTCGCTTCGCCAACGTGGGGACGTGGGACGGCGCGACCGGCGTGAACTCGCTGGGCTTGACGCTCACGATTGCATAGGTCATCGAGAGGGCATGAGGAAGGGCCGGGTGATGAGCCCGGCCCCTCTGTTTGGCCCCCAAACGTTCTGAATTCGGAACCTGCCAATGGGTGTTATCAGTCTTTCGGCTTGAATTTGGCGCCGAGACTGACACCCTCATCGAACACGTCGCAAAGAATGTCGATGATTCGTTGGTGACGCTCTAGGTCTACTTCCCCTTCGGCCTCCTGGAGCTCTGATAGCAAGCGCCACGCCGCCTCTTGGATTCCTGTGCGCTTCGGTGCCCATTGCGGCTTCGGGTCGGCTGGCTCTATATTGGCGTCCTCCGGGTATGGCATCTATGCCTCCAAATCTCTGAGAAGCAGCGTCAAGGTTTCGCTTCATCCGCTGCCCGTTCCATGTCCGCGAGATGCTGACTGTACGCGTCCTCTTCGGCCTTCGCCTGGTCAGCGGCCAGTTGCTCCGCGCAGGCATCCTCCAGGGCGTCTCGGGGTCGCGACTGAGGTACATCGCGATACCCGACTGGACTGCGTGCATGGCCCGCTCGTACCGCTGTGCGGCGCGGGCTTTTCGGGCTTCGTCCATCGCGTCTTGTTCCTTGCTCATCACTTCTTCCCCCTCTCGCGGTGGTTGATAGCCGCGACCTGCTTGTAGGCTTGGTCGGCGCTAGGGTGGCAGCCTCCCACCTTCTCGCCGGTCCCCTTCTTGTAGATGCCGAAGGGCTTGCTGTTCGGGCAGGGCGGTCCCTTGCGTACGTCGTAAGGCATGGTGTGTCCTCGTTCCTTCCTCAGTTCCTCGACCTTGGCCGTGGCGAGCCGGGCTATCTCACGGCACGTGCTCGCGTCGGACCATCCGATGTGCGTCTCCGCTGGGCTGCCGCCCAACTGGAGCGCGAGCCAGAGGTACGCTTCCCTCCTTCCCATGAGCTTGTCCTTCCCCCTCCACAGGGGGTCGAACGCTTCGTGTGCCAGTACGCGGGCTTCTCTTGTCTCCTCATCCGCGAGCGTGCCGAGTGCGCGGTTCGTGTTCGGGTGCGTGCCGACGTAGGCGGCGCACCTATCGTTGAGGCACAGGTAGACGTAGGGCCAGCGACCGACGGAGCGACCGTAAATCATGCTGTTGTCCACCAGCTTGACCGGCGAACCGCAGTAGGGGCACGTAGTGGGGGCCTCGTCGATGCCGCTCATGGCGTTCAGGAAGCTCCGGGGACATCCAGGGGGCCCATCTTCCCCCTCTTGACTAGAGCAACCAACCCTATGCCTAGCGCGTCGGCTTCATCGTGGTTCATTTCCGGGAGATGAGGCCATCGTTTGCGGGCCGCCACGACCATGCTCGCCTTGTCTGCGTTGCCGATCCCGGCGAGCGCCTTCTTCGCCGTGGCGAGATTCACCGGGTAGATGTCGGCCTCCGCGAAGTAGCGGGTGCGGACCCGGAGCATCCCGGTCATGCCGTAGAACTGCTCGCGGTGCGCCATGCCCCGAGGGACAGCCTGCTCGAAGGCGACCCAGGAGATGCTCTTGCCCTCGGGGGCTGGGTACGGCATCCAGTCGTACAGGAACTCGGCCCATGCCCACAGGAGTTCCTCCACCCCGGCCGTCTTGCTGAATGACACGCTCTCGACCCCAGTGGGCACGCCGTCTCTCCACGTGGCGATGCCCGTGCGCGCCTTCGAGATGTCGAAGCTGATTCCGAATTCGGAAGCCATTGGCTACCCTCCCTTCTTCCCTCGCTCCATGTCCGTGAACGTCAACAGCTTGCGGGCGGCCTCATGCGAGACGCGGACCTGTGTCGCATTCTGGCCGGGGTTGGCTTGCATCATCATGTCCGCGATGCTGCCCCGAGACCGCTCCTCGATCTTCGCCCGGGCGCGGAAGCTCACGCCGTCGTCCTCATCGAAGTATTCGAGTTGGACGTTCACGACGCCCATGAACATCGCCTTGAGGAACGTCTTGTCAACCCGGACCCATCCTCCCGGCATGACCCTCTCGGGGTCCGCCGTGGCAGAGAGAAGGGCGGCGAACGAGAGGAACGCCTGCTCCGTCCGCAAGTCCTTCTGCAAGTCGGTCTCGTGGTACTCGTGCGGGTTGAAGCCTGGGATCGGCGGGAATGTCGGCTGCCACTTCCGTGCTTCGCGGTCCTCCGTGCTTTCGCCCGTCACCTCAGAGATGAGGTTTCGGACGCTATCGAGCTTGCCCATCATCGCTCCTCTCCTCGAACAGGACGAACCGCTCTCGGAACATGATGCGAGCTACGCGGCCCGTACCTCCAGTCTTGTTCTTCGCCACGATAACCTCGCTCTCGTCGCCCTTCATCGTGTTGCGGTCGTAATACTTCTCGCGGTAGAGGAACAGCACGAGGTTCGCATCCTCCTCGATGGTCTTGGATTCGGAGAGGTCCGCGAGCATGGGGCGCTTGTTCGGCCGGTCGTCAATCGCTCGACTCAACTGACTCAGCGCCAGGACGGAGATGCCGAAGTCCCGAGCCAAGTCTTTGAGGATGCCGGTCAGGTCGATCATGAACTCCCGGCGACTGCCGTACCGCTTGTCGGGGCGGATGCTCTGGAGGTGGTCTACGATCACCAGCCTCTTGCCCTGGAGGGCTGCCCTCCGCACGTCACCGACCAAGCGGCTCAGGGTGTAGCTGCCATCATCGAACGTCGTGGTCCGCATGTCCTTCGCCACGGCGTTCTTCGCCTTGATCCAGCGGTCACGCTCGGCTTCGTCGTGCACCGCCCGGGCCTGTAGCGCGTCGAGCGGGATGCGGGTGCGACGGCACGCCTCGTTCGCGATGATCTCGGGCAGCGGTTGGTCGGGGCTCACCACGTGGACGGCTCCGACCTTGAAGGCGATGGCGTGCGCCAGGGCGGACTTGCCCATCGACGTGCGACCGGCGAGCACCGTGAGGTCCCCGATGGGCAGGCCTCCGTTCGTCACGCGGTCGATCTCATCGAAGCCGGTGCTCATGCGGGCCGTGCCGTCCGCGTACTCCTCGGCGTACTCGGACGCTCGGGCGAGCCCGGTCCCGCGCTCGTTGCGCTGGATGTCGTACAGCGCCTTCTCCATGTCCCCGAGCACATCGTCCACCGCGTCGTCGGTGCGGTTGATCCGCTGGGCGTACGTGAGGCCGATGGAGGCGATGCGCCGCCTCGTCCAAGCCTCGATGACTTGATCGGCGTAGGTCGCGGCCGAGAGGCCGCTGCCCTGGAAGTCGCTCACGACGCCCACGATGTACGAGACATCCCCGGCTTCCTCCAGTTGCTTGTGCGTGCGCAACCACTCCGTCACCGTGGCGAGGTCGATGGCGTCCTCCCGCTCGTACAGCGAGAGGATCGCCCGCCACAAGGCGGCCCGCTTCGCATGGAACGCCTCGGGCGGAAGGAGGTCGAGGTCGTGCTCCACGATCAGGGCCGGGTCGATGACCACGGCCGCGATGAGGCTTTCCTCGGCTGCCTTGGCGTAGATGTCGGTGAGGTCGTTGAGGTCGCGCATCTACTCCCTCGGCTCTACTTCGTCCAGCCGGTAGTTGCCCTCGCTGCCGTTCGCGAACTCCACGAGGACGCCCGCGTATCCCACTCGCTTCGCCTTGCCTTCGAGGTACCCGAGGACGATCACCTTCTGGCCGGGCTTGAACTTCGGACCTTCCGAATTCGGAATGGTCTGGATGGCCGTCCACTGTTCGGCCTTGCGGAATATCTTGTTCGGCACGAGGTTGTCGAACCCATACTTGCGCCCGTCCGGGTTCTTCCCCTGCCACCACTCGTCCTGCGCCACGAACTTCACGGCGTCGAGTAACAGGGCTTGCGCCGCCTCGTTCCCGCCCGCTTGTTTCGTGAACGCGCGGATGCTGGCCCGACGCCTGTCGCTCAGGCCGCGCAGCTTCGGCAGGTCCCCGCAGTTGTCGTTCCACGTCTTGACCCACCAGTCGTAGTCGACCTTCGGGGCCCGCTTGTTCTGGCGGGCGATACGCCGAGCGTCGTTCAAGGCGAGGAGGGATTGCTCCGCATCGAGCGACCGGATGCCGTGAGCGTCGATGATCTCCACGAGTGCGGCGATGATGCCCACGTAGTCATCCATCGTCCTGGTCATCGTCTACCTCCTCCTCGGGCGGCTCCAGCGCCTCGGCGGAACTCCACACGTCGAGCTTGAGGGGCGGCTTCGCGTCGGCAGGCAAGTCCTCGCCGTGCCACCGCGTCACCGTGAGCCTGTTCGCATCGTTGATCGCGAGATGCGCTACCGCTAGGCACACTCCCTTCTTGTCTGTAGCGGTCAGGAACGCCACGGCGGGCAGGTCCCTCGCAAGGTCGATGGTCCCGGCTTGCAACCCATACGCGACATCCTTCGCTGCGGCAACGCGCTCGCCGTAGTCGCCATGATCGCCCGCCATGTCGATCCCGCCAGCGGCGACACCGACAGCGGTAGCCTTGTCGTACCAGACAAGCTCCCGGGCGAACCCGCGCATCACACGGAACCTCTCCAACTCGGTCCAGATGTCGGGGTAGATGTGCGCGTGCCACTCCTCCCGATGCCTCTTGTCCTTCGCGTCCTGGTGCGGTGCAGCCCACGTCGCGAAGCCGATGCTCGGCATGGCCGCAGCGATACCGGGGCGCTCGCGAACATCATCGGGATCGACGGTTGGCGGGAGGGCAACACCGTTTCCCCACGCTGCATCCGTCCTCTTGATGAACTCGCGAGCGAGACGTAGGCGAGGGGCTACCCCCGCCAAATCTTCATAAGCCTGCCGTACACGCTCCAGGACTTTCCCTCCGCTACCAGTAGCCATATGCTCATCCCTTCCGAGTCTGTCATCACGGACAGAATCTCCGAGTCCTTCATCTCTCGGATCACGAGGGCGACCCAGGGGGCCGAGCCGTGATTCGTATTGAGCACGACGATGTTGCCCTGCTGGAACATGCCCTCGACCACCACGCGCATCCGAGCCCTGAGGACGGACTGTAGCTCATCGGACTGCGTGATCGGCACCCGCATGTAGATGCCGTTGAAGCGGTCGATGTTGAGGTTGCGCAAGTCCTCAACCACCGTCGTGCTGCCGACCTTGATCCCCCTCTCGTTGAGGGCGTGGATCAACTCTGCCTGCGTTCGCACGGCGAAGTTGTCCACGATGTCTGCGATGGCAAGCCACCGTTGGCGTTGGCGTTCGTTGCTAGGCGCTTTCAGCCACATCCTCGGTCAACCTCGCCTCCGCAGCCTTGCTCATCACGTGCGAGAACCACATCCAGTACATCGTTTCGGGATCATCGCGGTCGACCCAAGGATTCTGAGTCTCTAGGTCGAACTCGGCTCGCGCGTCGCCGGGTAACGGCCACAGGTCCGGGTACGTCATCGACGCCCATGCCGCTGCGCCGTCGGGAGATTGGACGAAGGGCAGCGTCCGTATGGTGCGGGGCTGCCCTTCATCTCGGGGTTCTTCCGCCCGGCTCAGCCTTTTGGGATTTCCGCCCCTTCGCGCTGGGCCTGGATGTAGAGCGTGGTCGCGATGCTGCGCTGATCCTCGCTCGTCCAGTCGCGAAGCTCGGCCTCACAGATCGGCACGGCGGCCGCAAGGCACGCGCTGTACTCGGCGGCGATGTCATCGAGCGTCCGCTTGCTGCGGCTCGACCGGCTGCTGCTGCGGTCGTCATCATCGTCCCGGCTTCTGCTGCTGCGGTGGGAACTCGACCGCTTCGAGGACCGCGACTTGCTCGACCGCTTCGACCGACGATCATCTTCCTCGTCGTCATCATCGTCGTCGCGTTCCTCGCCGGGCTCCAGGACCGCTACCTCGTACTCGCGCTTCTTGCCCTTCGACATGCACGAGATTTCCACGAGGGCTCCGTCACCGAAGCCGTCCTCCTTCTCCAGCAAGTCCTTGAGGAAGCTCGACGCCTGGAGAATCTCGCCGTCGTCCACGTCGTAGAGGTAGTAGTCGCCGTACCGCCCGTCCTTGACTTCGGGCTCCGCGCTGTCGAAGCGGAACTCCTTGGTGTCGCCCGGTTCAACCTTGATGTAGTCCTTGCCTCTGGCCATGTCGAATCCCCTCCTAGCTGTGGGGTCCCCGGGCCTCGAGGTCCCAGTGCAACTGGTTGATGTTGTCTCGGACCTGCTCCTGCAAGGCCTCCATGTTTTCGATAGCCTTCTCCAGGGACACCGAGGTGTCGTTGTAAAGCTCCTCGATGGCCCGCTTCGTAGCTTCCAGTAGGTCGCTATTCATCCGCTTCCTCCTCGATCTCCACGGCGAACTCCGCGCCGCAGTTCTGGCACCGGACGTTGCTAGCATCCGGCTCGATCAGGGCCGTGAAGTCCTGCCCGCACTCCGGGCAGGTACCCTCGACGGCCTCGAACTCCGCACCGACATGCGGGTCGACCTTCATGCGCTACCTCGCTTCCCCCCGATGGGCTCAACCTTGGGGTTGAGGTCGGGTACGTCGGCATTCGGGTACTTCTCGCGCATGAGGTCGAGGACTTCCTGCACGTCCTCTCGCCTTGCGCTCATGGCGACCACGAGGCCGAACAACTCGCGCTCGCCGTCCTTGATCCGGCCGACCCCCACGATGGGGACGCCGACCGCCTCCGCGTGGCCCATGAGGCTCCGAACGCGCTCGGAGACCTCCTCGTTGCTAAGGATGGACACTGAGTTTCACCTTCGCTCGCTTGAGGATGGCCGCCGTGTCGATGCGGTAGGGCCGGCACACCGTCGCCAGCGCCTCGATGAACGCCGTGGCCAGGGGCTCGCTGTTGAGTGGCCAGTTCCAAGCGTACTCGCCCTGCGCGTTGCGGTACCACCGCACGTCGTACTTCGAGATGCGGTTGTAGGTCGAGGACGAGAGCTTGTGGTGGCTGTGCTTCTGCAAGACGTACTGCTGCCACGGGTCGCTCGCCCTCACGAGGTTCGCCTGGAGCTTCTGCGGCAGGCTCGACTTGCTCGTGAGGAGGTCGATCAACTCCCTCGCGGTCGAGTGGAGCTTCGCCATCCTCGGATCGTCTCGCTCGGGCGTAATCAGCCCGACGTTGGGGGGAAGCTCGTCCGGCCTACCTGAGGACTTCGGCTTGGGGGGTTCCGAATTCGGAATGGGCCGGTCAATGTGCGCCATGCGGACCTCGATGCGCGAGCCGTCGTCGCCCTTGGCTAGCTTCGCGATCTCGTCCAGCCGGTCCGAGATGGCGTCGAACTTGTTGCGCATCTCGGTCTGGATGTGTGTGAACCTGTCCCCGAGCATTTGCAACTCCCCGAACAGGGAGTCGAACGGATCAGGGGCCGGGTTCGTCTCCGAGTCGGTGGGGATGTCGTGGGTGCCGGGCTTCGGGTCTGCCATCACGTACCTCCAGAGGAATTTAGGCGAGTTTACCAGACGGATTCATGAGATGGGTGAGTGCTACGATGTCGGCATGGACGAGTCCTTCGAGTGGGCTGTCAAGTTCGTGCTAGACCACGAGGGCGGGTACGTCAATGACCCATCCGACCCGGGTGGCGAGACGAAGTACGGCATCTCAAAGGCGAGCTACCCCAACGTGGACATCGCCAACCTCACCGTCGACCAAGCGAAGGCGATATACCGCCGTGACTACTGGAAGCCTGTCGGCGCTGGCGCGCAGCCGCAGGACATCGCTCTGGCGCTGTTCGACTTCGCCGTGAACGCCGGGGTCGCCCGAGCGCAACGCTTCTGGCGAGACACCGGCAACTACCGGGACTTCATGGCTCAGCGGCTCAGGTTCTACACGAGACTCACCTCCTTGTTCGCGAAGTACGGAGCGGGCTGGGTCAACCGGACGGCCGACCTGCTCGACTACACATCCGACGTGCGGGGGCTCGATGGGGTCACGCGGCTGTTCATCCTCCTGGACGAGGGGCAGCAAGAGCTACCCGTCATCAAGGCGAGCGTGGTTGGACAGAAGTTGTACGTTCGCACCGGCTAGCGGCTACACTGGCCCTGGCCAACCGGCCAGTTGGGGGGTGATCCACGAATCTCGGCTCACCCTAGTAGGAAGGAGACGCCATGAGTGCGCCTACACCCGCGAAGCGTTGGTACCAGAGCAAGACCGTTTGGGGTGCGCTGCTTTCGGCAGCCGCCACCGCCGTCGCTCTCGTCACGCAGGCCTTCGGCTGGAACGTGCCGCTCGACTGGATCGTTCCCATCGCCGGGGCTCTCGGTGTGACCATCACGATCTACGGTCGCAGCGTGGCGAAGGGCCCGCTGGGAAACTGATCGGGGGCCAGGGCGGTGTTCCGTTACCTACGAACCATACTGCTCGCGTTGATACTCGGCGTGAGCGCAACCGCCCTCGCCCAAGGCGCTAGCGGCGGGGGGGACACGCCTCCCCCTCGCAACACGATCAGTTTCGGGGTAGCCCTACCGCCCTACCTGTCCGTCACCTACCAACGAGACAGCCTCGTCGTCCTCGACAAGTTCGAGTTCGGCGCGGCTGCTCGTCTTGTTGTCGACCCGCAAACCCAGGGGGTCGTGAGTCTCACTCCAATGGCTGTGCTTGGCTGGTACGACGCCCACTACAACGTCGTGCTCGAAGTCCAGGTACCCAAGGGCATCGTGCCCGTGATTGGAGAGAGCCAGTACGGTCTATTCCTCACGGGGACGGTGTTGTGGTAATGACCGATGATGAACTGCGACAGCGATTCCACCGGCTCGATGACCGCATTGACGAAATCATCGACGGTAATGGAAGGCCGGGCCTGAGAACTGTGCAGGACGACTTGTATGGCGACCCTCGAACGGGCCGTGTCGGGCTGGTTGCGCTGATGCGGCAGGGTGCCGAGTCTCAGCGACGCACCGATGAGCGCACCGCTATGCTCGACACCCGGACGAAGAACCACGCCTTGCTGTTGCGTCTCGTGCTAGCCGCCGTGGTGCTACAGCTAGCCTCTCAGATTCCCGTGCTCGCGGACCTGCTGCACCTCGGCCTGCGCTAGCAAGAGTCTGCGCCCAATCCATTCTGCGACCTGGGGGACTACGGCATTGCCTAGTCCCCTAATTCTGTCCACCCTATCGGGAGCCCCATGAACCACTCTAGCCACGCTGGGTTGATGTACCCACCAGGGCCCTCCTCTAGGGCTATGTAGTCCGGTAGGCGCCCCCGATGCCCCCCGCTCTCTTGATAGCCGATGGGCTGCGGAGAGGGTCTTTCATCGCGTGTGAAGCTACGGCGGTAGGCAACAACGAAAAGCCTGTCGCGAAAGTGGGGGGCACCAAGGGCGGCTGCTGGTACGCAATCCCATTCCGCATCGTACCCGCTCTCGGCCAGGTCCCCGAGAACGGTGTCGAATCCCTTGTTTCTGTGGGCGACAACGTTTTCCAGGAGGACGAGTCTCGGTCGAACATGGCGAATGATTCGTGCGACCTCCGGCCAAAGATGCCGTGGGTCCGCTTCGCCAAGATGCTTGCCAGCTTTGCTGAAAGGTTGGCACGGGTAGCCTGCGGCGAGGAGGTCGAACGTCCCGAATTCGTCCCCTTTTACATCGTGTATATCCTCCATCCTTGGAACATCGGGCCAGTGTTTCGCGAGAACACGGCGTGCGTACTGGTCTATTTCTACTTGTCCAATGCAGACCCACCCGGCCCTCTCAAGGCCAAGGTCAAGGCCACCTATTCCAGACATGAGCGAGAGGAATGTTGGCATAGGGTAGCCTAGCGCGGAATGATGATGCGCCTCCCGGACGCCTCTTGACGAGATGGCCGGGGGGCTTCTACTTTGGTCGGCCTCCACAGGAACAGGATGGGGTACGGGAGCTTCAACTTCTCATCCTCGGGGGGATGGAACTGGAGCACCGTCTCATCGTCACGGAAGAACACGGCCTTCACGAGCTTCATCTCATCCCATGAGGGCTCTCGATACCCACCCCGCTTCTTCTTCGTGAGTACGCCCACCCGCTCCCAGGGGGCTCCAGGCGGGGCGTGCAGGTGACACTCTAGGGGTGTGCCCCATCGGGTCGGCAGCACGAACGTACCGACCTTCGATTCCGGCTCCGAAGCGGCGGGGCCCTTCCGAATTCGGAACTGCTCGAACACTGACATGTCCTGTCTCATGATGCGGGGAACTTTCCTTGGCCGTGCTTTACGAACAGCGACGACTCGATAACGGTGTCCATGTCCTGCCCCTGCGTCAACGGGTTATCGACGCCCATGTAGTCCACGAGGTCCGGGTGCAGGTCTGCCGCTGCCCTCAACTGCGAGAGCAACGTCTTGCCCGGCTTGAGTCCCTTCGGCTTGCGCGGGTCGGGATGCGTGAGCTTGTGGCTCGTCATCCCCTTCGGTCGCTTACCTCCCTTTGGCTTGGTCATGCGCCTCTCCCTAGCTGGAATGTGCGCCGGTACTCAACCGGGCCCGGCACGTAGTCGTCGCTGGCCCACGGGGACATGTCCCACCTCCTGTGCCGCTCTGCGAGTCCGAGTCGCACGAGGGGTCCGAGCTTCCGCTTGAGGGTGGAGGGCTTGATGCTGATACCCGTCCGCCTCTCAAGCCGGTAGCAGATGTCATAGACCCCTCGCCACTCCTCGGTCATGGCGATGAGTAGGTCAGCTTGCGTGAGCTTCGCCATCATCCTCTCGCAGGTCTGCCATGCCGACCGACACGGCGAGGTCTTTCAGCGTCGCCTCGTTCTCGCGCAGCACATCGAGCCTCGTCTCGGTATGCACGATGCTGCGCCGCGTGCGGGCGAGCGCCTTCGCCACGGCGACCTGGGCCGATGTCTCGTAGAGGTTCGACCGCTTCTGAATGAACCGAGCAGTCCCGAAGGCGTCCCGCCAGCGTGTGCCGGGCTCGTCCCGCTCGATGGGGTAGTACCTCGTGTCCGTCTCGCGGACCGGGACCGCTACTAGCGTGGGGTTACGGTCGTTGACGCCGTACTCCACTACTCGATAGAGCATGCGCTCATCACCGACTGCCATGTTCAACCTCCTTCCGAATTCGGAAACTCCTGCGACGCTTCGAGCATGGCGTCCGCGATAGCAAACGCCCGGCCAGCGATAACCTCGGGGTCCCACGGGAACATGGTCACGTTGATGACGCCCGCCACCGCAGCCGCAGCGAAGTAGTCACGCCTCGACAGACCATCGGCTCCCGAGCCGTCCCTCCGAATCTCGCCCTCCTCCAGGGGAAGCGGGAACGCCGGTCCTCCGTCGCCGTAGACGCTCATCGTCCGTACCCCACGAGCCGCTTGTAGACCTGCCGCACGGTCGAGATGTCATCGAGACAATGGTCGACCACGAGACTGCGCTACCCGTTCGCCCATGCCGCCGCTACATCCGAGCCCGAGAAGCTGTCGTCATGCTTGATGCCGAGGGCGAAGCACAGGTCCCCGAGCGAGATGTTCTCTCGGTACCCAGCCCACTCCTGCATGGTGTCGAAGTATTCCATGCTGTACGGCGGGCGACCGACCGGCAGTTGGAAGCCGAGATGCACCTTGTTGATGACGGCCCGCTGCCACAGGAACCGCATGTCGAACATCACGTTGTGGCCGATGACGAACGGCAGCATGTCCCCGTCGAGCTTCTGTTGCAGCACGTTGGCGACCCGAATGAGGTAGGGCTTCTCGCCCTCGCCGGGCCGACGCACCTCGACCTGTGGCTTCCCTCCGCCGACGGCGTACCCCACCACCACCACCTCGCCCCAGGTGCCTTCGAGCCCGGTGTGGTCGATGCGTGTCTGCTTCTGCCCCTCGACGTACGCCGCGATCTTCTCGGGGTCCTTGTAGTTCGAGGGGGCCTTGGCGCTGCCCATGAGCCGGTCGATGACTCCCTCATCGCTCGTCGGGATCGTCTCGATGTCTAGGTAAAGCTCGTGTGTCATCCTCGTCTTGCTCCTCTCACGTGAATGGCGTTCGATGCGTCGGGCATGATGTCCAGCGCCGAGTCGGCAGAGATGCGCACGCTTCCACCATGCCGGTGCATTTGGACGGTGAAGCCGTGGATGTCGGTGACGAACACCCTCGAATCGTCCGGGAGGTAGATGGTGCGGCCATCCGGCCCCGGCCCCGCGTAGAACCGGGCCCACACCTTCGTCTTTGCGCCTCCCGTCAACGCCTCAAGGTCCCTCTCCTTCGTCGCCAGCAATTCCCGTAGCAGGCTCAACCTCTCCTGCGCCCATACCGGCAGCTTCCGCTCCCGTTCCTCGGTTAGGTTTAGCGCCATCGCCAAGCCTCCTCTGCGAGTATCCGTGCTCCAGCGCGTATGCCGGGTGCGTCGTCAAGTAGTCGTGACACTCCCGGCACACCGCCAGCCACGTGCCTACATCCAGGTAGAACCGCCCTCGCCCGCGCTTGTGGTGAATCTCGGTCGCTCGCCCGGGGTACCAAATGAACACCCCGTCCCGCTCGACCTCCGTGCCGCAGCAAATCTCGGCCTCGCATTGCCGGTGCTCCCGAAGGAACATGCGCCGCAGGTCGTGATACAGGTCCCGCTTGCGCATCTTCGCTTCGAGCTTGATCCGCTTGCGACTCTTGGGCTTGGGCAGCATGGCCACTATTTCAGCACGACTCCCTGCTCCGTGAGTTGATCCGCGACCCAGGTCACGGCGTTCTCGGCGTCATCGAACTGCCCGGTCCCGAGGTGCGCGTCCTCGATGTACGGGATGCTCGGCAGGTTCACGTCGCCGGGTTCGAGGTGGGTCTGGTACTTCGGTTCGTGCGAGTGGTAGACCGGGACCCACCCGACGAACTGTTGCACGTACTCCCGGAAGTACCGCATCGCTCCCGGGCCTATAGCGGACGCCTTCTCTATCGTCGGCGGGCCGAGGTCAAGGGTGTGCCAGTGGTACCACTCCTCGACGCGCCACAGCAGGCACCGCACAAAGTCCTCGTGCGCCAGGGCGAACGCCAGCATGTCGAAGTCCGGGCTTGTGTCGGATCGAGCGACGGGGACCTCAATGGACAGGATGCGCTCCGGGCCCGGCGGCCACGTCCGTATGTCGCGCCCCTTCGCGTAGTTGTAGTAGGTCGTGGTGCGGACCTTGAGGTCGAAGGTGTACCGAGCGAGACGCAGCGCCTTGAGTAGCAGCAGCACCGCTCCCCCCCGGGTCAGGACCCATCCGCTCGGGGTGGGGTTGTAGTCGTGGTGCCGTCGCCCGCAAGCGGAGCACCGCACGTTCACGTCGACCACGATGTTGACGTGCTTCGCCGTGTGCTGGGCGTGCCGGTAGTTGAGCATGTGCTCGGGTTCGCCCGCCAGGAACGCCCCGACATCCGGCTCGATCCCTTCCACGTCCCGGTAGAACGTCGGCGTGACCACCGTGTCCCGGAAGATGCGCTCTAGGTGGGCGGTCGTGGAGATGAGCTTCTCTTTCCCCTCCCTCCAGCCGCGCCGCATGAGCGGCACGGCGTCATCGAACGAGGGGGCGTGGTTGAACGCGCCCCGCTTCTTCTCCAAGCGATCCCGGCTCGGCATGTAGATGCCTGCGTGGTCGATGACATCGAACGAGGGCTCGATGAACCGCAGCGCATCCCGGACGTTCTTGAAGTGAAGCGCGGTCTCCTCAGGCCTCGGGGTCTCGCGCTTGAAGGTCTCAACGCGCATCGTTCACCACCCTCTCCTCGATGATGTCCTCCTCATCATCATCTTCCGAATTCGGAAGTGCAGCCTCCTCGGAGAGCTTGTCGAGCCGGTGCTTCACGACTCGCCAGTTCTTGTGATCCTGCACGCGCCGCTTCTCGTCGGCGTTCATCGAGCCGAGAGCGGTCATGTGCATCGCCAGTCGGGGCGAGGTGCCAGCGGCGATCAGCTTCGCCCCGTTGAAGCTGTCGACCGGGCTCACGACGTGCTCCATGTCGAGTTCGAGCACGATGCTGCGGACGAGTTGGATGGCGTCGACCCACAGGTCATTGCCCGCCAGCTTGCGCTCCATCGCCTCGTCGTAGTCCCACAGCAGGACCACGAACCGCTTGAGGGTGGAGCTATCGAGCGGGTTGCGGCCGGGGTAGCGCATGTCCCCGCCCTTGCCGAGGGTGTTCGCCGTCGCCACGATGACGCAGTTCTCGTGCATCGGCACGATCCCGCCCGTCTCCTGCAACTCCTTGGCGTCCTCGGCGTACCCGTCTGCCTCCAGCTTGCTCATGAAGCCACGAGGGAACGTCGCGATCTTGTTGCTGATCGAGTTGTTGATCCACAACAGGACGCTGGGCTCGGCCGCGTCGATCTCGTCAATGGTCAGCAGCCGACCGTACTTGTACGCCAGGAAGTATTCGGTCGGGACCAGCACGCCCTCGACGTTGGGGAACCCCGAGAACTTGCTCTCGGTCTGCGTCGGGCCCATCGCCACGTAGCTGTACTCCAGCCCGAGGACCTTCGCCAACTCCATCGTCGCCCGGCTCTTGCCCGAGCCCGACGGGCCCACCAGCAGGGTCGGCAGCCGCAGCAGGGCGTTGCGCACAAGCTGCTCGAACATCGGATGCTGCTCGTCAAGCTCCACCGTTGGCATCTCGGGGATGACGAACTCGACCTTGCGGAGCATCTTCTGCTCGGCGTCGTTCTTCCACTTCTCCAGCGACGACTCGGACTCATCCAGGGCGTCCTCGACCGCATCGGCCTGCGCATTGGCGATGGCGCGCATGGCGTCCGCGATCCCCGCCGACTGCAACAAGTCCTTCCCATGCTTGTCGAGGTACTCGTCCACCGCTTGCTGCAACCGCGAGGAGTTCGCCAGCGCAGCGTCGACGGCAGCCTGGATGGTGGGATCGGTCGCCTTGACCTTCGCCGGGTCGCCCCCGAGCAAGGATCGACTCAGCGCCTTGTCGACGGCGGACTGTAGCGGCCTGCCACTCTGCGGCGAGGACTGCTCCTCCTCCTCGTCGCCGTAGTCGCGGTCATCCTCGCCTTCGTCCCCATCGCCATCGTTCGACTCGGGGTTGGTCGCAGTCTTGTCAGCCTGCGGCTTGATGAGTTCCCTGATGATGTCCCTGGCGGCCTCCTTCGTGAGGTTCTTCGCCCTCGCTTCGCTCCACCCGTGCTGCACGAGCGTGTTGATCTGCATGGTGGTTGCCATAGGTGCACACTCCTCGATCATTTGGGGGGCCAAACGGGGGGCGCTGTGGCCCCCCGTCGGCCGACCTTGGGCCAGAGACTACGCCTCGGCCCGCTGTTCCTTCTCGGCGGCGGCAAGACGCCGCTCGATACCTTCGAGCACCCCCTTCCGACCCTTGCCCTTCTTCTCCAGTTCCCGCACGTCCTCGGCGGCGTAGACGCCGTTGTCGATGTTGTCGAGCACCATGCCGACGCTCATCCCGGAGATGAGGGCAACGTCGTCCTCGGGGCTATCCTCCGTGAGCGACTCGCCTTCCTGCTCGACCTCGGGCTCCTCGGCCAACGCTTCCTCGCGAAGCTCCTTGCCACGGCTCACGAGCGCGTTCATCTCCTCCTCGGAGAGTTCGCCGTGGGCCTGCCGCCACAGCAGGTCGAGCACGTCGTCGTCGGTGTGCTTGTCGCTGAACTGCAAGGCGTAGAAGCGGAGCGAGTCGAACAGGTTAATCTTCGGGTCGCCCTGGTTCACGCGGATGCGGTCGAGCACCGCCAGCAGGGCGTCGTACAGGTCGCCGTCGAGCGTGAGGTGCTTCTTGTCCGAGCCCTGGGTCTCGCCGTCCCGGTCGGCACCCGTCTCGCCCTTGCGGCGAAGCTGCGCCTCGGCGTCCGTGTGGTTGAACGCCCACGCCAGCAACTCCTGCGCGTTGTCCGGCGTCACCTCGTCCTTGAGGTAGTACAGCTTGTCGATGCTCACGCCCTCCAGCTTGAGCGGGATCTGCTTGCCGTTCCGCGTGGCGTCCTTGTGCTTGTACGTCGATCCGATGTTGAGACCGGCGTTGTCGACCCACGCCCCCCACGCCTGCTTCCACGTGCTGCGCCGAGCCGGGCTCGGCATCGACACCCCGAGCGCACCGAGCATCAACTCGATGTCCGAGGTGCTGCGGCCTTCGTTGCCCCACTTGTGGAGCAAGCCACCGAACACCAGACGCCCGCGCTCACCAGCGCGCAAGGCCTCCGCTGCGGTCTCGATGTCTTGCGTGAGGGCAGCTTCCGCTTCCTTCGTAGCCTTTGCCTTACCCGTTGCCATGTTCGTCTCCCTGTTCGTGGTCGCCAAACGCCAGCACTTCGCCATCGGGACCACGGAATCCGATGACGTTGCCGTCCTCGTCCTTCACCTCTGCGAATGAGAAAGCATTGGCCTGGGTATCGCCCTCCTTCGGCTGATCCTTCGCTGCGTCGTCGTGGAACTTGGCCCACACGCCGGGTAGAGGCTGCTTGTGCTCCAGCAGCCATTCGATAGCGGAGTTGATCTCGGCCTCGATCTCGTTGAACTTCGACCTCATCCCCTCGGACATCTTCGTGAGGGGAGTCCAGTTCTTCGTCATGGCGTAGAGGATCGTGCCGGGGTTGTTGAGGATGCTGTACGCCTTGAGGCTGATGACGTGCTCCATGGCCTGATGGTCACGGAGCACATACTGCACCGCCTGGAACGCCAGAGACGGGAGCACCTTCCCATCCGCCTCGGCCTTCTCGTAGGCGTCTCCGTGAAACAGCGCGGGCGACTCGAACATCCCCCCGTTGAGGACTCGTTCGAGGGCGGGGGCCCATATGTCCCCATCCTTCGCCCCTTCGGGCCCCTCGCGCACGAGGTCGCCCTGCGCCATGAACAGGCCGCCGATACCAAGCTCGGCCATCTCGGCTTCGAGCCGCAGCAACAGCGGCGTGATCCGCTTTCTGGCTTCGAGTAGGCGTTCCTCTGCCTTGTCTTTGTCCATCGCACACTCCTCGCCATTCCGAATTTCGGAATGATCCATTGTACTCCACCGGAAACTGAGTTGGATGAGAACCGTCCTGCACGCATGGTTGACGTGAGGGACGGTGTTCGTGGTAGACTCCTCCCCATGAGAAAACCCCCCGGAGCGGGGGGTCTGTTCTCGGTACCCTTGCTTGGCGGCAACGGGTATCCAGAGCATACCTCACCGAAACTGTACGGACAACCCCTCTCGATTCATCGGGCGGCTACTGCTATGTAGTCGCCCGTTTCCACACGCCCTGTTGCTACGTCATACGGCGGTGGATAGCAGCGTGATGCGCGGACGAGCCGCGCCGTGAGAGGGGGGAGGGGGGAGGGGGGTGAGGCTACGCCTCCTTCCCCCTCCGAGGATGAGGATGAGAGTGTGAGTGCATACGGTCCAAACGCATCCCTTCCTTCCTGGGCATAAACGGCGTCGTGTGTCGGCACGTACCCTGGCATGAACTCGACGCCGCTCCCGCTGATCCGCACGAACGGGTAGCTCGCCTCCATGCTGGGCGGTGGCAGCCACGCATCGTTCCACTCGGCCCACCCGGTTGACTGGTCGGGCTCGAAGGGCTGCCCGAGCGTGGCGGCGTAGCTCAGCCAGAACCACGGACCCAACGCACGCTCCTGCCGGTAGTGCTGCACCTCGTGATCGAACAGCATGTCACGCCACGGTGCGAGCGCACCTGGGTACCCGAAGTGGAACGGTCGGTAGAACGTCACGAACGGCAGGGTGATGGCCTCGTTGACCTCACCGACGGACACCGGCACGGCGACCTGCGGGCTCACGCTCAGCGTCCACGCTCCGGGGTTGTCAGCCGGGAAGACTAGCGCCACCGTCAGGGCTATCACCCGTATCATCGTCGCCTCCCTCCACGTACGGTTGCAGGTCTGCCGGGTAGACCTTGTGCATGTTGTAGTAGGGGTCGATGAAGCCGACGTAGGGGAACGAGTACCACCCCTTGCGCACCACGCCCTTCGTCCCGGGCGGGACCGGCAGTTCGATCCCGAACTTGTGAGCCTGCTCCCCGATGTAGATGACGGGTTGGTTGTTTTCGAGGTTGTCCGGTACGCCGAACGTCCTTGGCAACTCGGGCGCCTCCTCCACGTCCGTCTCGCGCAGCCCGTCGATCAAGTCCAGGACGCCTTCGAGTTCCGAGAGCGCATCTTCGAGCGACTTCTTCGTGATCCCGAGTTGCACAAAGGCCGGGACCATCCGCCCCTCCATGAGCATCGTCTCGGCGCGATAGACGCCATCCCTACCCACGCCGAGCTTGTGCCTCGCGGAGTAGGCATTCGCTTTCAACTCTTGCAGTAGACCCATCTCATCCTCCTCGTTTGGGGGGCCAAATGCTCAGCCGAGCCCGTTCGTCACGTCGAGGTCATGCCGCTCCGTGGCGATGATGGCGTTGAGCTTGCGCCGCTCCTCCTGCAATCCTTCGAGCGCAGCCTTGTGGACTTGGATGTCACGCTCGATCTCCTGGAGCGCGTTCTTGCTCTCCTCGATGATCCGCTTGCTGTTCATCGCATCTTCCTCCGGGGGCGACGGCTCTTGCTGTCACGCGCTATCGCGCCGATGAGGCCGAGCCCGGCGACCAGCGATTTCAGACCACCACGCCTGCTATTGCGGGTGCGGGCCGGGTTCTTCGGGCGGATGATGCCCCGTCGGATGAACTGCCGTCTCATGTCGTTGCGGTTGGCCATCTCACTACCGTCCCTTCTGTCGCTTCCCCGCACGCTTGTACGTGGGGGCGTTGTGGAGGATGAACTGTCCCACGGCTTGCTCGAACGTCCCGGCCGGGACTCGAAGCGTGAGCGACGGGCCGAAGCTGATGAAGCTGATCCGCTCCCCGTCGCCGTCCACCTCGTCCCGGACGTGCACGCCGCCCACCTCCTCTCCGGCCTCGACGTGCACGGGTGTGCGCAGTTCGAGCGAATGGTCGTGCAGCACGCCATCCGTCGCCTGCTTGAATCGGAGCATGTACCTAGCCACGCCTACCTCCTGTAGCGCCTCCCCGTGTGCACCATGATAGGGAACAGCCGCTCCGCGATGTCCTGCGGGAGCTTGTCACCACTGGCGCGAACCTTCTCCGGGGGCCCGAAGCCTTGGTATGCGGCCCAATCGTCCGCGTACCCTGCGACTGCGACCACCGTCCAGTACACCGCATCGCCATCTTCGATGTCGGTGGCCCGGTCGTTGAACGCATCCTTGAAGCCGTCACGAACGTCCTCGTGTGCCACGCCTACCCCTTTCCGAATTTCGGAATCAGTTGCTCAGTCCGTCGGCGTTCGCCGTAAGCGCACGCGCCCCCCCGAGACCCGTCGGCGGCTTCTCGTACCGCGCCATGCGCCGGATGCGCGACTGATCCCCGTCGTTGATCTCGCGGGTCTCGAACCGCTTGCCCTCGCGCTTCTCGTACGCCACCAGGAAGCGGCTTGCGTCACAGTCCTCCTCCAGGTACAGCGTGTCGCCCTGGCGGTAGCTGAAACCCGAGATGTCGCCCT
>Ga0114931_10001990_pt1 | contig 26055 bp, 15 predicted proteins | sample 2SBtaG_FD_89579 | JGI IMG/M metagenome (GOLD analysis project Ga0114931, IMG submission 89579) | Deep subsurface microbial communities from Kolumbo volcano to uncover new lineages of life (NeLLi) - 2SBTROV14_V59a metaG | ecosystem: Environmental > Aquatic > Marine > Volcanic | place: Kolumbo... | reverse complement strand
CCCACGCGACGCTGCTGGAGGTGCTCCGCGCCCGGGAGGGCCTGCACCCGGCCCTACGGGCGCTGATCGACGGCACCGGCGCCGGCCGCCTCGACATCCCCGCGGGCCCTGAGGGCGACTGGCTCGCCGTCCTCGCCGAGCGGCTGTTCGGCCCGCGCGGGCCGACGATCCACCGCGACCCCTGACCCGGGGAGGTCGCAGCACCGGGTCCGACGAAAAACCCCTTTCATCTGTGCGACCTCACGCGATCGGGTGGGCGGGGCGGTCCACCCCCGAGCCCCCCCGACGACACCGGCACCCCCGGCGAGCCCGTGACCTGCGGATGTGCCACCGGCGGGGCGAGCCTGGCGTTCCTCCGCGGACGCAAGCGCGCCTGAACCCACCTCGCGGTCTGCCACCGAGTCCGAAACCGGCCGTCCTCGGCTCCAAGCCGTGACGTACAGGGACGTATGCGCCCGCCCGGGATCCGGGTAGAATGTCGACCCCACTGGCACGTTCCCCGCGGTTGGAGTCCCCCGTGACCCTGCGCCTGATCCCCCTGCTGCTCGTCCTCGCCGCCTGCTCGTCCACCACCGACACCGGCCAGGTCCCGTCGATCGGGCAGGTCGGCGACGACCTGACCCTGCTCGACGACTTCGACCAGGGGTCCATCGACGGGGTGTGGCGCTGGGCGGAGGGAGACACCGTCGAGCGCACCCAGCAGGACGGCGCCGTGCAGCTCTCGGCCACCGGCGCCACCCCGAAGGTCCCCGGGCTGGGGGGCCACACCTCCGCCCTGCGCACCCCGCTGAACGAGCCGCACAACCGCGTCGAGGCCGACTTCACCATCGACGACTTCGAGTCCATCGGCGGCCAGGCCCGGGGGGGGCTCGGGATGATCTACGACCTCGGATCGAACAGCACCCTGATGGTGCGGGTCGTCCTGCGATCGAGGGACTCGAGCGGCCTCGCGGTCGAGGTCGACGCGATCACCTGCGACGACTCCGGCTGCCAGGGCCTCGACTCGTCGGCCTTCGACTTCACCGACTTTCCCTACGACGCCAACGTCGACCCGACGACCTCCCACCACCTGTCCCTGAGCTACAACCAGGCCGATCAGACGATCCTCGCCCAGTACGACACCTGGACGGGGACCATCGACACGACGAAGATCCCCGACTTCGACCCGTCGGGCTTCCAGTTCGCCGAGCTGTCCACCGCGGGCGCGGCGGCGGGCTTCGCCACCCCCGAAGCCCGCGCTCGGGCGACCGTCCGCAACGTGATGGTCGACGGGGCACCCTACGACGCGTTCACCGGCGACCACCTCGACGTGTCCAAGTGGCAGCAGGGCGACTTCGTGCGCCACGTGCAGGACGGGGAGCTGGTCCTCGCCGCCGGCGCCTCCGTCCCCGACACCGAGAGCCGCCTGCCCCTGCGCGACTTCCAGGGCGTCCACGAGATCGCGGCGAAGGTACGGGTCGACGAGTACACCTGGACGGGAGACGACCCGGACTGGGCCCCCGTCGCCGGCCTCGGCGGCATCTGGTACGACGACGGCACCGGCGGGGACGGCTCGGGGGGCGTCGCCGGCCAGGTCTACGCGGGGGTCGGAGTGCGCGGCGGCACCGACGTGCAGTGGATGGTGCTGCGCTGCGTCTCGTCGGACTGCTCAGACCACGAGGTGCTCGGGCGCGGCTCCATGGGCTCCCTGGACCTCGGCACCGCCGAGAACCTGTACATCGGGTGGAACGGGGCCTGGTTCACCTTCCAGCGGGCCGACGCCGAGCCGGTCACGTTCAACCCCGCCGAGGTGGGCTACCCACCCGCGGGCCCGCCCACCGCCGGGTGGAAGGGCGCGCACGTGCGCTTCCCCTGGGACGGGGTCGGCCAGGGCTACGTGAAGGCGGCCTTCGACGACTTCCGCACGAACGCCACCGGAACCATCGACCTGTCCGTGGGAGACACCACCGAAGCATGGACCACCGCGGCGACCAGCGGCGGCGACCTCGCCTCCCTCGCGTGCATCGGGAGCGACCCGAGCGACGACACCCTCGGGCAGCTCCATGCGATCACCGGGTCGACCGACGGCCTGAGCTGCTCGGGGAGCGACTGCACCCAACTCGACGTGACCTTCCCCACCGACGCCGAGTTGAGCCCCGGCGCGGTGCTCGCGGCCACGGTCACCGCACGCACCGGCGGCGGCAGCCCGATGGCCGGCAGCGGGAGCATCACCTTCAGCGAGGGGGCCTTCTCGGGCTCGGCCCGGGTGAAGGGCACCTTCAACGGCACCCTCGATGACGGCACCGCGGTGCAGGCCTCCTTCGACGCGCCGTGGATCCCCGCGGCCACGCCGCCCGACCCTGCCGCCTCCGAGAACGCCCCCGAGGCCCTCGACCCGTCGTGCTCCCTCGATCCCTTCTGCCTGCAGAGCGCCTCGGCCAGCCGCACCACCTGGTTCACCCTCGACACCTCTCCGGGCGACACCCGGACGGTGCGCCTGTGGGGTGGCGACGCCACCGCGACCCTGTTCGACGCGGACGGCACGACGCTGTGCGCCACCACCGTCGTCTCCGGGGACAACCTGAGCGCCCCGTGCACGGGCACCGCCTCGGGCGACCACCTGCTCGTCGCGATCTCCGGCTACGACAGCGCGGGCCGGACCACCTGGTCGGTCTCCGAGCCCTTCACCGACATCGAACCGCGGACGCGCCTGTCCGGCACCCTCCCGGCCGGCGCACACCACTGGTACCGGCTTTTCGGCGGGGACCCGAGCGCCGCCTGGATGGTCCTCGACTACCCGCAGGACACCGCCGACGCCGATGTCATCGTCTACGATCAGCTCGGACACCAGCTCCTGCAGAACGGCTACTGCTGCACCGGCTCGGGGACCCTGCAGGAGTATGCGGTGCCGGAGGGAAACACGACGGGCACCTTCTGGTTCCGAGTGACGAGCGAAGGCGGCGCCCACGCCTACGAGGTCGAGGTCGACCCGTCGGCATCGGGAGCCAGCGCGCCCCAGGCGCTGTCCCACGAGATTGGCGACAACTACAGCTCCCTGAACCTCGCCATCGGCGACCAGGCCACCCGCTGGGTCACCTTCACCACCACCGCCAACGGCGGCGCCTACAAGCTGTATGCCGAGAGCCTCGGACCCGACGGCGGCCCCCGGGTGAACTGGACCCTGTCGACCGACCCGGACAACCCCACGGGCTCGGAGGTGCGTACCGACCAGGGCACCTCCTGCCAGGGCGCCTTCGTGTCGAACAACACCCGCTACGAGGCGAGCTGCTGGGTGCTGCTCGATCCCCAGACCCCCTACTACCTCGCCCTCACCGAGCAGGACGGCGTGCGGCCCACCCCGCTGGCCTTCCGCATCGATTCGCCCTTCCAGGACGCCCGGGTCGTGTCCCCCGACGAGAGCTTCGGCGTGACCGTGCCGAGCGGACAGAGCGCCAACTTCGTCGCGTGGACCGACGCCGGCAAGGGCTACAACCTCACCATGACCGGCTCGACGATCTCCGCCACCTTCTCGGACATCGACCGCAACGTCCTGCGCTCCATGAGCACCAACCCGGGGAAGGTCTACGGCATGCCGCTCCCCGGGTCGGAGGTGCAGTCCTTCACGCGCCTCGAGCTGTACAACTTCGGACGCGGGGTGGTGGACGTCGCGCCTACCCTCGAGACCCACGGCACTGGCGAGCAGCCGGACGAGGCGATCCAGATCCCGCTCCTCGGGAACTTCGTCGAGGACGACGTGCTGCAGGCCCACGGCCAGCACTTCTTCCAGTTCCAGGCCCCCCAGGCCGGGCAATACACGATCGCGCTGATCGGCGACTCCTACGGCACGATGAGCCCCGTCTCGTGGTCGATCTTCACCGACCCGACCCACCCGGGCTCGACCACCGTGGCGTTCTGCGCTCCCGCCCAGAACCCCAACTACAACTACCGGTGGGAGGCCGTCTGCTCGGTGCCCCTGAACCCCGGCACCGCCTACTACCTGAAGACCTACGAGCAGGACGGCCTGGACGGCGTGCACTACCAGCTCATCAAGCAGTAGCGGAGCGGTGCACTCGGTGCTCCTGCTGCTCGGGCTCGCGGCCTGCCAGCCGCCACACGCGCGTATCCTGCGCCACTTCGCGGTCGTCCTCGACCCGCAGGTCCGCGACCTCGCGCTGCTCCGCGACGGGCAGGTGCTCGCGCGGCTCCCCGCCGACGGCATCCAGCTCGGGGTGGTGGACGCCCTGTCCGAGACCGCCAGCTACGACCCGTGGTTCGAGGACCGGGCCGACGTCACCTGGCTGCACTGGACGGGCGCGGCCCCCACCGACCCGGGCGATCTGGCCGCCGCCGCCACCCTCGCCTTCGACCAGGGGCTGCAGGCCGATCTGCAGGTGGCCGACCTCGGCGACGGCCGCTTCGAGGCGAAGCTGTTACCCCGGGTGAAGGAGGGCGACCCGCCGGTCGCGATGGTCCGCCTGCGGGTGCGCGGAGACCCCACCGAGGGCTTGTACGGTCTCGGCAGCGACGTGGACCGCCCCGAGCACCGCGGGGAGCACCGCGCGATGCAGCTCGAGGCGGATTTATCGGGGGAGTCCGGCTACAACGAGGCGCACGTGCCCGTGCCGCTGCTGATCGGCACCACCGGCTGGGGGCTGTTCGTCGCCGACCGCCACCCGATGACCTTCGACGTCGCCACCGAGGCCGACGATCTGGTGCAGGTGACCGTGGGCACCGGCCCCGACTCCGACGCGGGCCTGACCTTCGACCTGTACGGCGCCGACGACCCGCTCGACGTCGTCGGCCAGTACTGGCAGACCACCGGCGAGCCACACCTGCCCGCGCCCTGGGCCTACGGGCCGCTGTTCTGGCGCAACGAGAACACCGACCAGACCCAGGTGCAGGACGACCTGCAGACCGTGCGCGACCTCGACCTGCCCGCCTCGGGGATGTGGCTCGACCGCCCCTACGCCAGCGGCGTGGGCGCCTTCGACTTCGACCCGAACAAGTTCGACGACCCGGACGCGATGATCGCCACCGCCCACGCCCTCGGCTACCGCGTGGCCCTGTGGCACGTCCCCTACGCGAGCCCGACCGGGGCGCCTACCCAGTACCAGACCGCCACCGACGAGGGGTACTTCCCCCCCGGACACCCGCCGGTGTTCAACCCGTGGAGCCCGCCGGTCGACTTCACCAACCCCCAGGCCCAGGGATGGTGGCAGGGGCTGATCCAGCGGTACACCAACCGCGGCATCGATGGGTTCAAGCTCGACTACGCCGAGGATGTCGTGCTCGGCCTGAACGGCGGACGGCTGCCCTGGCGCTTCGCCGACGGCAGCTACGAGCGCACGATGCACGCCACCTACACCCTGCTCTACCACCAGGCCTACGCCGACCTGCTGCCCGCGGATGGCGGGTTCCTCCTGTGCCGCGTGGGCACCTGGGGCGACCAGGCGGTGGCCTCGGTGATCTGGCCGGGCGACCTCGACGCGACCCTGGCGAAGCACGGCGACCCGGCGACGGACCGCGGCGGCAACGACTACGTCTCGGTGGGCGGGCTGCCCGCCGCGCTGGCCACCGGGCTGTCGGTCTCGGCGTCGGGCTACCCCTTCTACGGCTCGGACACCGGCGGCTATCGGCACTCGCCGCCCGACAAGGAGACCTTCACCCGCTGGTTCGAGCAGACCGCGCTCTCCACGGTGATGCAGATCGGCAACGCGAGCAGCGACGTGGCCTGGGCGCCGCCCGACGGCAGCGACTGGGACGCGCAGATGATCGACGACTACCGCACCTACACGCGGCTGCACCTGCGGCTCTTCCCCTACGTGTGGTCCTGGGCGACCCGGTTCGACACGGTGGGGCGCCCGATCCAGCGACCGCTCGGGCTCGCGTACCCCGACCTCGGGATCCACCCGGCCGACACCTACCTGCTCGGCGACGCGCTGCTGGTCGCCCCGGTGGTCACCGCCAGCGCCAGGACCCGCGACGTCCCCTTCCCCGACGGCACCTGGGTCGACTGGTGGACGGGCGAGGTCTACACGGGTGCCGGCACCCGCACCGTGGCCGCGCCGCTGGACACCCTGCCGCTCTACCTGGCCGCGGGCGGGATCGTGCCGATGCTGCGGCCGACCGTCGACACCCTCGCGCCGACCACCGACGACGCGGTCGACTCCTGGGCCAACGACAATGGCGTGCTCTCGATCCGCGCCGTGCCCGGGCCGGCGAGCCGCTTCGACCTGTCCGACGGCGGGGTGATCACCCAGGCGCTGGCCGGCGGACGGTGGACGGCGCACTTCACCCCAGGCGACGACTACGTGCAGGGCGCGGTCATCGAGGCGATCGCCACCCGCAAGCCCGCCTCGGTGCAGATCGACGGGTCGGCGGTGGACGAGACCGCCGACCCGACCTCCCTACAGGACGGCACCGCCGGCTGGGCATGGACGAGCGACACCGGCGGCACCCTGTGGATCGGGCTGCCGCCGGGGGAGCACCGCGTCCTCGTGCGGTGAGGCGCGGCCCGGCGTCCGTGCGTTGCTCTCGGCGGTAGCCTGATCGGGTTCCCACGGGTGCGCTCTTTCGACCGCTGGCCCGGGGGTTGCATCCTTCGAGAGTCCCGCCGGGGACGCCCGAAGTGTCTGCGACCCTCCTGTTGCTCCTGCTCTGTGCTCGAGGGGCCGACCCCTATGCGGAGCGAGCTACCGGCACGCGGTCGCCCTCTCCGAGGGCGCGACCGAGGCCCGCCGCGGCCTGGCATGGAGCCTGGAGCGCAGGGGCGGCGGGCGGCGCTATCCTGACGGGGATGGCCGATCCGATCCCCGACGCCGCCAGGGCGGCGTGGCGGTGGCTCGAGGGCCCGGGCGGCCCGCCCCGCTACGCCCTGTCCCGCACCGTGTTCCTGCGGTGCTTCGGGTTCATCTACGTCATCGCCTTCGGCTCGCTGCTCGGTCAGCTGCTCCCACTGCTGGGCCACGATGGGCTGCTCCCCATCGACATCGCGATGCGCCGGGGCCACGCGGCGCTCGGCGCCTCGGGGCTGTACGAGGCGCCGACGCTGTTCTGGCTCCTCGGCTCCAGCGACACCGTGCTGTGGTGGACCTGCCTGCTCGGGCTGGCGCTGGCCGTCGTGGTGATGCTCGGGCGGGCGAACGCGGTGATCATGGCGGCGCTGTGGGCGCTGTACCTGTCCTTCGTGACCGTGGGGCAGCAGTGGTTCGCCTTTGGCTGGGAGAGCCAGCTGTGCGAGATGGGGTTCCTGGCGATCTTCCTCGCACCGCCCTGGTCCCTGCGCCCGATCCCGGCCGGCGACCCGCCGCCCGCCCCGGTGTTCTGGCTCTACCGGTGGCTCCTGTTCCGGATCATGCTCGGGGCGGGGCTGATCAAGCTCCGCGGCGACCCGTGCTGGGTGCACCTGACCTGCCTCGACACCTTCTACGAGACCCAGCCCGTCCCGAACCCGATCGCCTGGTACCTCGACCACGCGCCGCACGGGTTCCTGGCCGCCGGCGTGCTCGTGAACCACTTCGTCGAGATCGTCGCGCCGTTCATGGTCTTCGGGCCGCGGCGGGTGCGGCACACGGGCGGCGCGATCCAGATCGCCTTTCAGGCGATGCTGGTGGTCGGCGGCAACCTGTCCTTCCTGAACTGGATGACCGCGGTGAACGCGCTCGCCTGCTTCGACGACACCCTGTGGGAGCGGGTGCTGCCCAAGCGAATGGTGCGGCGGGCGATGTCCGTGCGCGGCGACGGGAAGTGGGGCGCGCTGTCGCTCCCGCGCCGGGTCTTCGGGGGCGGGCTGCTCGCCGTGATCGGCGCGCTGAGCATCCCGGTGGTCGTCAACCTGATCTCGCCCGAACAGGTGATGAACACCTCCTTCGAGCCCTTCCGGCTGGTGAACAGCTACGGCGCCTTCGGCAGCGTCGGCAAGCAGCGCCTGGAGATCGTGATCGAGGGCACCCTGGACGACCCCGACGACCCTCACGCCGCCTGGCGCGAGTACCCGTTCAGGTGCATCCCCGGCGACCCGGACCGGCGCCCGTGCTTCCTGTCGCCGTGGCACTACCGCCTGGACTGGCTCGCGTGGTTCGCCGGGTTCCAGGACCTCGACCAGCACCCATGGCTCGTGCACCTCGTCTACCAGCTGCTCACCGGCAACCCGCGGATCCGGACCCTGCTCGCCCCCGACCCCTTCGACGGGGAGGCGCCGCGCTCGGTGCGCATCGAGCGCTACCGCTACGCCTTCAGCGCCCCGGGGAGCGACGCGTGGTGGACCCGGGAGCGGGTGGGACCCTACCTGCAGCCGCTGACCCTGCAGGATCCGCGCTGGAAGACCGTCCTGGAGCGCAGCGGCTGGCCGGCCGAGGTCCCGAACCGGTGATCCTGCAGAACGCCGCGGCGTCGACGGTTGACCGCGCGGCGGATCAGGCCGCCTGCAGGCCGCGGGCCTTCAGCTCGGCCAGGAACCGGCCGCCGTCGACGCCGCCCATCACGAACTTCGGGGTGCTCCCCCCACAGAGCAGCTCGAACTGGTACAGCGCGTTCATGCTCATCCCGTTCTGGCGGCGCTGGATGCGGGTGAGGCGGTAGCCGGTGACGTCGCTCCACGGCTCGTTCTCGGTGCCGAAGCGGCGGATCTCGACGCCCTGGCCGTCCGAGCGCAGGCGGTAGCGCGGGGTCAGGTAGATCGCGACCGGCAGCGCGATGCAGGTGCACGCGCCGAGCACCCACCACATGAACAGCACCGCCCACCGCGGCTGCGGCATGAACCCGGTGCTCCCGCCCAGCGCGTAGACCCGCTCGGTGGAGAGGTCGGACAGGTCGGGGGTGACCTCGTCGTCGACGCGCGCGGACTCGGGGAGCGCCTCGCGCAGCGCGTCGAGAAACGCCTGCAGGTCGGGGTTGCCGCCCTTGGCGGACAGGGGCGTGAGCTTCTTCTCCTTGCCGCCGCCGCGGTAGGTGATCGCACAGCTCACCGTGTCGAACAGGGTGTTCGCGGTCACATGCACGGTGGCGACCTCGGCGAGCGGCGCCTCCGAGAGCACCCGCTTGCCCACGCCTACCGTGATCCGGCCGTCGGCGGTGAGCGCCACCTCGTACATCCGCAGCTTGAATTGTCGGTCGGGCACCTGCGCCTCCACGCACGAAGGCGCGACCGTATCCCGGAACTCGCGCCGAACACAAGGGCCGCGGGGAATGCGGCCGAGCTACGTTCGTAGGACAGGATCCCGTCCTCGTGAGGTTCCCATGCGCCTGCTATCGGTCCTCCTCCTTCTCGCCGCCTGCAACCCGTCCGGCGAGGACACCGGCGACACCGGCATCACCGTCGACCCCGCCGCCTTCGACGCGATCCGCAGCGCGGTGCTCAACGACCTGCGCCGATCGGCGGCCACCGGCGCCCAGGTCGCGATCTGGTACCACGGACAGGTGATCTTCTCCGAGGGCTTCGGCACCGCCGACCCGGACGCCGACGTCCCGGTCACCCCGACCACCCTGTTCCAGTTCGGGTCGGACGAGAAGAAGCTGACCGCCATCGGGCTGCTCCAGCAGGTGCGCGCGGGCCGCGTGTCCCTGGACGAGACGCTGTCCGACGCGCTGCCCGACCTGCACTTCGCCCTCGACCCGACCTGGAGCGACCAGATCACCGTGCGCGACCTGATCTCGCACCAGACGGCCCTGTTCGACTACACCCCGTGGACCTCGGACCCGGACGACGCGCAGCTCGCCGGGCGCGCCTACGGGCGCTTCGCCGACCACGAGTACGCGATGGGCCCGCCCGGGGTGTTCTGGAACTACGCCAACCCGAACTTCTCGCTGGCCGGGCTCGTCGCCGAGGAGGCGTCCGGGACGGCGTGGCCCGACCTCATGGAGCACAACGTGTTCCGGCTCCTCGGGATGGACCGGACCTTCGCGCGGCTGTCCGAGGTCCGCGACGACGGCGAGTACGCGGTGGGCACCGGGATCTCCTTCACCAACGGCATGGACGAGTTCGAGCCCTTCGACCCGAACCCGTCCTACACCGTCGGGCGCATCGACATGGCCGACCAGGTCGACAACGCCTTCACCCGGCCGGCCGGGCTGGTGTGGTCGACCGCGGAGGACATGACCCGGGTGGCCGCGTTCCTGATGGACGGCGACCCGATCGTGCTCCCCGACGACCTGCGCCGGCAGATCACCACGGCCCAGATCGGGCTGTACCCCGGCGTCGATCCGTCCGTCCTCGGCTACGGGTTCGGGATAATGGTCGGACAAGGCTGGAACTGGGCCGGCAACTACTACGACATGCCGGTCTGGCACCACGGCGGGAACACCCTGGCGATGACCTCGACCTTCTACATCCTGCCCACCGAGCGGCTTGCGGTGTGCGTCCTGTCCAACGGCTACGGCGACTCCTTCTTGCGCACGGTCGGGACCACCTTCAGCCAGATCCCCGACCTCCCCGCCCCCGTCGACCCGCCGACCCTGCTGCCGCCCCCGTCCGACCTCGCGAGCTACGCTGGCACCTGGGAAGACCCCTACGGGGTCGGCACCGTCACGCTGAGCTGGGACGGCGCCGCGCTGACCGTCTCCATGCCGGACCTCGAGGACGCCGGGAACACCGTGTCGCCGACGGTCACCGCGGTCTACCGGGACATCTTCACGGTGAACATCGACGGCGGCACCCTCGACCTGCGGTTGTACGACGGCCCGAACGGCGAGCCGCACCAGTACATGGTCGACCGGCTCTTCGTGGCCACCCGGAGCACCGAGCGCGCAGCGCACCCGCCGCCCCTGCACCCGCTGCGGCCCGCGGACTTCACGCGCCCGCGCACCGGGCCGGAGCTGGGGCTCGTGGGGCCGCCGGGGACGTTCGGGCTGCCGGACTGAGGCTACCGCCCCATGGGCTCGATCTGGGTGATGGGCCGCACCCTCGACGGGAACTCCGGGTGCTCGCCGTGGTGCTCGCGGAACGTCCGCAGCCAGGTGGCGGCGTCGTGGATCCGCCCGCTCTGGTGCATCGCGTCGACCAGGATCCGGCAGGCCTGGAAGCTGCGGCCCGGGTCGCCGTCGAGCGCCCGAAGGAGCGCGCGGATCGCGCCCTCGTGGTCGCCGACGTTGTACCGGGCGAGGCCGAGGTTCTCGTAGACCGACAGCGCGATCTCGTCGTCCTCGGGGGCGAGGGAGCGGACCGCGGTCTCGAGGCGCTCGATGGCCTCGAACAGATGTCCCTCCACGAAGTCCTTGGCTGCGGCGTCGTTGGCCTCGAGGATCTGCTGGTGGTTCAGCGGCTCGGGGAGCGGATCGTCGGGCAGGTCGCGCTCGCCGAGGCGCTGGTCGCTCGTGAGGTCCCAGGTGACCACGTCGGCGCCGTCCCGAACCACACGGCCCTCCCAGCGCCAGTGCGGGTCGTCGAAGGGCGGCACCAGGCCCAGGCGGATCTCGATGCGATCGCCGGCCTCGAGCGGCGTCCGCGGCACCGGGAACAGGTACTGCCCCCAGTGGGACTGCACGCCCGGCCCGGTGTCGAGCAGCACGCCCTCGGCCATCTCGGCGACGAACCACCCCGCGAAGGAGGTGAGCAGCGTGGGCGCGGGGATGTCGAAGGTCAGCGTCGCGTCGAACTCGGGGGGCGCGTGGGGCGGCTCGAACACGTGGTAGGACTTGCCGCGGTGCAGGAGCGAGGGCGGCCCGAACTGCGCGGCGTAGCAGGTGTTCCAGGTGTAGCGGAGCGCCGGGCGCACGTCGAGGCCGAGCGTGTCGCTGCTGAAGGCCTCCACGCCGGGCACCGGGGTGCACAGGGGCGCGAGGAACAGCTCCACCCGCCCCGGGCAGAACCGGCCCTCGGGCTTGAGCCACTTTCGGGCGGCGTAGAAGGCGCCGAGCATCCCGTCGTCGACGACGAACCGGCCCATGAAGTCGCTGACCACGAGATCGACGGGCTCGACCACCGGCAGGTCGCGGAAGTCGGCCTCGTGCACGGTGATCCGGTCCTCCAGGCGGTTGCGGCGGATCAGCGAGCGCATCACCTGCGCGACGGGCCCGGACTCGACCGCGTGGACCCGAGCGCCGCGACGCGCCGCGTACATCGAGAGCACGCCGGTGCCCGCGCCGAGGTCGAGCACCACGTCGCCGGGGCGCACCAGCTCTCGGAGCGCCCGCTCGTAGGCGACCATCCGGAAGGGGTCGCCGATCATCAGCCCGTGGTAGGCGAGCTGCGTCGCGTGGGTGCCCGCGTGGTAGATGGTGCCGTCAGCCATCGCCCTGCTCCGGTGCGAGACGATCGCGCAGCAGCGGCATGGTCATGCACCGCGCCCCGCCACGCGCCCGCGAGAGCTCGTGCCCGCGGAAGGTGTACACGACGCGCCGCTCGGAGAGGCTGTCGCGCAGGCGCGTCGCGCGCCCCTCGGGCTCGTCGCTCGCGCCCACGTCGACCCGGCGGAAGCCGTAGCGGTCGCACAGGGTCGCCACGGTGTACACGTTGCGACTGTAGAGCACGATGTGTCCCGGGGACAGGCACACCGCGTTCGCGCCGTCGGTCCACTGCTCGCGTTCCTGGTGCAGCGGGTCGTCGCCGCCACAGGGCACGAGCCGCACCTGCGGGCCCAGCTCCTCGCGGAGCACGTCGAGCACGCCCCCCTTCGCCAGCCGCGGCACACCACCGCGGTCGAGCACCGCCACCTCGAGGGCGGGGAACCCGGGGCGCCCGGTGAGCATCGGCGCGTGCCCGAGGAACAGGTCGCGGTCGATCTGGGTGAGCACGGTGTCGAGGTGCATCACCGAGCGCGCGGGTGGCATCAGCACCGCGTAGACCCTCTCCAGGTGCGAAAACGTCGGGAACAGCGCCTCCTCGGCGAACCGCTGCACCGTCTGGGGGCTCGTGCGCTCCGAGCAGCCGATGACCAGGAACCGCGGGGAGACGACGAGGACGTCGCCGCCCTCGATGGAGCGGAGCACCGGATTGAGTGCGCGGTCGTCACCGTCGAAGAGCAGCGGCACCCGCGCCGGGCCCCAGGACAGGGCGAACCGACCGAGCAGCGGCTCTCGGGCGCGCGCGTCGGTGGCCATCCGCGCGACGACCACCCGGTCGAAGACCGGGATGCACGGATCGCGCATGAACAGCAGGTTCGGCACCGGGCGCAGCGCGAGCCCCTCCCGGTGCAGTCGCTGCGCCCGCAGGCGGGCGAGGGTCATCGGTGCGCCGTCCAGATCGTCCCAGGCGAGCCCCTGCACGAGCGCCTCGGCGAGGCGACGGGGCGGGAAGGCCGCGAGGTAGGGCGCGATGCCCCGCTCGCCGGCCTGGTCGCACACCTGCTCGACGAGGTCGGTCACCGCCTCGGCGGGCGCCGCCTCCAGGGCCTGCTCGAGCAGGTCGAGGAGATCGAGGACCTCGGCGCCGTGGGCGGCGAGGATCTCGTCCATCAGGGCGTGCTCCTCGCTCGCGACGTCCAGCGCGAGGATGTCGTCGAAGAGCAGGCGCTCCATCTCGTCCCGGGTCATCCGGAGCACCTCGGGCCCGGGACGGTGCACGACGACCCGCCGCAGGCGGCCGATCTCGCTGTAGACCTGGACGGACATCGGGCTCACTCCCCTGCGAGCGCGCGGACCGCAGCGCCGAGGCGCAGGGTACCGCCGTCCAGCACCGCCGCGGTGATCCCGCCGTGGCCGCGCATCGCGTTCAGCCCGCCGGGGCCGAGCGCCGCCTCCATGCGCGAGCACGGATCGCAGGGCCCGGTGCCCCGGAGCACCACGTCGCCGATGGCGAAGCGGCGGTCGCGCAGCGCGAGCAGGTTGATCCCCGACACGACGAGGTTGCGCCGGAGCATCCCGGGCACGACCCGCTCGACGTGGGCGAGGGCGCCGATCACCGGAAGGTGCTCCTGCTGGATCAGGGTGACCTGGCGCTTGCCGCGCCCGGAGACCGCGTGGTGGTCGCCGTCGAGCCCGGTGCCCGGGTGCGCGGCGACCTCCTCGACGGCTTGGTGCGGCGCCTTGCGGGCGGGAGCGAGCCCGATCCACTCGAGGCGCCCCACCTGGGGCAGGTTCTGAAGGTGCTCGGCCAGCGTCGGCATCGCCGGCATCTATCCCGGCCGCTGCCCCCGCGCCGGATCCCTCAGCCGACCTCGTCGAGCTTGACGACGACCGCCTCTGCCCGATCGGCCTGGCCGAGGGCATTCCACTGGGCGGCGGCGCGGCGCAGGGCCTCGCGGGCGCGCTCCGGCTCGCCGGACAGGCGCGCCGCCTCGGCGGCCAGCTCCAGCAGCCACGGGACGTCCGGGTCACGGAGCTCCGCGTTGTCGATCAGCTCGGTGGCGGAGCGCAGGTGGCGGTCCCAGCTCTCCCAGTCCTCGTGCCGGGCGACGTTCCGCAGGAGCGCGAGGCGGGCGACGGCGACCAGCGCGCGCCAGCCCTGGCGGTGCAGCTCCACCACGCACAGGCGGAGTATCTCCTGGGCCTCCTCGTCCCGCTCGCAGGCGACCAGCGCCAGGGCGAGGTTCAGGCGCGCGTAGGGGGCGTGCGCGGCGTCGTGCTCCTCGTACAGCACGACGGCCTCGCGAGCGAGGTCCACCGCCTCGTCGTAGTGCCCCTGCTGCCGCGCGACGTCGGACAGGTTGGCCGCGGCGTTGGCTATCCCGCGGACCACGTCGAGCCCCGCGAACAAGGCGCGGGAGCGAGCCAGCCGCACCCGGGCCGCCTCGAGATCGCCCTGGGTCCGCGCGATCGCGCCGAGGCCCAGCAGGCAGCGCGCCGCGCCAGCACACGTGCCACGCCACAGGCCGAGCGCCCGCTGGTAGCGCGCCGTGGCCTGGGTCAGCCGGCCCGCCGAGCGGTCGACCTCGCCGAGCCGGGCCAGCGCGTCCGCGACCAGCCGGTCGTGGTCCCCCCCTTCGCCGAGGGCCACCGACTGCTCCAGGAACTCCACCGCCTCGCTCGGGTGCCCGAGCACGTGGAAGGACCAGCCGAGCTGCGCGAGCGCGCGCGACCGCTGGTCGTCCCAGCCGTACTGCTCGGCGGCCGTGGCGGCGATCCGGGCCCAGCGAGCCGCCTGGGTATGCTCGCCACGCACGGTCTCGATCTGGGAGCGAACGAGCCACTCCTCGACCCGGCGCCGGTCCTCTCCCGGCAGGCCCGCGGCGGCGATCGCGCGATCCACCTCGCCGAGCAGCGCGTCGGCCGCGGCGGGGTCGCCCCGCTCCACCGCCGCGTCGGCCGCCTGCAGGAGCAGATCGATCGCCTCCTCGGCTCGACCCGCGGCGAGGAGGTGGCGCCCGAGGCGCTCGCTCAGGCCCCGGCCGCCGCGGCGCTCGATGACCGCCGCGCACGCCGCGTGGTGCATCTCGGCCCGCCCGACCTCGGCGGCCATCCGCTCGAGGCTCTCCCGGAGCATGCCGTGGGCGAAGGCCCACCGGTCGCCTCCCGGGCTCCGCGTCGCGAGCTGGTGATCGAGCATGCGCTCGATCAGGTAGACCGGGGCGGCCTCCAGCCCGCACTCGACACAGACCTCGACCCACTCCAGGGTGTCGATCTCGTCCCCGAGAGCGGCGGCGATCTCCAGCGCCTCGCGATCCGCCGGGTCGCGGCCCTCGAGGATCCGGTCGAGGCGCTCGATCCACACCTGGTGCAGATCGTCGGGCAGGCGCTCGGAGGTCCCGGGCGCCAGGCGGTAGCCGTGCGGACCGGGCACGAGCACCTCCCGGTCCACCCAGTCGGTGACGAGCTGCACGGCGAACAGCGGGATCCCTTCGCTGCGGACGGCGACCTGCGTGCCGAGGGCCGGGTCGAGCCCCGCCAGCTCCTGCACGAGCCCCCCGGTGGCGCTCTGGTCGAGGGGCTCCACGGGGAGGTCCACCGAGTACGGGTCGTGTCGGATCGCGTCGATCCAGCCGGCGCTCTCCTCGTGCCCCGCGAAGTCTTCCCGCCAGGTCAGCAGGAACAGCACCGGCGGCGCCTCGTCACCCCGCCGCAGCAGGTCGTGGGCCAGATCCAGGGCCTCGGCCCCCCACTGCACGTCCTCCAGCGCCACCACCACCGGCTGGTCGGTCGCGATGCGCTCGAGGAACCGCCGCAGGATGCCGCGCCGGCGGTGCCCCCCCACGTCGGGGGCGGGCTCGCCCTCGCGGGCCCAGGGCGACACGATCTCGACGAAGGCGTCCACCTCCCGGGGATCGGGCTCGCCCCAGCTCGAGAGCGCCACCTGCACCCGGTAGCGGACCTCCTCGTCCTCCAGTCCCACGCAGCGAAACCACCGCGTCATGGCGCGCTCGAGCCCCACCCAGCCGGGCGAGGAGGCGCCGTGGGTGCTGCGCAGGCTGCTGGCCACCCCCAGCTCGGTCGCGCGCTCCTGCAGCCAGCGGACGAGGCGTGACTTGCCGCTGCCCGGCTGGCCCCGCAGGATCACCGCGACGGGCCGGCGCTCGGTCCAGACCCGGCGCAGCGCCCGCCACAGGATGTCGCGCTCCGCCTCGCGGCCGACGAGCGGCACCGCCCGCAGCCCGAACAGACCGAGGCCCGTGCCCGACAGGGTCTGGTGGGTCTCGACCGGTTCCTCCCGCCAGTCCGCGGGGAAGGGCAGCGCGGCGGGCTCGTCCTCCCGGGACAGCAGGGTGCCGGTCCAGGCGAGGGTGGTGGTGCGCAGCGCGGCGGGGAGGGCGCGCGCCGGTCGATCCCGGCGGAGCTTCGGCGGGCCGCCCGGCACGTCCGGCAGGCTGCGCAGGGCCCAGGCGGCCTCCGCGGCGCTCGCCGGGCGGTACTTGAGGTCCTTCTCGAGCAGCCGCCGCACCCACGCTTCGAAGCCGCCCGGCAGCGCCACCTTGGCGTCCAGCGGGGGGATCTCCGCCCCGAGGTGCGCCTGCATGGCCTGCTCACGACCGTTCACCCGGAAGGGTGGGTGGCCGGTGGCGAGGGCCCAGGCCACACAGCCGAGCCCGTACAGGTCGGTGGCCGGCCCGAAGTCGCGCCACTCGCCGACGAACTGCTCGGGCGCCATGTATGACGGCGTCCCCGCGGTGCTCGACGCCTGCCACGGGAAGGTCCGCTCGACGGCGTGCGCCAGCCCGAAGTCGGTGAGCTTGATGATCGGCTGGTCCCGCCCGAGCAGGATGTTCCCCGGCTTCAGGTCGCGGTGGATGACCCCGCGAGCGTGCGCATGGGCGAGCGCGTCGAGCATCGCCAGGAGCACCGCGCGCAGCTCCGCCCAGGCCAGGCGCCCGCGCCGCGGTGCGAGGGAGCCCCCGTCGGCGAGCTCCATCGCCAGGTAGGACATGCCGGCGAGCAGGTGCTCGGACTGCCGCGCCTCGGCGGGAGAGACCTCGCCGTACTCGTAGACCCGCACGATGTGGGGGTGGCGGAGCGCCGCGATCGCCCGCACCTCGTTGCGGAAGGCCGAGCGATACACCACGTCGCGCAGGGCCTCGGCCGAGAGGATCTTCACCGCGACCGGCTCGCCCCCCTGGACGTGCTCGGCCGACCAGACCTCGCCCATGCCACCCTGGCCGATGCGCTCGTCGAGCTTGAATGGTCCGAGCCGGATCATGGGTCGAGAGCGGTCTCCGGGGTCATAGGGGTCAATGTAGCGGACGCGCTCGCCATCTCCCGTGACGCCAGCCTGTCACGCCCTCTCCGCCGCGTCGGGTACCCTGGGCGCCGGACACGGGAGGCAGCGCGTTGGAGCAGGGCGGTGGAGCACTGGCTGGCGTGCGGGTCGTGGAGCTCGGGGAGTATCTCGCGGCCCCGATCCTCGGCATGCTCTGCGCCGACCAGGGTGCCGACGTGGTGCACGTCGCGCGGCCCGGTGCGGTGGAGCGGCCCGCCCACGCCGTCTGGCACCGCGGCAAGCGCCGGGTGTCCCTGGACCTCGGGCACCCCGACGACCGCCGCATCGCCCGGGAGCTGATCGCGCGCGCCGACGTGCTCGTGGAGGGCTTCCGGCCCGGAGCCCTCGCGCGCGCCGGCCTCGACCCGGCCGACCTGCGCGCCGAGACCCCGGCGCTGATCACCGCGAGCCTGCCCGGCTTCGCCCCGGACGACCCCCGCGCGCACCTGCCGGCCTGGGAAGGCGCCATCGGCGCGATCGCCGGGCTGTACGAGGTCCCCCTCCGCCGGCGCCCGGCCTTCACCCCCCTCCCCCTGGCCTCGGTGACCGCCGCCCTGTATGCCGCGAACGGTATCGCGGCGGCGCTGTATGCCCGCGAGCGCGACGGCCTCGGGCAGCACGTGGAGGTGCCCCTGTACGACGCGACCTTCGCGCTGCAAGAGCTGATCGCGCTGTTCACGGTGCGCCCACCGCGGGTGTGGCGCACCCTGCAGTGGGCCGCGACGCCGTTCATCGGCCCCTGGCGCTGCGCGGACGGCCGCTGGCTCTACCTGCACGCGGGGCGGGGCCCTCACGCCGCCCGCCTGCCCGCGGTCCTCGACGACCTCGGCGCCACGGTCGACGCCGAGGCCCTGCGCAACGCGGTCTCGGCGGCCACGGCCCGCGACCCGGGCGCAGTGGCCTCGATCCCCGAGGCCCTGCGGATCCGCCGCGCCCTGGCGCACGCCTTCCGCCGGCGGCCGGCCGCGAGCTGGGAGAAGGTACTGGGCGAGGCGGGTCTGTGCGCCGTGGTCGCCCGCACCGGGGAGGAGTGGCTCGCGCACCCGCACGCCCGCGCCGCCGGCCAGGTGGTGACCGTGGCCGACCCGCACCTCGGGGCACTGGTGCAGCCGGGGCTCGCGGTGCGCCTGGAGCACGGCCCCGCCCTCCCGCGCCCCCGCGCCGCCGGCCTCACCCCGCCCGCCGAGCTGCTCGCCGCCTGGCCCGAGCGCGATGCCCCACCGGCCCTCGGCGGGGAGCCGAGCGCGCCGCTGTCGGGCCTGCGCGTCCTCGACCTGACCCAGGTGATCGCCGGACCGACCGCCGCGCGGACCCTGGCGGAGCTGGGCGCCGAGGTGTGGCGGGTCGAGAACCCCACCCTGCACGCGGGCTGGGTGCAGCCCTTCCACGTCGCCTACAACCCCGGCAAGCGCTCGGTGACCCTCGACCTGCGCACCGAGGCGGGCCGCGACACCTTCTGGCGCCTCGTGGATCACCTCGCCCCGGACGTGGTGATCGACGGCTTCCGCGCCGGCGTGACCGACCGCCTGGGCATCGGCGAGCAAGCCGTCCGCCAGCGCGTCCCCGGCGTGCTCTGGACGCGCGTGACCGCCTACGGCGCCGCGGGCCCCTGGGCGACCCACCCGGGCTGGGAGCAGACGGCCCAGGCGATGACGGGCGTGCAGGTGGACTACGGCGGCGACGGCCCCCCGCGCCTGCTCCCGGTCCCCTTCAACGACCTGGGTACGGGCTTGCTTGCGAGCTGGGGCACGCTGCTCGCGCTGCTGGCCCGCCGGCAGACCGGGGAGCCCCAGCGCGTGGTCGCGAGCCTGACCGCGACCGCGACCCTGTACCAGTCGGGCTGGCTGTTCACCCACGAGGGCCGTACCCCACCGCCCCGCCCGAGCCAGGACGCCCTCGGCACCGGCCCGCTGCACCGCTTCTACGAGGCCCGCGACGGCTGGCTGTTCCTCGCCGCCCCCGAGTCCGCCGTCGACGAGCTGTGCACGGTCCCCGGCCTCGCGGAGCTCCGCGAGGCGCCCCGGGCCCGGTGGGCGGAGGTGCTGGAGCGCGCTCTGCGCACCGCCGCCGTCTCGGTCTGGCAGGCCCGGATCGAGCTGGCCCGCCTCGCCGACCGGGTGGCCATCGTCCACCGCCTGCGCCCGAGCCGGGCGATGGGGGACCCGCGCGCCCTGCACCGCGACCTGGTGCGCTTCCGCGAGCACCCGGGCCTGGGCCCGGTCACCGAGACGGGACCGCCCCTGCGCCTGTCCCGCACCCCGTGCGTCCACCTCGCCGCAGCGCCGGTGCGCGGCTCGGACACCGCCGCCGCCTACGAGCGCCTCGGGCTCGAAGCGCCCGAGGACGTGCCGCCGGACGAAGCCCACGTCGCCCAGACCCCTCGGACGTGGCGGGAGGACGTCGCGTGGTTCGGCGACCAGGTGCGCTGGGGCCTGTTCCTGGCGTGGACCGACGTGCTGGAGCGGTGGGAGGCGCGCCGGCGCGCGTAGGCGGCCCCCGCACCCGCGCTATCCGGCCTTCGTCCGCATCGTCACCAGCTCCTCCGCGACCGTCGGGTGCAGCCCGATCGTCGCGTCGAAGTCCTGCTTGGTGGCGCCCATCTTCATCGCCACCGCGAACCCCTGCACGATCTCCGCCGCGTCGGGCGCCACGAGGTGCAGCCCGACCACACGCTGGTCGGTGCGGGCCACGACCAGCTTCATCAGGCTCTTCTCGCCGGTCTTCGTCAGGGTGTGCTGCATCGGCGTGAAGGAGGAGCGGTAGATGTCGACCTCGCCGACGAGCGCGCGCGCCTGGGACTCGGAGAGCCCGACGCTCGCGACCGCGGGCTGGCTGAACACCGCGGTCGGGATGTTGGTGTAGTCGAGCATCGCCTCGGTCTCGCCTCCGAAGAGGCGCCGGGCCACGAGCATCCCCTCGGCCAGCGCCACCGGGGTCAGCTCCGGGCCGTCCTTCACGTCGCCGACTGCGTGGATGGAGGGGACGCTCGAGGTGCAGCCCGCATCCACGACGACGCCCCCCCACCGGTCCAGGACGACCCCGGCCTCTTCGAGGCCGAGGTAGCTCGTGTTCGGGCGGCGGCCGGTCGCGAAGAGCACGAGGTCCGCCTCCCGGGTGTCCGCGTCGGAGAACTCGGCGCGGAGCCGCCCCCCGCCGAGGTCGTGCAGGGCGGTCACGTGGCAGCCCATGCACAGCTCGATGCCCTTGCGCGCGTACTCCTGGCCGAGGTGCTCGCCGAGATCGGCGTCGAAGTGGTTCAGCAGGCGGTGGTGGTTGTGGACCAGGGTGACCTGGCTACCGCAGCCGTGGAAGATCCCCGCGAACTCCACGCCGATGTACCCGCCGCCGACAATCAGCACCTCGCGCGGCAGGTGGTCGAGGAAGAACACCTCGTTCGAGGTGCACCCGTGCTCCCGGCCCGGCACCGGGGGAACCCAGGGCCGGCTGCCGGTGGCCACGAGGATGTGCTCGGCGGTGAACCGCTCCTCGCCGACCTGCACCGTGTGCGGGTCGATGACGGTCGCGCGCCCCTGGATCACGTGGACGCCCGCCTGGTCGAGGATCCGCCCGTAGATGCCGTTCAGGCGCTCGATCTCGACGTTCTTGTTGTGGATCAGCGCGCCCCAGTCGAGCTCGCCCGAGAGGCTCCACCCGAAGCCGTGCGCCTCGCGCAGGGCCTCGCCGTGGTGCGACGCGTGGACGAGCAGCTTCTTGGGGACGCAGCCGACGTTCACGCAGGTGCCGCCGAGGTGCAGCACCTCGGCCAGCGCCACCCGGGCACCGAAGCCTGCAGCGGTCCGCGCTGCGCGCACCCCGCCGGAGCCGCCTCCGATGACGAACAGATCCCAGTCTCGTGCGGTCACGCGCGCCTCCAGCAGGAGCGCGTAACGCCCCGGGAGGACTCGGGCCGGACGGCGCTCCAGGGCTCGGACGCCGCGTCCCCGGGTCGGGTTGCACGGCGCGGGGCCTCACTCCGCCGGCTGCAGGCCGTCCGGGAGATCGAAACGCCAGCTCTTGCGCACGGTTCGCGCCGCCAGGGCGTCCGGGACGAGCTGCATCCCGGCGTCGCGGAGGCAGCGCAGCGGGCCCGAGTGCCACTGGGCCGTCGCCCCTATCCGCCAGGAGCTCTCCACGAACCACCGGGTCCGCGGGCGGCGGCGCGCCTCGTAGCTGCGCAGGGCGGCGACCGGATCGCCGTGGCCCAGCAGGTGCGCGAGGACCACCGCGTCCTCGATGGCCTGGCACGCGCCCTGACCCATGTTCGGGGTCATCGGGTGCGCCGCGTCGCCGAGCAGGGTGATCCGCCCGCACCCCCACACCTCCAGGGGCGGGCGGTCCTCGATGTCGTCGCGGCGGATGTCGGCCTCCGGGGTCGCCGCGACGATCGCCGGCACCGGGTCGAACCACCCGCCGACCATCTCCTGCACCGCCGCACTGGCGCCACCTGTGTCGCGGCCACCACGCGGCGCGTCGAGGACCGCGAACCAGTACAGGCGGTCGCCATCCACCGGGACGAGGCCCACCCGCCGGCCCGGCCCCCAGCTCTCGGTGACCCGGTCGTGGGGCCACCCGTCGCGCCGCGCCAGCACGCCGCGCCAGCAGGTGTACCCGGCGTAGCGCGGGGGCTGGTCGCCGTGCAGGCTCCGCCGGACCATGGAGTGGATCCCGTCGGCGCCGACGAGGAGATCCGCGCGCAGCGTCGCCCCGCCGGCGAGGGTCGCCACGACCTCGTCGCCCTCCTGGGCCACCGCGGTCACCTCCGCGCCCAGGCGCACCACCTCCTCGGGCAGCGCGTCGAGCAACAGCCCTTGCAGTGTCGCCCGGTGGATGCCCACCGGGGCCGACAGGCCGGGAGCGACCTCGTCCAGCCGCATGTGCGAGAGCTCGCGTCCCCGCCAGGACCGCAGGATGCCGTGGCACAGGCGCGTGCCCGCTCGCGCCACCGCGTCGCCGAGATCCACGTGGTCCAGCGCCGACAGCGCGTTGGGCTGCACCGTGAGGCCCGCGCCCACCGGTCGGAGCGTCTCGGCGCGCTCGAGGACCCGCACCACGAAGCCCGCTCGGCGCAGGGCGATCGCCGCGGTCAAGCCGCCGATCCCACCGCCCACCACGAGCACGCTGCCCCGACTGCCGCTCACCATCGGCTCCATCTCCCAGGGGGTCGAATCCCCGATGCGCCAAGGTACCGTGCCGATGCTAGCATCGCCGGCATCCTCCCGGGCGAGGCCGCCGACAACGACAACGGGCGGATCCTCGACGAGGGCGACGTCCAGGCGGTGCAGTTCACCGGCCACCTCGACGGGCACCCCGAGTACCGCACACGGAGCTGCTCAACGGCGGCGCCGATCCACAGTCCTGGCTGCTGTCGGACGGCTGGCACGACGGCGGGCGCGAGAGCCTGCCCTTCCTGCCGCGTCGGGGCATGGGGTTCCGCTACCCGAGCTTCGGGCTGTCCACCGTGCCCCAGGCCCTGCGCGACGTGCCCTACTCCGTCGCCGGCGTCGCCCCCGAGCCGGCCACCAGCTACAGCTCGGTCACCTGCGACCAGGACCACACGAGCGGGTTCGCGAGCGAGGAGGTACGCGCGCTCGGCGTCGGCCCCGACCTCGTGCAGCCCAAGGACTGGCGAGTCTACGAACGGTTCATCGGCGTCTCCGCGGGGCGCGCCATCGCCGGGGCGGCCGACATCGCCCTCGAGGTGCGCCGCCAGCTCTTCGGCGAGCCCTGGGCCGAGCTGACCGGGCACGTGCAGGCGCCCGTCGGCCCGAGCATGGTCACCACCGGCGAACGCGCCATGGTGCTCGTCTCCCAGGGGACGGAGGCCATGGACGTGCAGGACCGCACGCCGGTCACGGACGCGATCCCGGATGAGAACGGCGTGGAGCACCTCGACGTCCAGCCGCCGGGCACCCTGACCGGCGACTTCCACGTGCACGGCGGGCCCTCCTTCGACTCGGCGATCAACGACGACGACCGGGTCGAGGCGTTCCTCGCCTCGGGGATCCAGGTCATCGCGGCCACCGAGCACGACGTGGCCTGGGACTACGCCGACGCCATGCAGTGGCTGCACGCCTACGACCGGATGCACATCATGGTGGGCACCCAGAGCACCGGGCACATCCTGTTCGACTTCATCCCCGACGACCCGAACCCGAAGGTCATCGGCCACTGGAACTCCTGGCCGCTCCGCCTGGACACCCCCGTCGACCTCGCCGACCTGCTGCCCCAGGGCCAGGATGCGTGGGTCGTGGTCGAGGCGGGCCCGCCGCACCGCCTGTCGGCCGACCTCGACTGCAACGGGTTCCCCGACACGAGCGACAACAACGACGACGGCGAAGTCGACTGGCGCGACGTGGACGGGCTCGACGTCGACCCGGGGGTCGACTGCCTGTCCGAGACGGGTCCCCTGAACGTGCGCGAGGTCCCGACCGACCGCGAGGATCCGCTGTACTGGTTCGCCCAGGTCTTCCCCGACGGCTACCCGCTCGCGATCACGAACCCGCTGCTCCTGGACGTCGACGGGGACGGCTTCCACCCCGTGTTCCAGCCGGCCTGGCCGTGAGGAGCCCGATGCGACCTGCCCTGCACTGGTCCGGTGTCGCCCGGGCCGACCCGTGCGCCGACCTCGACGGGATGCCCGAGGGGCCGATGACCGCGGCGATCCGCCCCGGCGGGCTGGGTGCCGCACACCGCGTGTGCGCCCGCAGCGAGTCGGGCATCGGCGTGAGCGGCCTGCTGCTCGCCGACACCGCGAACTTCTACGGGCACATCGTCGCCGCGGTGAAGATGGACGGCAGCTACGCGCTCGCCGACCGCACCGCGCCGTTCGCCACCGCCGAGATCTTCCGCTACGACAGCGTGCTCTCGCCCCTGCCCGACACCTACCTGGGCATCGGGAACATCGCGGTCGGCGCCTCGCAGCGGGTGTGTCTGAGCGGGGTCAGGCACTGAGGATTCGGCGAAAACAAAGCTTTCAGGGAGATCGCGTTTCCGAGAATTGAGCATTCCACGGAATCCGTGCGGCAGGATGCCGTCCTGTCCAGCGTTGCCCGAAGGAGGGGCACGCCATGCACGGGAACCTCGGACTGCTCGTGGAGATCGTGGGCGCGGCGATCGTGTTCGGCGCGGTGGTTGCGGGGGCGCTGAGCCTGCACGAGAGCGCGCCGGTTACCCGGGAGCGCGCGCTGTGGATCTTCACGGGCAAGCCAGCCCACAAGCGGGCCGCCGTGCTGCTCGGGCTGCTGGCCGCGGGCGAGGTGTCGGCGACGACCGTGCAGGCCCTGTGGCCCGAGTCCCGCGGGCTGCCGCCGATCCACCCCTACGTCGAGGCGATCACCCTCGCGCGCCGCTCGCCGCGGCTCCGGGCCGACGCCGAGGCGCGGCTGCAGCGCGACCTCGACGCGCTGGCCCACGGAAGGTGGACGCCGGGCCGGCCCCCGTTGGGGCTCGACCCGGACACCCTCGCGGCCTGAGTCTCAGGACACGGGCGACCGCCTCCGGCGCACGAGCAGCCCGGCCAGCAGCAGCACCGGCGCGACCGGCAGCCCAGGCACGGGCCGGTGGTCGCAGCCGCAGCCCTTCGGTGCCGGCGGAGTGCCAGTGTCCCGCGAGCCGGTGTCGACCGATCCCGTGTCCCGCGAGCCGGTGTCGACCGATCCCGTGTCCTGTGAGCCGGTGTCGACCGACCCCGTGTCGAACCCGGTGTCCGCACCGCCGGTGTCCGTGGGACAGTCCTCGACGTCGTCGGTGTCCACGAGGTCGTCGCAGTCGTCGTCGACCCCGTTGTCGCACACCTCGGTCGCGTCCGGATTGGTCGCGGCCACGGCGTCGTCGCAGTCGCCCGACTCCAGGACGTACCCCTCGGGCTGCGCGCAGTCGACCACCGTGTCGGCGTCGTCGCCGTACCCGTCCTCGTCCGCGTCCGCGTACCACGTGAGGTCCTGGACGCCGTCGTCCTTCACGTTGTTGCAGTCGTCGTCGCGGTCGTCGCACTGCTCGATCGCGCCCGGGTGCACCTGGACCCGCGTGTCGTCGCAGTCCGTGTCGTCGCCGACCCACCCCTGCGGCGGGTCGCAGAACGCCTCGCTCGTCGCGGTGTCCCCGAACCCGTCGCCGTCGCCGTCCCGGTACACGGTGAGCTGGCCAATCGCCGACGGGTCGTCGTCGTCGGCGAGACCGTCGCAGTCCTCGTCGACATCGTTCGGGTCGCACACCTCCTGGGCGGCCGGGTTGATCCCGGCCTGGCCGTCGTCGCAGTCGCCGTCGACCGCCGATGTGCCCGCCGGAGCGTCGCAGGCTGCGACCGGGTCGCCCGTACCGAAGCCGTCGGCGTCGGCGTCGGTGTACCAGGACGTCATGCCGGCCGCGCCCTCGGGGTCGGCGTCGTCCGCCTCGCCGTCGCAGTCCTCGTCGGCGTTGTCGGCGTCGCACACCTCGGTCCCGTCGGGGTTCACGTCGGCGCGCAGGTCGTCGCAGTCCCCGGACGCCGCGACCGCACCGGTGGGCGCGTCGCACTG
>Ga0114931_10001989_pt1 | contig 26055 bp, 25 predicted proteins | sample 2SBtaG_FD_89579 | JGI IMG/M metagenome (GOLD analysis project Ga0114931, IMG submission 89579) | Deep subsurface microbial communities from Kolumbo volcano to uncover new lineages of life (NeLLi) - 2SBTROV14_V59a metaG | ecosystem: Environmental > Aquatic > Marine > Volcanic | place: Kolumbo... | reverse complement strand
TGCGAGCGTAGCGACGCAATCCAGGATTCTGGATCGCCGCGCCGCCGTAAGGCGGCTCGCGATGACGTTCAGGCCGAAGGAATCAGAACGACGCGCAAAGTAGTTTTTCAGCACCCTGTTAGAGATGCCCTTAAGATATTTTAACGGCTATCGGCAAAATTGAGCGCTATACGAAAGGGTTGTCTCTGGAAACATTTTCCAAGGACGAAAAAACCGTTGACGCCGTTGTCCGCAACCTGGAGGTGGTCGGCGAAGCGGTCAAGAAACTGCCGCCGGAAATCCGTTTGGAATAATCCTCCTTCAAGGCCTCCACGCTGATTGATGCACAATTATAGAGGGAGGTTTCCTACCTTGCGCGGGCGGCGCGCAGCAAATCGTCGATCACCCGCTTGAGCGCCGCCGTATCGCGGCGGCGCGATGCCGCGCGGTCGTGCCGTGGGTCGTCCTCCAGGGAAATTACCCCGGAACCCAGATAATTGCAGTAAAATGCCCCCAGGGGAGACAGTGAACCGCCTGTGCAGGCATTGATAATGACCGTTACGCGGTCTTTATTTTCGGGATCGGAATACACCTCGAACGGCCCGCCGGTTTGTGTCGTATGCGCCCGGCAATAGGCCAGGATACGCTCCAGTTCCTCCGGGGACATTTTTTTATAGACGATTTGCATTCGACAACCTCAACCGGATGACACCATGAGTCGAGAAAATATGGAAGACAAATTTCTGGAATTGATGGAAAAAATCAAACGGCTGGAAGATGAACTGGCCTTTGAAATCCAAAAAAAAGAAGATGAATTCCTTTACGAAATCCACGCCAAGGGGGTCAAGTTTCAGCGCACGGCAAAAATCCAACATAAGCTTTTAGTCAAAAAAATACGTCATTATTTGCGCGATGCCGCCGTAATGAACATCGTCACGGCGCCGGTAATTTATGCCGTAGTGGTTCCGGCTCTTTTCTTGGACCTGTTTCTCACCGCCTATCAAGCGGTCTGTTTCCCGATCTACGGCATTCCAAAGGTGCGGCGCCGGGACTATATCGTAACGGACCGCAAATATCTTCATTACCTGAATTTGATCGAGAAGATCAATTGTTATTATTGCGGATATTTCAACGGCTTGATGGGCTACGGCCGGGAAATGGCCGGCAGAACCGAGCAGTATTGGTGTCCCATCAAACACGCCCGCAAGCTGGCGTCCATTCACGGCCGCTACCGGAATTTTTTTGAATACGGCGATGCCGGCACCTACCGCAAAGACCTGGAAAAAGTCCGGCGCAAGTTTGACGATCTGCGTGCCGGCGAAAACCCGGTTGACAACTCCGGCAAATAAGTTGACCATGCGATTTTCCATGGTCCGCCACTTGCGTTTGAAAGGAACGCCATGAATTTTCAGGATGTCATCTTGACCTTGCAGAATTTCTGGAGTGCCCGCGGATGCCTGATCCACCAACCCTACGATATCGAGGTGGGCGCCGGCACCTTTAATCCCAGCACCTTTTTCCGGGTGCTTGGCCCGGAGCCTTACCGGGCCGCCTATGTCGAACCTTCCCGCAGACCCACCGACGGGCGCTACGGCGAAAATCCCAACCGCCTGCAACATTATTACCAGTTTCAGGTGATCGTCAAACCCTCACCGGACACTATCCAGGACGAGTATCTGCAAAGCCTCTCCGAGTTGGGCATCGACCCCCTGCAACACGACATCCGCTTTGTGGAGGACGATTGGGAGTCGCCCACCCTGGGCGCGTGGGGCCTTGGCTGGGAGGTCTGGCTGGACGGAATGGAAATCACCCAGTTCACCTATTTCCAGCAAGTCGGCGGCATCGATCTTTCGCCGGTGCCGGTGGAGTTGACCTATGGCCTAGAACGCATCGCCATGTACCTGCAAGACATCGATAACGTGTTTGAACTGCAATGGAACGATCACCTCAAGTACGGCGACGTGCACCTGGAAACGGAAAAACAGTTTTCCCGGTACAATTTCGAGGAATCCGACAAGGACCGCCTGTTCCAATGGTTTGACATGTACGAAAAAGAAGCCGAAAGCCTGCTCGCAAAAGACCTGGTTTTGCCGGGCTACGATTACACCCTGAAATGCTCCCACACCTTCAACCTGCTGGATGCCCGCGGCGCCATCAGCGTTACCGAGCGCACCGGCTTTATCGCCAGGGTGCGAAAACTGGCGCGCCTGTGCGCGGAAGGCTACGTCCGCCACCGCGAATCCATGGACCACCCCCTGCTCCATTGCTGGGACGGCACTCCGACAGTGCCTTAATCTTCCCCGAAATCCGGGCGCGCCCCGCCAAAAATATTTTTCGGAACCGCGTTGTCAACATACACCCACCTCACATGCAATTGCGATTTGACTTTCGCGCCTTTTAGGGCTTATATTGTTTTAAGCCTATGCCTTTGATTTATTGTGTGATTGCGCGTTTTATAGATTTTCTTAATCCGAAAAACCGGATTTAAGAATAAGGAAATCGCTCCACATTGATTTCCAAAATTTTTTCCCGAAACCGTTGCAGAGCAAACCATGATCGAACCGCGGCAAGTCCCCATTTTAAAAAAGAACGTCGAGATGCTGAAAACCCAGCTCGACCTTTTTAAAAAGAGGATCAAAGAATCGGCGCATATTGAGCCGAACGGCAATAAACCGGATGAGGAAAAAGCCCGTATCCTGGCCCTCCTGAATACCCAAAAAGGCAAACTGACCGCCATTACCCGGGAAGTGGAAAAAACCCAGACCAAAAGCAAGTCAAAGGAAATCCTTCCCGCCAAGCTTATCGCCAGCCTCGCCCTTATCGACCGGATAACCCACGACCTGAAATCCGAGGTGGAAACCTTGGTGGAAGACCAGTACGAATGCAAATTGGAAGTCTTCAAGCAGGAAATTTTCAAGTCGGTAGACCATGTTTTAGAGTCGTTCGATTTTATTATTCCCAACATCCGGCACGAGATCGATTTATTGGAAAAGCATTACCGGATTCCCGCCAACGCCGCCAACACCATCCTCCCCGAACTGGAAGAGTTGATCGACGACCTTGAAAACCAGAAGATTTCGCTGGATGAGTTTATCGCCGGCTACGGAAAGGGAGAGCAAAAGACCGCGGGGTACAGCGAATTGAGAATCCGCAACAAGGTGTTCTCAAAATACCAGTTCTACGAAAACCTTTCCGAAAGCTATAAGGAAATCAACACCTGCCTTTATGAAATCCGCAAGTCCCTGGAATCTTTTTTGTCGGAAAAACGCACCGAGCCTGAATTCGGAAAATTCTTCGAACGCTTTCGGGAAATGAAAACCATTACCGTCATGAAAGACATTTTCGAACTGGGCGCCCTGGTGAATTTGGTGATCAAAAAAATCGGCAAAAAGTACTCCTACCGCGAGGAATACAAAAAAGCCAAACCCCTGGCCGACCGGTTCAATCAATTACAAAAATCGCTGGTCGTTTATGACGAAGAGAGAATCCTGAAAACGGAAAGAATCATCGGCAAACGCTTCAAGAACGAAGCGGATCAAAAGAAATTCCAAAGCATCATGGACGAAACAAAAAAACACATCAAGGAGAATCAACTGCCGTTTAATCGCATTGAAATCATTTTTGCCAAATTAAGAAAAGGTGATTTCAATATCGTCGTCAAGGAAAAAGACGCCGACGACATCACCATCGCCATCACGCCGCATCATGAAAAGAAATACGGGAAAAATGTTTTGGAAAGAATCAACACCATCATCCGGGAGATCGACTTCTCCTATCCTCCCGAACCCAAGCAGCTGCTCTTTCAGGACCTGGCAAAAACCACGGAAAAAATCCAAAAGAACCAGCCGGTGGACAAGAAGGAATTTTTTACCTTGATGCAGAACTACGACAAGCAAATCGAGCGGAACATCCGGATCAAGTACCCCGAAAAAATCAAGGAATTGAACAACGTGTTCGCCGCCTGCCAAAAAACATTCGCCTTGAAGATGAACCGCGAAAAACTGGAAAAACGCCTGGCCAACAAGCAAGTCTGGAACGATATTTTCCCGCCGCTGAAAAGCGCCAACAAGGCCCTGATGGTGCTTGCCTCGGGAAGCGCTTCCCTGAAATCCCACGTCAACAAATTTTCCTTTATCAAAATCGCTTCCGAGGAACTGTGCCAGATGCTGTACGACCTTTCCATGCAACTGTTCATTCTGTACGAGGGCGTGGACAGAAAGAGCATCACCCGCATGACGGATATTTTGTCAACCTACAACGAATTTAGCGAAGTCGGCAGCCTGTGGAGCGCGTTTTCCCATTATTTCAAAAAAAGCACAATCACCAATTTGAATGTAAACGAGAAAATGATGCTGGGGCTGGCCAAAACCGACCGCAGCAAGGCGAAGCTGGCCGAGCTGTTCCCGGATGACGATTGAGCCTCGTCAGTCCTCATCGTCGGCGTAGCCGTAATCGAACTCCTCGATCTCGTCCACGAACAGGTGGCAGAGCCGGGTGCGGCACTTGGCGTTTTTCAACGCCTCGATGCCTTCCCGGCGCACGCGGTTGCTGTTCAAATACAGGTAGGTCAATTTCGAGAGTGTGGCGGATTCGGCAATCGCAATGGCGCCCTCGTCCTCCACCAGGTTGCCGAACAGTCCCAGCTTTTTCAATTTGCCGAGATGCGGCGAACCCGCAACCGCCTTGGCCCCTTCATCGCCGATCACGTTGCCGTACAGTTCCAGGTCGGTGAGGTTTCTGAAGACTGCGGACCCGGCAATCGCCGCCGCGCCCTCGTCGCCGATATTATTATTGGGCAGGCTCAGGCGCCGGAGTTTCGACAAGTTCCCGGACTGTGCCAGGTCGGCGGCGCCCTTGTCGCCGAAATTGAAATTACTTAAATCCAGGCTTCTTTTGTCCGGGGTCAGATATTGCTTGATAAGGTATTCGATACTCGCCACTGTGCTCGCTCCGCCGGTTAAAGGTTGAGAAACCGCGTTTTCACCAACGCCGTTTCGTCTTTCCGGTTTTTCACCAGGCCGTTCAGCCGCGCCTCGCGCAAGGCGGCAAAAACATCCTGAAAAACCGGGCCGGGTTTCAATCCCAACCGAACCAGATCGTCACCCGTCAGATCGGGAACGGTGGCATCCCGGTATTGCGTAACATAAGCCAGGGCGTACGGGTTCAGGCGGTCGCCGCCGGCGGCGGCCATCAGGAACACCACCGCCTCGGACGAAAGCCCGGAAAACACCCGGTAGATATCCGCGGGTTGGGGGGTTTTGTTTTTCCGGAAAACCCGCAGGGCATTGCGGCACCCGGCCATGTCGTTTTGCAGGCGGGCGCGCATTTTCGCGGGCATTTGCAATCGGTCGGCGGCCTCCGCAAAGGCCACGCCGTCCAGCGAATCGAACAGACCGAGACCGTAAACGAACCACGCCTCGGGTTCCGGCTCCAGCGGTACGATTTTCCAACCCGCCAGCGCTTCCTCTACCCGCTCAAGAGTTTCCCAGCCCTGCCGGGACGACAGCAGTTGCGGATGAATGCACCGCAAAAGACCGCAATCCTCCATACGCCGGAGACAGCGCAACGGTTTGCGTTCCTTGAGGATCAGAATCAATTCGTTCAACAGCCGATATCCGCTCAACTGGTCGAGCAAGCCCTTCTTGACGGCGCTTTTCAAAAACGCTTCCGTCTGTTTGCCAATGACGAAACCAAAACGCTGCTCAAAGCGGACGGCGCGAAATGCCCGGCACGGGTCCTCGACAAAACTCAAATTGTGCAGCGTCCGGATCACCTTGTCTTTCAGGTCCCTTTGGCCGTTGAAAAAATCGATGAGGCAAAAAGCGTCGCGGCCGTTCAGTTTGACGGCCAGGCTGTTGATGGAAAAATCGCGCCGGAACAAATCCGATTTAATCGAGCTTTTCTCGACGGTGGGCAGGGCCGCGGGGTGTTTGTAATATTCCATGCGGGCCGTGGCAACGTCGATCTTGAAGCCGTCCGGCAACACAATCACAGCCGTGCAAAACTTGGCATGACTGCGGACCCGGCCGCCGAGTTTCTCTCCCAGCTTGCCGGCGAAGACGATGCCGTCCCCTTCGACAACGATGTCCAGGTCGAAATTTTCAATGCCGATGAGCAAGTCGCGGACAAAACCGCCCACCACGTAAACGGACATGGCCGCCGCGTCGGCCGTTGCCGCGGTGACCTCCAGCAGCCGAATGATATGCTTTGGCAGCCGCTCCATCATCAAGCTTTTCAGGTTTTTCAAGGGCGGCTCGCCTCCCCCGAATAAAGAAGCCTCAACGGCTCCCCCATGCTCCAGCATATCGCTGTACAGAACGCGCAACAGGTCGCCCCGGCTGACGATCCCCACCAGGCGGCCGCCGGCAGACTCGTTCACAACCGGGATCAACTTTTGCTTGTCCTCAATAACAATGGGTACGGCGGCCGTGAAAAAAGATTCCGGCGCGGTCACCGAAAATTCCCGCACCATAAACTCCTCCACAGGCTCACCGCCCATTTGATGATGAATCGCTTTTTCCACAATCTGCCGGGTGATCAACCCCGCGGGCCGCCCCGCCGCCAGGACCGGCAGGGTGTTCAGGTTGAACCGGGTCAACACCGTTTCAACCGTTGCAATCGTATCCGTCTTTTTGACGGAAACCACGGGGAAATGCATTATATCCTTTACCCGCAGCAGAGGCCTCGCTTTTTCCGCCAGGACGGCGACCAGTTTTTCCCGGACCTGGATGGCCGTCATGTCGTGGATACCGGCGGACGCCGCTTGACGGTGCCCGTTGCCGCCGAAACACCGCACGATTTCCGCCACGTCCATTTCCCGGCCCTGCGAGCGCGCAATGAGGTACACCCGACGGTCCATGCCGATCACCGCAAACAGCGAAGAAAGATTTTCCAGCTCCCGAATCTTGTGCACCGCAAACGCCAGATCATCGACATAATGATCGACCTCCGCCGAAGCCAGCGCCACCTCGATGCCGTTAAAATTGCGTATCTCCAAATCGCGGATCAATGCATTCATCACCTGGATTTGTTCGCGGTTCAGGCGGGGCTGGACAAAATGCGAGACGGTATCCAAATCGGCGCCCATTTCCAGAAGCTTGCCGACGGCAAAGCAATCCGCCGCCGTCGTGGAGCCTGCCGACAGCGAATGGGTGTCCTCGTAAATACCCAGAACCAGCAACGTGCAATCCTCCGGCGTCAGTGGAATGTTTTTCTCAGCCAGGATTTCATACAAAACCGTTGCCGAAGCCCCGCGCGGCAGCACCACGGTCCGGTGCGCGGCGATGCTCTCCGTCACATCGGGATGATGATCGTACACATGCACCTCGACGCCGGGTTTTCCCAATAAACTCTTGAACACGCCAATCCGGTCGGCGTTCCGGGTATCGACCACCACGAGGAGCCGTACCCGCTCAAGGTCGATTTCCTTGATTCGGCAGATGGGATATTCTGTCCGGCGCAAAAACTCATTCACCCGTTTTTCCATCGAGCCGGAGAACACCATTTTCGCGCCGGGGTAAAGCTTGCGCGCGGCGACCATGGAGGCCAGGCAGTCGAAGTCGGCATTCAAATGGGTGGTGATGATTTGCATGATATGGATTGTTGGCTTACCGGGCCGGGGCCGCGGCAACGACGCGAACCAGAGTTTGAAAAGGCGCTTGCCGCGGCAGGTAACAAACCTTGTTATCGCACAACCGGTAGGCCAGAATTCCGGCGATGGGGAAAACCCCCGGAGCCAGGTCTTTGGGCACCTGCATCCGCAAGGTGAATTCCGCCATTTTCTCATGAGTCTTGACGATTTTTTGCAAGACCCCGTCCAGAGCCATTTGTGGAGGCGATTCCTGCCACCCGCCCTGCCGGGAAAAGCGGCTTGTCTCCAGCCTGATCCGCGTCGGCAAGGTATCCCGCCGATCCTCCAGCGAATAAATATGCCATTCGGGCGGCAGACTGACCTGCACGTAAAGTGTAAAAAGATCGCCCGGCCTCAGCGGAGCGGGCAAGACGGCGGCAGTAACCGCTACATTAATTTTCCGGCCGCCATGTTTGAACTCCTCAAACGATTGGAAATTCGTTTGCGGCGTGGCGGAAGCCGCCGCGGCAAATGCCGGTACCGTCACAAGGATCGACAAAACCAACCAGCTAAATTTGTCTGCGGTTGCCATGGCCATCGGGGCGGGGCGGGCGGCGGAGGGTCAGCCCTTGGGCGCGGTCTGGGATAGAGAAATATACTTTTCGATCGTCCGGACGAACTTGTCCTCGGACACCGCGCCGGAAAACATCTCACCGCTCACCGTCGCGGATTTGGGATCGTAAATCCCCACAACAAATGTTGGCGTGGCTTGAACGCCGATCTGGTTGCCTTCCTGCAAATCCGCGAACACCCGGGCCTTGTATTTCTCTCCGCTCCAACAATTTTCAAAATCGTCCAGATTGCCGATGCCCGCTCTCTGGGCAAGTTTCAGAATATCGGCTTTACCCAGATTCCTTGACGCGTTTTTGTAAATCACGGCTTGCAGCTGCCAGAAACGGTTCTGTTCCCGGGCGCATTCGACGGCTTCCGCCAGCTTGCGCGCCTCCTTGTGAATGGGCAGGGGGAAATGCCGGTAGCCGAATTGCACCTTGTCGGCAAACCGCACGCGCAGTTTACTCAGCGTGCCCTGCACCAGTTTGCAAAAAGGACACTGAAAATCGGAATACTCCAGGACAAATACTTTTCGCAACGGCGGCGTGTCGTCCTCAAACCACAACATGGCGGAACCCAGGCCGGTCACCACGGTGAAATCGTTCGGCGCTTCCAGATAATCCTCGACCCAGCCCTTGACCACGGCCTTTTGGAAAATTTTCTCGACATAGGTCTGCTCATACATCCTGACCAGGTATTCGCGGATCTCACCCCGCATTTTCTTGAAGCTGCCCATCTCACTGATGCCGGGAGTGTTTTTGTAAAAATGAAACACGTCGCCGGGAGTCACCTTGGAAACCATATCCTTTTTCAACTCCGGGTGTGCCAGCAGAAGCAAATTCACGGCTTTCTGTTTCAGGTTGTACTTCTGCATCTGATGAAGCCGAACCATGGCGTCATGCATCTTGGCGTTTTTCAAGTCGTCCAGCATGACGGGCTTGCCGTCCACCGTCGCGACGACGGGATTGTTGTTGTATTTCACTTGCGCCGCGGGGCCCGCGGCGGCGGAAACCGGCAGAAGGAAAAAACAGGCGGCAAAAACAACCAGGGATGAAAACCGGTCAACTATTTGCCGAACCAAAGGATTCATGATCATCAGATTAACACGCGGCGGAAAGATGTAATCGGGGAACCTTCTCAACCGGCCTTGAGCGATTCTTCCGGATTCAAAAATTTGTGGCAATTGTCGGCCAGTTCCAAAAAAGCCTTGGCAGCCGGGGAATCCGGCCGGGACAACACGATGGGGTCTCCCTGATCCGATTGAACGGCGATGTCCCGGTCCAAGGGGATGGATCCCAAGTAAGGCAGCACCAGCTCCTCGGCCAGGCGCTTGCCGCCGCCGGTTTTGAAAACATCGATCTCCCCGGAACAGTGCGGGCAGGTCATGACGCTCATGTTTTCGATGATGCCGACAATAGGAACATTGCTGTCCACGGAAAAAGAAATCATCTTGCGGGCATCGAGGAGCGCCAGGTCCTGCGGTGTCGTCACAACCACCGCGCCGCCCACCTCACCGATAAAATCGATGATGGTGATTTGCTCGTTGCCCGTGCCCGGAGGCAAATCGACCAGCAGGTAATCCAGTTCGCCCCAGTCGATGTTTCCCAGCAACTCGATAATGAAATCGTATTTCACCGCATCGCGCCAGGCGATGTGCATGTTGGGGTCTTCGATCAGAAAACCCAAGGACGCAACGCGCACTCCGTTTTGGGTTTCAAAGGGAACGATTCCGGATTCCTCGGAGCGCAGGCGGACGTTTTCCGCTTTCAGCAGCTTGGGAATGTTGGGGCCGTGCAAATCCGCGTCCGCCAAGCCGACGCGAAAACCTTTCTCCGCAAGAGCACAGGCCAGATTGGTGGTGACGGTGCTTTTGCCGACGCCGCCCTTGTTGCTGCCGACCAAAACCTTATGCTTGATCCCGTCCATCCGCTTGTTGACCAGCCAGCGATTGTGCTCGTTGTGATCGGCTTTGCAGTCTGTTTCATTATTGTATTCACACATCTCGCAGGTATGGAGAAGCCTGCATTCTCCCGTAATCGTCACAGAAACCTCCGATATTTTCAACCGGTTTGCAATGATTCTCAGCGGGCCCTTGCGGAACCGCAAACGAACTTAAAAGAGGGTACTTAACGAGATTAAGTAACAATGTTTTCCATGTCAAGAAAAATAGGCTGCCGATGCCGCGAATTCATCCTCTGTTTTCAAGCGGTTTTGGCGTGCGTTCTCATTTTGGGAAAGCGCGCGTCAAAATTTTCCCACCGGGGAACAACGTTCCGGTAATTTGACGGAAAAACGCAGCGGCGCCGCGCCGCCCGGCATCTTCAATTCCCTATAAAACCTGGGGTTGCGGCAAAGCGGCCCGATAATGTCCGCTCCGGCACAAACCTTGCAATTTCCTTTGACGAGACCATTTTGCAATCGTTGAGGCACCGAACATGATAAAAATGAATTCGCCGAACAGCGGGGGCGCCGGACGGGCGCGGCCCGTGACGGCCACGCGAAAAATCCGCGCCAACCTTTTGCGGGCCAAGCGGGTGGCGCGGCCGGGTTTTTTTGAGACACTGGGAACCTTCTATTACGTCGAGGCCTCGCTCAGGAATTTGCTGAGAAACGATTATACAGAAAAACTCCACATGCCCGGAACGAAAATGGTTCGCTAACGGCCACCCCGCCTCACCCCCCTCTTTCCTCTTACCGCTCCCGCCGCTATCCGTTTGGGTGTAGAATAAAAAACAAAACCGAAGAACCCAAAATGCCGGCCGGGACCGGGCCAAAGAGGACCGACACGGCCGCCCGTTAAAACTCGCGCCTCATGGAAATCACCGAAGTCCGTTGCCGTTCCATCCTCACCCGCGCCGGCGGTTATTTGAAATCCGTCGTGTCGCATTCGCTGAACCCTTATGTCGGCTGCGGCTTTGGCCGGTCGGCTTGCGGCGTCGCCTGTTATGTCCGGCACAACCCCTGGCTGGCCCGCGGCCGCGCCTGGGGGGAATTCGTGGACGTCAAGATCAATGCGGCGGAGACGTATTTGCAAACCTGCAGTGCGGAGAAATCCTGGGCACATAAACAGTCCCGGCCCTTTGCTATTTTCTTCTCCAGTTCCACCGACCCCTGGCAGCCACTGGAGAAAACGTACCGCATCACCCGCGGCCTGTTGCAGGCGATGCGCCGGCATCCGCCCGACCGGCTGATTCTGCAAACCCACAGCACGGCGGCGCGTGAAGATTTTTCTCTCATTGCGGAGCTGGCGCGGCAGTGCGACCTGGCGGTGCATGTTTCCGTCGAAGGCGACCGGGAGCGGCTTCCCGGCCTGCCGCCGCCGCCCTGCTCCCTGAACGGCCGATTGAACCTGCTGAGCGAATTTGCCACCGCGGGCATCGATGCCGTGGCCTGCCTGTCGCCGTTGCACCCTATGAAAAATCCGGAAGCGTTTTTTGAGTCTCTGGCAAAAAGAGGTATCCGCGGCGTGGTGATCGACCACTTCATCCTGGGCGACGGCACACCGGACGGCGCACGCACCCGCAAAACCGCACTGCCGCGGGCCATGGCCGCCGTCGACGCCGAATCGGTCCGACTGAGCTACCGGGACGAGATCGCCCGCATCGCCGGACGTTACCTGCCGGTGGGGATTTCATCGTCGGGGTTTGCGGGCAACTTCGTCGCGCCGGGCAAACCGGCAAAGGACAATGCCGGGCTAAAATAGGAGCCGGCCCCCGCTTACAGCCTTACCGTGACGCCCCGGGAGTGCAGGTAGCTCTTGGTTTCGGGAATGGTGTATTCCTTGAAATGGAAAATGGAGGCCGCCAGCACGGCGTCCGCCTGGCCCTGGTCGAGCGCGTCGTAGAGGTGTGCAAGCGTTCCGGCGCCGCCGGAGGCGATCACCGGGATGGACACCGCCTCGGCCACCGCGCGGTTGAGCGGGATGTCGTATCCCTGCTTGGTGCCGTCGCGGTCCATGCTGGTCAGCAGAATTTCTCCGGCGCCGTAAGACTCCATCAGTTTCGCCCACTTTACCGCGTCGATGCCCATGGGGTTGCGGCCGCCGTGGGTGTACACCTCCCAGGCGGGAAGGGCAACGGGGTCGGCAAAAAACAGTTCCGGATGCCGCTGCCGCCAGTCCACCGGGGACGGGGTTGGCGCGGCTCCGGGAGAAACCTGCTTGGCGTCGATGGCCACGACGATGCACTGGCTGCCGAACCGCTCGGCGGCGCGGCGGACGAATTCCGGATCGTGCACGGCGGCGGTGTTGATGCCCACCTTGTCGGCTCCGGCTTTCAGCAGGGCACGAATATCGTCCAGCGTGCGCACGCCGCCGCCGACGGTCAGCGGCATGAACACTTTTTCCGCCGTACGCGCCACCACGTCGAGCAGGATGCCGCGTTTCTCGTGCGAGGCGGTGATGTCCAGAAACGTCAACTCGTCGGCGCCTTCCCGTTCATAGGCGGCGGCGATCTCCACCGGGTCACCGGCATCGCGCAGTTGCACAAAGTTGATGCCCTTCACCACCCGCCCGTCCTTGACGTCAAGACAGGGAATGATTCTTTTAGCCAGCATGATTGCGGATGAGTTTCAAGGCTTCCCTGAAATCGAGGGTTTTATCGTACAGCGCCTTGCCGACGATGACCCCGTCCACCCCGGCGGATTTCAGGGTGAGCAGGTTGGCGATATCCGTCAAGCGGCTCACGCCGCCGGAGGCGATGACCGGCAGACCGGTGCTTTCGGCAAAATCGCGGATGGCGTCGATATTCGGTCCTTGCAACATGCCGTCGCGGCTGATGTCGGTGAAAACGAATCCGGCAACGCCCAGCGGTTCCAGCGAGCCGGCAAGATCGACGGCCTTCTTTTCGGAAACTTCCACCCAACCCTTGACGGCAACAAGGCCGTCGCGCGCATCGATGCCGACGACGATTTTCCCCGGAAAGCGTTTGCAGGCGTCCGCCACGAATTGCGGATTCCGCAAGGCCACGGTTCCCAGGACGACCCGCGACACGCCGTAATCGACGTAGGCGGCGATGGCATCGAGGCTGCGAATGCCGCCGCCGACCTGAATGCCCGCCGAACTGGAGTTGACGATGGTTTTGACCAGCCCGGCGTTCACCGGCCGGCCCGAAAACGCGCCGTCCAGGTCCACCACGTGGATCAAGCCGGCCCCCGCCTCGTCCCACTGGCAGGCCATGGCAACCGGGTCGTCCGAGTAAACCGTTTCCCGGTCGGCCTGGCCCTGGGACAACCGGACGCACTTGCCTCCTTTAATGTCAACAGCGGGGATTAATCGCATGAAAATTCCTTGTTCGGCAAGAATGAGTTTCCGATTGGCAAAAACCGATTATAGGCGGTTGCGGCAGTCCAGTCAATTTCCCATTGCCGGGCGCCGGCAAGCAAGGAGAGCTTGATAAACGGGGCGGCGAAAGAGTAGGATTAAACGCCATGGAACGCAGCGTACGCATATTAGACCGAATCATCGAAGTGAGCCTGCTGGTGTTCGCGGCGTTTTCGCTGTTTTCCATCAGCGTCACCCAGATCAGTTTCACCCTCGGCGCCCTCGCCTGGCTGGCCAGGACACAGATCACCCATTCCTGGAACCAGGTCAAGCGTCCCCTGGGATGGGTCTTCCTGTTTTTTGTCCTCGCCTCGGTGCTGGCCGTTGTTACCGCCGTCGAACCGGGTCACAGTTTCAAATCTCTTAAAAAACTGCTGCAGATCATCATCTTCTTTTGGGTGGTCAACAGCATCAAGGACGGCAAGCAAACGGACCTGCTGGTCAAGGTGCTGATCGCCGCCGCCTGCGTGGCATCCCTGTACGGGTTTTACCAGGCGTTGACTCTGGGTGTCGGCAAATTCACCCGGGTGGCGGGCACCATGAGCATTTACATGACCTTCGCCGGACTCGTCATGCTGGTGGCGCTGATGGCGATGAGCCGGTTTCTGTTCCGCCGGCCGCGCGAGAAATGGGTTGGCGCCGCCGTGGTTTTCCTGGCCGCCTGCCTGCTCCTGACCTTGACCCGGCAGGCCTGGCTGGGCTGCCTGGCGGGTTCGGTTTTGCTCCTCTGGGTTTACCGGCGGAAACTGTTGATCGCCCTGCCGGGGGTTTTGATCGCGCTTCTGCTTCTCGCCCCCATTCCGGTGAAGGACCGGTTGTTGAGCGCCGTCGATTTCAAGGAGGACGAGACTTTTTTAATCCGCATAAAACTTTGGCACGCCGGCTGGCTGATTTTCAAGGATCACCCCGTAACCGGCTGCGGTTTCAAATGCGTGGACTCGGTTTATCAAAACTATCCGGAGTACGCCGACCTCCTTTACAAATATCTGGGAATGCACAATAATCTTGTGCAGATCGCCGTGGACACGGGAGTGGTGGGTTTATGCGCCTGGCTGGCCATTTGGATTTGCTATTTTTTTTCCCTGTACCGGCAAAGCGTTTCCGGCGCGGAAAATTCCCGTCGATGGGTTATACTGGGGAGCGCCGCCGCCGTCGCCGGGTTCCTGGCGGGAGGCATTTTCGAGGTGAACTTTTACGATTCCGAGGTCGCCATGCTGCTGTATTTTCTCATGGCGCTGCCGTTTGCCGCGCCGCACCCGCAGAATGCCTGAATAACCCCTTGCATCCGAAAAGCAAAAACTCCCTATGAAAGTCGAACCCACATCCCTGGAAGGCGTGTTGCTGATCCACCCTCGGGTTTTCCGCGACCCGCGCGGGCTGTTCCTGGAAAGCTACACCAAAAAGAAATACCGGGACATCGGCATCGACGTGGAGTTTGTTCAGGACAACCACTCCGTATCCGGGAGAAATGTCATCCGCGGGCTTCATTACCAGGCCCGCCACGCCCAGGACAAACTGGTGCGGGTGACGAAGGGGGAAATTTTCGATGTCGCCGTGGACATCCGCCCCGGGTCGCCGACGTTCGGCAAATGGACCGGGCACCGGCTCTCTGCCGACAACGTGCTGCAAATGTTTATCCCCGCCGGGCTGGCGCACGGCTTTGCCGTCCTGAGCGACACCGCCGAACTGCAGTACAAATGCTCCGATTACTATTTCCCCGATGACGAACGCGGCATTATCTGGAACGACCCGGACCTGGCTATCGATTGGCCGGTCGCCGACCCGGTCCTGTCCGAAAAAGACAGCCGCTATCCCCGCCTGCGCGACCTGTTCGACTTGCAACAACCGCCTCTCAAGGCCTGAAACCGTTTCAAGAAAGGCTGAGAGCCGTATTCAGAATTGTTTCAGGAATCGCAGGTCGTTTTCAAAAAACAAGCGAATGTCGTTGATGCCGAATTTGAGCATGGCGATGCGTTCGATGCCCAACCCGAATGCGAACCCGGTCCATTTTTCGGGATCGTAGTTCACCGCCTGGAAAACGGCGGGGTCCACCATGCCGGCGCCCAGGATTTCCACCCAGCCCGTATGCGAGCACACCCGGCACCCGGCGCCGGAACACATGACGCATTGAATATCCACCTCGGCGCTGGGGCTAGTGAAGGGGAAAAAGCTGGGCCGGAAGCGCAACGCCGTCTGCTCCCCAAAAACCCGGTGAAGAAATATTTCCATGATGCCCTTAAGGTCGCTGAAGGAAATATTCTCGTCCACCATCAACCCTTCGATCTGGTGGAACATGGGCGTATGCGAAACGTCCGAATCGCAGCGGTACACCCTGCCAGGGGCAATGATGCGCAGGGGCGGCGCGCAGCGCTCCATCGTATGAATCTGCACCGGCGAGGTGTGGGTGCGCAACAAGGTCTCGCCGTCGATGTAAAAGGTATCCTGCATGTCCCGCGCCGGGTGGTCGGCGGGAATGTTGAGGGCCTCGAAATTATAATAGTCGCTTTCGATTTCCGGGCCTTCCTCCACCTGAAACCCCAAACCGAAAAACACCTCAATGATCTCATCCATCACTTGGGTGACGGGATGCAGCGAGCCGGCGGATTCTTTTCTGCCGGGCAGGCTGGTGTCGAACGTTTCTTCCCCGGCCGCGCCGGAGTGGCGCGCCAACTCCCGCGTCTTTTCCCGGATGAGGGCTTCGACCCGCTGCTTGAAGGCGTTGATGTGTTTGCCCACGAGGGGTTTGTCTGCGGGCGAGACCTCGCGCAACCCTTTCATCATCGAGGGAATGCACCCCTTGCGGCCCAGGTACTCGGTTTTCAACTGCTGAATATCGTCGCGGGAGGACGCGCCGGCTAGGGCCGAATCGAATCGGGTCTGGTGTTTTTTGAGGGTTTCGATCATGAGGCCGGGGACACCGGTCAACGGCCGGCGGATATCCCGTCGTTCGCCGCTAACTGGCCGCGATTTTTGTGCGCGCGGTTTCCAGCAGGGTTTTGAAGGAATCTTCATTGCGAATCGCCAGATCGGACAACACTTTCCGGTCCAGCTGGATGTCCGCCAGTTTCAAGCCGTGCATGAACTGGCTGTAAGTCAGCCCGCCCTGGCGGACGGCGGCGTTGATCCGGGCGATCCACAGGCGGCGGAAATCGCGTTTCCTCACCCGCCGGTCCCGGTAGGCATAACACAAGGCTTTCTCCACCGTCTCCCGCGCCACGCGGTAATGTTTGCGGCGGGCGCCGCGAAACCCCTTGGCGAGCTTCAAAATTTTCTTTCTCCGGTTTCTCGCCACCGTTCCGTTCACTGCTCTTGGCATGGACCTTTTCTCCCGGTAAAAACCGCTTTAATTAGGCAACAGTATTTTCATGCGTTTTTGGTCGCCGGACCCCATGGTCCGGGATTTTCTCAGATTTCGTTTGCGCTTCGTCGTCTTGCTACTGAGGATGTGGCTGCGAAAGGCGGAAAACCGCTTGATCTTCCCCGTTCCCGTTTTTTTGAAACGCTTGGCCGCGCCCCGATTCGTTTTCATCTTTGGCATGTCCGGTCTCTTTCGGTGTAAAGGCGGCGAGCCGCCGGGTTCGTGTGCTTTCGGTTGATAACTCCAGCGCGTGCTTCAGACTTTCTTTTTCTTGGCCTTCGGCGCAAGCACCATAACGAAAGTGCGCCCTTCTTTCTTGGCGGGCTGTTCGACAACCCCCAAATCCTCGATGGCCTCGGTGATCCGCTCCAGAATCTTTATCCCATGTTCCGGATGGATGATTTCGCGGCCCTTGAAAAAAATCACGACCTTGGCCTTGTCGCCCTGCTCGAGAAACCGCTGCACGTGCTTCAGCTTGAAGTCGTAATCGTGATCGTCCGTGTTAGGCCGGAACTTGACCTCCTTCAGATGGACGACTTTTTGATTTTTCTTTGCCTCATGCGCCCGCTTGCTTTGCTTGTATTTGAATTTGCCGTAATCCATGATCTTGCAGACGGGAGGATTGGCGAAGGGCGCAACCTCCACCAGGTCCAGGCTTTGCTCCTGTGCCAGGTTGATGGCGTCGCGGGTCGAAAAAACCCCCATGGGTTCTCCCTCGTCACTGATAACGGTCACTTCCTTAACGCGGATCATGGTATTGATGCGTTGTTTTTTAATAAAACCTCCTGCGATGTTCAGCCGCCGCGGCTTCGTGTTTCAATCTGTTCCTCCCTGGTTGGTTGTGATTTTTCTAAACTTTATTGCGAATATCATCCTGCAACGCATCCATAAAAGCGTCCAGGCCCAGCGTCCGGGTTTCCTTGGAGCGACGCTTTCTCGCCGCAACCGTTGCCGACTCGGCTTCCTTTTCCCCCAGAACCAGCATATAGGGAATCTTGGCGATTTGAGCTTCCCTAATTTTGAAGCCAATCTTTTCATTTCGCAAGTCTTTTTCGACGCGAATATCCGCCGCCGCCAGCCGTTGCCGGACTTTTTCCGCATAATCGTGCTGCCGGTCCGTAATGGGAAGCAGAATAACCTGCACCGGAGCCAGCCACAAGGGGAAAGCGCCGGCGTAATGCTCAATGAGGCAGCCGAAAAACCGCTCGATCGACCCCATCAGGGCGCGGTGAATCATGATCGGCCGGTGCGGCCGGCTGTCCTCGCCAATATAACTGATGGCAAACCGCCGGGGAAGATTGAAATCCACCTGAATCGTCGAAACCTGCCAATACCGGCCCAGGCTGTCCTTGATTTTGATATCGATTTTAGGCCCGTAAAATACGCCCTCGCCGGGGTCCACCTGGTAATCGAGCTTGCTCTTCTCCAAACCGTTTTTAAGCGCGGCGGTGGCCTGTTCCCATTCCTCCTCCGAACCGACGAACTTGTCCGGCCGCGTGCTCAGGTACACTTTATATTCATCGAACCCGAATGACTTGAGGATGAACAGCACAAAGCCGATGACCTTGACGATTTCATCCTCCAACTGGTCCGGCCGGCAGAACAGATGCGCGTCGTCCTGGGTGAACCCGCGAACCCGCAACAGGCCGTGCAAAACGCCGGAGCGCTCGTACCGGTAAACCGTCCCCAACTCCGCCCAGCGCAGGGGCAGGTCGCGGTAGCTGCGCAAACTCGTTTTGTAAATCTGGATATGAAACGGGCAGTTCATCGGCTTGAGGATGTATTCCTTGCCCTCGACCTCCATGCCGGCGAACATGTTGTCCTTGTAAAAATCCGTATGCCCGCTGGTGTTCCACAGATCGATTTTTGCGGTATGCGGGGTGGCGACCAAGTCATAGCCGTTGCGGTAATGTTCTTTTTTCCAGAACTCCTCGATCAGGTAACGCACGCGGGCGCCCTTGGGATGCCACAAGATCAGGCCGGGGCCGACCTCCTCCGAAACCGTGTACAAGTCCAGTTCTTTTCCCAGTTTGCGGTGGTCCCGTTTTTTGGCTTCCTCCAGCCGGAGCAAGTAGGCCTTGAGTTCCTTTGGATTGTGCCAGCAAGTGCCGTAAATCCTTTGCAGGCCCGCCTTGGTTTCATCGCCCCGCCAGTAGGATGCCGACGTATGCAGCAGCTTGAACGCCTTGATGAATTTCGTGGACGGCACGTGCGGCCCCTCGCACAGGTCGGTGAACTCGCCCTGACTGTAAGTCGAAACCACGTCGCTGTCGATGCCGTCGAGAATTTCCTTTTTGAACGGCTCCTCCGCTTTCTCGAAAAACCGGTAGGCCTCCTCCTTGCTGATCTCCCGGCGCTTGATTTCCAGGCCCTGTTTGGCGATTTCCCGCATCCGGTTTTCAATTTTTTCCAGGTCTTCGGGAACAAAGGGCGTGTCCCGCTGAAAATCGTAGTAAAACCCGTCCTCGATCGTCGGGCCGATGGTCAGCCGGGTTTCCGGAAACAGTTGTTGCACCGCCTGCGCCATCAAATGGGCGGTGCTGTGCCGCAACGTATCCAGATCGATGCTGTTTGGGTTGACGTCTTGTTTCATGGTGGGATTTTTAAAAACCCGTTAAAAAAAGGGCATCATGAGGATGCGCATGATGCCCGAACCTGATTACGGTAAAATTTACAGGTCACAACCGTGAAGGCTGGCGGTGGCAATAGGCACGGGCGGTTTCGAACCGCCGACCCCTTGCATGTCAAGCAAGTACTCTACCCCTGAGCTACGCGCCTGTTTTCATGTATCCCTATTCTATTTCGTGCCGCGAATTTGTCAAGGGGAAAGACGCGGCGCGGCGCAAACCCTCTCCCGGCCCGCCGGAAAATTTAGCCAACGGCGGATTTTGTGGTACCATGGCCGAAGCGGTCCATGACGAAAGCGTCCGGCGCCCCCCCGTCGTGGCGAGAAACAACATGCACGGTTTGTCCGCGCCCGAACGATATCCCGTTTTCCTTCCTTCGAGCAACCATGAGACGCACCCTCGACAGCGTGGCCGATGACCTGATCCGCGAAGCCCGCGCCCCCTTCAGCGCGGCGGATTTCGTCCGCCGCATCCAGGCCCGCTGGGGCAGAAAGATTGCCGCCGCCACGCTGGACCGGCTCAAAAAAAACTTACCGCAACACCAGGGCCTGATCGGCATGGAATCCGGCGAGTTTCTGCCGTGCCGCGCCGTACTGGAAAAAATGGGCCATATCCCTCTGGCCGTTCCCCTCAGCTCATTTGAACTGCGGGAACGGATTTTGATCCCCGGCTGCCGCCTGATCCCGCTCATCCCGGGCGAACTGTCCGAGGACCGGCTGACGTTTCTCGACGGCCGGGGAAACAAGATTCCCCAAAGGCAACAGACGTTTTTGCTGGAGGAGGTCTTCGACTTTTACCGCTACTCGAGTGAGCGGCACTTTCCCGAACCCATCAAGATCAACGAATGGGTTCCGGGCAAGAGTTCGCTGACGGTGACGGTTTGGGACATGCGCGAGGCCTTTGCCGCTTTTCGCTGCCGGCCGGGGGACGACCTGCTGGTGCAACTCGTGGATTACGACCGCGGCGTTTTTCGCCTGCGCCCTTACCCTGCCGGGCAGGAACGCCGGCACCGGCTGAAAACACGCTCCCTGCACGTTCGCCTGGAGGCGGAGTTGATCCGTCTGAGCCACCGTTACGACTTCTCTTCCGCCGGCATGGAAAAGCAACTGCTGCGCGCCTTTTACAGCCTGGATAAAATGGATTTGCAAGTCCCGGCGTTTTCCCTGAACCGGTTTGTCGATTTCCTCGAAAAACTGTCCGTCGTCGGCAGCGAGTGGGGCTATCCCCGGTTCATGCCCGCCGGCAAATTCAAACGCTGGGAACTGTCCCTGGACCTGGCTCCCAAAAAACTTACGGGACGATGCAGCTCCCTCAACCAAATCCTGGAAGACCTGGGAATGCCCTTTGATGCCGCCGAATTCCGGGCCATCCTGCGCGCCAGTTTCGCCAAGAACGACTGCATGGAACCCCTGGTCGATCTTTTGTTCAGCGGCAAGGGCGAGCTGTTTTGCAACAAAACGCAGGAAACCACCTTTTACCGGCTTCTCAGAAAAATGATGACCGCCCTGTACCAGGAGGTCGAAACCCCCGAACCCAGAATCGTCTCCGAATTAAGGCAAAAAACCGTGCAGGTGAAGTTGAGCCTGATCCGCATCCTCAAAATTCTGGAAGTCAACGACCTGGGCCTGACCGACCTGCCGCTGGACCTGCTGGACCAAGTGATCGATCTGGACAGCTTCTGCGTTGAATCTCTCTATTTTCTGGAGGAGCGGCGGCGGCCCATGGACCTGAAAATGATCCGCGACATCCAGCAGGCTCACAAAATCATCGGCCCCAAACTGGCGGGTCTGGAAGAAGATGTGCTCTACGAGTTGGGAATCGACTGACTCCGCCCCACCCCGGCCTGCCGGTTTTCGCAATTCGCCACGCCCTTGAGGACGTGGCCGGCGGCCTCTTGCACCTCGACGGTTACGAAGTCGCCGGGTTTGAGGGTGTCGGCGGCGGCGCCGACATGCACCATCCAGTAGTGTTCGTTGCGGCCCTTGAAATCGGCGTCGCCGCGTCCGCCACGCCCTTCGATCAACACGCGCACTTCACCGCCGACATACTTGCCGGCGTTTTGCGCCGTCAGGCGTTTTTGCAGTTCGAGAACGGCTTGCAGGCGTTCCTTCTTCACCGCGTCGGGCACGGTATCGGGCAGGTCCTGCGCCGGTGTGCCCGGCCGCGGACTGTAGGCAAACGCATAACTGCTGGCGTAACCGACGCGCTCCATCAGGCGCAGCGTTTCCCGGAACTCCGCGTCGGTTTCGCCGGGGAAGCCGACGATGATGTCGGTGGACAGGGCGATATCCGGCACGGCGGATTTCAGGTCATCGACCAGCCGCAAGTACTCCGCCACCGTATAACCGCGGCGCATCGCCTGCAAAACCCGGTCGCCGCCGCACTGCACGGGCAGGTGCAGGTGGTTCGCCAGCACGCCGAGGTCGCGGTAGGCGCGGACCGTCGGCGGCGTAAAATCCCTGGGGTGGCTGGTGGTGAAACGCAGCCGTTCGACGCCGGGGATTGCCGCCACGCCGTACAACAATTCGTGAAACGCCGTCGGCCGCCGCAGGTCGCGCTTGCCGTAGGCGTTGACGTTTTGCCCCAGCAAGATAATTTCCCGGGCGCCGCGGCTCACCAACTGCCGCGCTTCCGCGTAAATTTCTTCCGCCTCCCGCGACTTTTCCCGGCCGCGTGTCAACGGCACAATGCAGAAGCTGCAAAACTTGTCGCACCCCTTGATGATGTTAACGAAGGCCGACGGCCCCGGCGCCCGCGGACCGTCCAGCGCCGGGATGGAATAATCCTTTTCCGTGTCGAACTCCGTCCACACCAGCGGCCGGCTCCGGGTTTTCACCCGGTCGATGGCTGTGGCGATGCGCTCCACCGTGTCCGGCCCCAAAACGAAATCCAGCCAGGGAAACTTTTTAACCAGCCGGTCTCCCTCCTGTTGCGCCAGGCATCCGGTAAGGCCCAGCATTAAATCGGGATTGGTTTTTTTGAGCGGCTTGAAGCTCCCCAGCAAAGACATGATTTTGTGCTCCGCCTTTTCCCGGATGGAGCAGGTGTTGACCAGAATGAGGTCCGCTTCCTCTTGGCGGGGGGTGCGCCGGTAGCCGGAATGAAACAGCAGCAGTTCCATGCGGTCGGTGTCCGCCACGTTCATCTGGCAACCAAAAGTTTGCAGGTAAACTTGTTTCATGTGCAACGGATGTAAGAGAAATTGCGGGTATTTTCGCGGGTCATTTTCCGGAAGCCGCCAGGCGGGCGGCCAGCAGGTGCGTGTCCTTGGCGAACACCTTCGCCGAAACGATTTTCTCCCGGTTCAGGACAAAAATCAAATGGCGCTCCGGATAACGGGCCACGCCGGATTCAAACGATTCCGGCACGCCGTATTTTTCGATCATGGTTTTAAAATCGTCGCCGACCCGGACGCCGGCGGCGAAACGGCCCACAAATTTCCGGTTCACCTCAATGCCTTCGACCGTAGTCCCGGCGCTCAGGGCATGAATGACCACTCCCAGTTTGGGATACTCAACGGCGATGCCGTCGGACTCGCTGTCGGTGCCCCGCCGCACTTGCACGCTTTTGGGAAGGCCCAGCCGTTTGAAGGCATCCGTCAAGGGCATGCCGACTTTCAGGTTTTCCCCAACGACAAGCTCGGTTTCATTTTCAGCCGCGGCGGCAACCGCGAAACAAACAACAACCAGTATAAGGAAAATCAGTTTTACGAATTTCACGGGTTTCTCCCCAGAATATGGTGACGGCCGCCCTTGCCTTCACCGGCGCGGTTTCCCATTATAACTCCCGGCGGACGTTTTGTTGAAAATTAAAACCCATTGTAGCAAGAGGAGAAACCTCTTGGCGACAGGATAATCCCCCTTCTTTTCCAAGGATTGAAAATTCAATATAAATCCCCTTTCCCGTTCGGAGCTTTTGCCTGGCGGGGGATTCCAGGATTACCGGGACCAGGCAAAGCAGGCATACCCGTTCTCTACGGAAAGAGTTCTCCCAGGTTTTTCCGGCGGTCGCGTTTCTTTTTCGTTTTGTCTTTTTGGTATTTCCGCCATTGCGCCGGATCGTCTTTTTTGGACACCGGGGTTTCTTCCGCAACGCTTGCCGGAACCGGCGGCGGGGCCTTGCGCGCCGCGGCCTTGGGTTTGCGGGGCGTGTGTTTCCTTTTTCCCTCGCACTCCTTGAACGTCAGGCCGGACTCCATGTCGTACAGGTCTTTGAGCGTCTTGGGGCGCCGTTTGGCGAACAGGGCTTCGCCGCGGCTTTTGATTTCCCCGGCATTGACCAATCCCGCCCGCCAGTCGCGGGGAATACCGGAAAAGCCGTAGAGCGCCCCGGCCAGCGCGCCGGTCAGCGCTCCCAGCCTGTCCGCCTCACCCCCACGGTTGAGGGCGGAAGTCAGCACCGGGGCAAAGCCCTTTCCGGCCCGCAACAACGTGGCCACGGCCAGGGGAAGCAGCGTCAGCGTATAGCCCTGCGCCGCGTGGGACACCGGCTGCCGGGTAAAGTCCGAGGCGTACCGGCAGATCAGGCCAGCCAACTCTTGCAGTTCCTCTCGTCCGGAATTTTCTTCCAGCAGGCCGAATATGCCGCCCAGCGCCAGGCATTCCTTCTCTGACATGTTATCGCCCAGGCGGGTTTTCAGGTGAGTGCGGGTTTCCCGGCAAAACGCTGCCGCCGCCGGCAGAATACCGTCCAGGGCCGCCGCCGGTGATTCCTCGGGACGAATTTCCAGGGGCAACAACCGGTCGATGAGAAAACCGGTCAGCGCCGCGCCCATCCATTCCACGGGGCTGCGGGTCAGCATCGGGCAAAGGGCCAGGCAGCGCTCGCGGATTACGCCGGGCCGGCCCCGGTAGTAGAGCGCCATGGGAACGGCCAAGGCAAGATACGCGCCGCCGCATACGTCTTCATCCGCCCGCGCCGGATCGTCGCGCCGGGCAAGCGCCTCCACGGTCTTGCGAAACCAGGCGTCCGGGTTGCGGTAAACGCCGAAACCCGTTTCCGGCCCGCCGCGGCTCAACTCCTGAAAACCGGCGGCCGCATCCGGCAACTCGATATTCTTATGTTGCAGAAGCGTCTCGCAAACCACCAGGGCCATCTGCGTCTGCCAGCCATAAAGCCCCTGCATTTTGAAATGCCTGATGCCCCGGCCGAGGAACGGGCGCACGTCCTTGAATCCATCCACCGTGCGGAAGCACTGGGCGATGGTCGCCGGTTTGAGGCCGCGCACCGCCGCGCCCATGGCGTCGCCCACCGCCATGCCGAACCAGCTTCCCAACACTTTGTCCTGGATTGTATTCATGAAGCCGCCCCGGTTTCAGCGGATGGCGAGAAGCTCCGTGGGCCGGTCCTGCCGCGCCAGAATCATTTGCGCGGCGCTGCGCCGCAACCGTTGCCGCACCGTCAACTCCGCGATTTCGGGGTTGTTGTTGCTCTCGCTCAGGTGCATCAACACCACCGTTTGCAGACCGCCGTGGTCGACCGCGGACAAAAGCTCGGCGCAAGCTTCGTTGGAAAGATGTCCCAGGTCGCTTTTGATTCTTTTCTTCAAGGGCCAGGGATAGGCCCCGGCGTCGAGCATTTCGACATCATGGTTGGCTTCCAGCAGGAGCGCGTCGGCGTTTTTCAGTTGTTCGCGCACCAGCGGGGTGATGCTGCCAAGGTCGGTGGCGTGTCCCAGCTTGCGGTTTCCGTACCCGACAACAAAGGCCACCGGTTCCGCCGCGTCGTGCGGGGTGGTGTAAGCTTCCACGCTCAGGCCGCCGATCATGACCCGGTGCAAGGCTTTCAGGACGCGCCGGCCGGCAATGTTCTCTTTCCCGGTTGCCTCATGCGTTCCCGCCGTGCCATAGACGGGCAAACCATATTTCCGCGCCAACGGGCCTATTCCTTTGACATGGTCGCTGTGCTCGTGCGTTAGAAACACCGCGTCCAAATCCTCCGGCGCGCGGCCGATGCCATGGAGCCTGGCGGTCAGTTCCCTCTGGCTCAGTCCGGCGTCGATCAGGATTCGTGAGCCGGGGGATTCGATATAGATACAATTGCCTTTGCTGCCGCTGGAAAGTATGGAGAATCTGAAAATAACGTTGCCTTGTTTTGGGGGTTGACGCCGCCCGGCGCGCCGGATGCGGAAACGGCCCGGCAGGCCGGAGGCGGGGTGGTTTTTGCCCGGCGCGGGGTTCAGCCCTTCAGCAGGCGGATGACGTCTTCCACGTATTTCGAATTGGCGTCGATGAACTTTGCGCCGATCCGGTATTTGAGCGCGGAGTCCGACGACACGGCCTCGCAACGCAAGACTTCCGCCTCGACCTCATTTTCCTTGATGTCGCCGGCGCCGGGAAACACAACGTAGAACCGCTCGGCGGCGGCCAACTGGTTTTCCGCTAACAGGGAAATCCCGCCTACGGTTAAATCCTCCACCTCGGCCAGCAACAGGCTGCGCTCGTCGGCAACGGCAACGGTTTGCTTGATCTTCACCCGCGGGTGTTCCCTTTTGTCTTGATTGTTCACAATGGCCTCCCCCTGAAAAATTCGATTGCAATTATATCCCAAAACGGTTTTCCGGCGGCGGAAATTTTCCGGCGGAAATTTT
>Ga0114931_10001988_pt1 | contig 26057 bp, 25 predicted proteins | sample 2SBtaG_FD_89579 | JGI IMG/M metagenome (GOLD analysis project Ga0114931, IMG submission 89579) | Deep subsurface microbial communities from Kolumbo volcano to uncover new lineages of life (NeLLi) - 2SBTROV14_V59a metaG | ecosystem: Environmental > Aquatic > Marine > Volcanic | place: Kolumbo... | reverse complement strand
TCGCAATACCGCAGCCGGCTGAAACAGTTGATGATAAATCGCAGCCGGTCCCAGCTTTCCAAGCCGGGTTCCCACAGGTTGGGTTTATTGCCGTACATGGTGTTGAAAAACCCAATGTAGTTGTCGCTGCGTAAAACCTGTTCCACCTCGGCGGCACAGGCCATGGCGGTCTGCAGATCCCATTGCGGCGGCAGACCGGCATGAATCAACGTGTAGTTAAGCGTCTTGTCGTGGTGCAGCAGGGGTTGGTGCCGTAACCAGTCCAGTAGCTTGCGGCCATCCGGCGCGTCGATAACGTGCTGCAACGTATCTTTGTGCTTGCGGTACTTGGGGATGCAGGCGGATGCCAGCAGGTGCAGGTCATGATTGCCCAGTACGGTGACGGCATTCAGGGCATGAACGAAACGCAGGGTCTCCAGCGATTTCGGGCCGCGATTAACCAGGTCGCCGGCGAACCACAACTGGTCGTGTTTCGCATCGAAACCGATTTGCGCCAACAAGGCTTCCAGCTCGTCGAAGCAGCCCTGAATATCACCGATCGCGTAGACGGCCACGCTTAGTGCAGGGTGCGCGGCATCGACAGGGTGAACTGAGGGATTTCGGCATCGAATTCAACACCATCGTCGGCAATCATGTGATAGCTGCCGCGCATCGTGCCCACCGGTGTTTCCAGCATGGTGCCGCTGGTGTAGCGGTAGCGTTCGCCGGGTTTTAAGTGCGGTTGCTCACCGACAACGCCTTCACCTTTGACTTCCTGTACCTTGTTGTTCGCATCGGTAATCACCCAGTGCCGGCGCAGCAGCTGGGCCGGTATATCGCCTCTGTTGGAAATGGTAATGGTATAGGCAAACACGAAGTGGTCCTGATCCGGCAGGGACTGTTCGGCAATGTATTGGGTTTCGACTTCGACTTCGATGCTGTAAGACTGGCTCGACATGCGTTGGGCTCCGGGTAAGCCGCTAAGGATACTGGGTTTTTACCGGCAGGTATAGTTGATACCGATCAATGTAAAGGGGATGCGGACGAGCTGAATTAAGGCTATATTTCTAGCGACAGGCTTTAAACACGCAGGAGAGTGGTTATGTACTTAAGAGATAAGCAAAGTGGCGACCTGATCGAAGTGCTGGATATGGCAGCCATGGTTGATCCCTGTCTGGCGCAGCTGCAGGGGCGTTTCCACGCCGGTGAAGAACTACAGGATGCCGGGACCTTCGCGAAGGGTGACCTGGAGTTTCCTTCCGGGGAACAACTGCCGCGTTGTTGGGTGGATGCGAGTTATCGTTCCGGCACCAGCCACTGAGCGACGACGGCATCCATGCCGCGCCGCTCGCCGGCTGTGCGCGAGAACGCATATCTGGTTATAACCTACTGAAAAAATATAAATTATAAGTGGTGGCGGAGTCGGCCCTAAAGTTTTTTCCGCGCCCGCCGCTAAACGCGTACTGGGGAAGCGTCTTTGGATTTAGTCTATTTTCAGGAAACGCCCAAACTGTGATCTGGGTAACAGAAACTCCGCTTCAAAATAAGTAAATATAGACCTATACCGTCAGGGTATGGGATAAAAGCGGTTAAATTATGATTAAAAATACAACACGTTACCGTAAGCCGGATTTATTGCTGTTGCTGACCTTTTTTGTCGGCGTGGGTTTTCTGGCGACCAGCCTTGCGCAAGCGGCGGAGCCGCATGGTTCTCTGATGTACGCTGCAAAAAGTGACCATACCACGGGGTCTGAAAGCTGGTGGCAGTCGATCTGGGGGCTGGATTTAGCCCGGAAACTGAAAAACTGGCGCCCGAAAATCAGCGTTTCCGAAGCCGCCGAGGGACTTGAGCTGGCGCGACCACTGGGTAAGTCCGGCCCTTGCTTGCAATTTTCATCGTCGTTACCGGATTCGGTGCAGCGCAGTCTGCGTGCCGGGGGTGACAACCAGATCGGTAGCTACGGCAACGATACCGACGTCTTTATCTTCCTGCAGAAACGCTGGTAACTCAGTCCCTGACACGAACCGCGAGCACATCGCAGGGTGCGCCGTGCAGTACCGCATTGGCGGTAGAGCCCAGTAGCAATTGTAGCCCTTCGCGGCCGTGGCTGCCGATGACAATCAGGTCGATAGCTTCGTCTTCGGCGATATTCAGTATTTCCCGCTTGGTACTGCCCTGGAGGACAAAGCGTGCATCATTGTGCAAGCCGAACTTGTCGGCCAGATCCTGTAAGCGTTTTTCAGCCAGCACCAGCAACTCCTGATACAATTCCAGTTACTGTGGCATGACCAGTTCATTGGACAGGTCGACCTGCGCGAATTCGACCACGTGGACCAGGCTGAGACGCGCCTCGAACGCCTTCGCCAACGCCAGCCCCTTGGTGACGACCTCGTCGGTATTTTTGGAAAAATCCACGGCGAGTAACAGGTGTGTGTAAGTGGACATGCGCCTTTCCTCCTAGTTTATTTGCGCCAGCCTGTTCGCCAGGGCAGCGTACTGTTGCAGCGTGATCGTCTCCGGCCGGGCGGATGGGTCGCTGTTGCTGGCACGGATGTCCGCTTCCGTCAGCAGTCCTTTGAGCGTGTTGCGCAAGGTTTTGCGCCGTTGCGCGAAAGCTTGCCGAACGACGCTAGTCAGGCAGGCGTAGTCGTCAACGTGGGCCGGTGCTTGTGGCCATGGGGTCAGCCTGACAAAGGCCGAATCAACTTTGGGCGCCGGCTGAAATGCACCGGGGCCGATTCGGAACAGCGGATCCACTTGGCAGTGGTACTGGATCATGACTGACAGGCGGCCATAATCACGCTTGCCCGGTGCGGCCGCCATGCGCTCGACGACTTCTTGCTGCAACATGAAATGCATATCCTGAATATAGCCCGACTGGGTCAGTAGATGAAATAGCAGCGGGGTGGAAATATTGTAGGGCAGGTTGCCCACGATCCGCAGTTTTTCGCCGGGCGCGAGCGCCGCAAAATCAAACTTCAGCGCATCGCTCTGATAGATGACCAGTTCGCCGAGTCCAGTGGCTTTGCGCGCCAGGGGTTCGATAAGGTCGCGGTCCAGTTCGACAACTTCGAGACGTCCGCAGGCCCGTAGCAAGGGCCCGGTGATAGCGCCCCGCCCCGGTCCGATTTCAACCAGGTGCTGGCCCGGCTGGGGGTTCACGGCGCTGATAATACGCTGAATGATGCCCGGGTCATGCAGAAAATTTTGGCCGAACCGTTTGCGGGCGCGATGACTCATGTGCACAGTTCGATGGCGCAGCGTATGGCTGCTTCGAGGCTGCCGGCGTCCGCCGCACCGCTACCGGCTTTATCCAGCGCCGTGCCATGGTCGACCGAGGTGCGTATGATCGGCAGTCCCAGCGTGATATTGACGGCCTGTCCAAAGCCCAGGTATTTGAGTACCGGCAGTCCCTGATCATGGTACATCGCCAGCACTGCATCGGCCTGCGCCAGCCACGGCGGTGTAAACAGTGTATCGGCGGGTAGTGGGCCACTCAGGTGGAAACCCTCGAGTCGCAGTTTGTTCAGTACCGGTCGGATGATATCGATTTCTTCACGGCCCAAATGACCATTTTCACCGGCGTGCGGGTTGAGTCCAGCCACCAGAATGTGCGGTTTCTCGATACCGAACTTGCTTTGCAGTTCACGGCTGGTGCAGCGCAAGACGGCTTCCAGTCGTGGTGCTGTAATGGCTGAGGCGACGCGGCTCAGCGGCAGGTGGGTGGTGGCCAAGGCAACGCGCAGGCCGGGAGCGGCGAGCATCATGACAACCTGTTCGGCACCGGTTTTGTCTGCCAGATACTCAGTATGACCCGTGAAGGGAATGCCGGCATCGTTAATCACACCCTTGTGTACCGGCGCTGTGACCAGCGCCTGGAACTCATTCTCCAGACAGCCCTGTATGGCTCGGTCCAACACTGCCAGTACGTACGGTGCGTGCAGGGTATTGAGTTCGCCGCTACGCACCGCCGTGGCAAGCGGGATCGCTTCGAGGCAGACATGACCGGCCCGTGCTTCACGTTGCGCCTGATAAGCTGGAAAATCGATCGGGCGGCCCAGTTCGGCGGCGCGCGATTTGAACAGTTCGGGGTCACCGATCAGAATCAGCTCTGCCGCACTGTTCAGATCGCAGAGCGCCAGGCACAGATCCGGACCGACGCCGGCCGGTTCACCGCTGGTGATGGCAATGCGTGGAATCACTGCTCGTCGAGGTGATACTCGACGTAGGATTCATCGCGCAGGCGCCGTAGCCAGATTTCCAGTTCCTCGTCGGTTTTGCGCTGATGGATGGATTCGCGCGCGCGGGTGCGCCGGTATTCCTGAGTGTCATCCTCCTCGCGCCGATCCTCTACCTGGATCAGATGCCAGCCGAAACGGCTTTTGACCGGCTGGCTGACTTCGCCGACTTGCAGTGCGTCCATGGCTTTTTCAAACTCCGGCACCATTTGTCCGGGTGTTACCCAGCCAAGTTCACCGCCTTCGCTACCCGAACCGGGATCCTGGGAATTGGCGCGCGCCAGTGTGGCAAAATCTTCACCCTGGGCTATGCGGTCGCGTAATTGTTGAATTCGGATTTTGACGTCTTCTTCGGAAGTCAGTGTGTCTGGACGTAACAGGATGTGGCGCGCTTTGGTTTGTTTGATGATGTGCCGCTCATCGCCACGGATATCGACAATCTTTATCAGGTGAAAGCCACTGGGGCTGCGGATGGGGTCGCTGATCTGGCCTTTCTGCAATTCGCCGACAACGCCCGAGAAGAACGAGGGCAACTGCCCGGTCTTGCGCCAGCCGAGATCACCGCCTTCGAGCGCTTGCTGCCCGTCCGATTCAGCAATGGCCGTTTGGGCAAAATCGGCGCCGGCCTTGAGGCGGGCGAGGATGTCATCGACTCTCTGCTGTGCGGCCTGGACCTGTTCGTGGCTGGCGGCTTCGGGGACCGATACCAGTATATGGGCCAGATGATACTCGCGATGCTGGTCGTTGAACGACGCGGCCGTCGCCAGCAGGTGGTCGACTTCCTGCTCGGTGACCTGGACGCGGCTATCCACCATCTGCTGGCGGATTCGGTTCATCGTCAGCTGGTTGCGAAAGTTTTCGCGGAAGGCGACATAGTCGAAACCGTCTTTTTCCAGAACCTGACGAAACTGATCCAGGGTCATGCCGTTCTGTTTTGCCAGGTTACGCAGGTTTTTGTTCAACGTTTCGTCGTCGATATGGATGCCGCCGCGGGCGGCCATCTGCAGCTGCAGATTCTCGAGAATCAGTCGGTCCAGCACCTGCTTTTTCAGGGCTGAGGTCGGAGGCAATTGCGCATGCTGTTTCTGCAACTGCTCGGTAACTACGGCAAGGCGGTTGTTAAGTTCGCTCTGCATAATCACGTCGTCGTTAACCGTAGCTACGATATGGTTGAGCGGCGTTGTCGCCAGCGCGGTGAGGGGTATTACCAGTAAAATAAAAAGGAATCTAACCATCATTCAAACTCAGTCTTCGGGGCGTTTCGAATAGCCTAGGATACCATCTTCCAGTATTGACTCGATTTTACTGCCGAAAGTTGCGAGCCCTTTGAGCACGAATTGCGCCATGTACACGCGATTATTGGTTTTGCTGTCGCTGTCGACGTAGTCGCGGGTGACGAAACTCACGCCCCAGCAGCAACTGTCGTATTCGAGTCCGGCCAGAGTCTCCAGTTTCTGCGAATCACCGATGTCGTAATACCAGCGGCCGATCACATGCCAGGAGGGTGACAACGGCCAGAGCACCGACAGGTCAATCTGATTCTGTTCGCCTTTCAGGTAGCGGTAGGAAATGTTGGCGATTTTGCGAAAGCCCGGATGATACTGAATGCGCGCGTTGGCGCGCTCGGCATTGCCGTCATGCGGGTTCCAGATCAGATCGGCCTTGCCGCTCCAGGAGCGTGACAGCGCCATTTCGAGTTCACCGGCAATGTTTGATTCCGAGTCGGTTTCAGGCGCCGTGTTATTCAGCGTGACATTGCGGTTGGCGAAATAGTACAACTGCCCGAGCGAGGCGTGCAGCAGCTCGGCACCGTTGTCCGGGTCGATAAAGCGGGTGGTGACGGCCAGGGCGGCCTGGTTGGCATCACCCATGCGATCGGCGCCGTCGAACCGGTTTTCCTCAAACAGTTCGCGATAGCTGAGGGTGGGTTCAATGGCATCGAATAGCGGCAGATCCTGCTGGTTTTCCCCTTTTACATATAGATAAAACAGGCGCGGCTCCAGGGTTTGTGTGTAGCGCTGCCTGAAAAGAGAGAGGTCGCGTTCAAAATAGACAGTATTGTCGAGGCTGAAAAAGGGTGTGCTGCGCGACGGATGTTTGGACTGTCCGCTGGTCTGGCCATCGAGCTGGTAACCGGTATAGCGCAGGCCGAATTTGGGCGTGGTGTCGAAGGCCGCACCGCGGTACGGCCAACTGACACTCGGCCACAGGTCGACGCGGTCGGCGGTCACGCGCTGGCTGGCGTCGAAGCGGACGGCCTCCGAAGTCAGATTTGCTTCGAGTCCTCCCGGGTGTAGCGGGGATTCTGCGGCAAAAGTAATGCGTGGTAATCGCTGATAAGGGCGATTTTGCTGGGCAATTGTTTTGTCCACGGTCTGGTAATCGTCCACCTGCAGGCCGAGCTTCCACCAGCTGGTGGTGTAATCGATCCGGCCGGTGCGTTTCAGGTGAGTCACACTGGCGAGGCTGAGCGAATCGCCAAGGTCGTTGATATAGTCCTTGTCCGATACCCGGTCAAAATCGATACTGGCGGTGAGGTTCGGGTTGAAGCGTATTCTGTCGCGCACAATGACACGGCTGCGCTTGTCCTCGGTGATATCATCCTTATGCAGGTATTCGACCCGTGCCAGCCCATCCTGCTTGGCTTGCAGGAATCGAAATTCAGTGGTTACCTGGGTACCACGATCCTGCAGGTAACGGGGCGTGATCAGGGCATCGTAATTCGGGGCGATGTTCCAGTAGAACGGGGTTTTCAGCTCAAAACCGGAGTTGTCCGACGAGCCGAAACTGGGGATCAGAAAACCGGTTTTACGACGATCATCGATTGGAAACGACAGGTACGGCGTATAAAGCACCGGTACATCCTTGATATTCAGGCGAGCGTTGCGCGCTACGCCGACACCGGTATTCTTATCCAGCGTGATCTTGGTTGCGCGCAGGCTCCAGGTATTGCTGTTTTGCGCACAGGTGGTGTACATGGCTTTTTTAAAGCGTGAGACGCCGGGTTTGACGATATAGGCCTTTTTTGCATCACCGCGCCCATGCCGGCCGTAAAAGCGGAAATGGGTATCAAACAATTCGCCGCGATTTTCGTCCAACCAGAATTTGCCGTCAGTGCCGATGATATTCAACAGCGGTTCGTCGTAGGTCACTTCGCCTTCGGTTTCCACAGTGGCATCGGTTTCCTGATAGATTATGCGTTCGGCGCGCAGGCGCTGGGAACCGCGTCGCGCTTCCGCTGCGCCGATCAGCGTCAACGTACCGGTCCCGGTGCGTTCCGCCAGATTTCCCTTTAAGTGGGTCGGTGCTTCTTCGGGGTTGCCGCTGAATTGCAATGTGTAATCGCGATCCGGCGGCGGCGGGCAGACCGCCCATGCCGAAATCGGCGCAAAAGGGTCAACGGCGGCGAATTTGGCCGCCGGATCCTGTTCGCCGTGGCTTTCCACGTTGGCTGCAAACAAGCTGACGAGCAGGAGTAAGTGTCTAATATTCACAGATTATTCAGGCTAAAAATAAAACGCCAGCGGCCCGGAGTCTGTCATTATTGGGCGCTGGCGGCTGGCGCTTAAAATCGCATAGAATGGCTGTATATTCAATGGTTTCGTAGGTTTGTGGTGAAATTCACGCGTTCCAGGCAAGTGGCGGTGCTGCTGATTCTTACAGTAGTTGCGCTGGTATTGCTTATCATTCAACCGGATGAAGAGCTGTCGCTGCGTTCGCTGGCGCCTTCGCCGGTGCTGATCAGCCGCTCTTTGCGCGCTGACCTGCAACCCGTAGAAGTTGTCTCCGGTCATCTGCAACCCGCGCGGCGTGTCTGGCTGCGCTTTGAGGTCGATGGTCGGGTCGCCGAACGCCTGGCTGAACCGGGTCAGCGCATTGAACAGGGGCGGGCACTGTTGACGCTGGACGCGCAGGATTATCAGGATGTACTGGTACAGGCGCAGGCCGAGTGGCGTCAGGCACAGGAGAACCTGGACCGTGACCGGCGCCTGTTGCAGCTGGCCGAGCGCAGCCGCCGCTTACAAGCCGAAGAGGTGGCGCGCCTGAACAGTCTGAAGGAGCGCTCGCTGGCGTCCAAAACCCGACTGGGCGACAGCCAAGCCTTACTGGCGCAGCGCCAGTCTGATGAGGCCCGCCTGCGTGCCAGTGTCGCAACCGGCCCGCAGCTGGTCACGGCGCGGAAAGCGGCGCTGGATCGCGCCCAACGCAACCAGGACCGGACAATCTTACGGGCACCGTTCAGTGGGCACGTCAACCAAGTCGATCTCGAGCCGGGGGACTATGCCGTGCGTAACCAGCAGGCGGTGGAAATAATCGGTGAGGCGATGGATTTTTATGCCCAGGTGCGCGGACCGCTGGCGCGCGCTTTAAATATCGGTCAATCGGTGCCGGTAGCGGTCGATGGCGTTGCTTATACGGCGACAGTGATTTCCGTTCAGCCTGATCCGGATCCTACGACCTTTACCCACGCGATCCGCTTGCGTATGCCGATGGGCGAGACGCGCTCAGGCGCCATGGCCGTGGCTCGACTGCCATTGAAACCCCTCAATCAGGCGCTGGTGATTCCGCTTACCGCCATACTGCGCGACGAGGACGGCAGCTACGTTTTCCGGGTTGCCGGCCGGCATCTGCGGCGTGTGGCCGTCGAGCTGGGGCCCCGGGTCGGTCAGCAACAGGTCGTGCAGTCGGGTTTGCAGCCTGGTGAGGCCGTTGCCATCCGCGACGTGGCGGCGCTGTCGGACGGGCAGCTGGTGATCCCGGAAGCTCTGCAGGACGTCGAGCACTGAGTGCGCATGCGGCTGATTCAGTTCTCCATCGCTAACCCGCTGATCACCAATTTGATGCTGGTGCTGGTCATGTTGCTTGGCGTGCTGTCCTGGTATGCCATGCCGCAGGAGATGTTCCCGGTCGTGGAGCTGGATATGGCGCGGGTCACGACAGTATTTGAAGGGGCCTCACCCGAGGAGGTCGAGCAGCAGGTAACCCTGGTTGTCGAAGATGCCTTCGACACGATGTCAGATTTGGACGTCATGACTTCGACATCGAGCGAAGGCCTGTCGACGGTGACGCTCAAACTCAAGCCCGGCAGTAACGTTGAACAGTTCATGCGTGACGCGCGCAGCAAGCTCGACCAGATCACAGACCTGCCCGAAGAAGCCGATGAGCCGGAACTGACACGGTTGGAAACGCGCTTTCCGGTCATCAGCCTCAGCCTGTATGGTAACGCCGCGCGCAGTTATCTGTACAAGACGGCGGACAAGGTCAAGGACCGCCTGCTGCAGTTGCCCGGTGTCGCCAGCGTCGGTATCGCAGGTGACCGCGACTGGGAGCTGTGGGTGGAGGTTGATCCACAAGTATTGGCGGCGCGCAGTGTGTCACTACAGCAAGTGATTTCCGCAGTGCGTGACAATATGCGTGATTTGCCGGGTGGCTCGGTCAAGGCGCGCGAGGGCGATATTCTACTGCGCGGCAAGGGGGTTGCGCCGGATCCGCAACTACTGAAGCAGGTGGTCATCCGTCGCAATAGTGAGGGTGGGCGCCTGCGTCTGGGGGAAGTCGCCGATATCCGCCTGCGCCTGGAGGAAGCTGAGACCCTGGGCCACTTTAACGGCAAGCCTTCGGTCAACCTGACAGTGACCAAAACGGCGGATGCATCGACTATTGATGTGTCCAGGCGGGTGCGCGAAACCGCACAACAGCTGCGGCAGGAATTGCCGCCGAGCGTTCAGGTAGGCCTGTTCAGCGATTTGTCGGTGTATGTCAAAACGCGCTTGAATACGGTCAAGTCGTCCGGTCTGGTCGGCCTGGTGCTGGTGTTGCTGTCATTGTACCTGTTTCTCAATTTCCGCGTTGCGCTGATCACGGCCATGGGGATACCGGTATCGTTTCTGGTAGCCGTGCTGATGATTCATTACCTGGGGTTTACCGTAAACATGGTCTCTCTGTTTGCTTTTTTGATCGCCCTCGGCTTGATTGTCGATGATGCAATCATTGTCACGGAAAACATTTACCGGCATATGGAGCAGGGTATGCCGGCGGCACAGGCTGCACATACAGGGACGCGCGAAGTCTGGTGGCCGGTGTTGGACTCGACCAGCACAACGATTGCGGCCTTCATACCCATGTTTTCGATTGGCGGTACGCTGGGCGAATTTATCAAGGTCATTCCGGTGGTAGTGGCGGCGTCGCTGATCGGTTCACTGTGGGAAGCCTTCGGTGTGTTGCCCTCACATGCGGTGGAGATGCTAAAACTGGATCGCAAGCAGCGCTCAGTCGCGCGGATTGACTGGACCATGTTGCTGCATCGCTACGTCAATTTGTTGCGCTGGTCGTTGAGCAACCGCTATTTTGTCAGTCTGGTGGCCACCGGCGTGCTGGCAATTGCGGTGATCTATGGCGCGACTCGCTTGCCGTTCCAGCTCTTCGGGCAGGCGGATATCGGCAAGTTTTTTATCAATATCGAGGCCCCCAATACTTATAGCCTGGAAGATACCGAGGCGCTGGCTAGTCGGGTGGAAAAGCGGGTGTTGGAGGCGGTCAATGCGGATGAGCTGGACACCCTGCTAACCAATGTCGGTGTGACCTTTATCGATTTCAACCGCTTCCGTTTCGGTAGCAACTATATCCAGTTGATTGTCGATTTACAGAAGCCTGCGCCCGAAGGTTTCATCGAGCGTTATGTTTCTCCTCTGGTCAGTTTGAAATTCAGGCGGGAAGGCAAGCGCGAACGACCAACCGAGGATATTATTAACAGTGTTCGACGCAATCTGGAATCGCAAACCGGAATACAGCGTTTGTCCATCCTGCGCCCTCAGGGTGGTCCGGCCGGTGCGGATATTGAAGTCGGCGTAGTCGGAGAGGATGTCGACCGCTTGTTGTACCACGCCAAGCGACTGCGCGATTACCTGCGTCAGTTGCCGGGTGTCTACGATGTCCGTCAGGATCTCGATGTGGGTAAACTCGAATACCGTTACACGCTCAACGAACGGGGCCGTGAATTGGGGCTGACACAGCAGCAATTGGCGGACGCCGTGCGTACCGGCTTTTTGGGGCTCGAGGCTGTACAGGTAACGTGGGGGGGCAAACGTATTCCAGTACGGGTTATTTATACCGATCCTGTGCGCCGCAACAGTTCCTTGCAGACATTGCCGATTACGCTTGACGATGGCCGTATCGTTTACCTTGGCGATGTTGCCGATATTTCCCAGGGGAGGGGGTTGAATACGATTCGCAGGCGTGACGGCCAGCGACTAGCTATTGTGACCGCCGAAGTGGATGACCAGGAAACGACGGCATTGGCGGTGACCGATTTAATCGAAGCGCAATTCGGCGATCTTGAGCGGCAACAGCCCGGTTACCGCCTGCTGTTCCTGGGTGAGAAGAAAGAGGCCGGCGACTCCATGAAAGATATGAAACGCGCCACCATCATCGCCCTGGCGGTGATCTTTTTTATTTTGGCGTCCCTGTTTAAATCGCTACTCGATCCACTGGTGGTAATGCTGGCGATTCCATTCGGTTTTATCGGTGTGGTTTTCGGGCATATGCTGTTTGGCTATCACCTTCAGTTTCTCTCCTTGATCGGCTTCCTGGCATTGACGGGTATCGTCGTCAATGACTCGCTCATTCTGGTGGATTTTGCCAAGCGCCTGCGTAGCCAGGGTTGGGAGAGACTGGATGCGCTGGTGGAAGCGGGGCGGGTGCGCGTACGCCCGATCCTGCTGACGACCATGACCACCTTTCTGGGTATTTCGCCACTGATATTTTTCGCTACGGGGCAGACTGCATTTCTTTCTCCCATGGCGGTCAGTCTGGGCTTCGGTCTGGTATTTGCCACGGCTCTGATTCTGGTTGTAGTGCCCTGTCTCTATCTGATTGCCGATGATGTGCGTGCACGTGTGCTTGCGTGGTTGCACGGCTCGAAGCCGGATGAATCAATCGCGAACTAGGGAAAAATTAACGCTATGCGGCGGCAATGGTGCAAGGTTTATAAATTGGATAAACGCAGGGAAATACTTCAGGACTGGGCCAGGCAGCAGTTGGAATGGCCGGACGCATCGCTGACGCCGGCATCGGCGGACGCCAGTTTCCGCCGTTACTTCCGTGTTCAACACAGCGGCGACAGTTACATATTGATGGATGCACCACCGGAACAGGAAGATTGTGCGCCGTTCGTTCAGGTCAGCAAGCTGTTCCTGGCGCTGGGGCTGCACGTCCCGGAGATTCTTGCCTGGGATGTTGAACAGGGTTTTCTACTGCTCTCCGATCTTGGCAGCCGGCTCTACCTGGATGAGCTCAACGAAGGCAATGTCGATCGTCTCTATGGCGATGCGCTGGGCGCTCTGGCGACGCTGCAAAGCTGTGGCCCCGTCGACAGCAGCCTGCCTGCCTATGACCGCAAGCTGCTGATGTTTGAAATGTCTTTGTTCAAAGACTGGCTGCTGGGCACTCACCTGGATATCTCTCTGGACGACAAGCAACAGGTGCAGCTGCAGCAAAGTTTTGAGCGATTGGCCGATAGTGCGCTGCAGCAACCCCGGGTTTGTGTGCATCGCGACTACCACTCGCGTAATCTGATGGTATCGGCATACCACAATCCAGGCATACTCGATTATCAGGACGCGGTTGTCGGCCCTATGACTTATGACCTCGTGTCGCTACTGCGGGACTGTTACATCGGCTGGCCGCGCCGGCGTGTCGAAGCCTGGGCTTTGGGCTACTACGAATTGGCAGAGCAGACCGGAATCCTGCGCCCGGTCGAAGTCGACGAACAGCGCTTTCTGCACTGGTTCGACTGGATGGGCGTGCAACGCCACCTGAAGGCAGCCGGCATCTTCGCTCGCTTGAACCACCGCGACGGCAAGCCGGGATACCTCGACGATATTCCGCGCACACTGGCTTATGTGGAGGAGGTCAGCTCGCGTTATCCCGAGCTCGATGCACTGCACTCAATGACCACCCAGGTATTGGCGCGGCTATGAAGGCCATGATCCTCGCCGCCGGCCGGGGCGAACGCATGCGGCCACTGACCGATGAAACGCCCAAACCCTTGTTGCCGGTCGCGGGCAAAGCCCTCATCGACTACCCGATTGAAGCGCTGTCGATAGCCGGAGTGAGTGAATTGGTGATCAACTACGCCCATCTCGGCGAGCAACTTGTCGAGCACCTGGGTGACGGCAGGCGCTTTGGTGTTCATATTCAATACTCGGCCGAACCGGCGGGCGCCCTGGAAACCGGGGGCGGTATCAAACGTGCCCTGCCAATGCTGGGTAGCGAGGCATTCCTGGTTGTGAACGGCGATATCTGGACCGACTATCCCTATGCTCCGCGGTCACTCGAGGCGGGACGGCTGGCGCACCTGGTGCTGGTGGACAATCCGGCTCACCACCCGGCCGGTGATTTCAGTCTTCACAACGGCGAAGTTCGAGATCAGGATGGGTCGCGGCTGACATTCAGCGGTATCGGCCTTTATCATCCTTCCTTATTCGAAGGGACACCCGATGGCCCCTTCCCGCTGGCGCCGCTACTGCGTTCCGCCATGCGCGACGGTCGTGTCAGTGGCGAGTATTATGCAGGCCAATGGATGGATATCGGTACACCGGAACGACTGGCGGAACTGGATCGGCGGCTCAACAAAGGATAACCCATGGGCGACGAAATCGCACACAGCCATTTCTGTGAGTCTGACTTCGAGCAGTTCAAACAGCATCTCGAACGCGAAACGCAACGACTGGGTCACTGGTTTAAGGACCGGGCGTTTTCCTCGAGCGTACCGGTATGCGGCCTGGAGCTGGAAGCCTGGCTGATCGACGGGCAGGCACTACCCGCTCCGCGCAACAAGGTGTTTCTGGAAAATATGAATGATCCGCTGGTGGTGCCCGAGCTGGCACGTTTCAATGTCGAGCTCAATGTCCACCCGCAACCCCTGCACGGTAAAGCCCTCAGTCGCCTACACCAGGATTTGCAGCAAACTTGGGCTCGTTGTCAGACCACGGCCGCCGGTCTTGATACCCGGCTGGCAATGATTGGTATTCTCCCCAGCGTCGCCCAGTCGGACCTGAGTCTGGCCAATATGTCTGAGCTCAAGCGATATCGTGCGCTTAATGAGCAGGTCCTACGGTTGCGCGAGGGTCAGCCACTGACGCTTGAAATTCACGGTCGCGAGCACCTGAATGTCCTGCACCAGGATGTCATGCTGGAATCGGCGGCAACTTCTCTGCAGCTGCATCTCAAGGTGGCGGTTGAAGATGCGGTTCGCTATTACAACGCGGCGCAGGTGGTGGCCGCACCCATGGTAGCGGCGGCCGCTAATTCCCCTTTCCTGTTTGGCAGGGATTTGTGGGATGAGACCCGTATTCCGCTGTTCGAGCAGGCAGTCGAAGTGGGCGGGTTCGCCGGTGCCAGCCGCGGCCCGGTCCGACGCGTCAGTTTCGGCACCGGTTATGCCAAGGAGTCGCTGTTGGAATGTTTTATCGAGAACCAGCAGCACTTTCCAGTGTTGTTGCCGATTGTTTTCGATGCGCCGGAGCACGATATGCGCCACCTGCGCCTGCACAACGGCACCATCTGGCGCTGGAACCGCCCATTGCTCGGCTATGACGACGATGGCACCCCGCATTTACGTATCGAGCACCGGGTGTTGCCCGCTGGCCCCACGGTCGTCGACAGTATCGCCAGTGCGGCCTTTTTTTACGGCTTGGTGCACGCGCTGGCGACACGCGATGCCGCCCCCGAACTGCAACTGCCGTTCGCCACCGCGCGCGATAATTTCTACGCGGCGGCACGTGATGGCCTGGACGCACAGATTACCTGGCTGGACGGCCGCAAACTGCCGATACAGACCCTGTTGCTGGATCAGCTCATACCTCTGGCCCGCTATGGTCTAGGTCTGCTCGATATCGATGCCCAGGATCGTGATCTTTACCTGGGTATCATCAAAAGCCGCCTGCGCCATGCCTGCACCGGCTGTAACTGGCAACGCGCCTGGGTGGCGCGGCATGGTAACGACATGCAGCAACTTACCGAGGCTTACTACCAGCGGCAGGAGCAGGGTGAGCCGGTACACCACTGGGATAGCTGAGATTTATGGGTAGCCTGTTACGCCAATATCATGAACTGCCGGACGGTCTGCTGGCGGCGGCGCCTGAACAGCTGGCCGATTTGCTGGGTGGTCCCTCGTTGATACATTTACCCGGCCGGCGGCAGGCGCCGCTGTTCATATCGCTGTTGCAGCACGGGAATGAAACCACCGGGTTCCGGGCCTTGCAGGCGTTGTTGAAGCTGTACCAGGACAAGGACTTGCCACGTGCACTGAGTATTTATATCGGGAATGTCGATGCGGCGCGCGATGGCCTGCGACGTCTCGCCGGTCAGCCGGACTATAATCGGGTCTGGCCGGGTACCGACTATGCGGACAATCCTGAGAAGCGCATGATGGCCGAGGTATTTGACATCATGCGCGAGCGCCGGCCGTTTGCCAGTGTCGACGTGCATAACAATACCGGCATCAACCCGCACTACGCTTGCATCAATCGTGTTGATCACCGTTTCATGCACCTAGGCAGCCTTTTCAGTCGCACACTGGTATATTTCATCCGGCCGGCCGGCGTTCAGTCCATGGCGTTTGCGCAGCTTTGCCCGTCGGTAACCGTTGAGTGCGGCAAGGTCGGACAGAGTGCCGGTGAACAGCACGCCCGGGAATTTCTCGACGCCTGTTTGCATTTAAGCGAAATACCGGACCACCCGGTAGCGGCGCACGATATCGATCTGTTTCATACTGTCGCCATTGTGCGCGTGCCACGCGCTTATAGTTTCGGTTTTGGCGATAATCCGGTCGATATCTGTTTTAGCGACGATCTCGATCATCTTAATTTCCGCGAACTACCACCCGGAACCCCGCTCGCTCAGCTAAACGGTATCGACCGGCTGCCGCTCGAAGCCAGTGATGAACGAGGCAGCGAAGTGGCGGCGCGCTATTTTACCGTCGAGGGTAACGTGCTACGCACCACGCGCTCGCTGATGCCCTCCATGTTCACCCTCGACGAGCGAATTATTCGCCAGGACTGTCTGGGCTACCTGATGGAACGTTATCCCTTGCCGGAATAACTTAATAGAGTGCCCAAGGCGGGTCAGTAGCCGCTGGCGTTCAGGTCGATGCTGCCGGGTATATCCGCCAGCCGTTCCACCCCGGTTGCAAATTCCCCGTTACCGAATAAATCAAACCAGCGATAGCCCGGCGCTGTGTGTTCGACGGCAAAATCTTTGCTGTTGGGCAGAAACTGGATACAGGTGGAGGGTGTCGCCAGCAGGCGTGTGTGCCGGCGCTGTTGTTCAAAACATTGGTGAACGTGTCCCCAGATCACGCCGCGAATTTGCGGGTGCCGGTCAACCACGGCAAAAAAATCCTGCGGGTTATCAACCGCCATGGTATCGAGCCAGCGGCTCCCCATGTTCACCGGCTGGTGGTGTAACCAAACCAGCGTCGGCATATCGGCCGTCTGTATCAATGTATCGTCCAGCTTGCATAGTTCTCGGCTGCTGAGGTGGCCACCGTCACTACCGCGGATCGTGGAATCCAGAAACACAAGTTGCCAGCCATTAATGGTGACGGATGACATGTTGTAGTATCCGCTGTCGTTCATGCTGTGGCGCAGCGTGCTGGCTTCATCGTGGTTGCCCGCCAGGCAATAAACCGGGGCCTGCAGGTGGTCGAAACAATTCCGCACCAGCTGATAAGCGGCAGCTGAACCGTCGTGGGTCAGGTCGCCGGTGGCGACCACCAGTTGCGGCGCGTATTGCCGGGCTAATTCGATGACTTGCTGCAGGCACGCCTGGGTATTCAGACCCAGTAAACATCCTGCCGGGTCGGCGAACAAGTGAGTATCGGTAATTTGCGCAATCCGCAGCACGGGCTTGTCGATCGAGTCCACTAGTCCACCGCTTTGAGAAACGCTTTGGCGTTGCGTTGATAGTTGTACAGTTCGCGCCGTTTGACCGGCAGGTTCGCCAGCTCGGCACGTTTGAAGCCGCGCTCGCGGAACCAGTGCGAGGTGCGGGTAGTGAGTACAAACAGGCGTTTGATCCCTTGACGGCGGGCGCGCTGTTCCAGGGCGTGCAGCAGGCTGTCACCGCGGCCACCTGACTGGTAATCCGGGTGTACCGCCAGGCAGGCCAGCTCGCCAATCCGGTTTTCATAAGGGTAGAGTGCGGCGCAGGCGACGGTCATACCGTCGCGCTCGATCACCATAAAATGTTCGATTTCCATTTCCAATCGTTCGCGCGAGCGTTCCACCAGTACACCTTGTTGTTCAAGCGGTGTAATCAATTTGAGAATGCCGCCGACATCGTCGATGCCGGCGTTACGCAGGCCTTCGTAGATTTCCGCGCTGACCAGGGTACCGACGCCGTCGCGGGTGAACAGTTCCAGCAACAGGCCACCGTCGCTGTGACGGGAGATCAAGTGGGTGCGATTCACACCGCGCCGACAGCTATCGACAGCGTTGAGCAGGTGACGCATCCAGTCGTCGCTCAACTTCCGACGCGAGCGCAGCAGTTGTTCGGCTTCCATCAGAGAAAGCTGACGGATTAAACGCCGCCGCCCGTCACGCAGGCCGCCACCTTCGACCAGCAGCACCAGTTTTTCGGCGCGCAGGGAGACCGCCGCCGCACTGGCCACCTCTTCGGCACTGAGGTTGAAGATTTCACCGGTGGGTGAGTAGCCAATAGAAGACAGCAACACAATCCGTCCCGCGTCCAGCTGCTGGTGAATACCGTCGGCATCGATACGCCGCACTTCGCCCGTGTGACAGTAATCCACGCCGTCACGCACGCCCAGCGGTTTGGCGATGACGAAATTACCCGTGGCGATACCCACGCGCGCGCCGACAAGCGGTGAATTAACCAGTCCCATGGAGAGTTTGGCTTCGATTTCCACTCGCAGGCTGCCGACCGCGTCCTTGACGCTGACGAGGGCTTTGTCATCGGTGACGCGCAGGCCGTTGACATAACGAATTTCCGCGCCGCGTTGTTGCAGACGTTGTTCGATCTGAGGGCGGGCACCGTGCACCAGTACCAGACGTACACCCAGTGTATTGAGCAGGCTGATATCGTTGACCAGGTGCTCGAAACCGTCAGCCAGAGCTTCGCCGCCGAAAGTGACGACCACAGTGCGCCCGCGATGCGCCTCGATATAGGGTGCCGCCTGGCGGATGCTGGCGACAAAGGCGAGCTGATCTTTATTCTGTTTATTCGGCATAAAGGCTAGATTATCAATAAAAGTCAAACAAATACTAGCCTTGTCATCACGAGTGGCAGCGCCGGGAGCGGGCTGATTTTCAGGAGGGCTGTATGCAAAAGTGCGTGATCAGTTCGCGCAGCAGTGCCAGCGTAGGTGTTATACGTGCTTCGGCCAGGTATTCGTCGGGTTGGTGAGCCTGGTCGATATCGCCGGGGCCGAGCACGACGGTATCGATACCCATCTGGTTGAAGTAGGGACCTTCGGTGCCGAAAGCCAGGGCTTCGGCGCTGTAACCGGTCAGGGCCTCGGTGCAGCGGACGATCTCCGAAGTCGCCGGCGTGTCCATCGCCGGTGTGCCCTCGAACAGCGGGCGGCATGCCAGTTCCAGGCCGCTGCCTTCGATCGCGCGCCGAGCACGTTGCTCCAGAGTGGCGCGCAGTTCGGCCAGTTCCATGCCGGGCAGCGGCCGCAGGTCGATATGCAGTTCGCAGTCGGCACAAATACGGTTGGGGTTGTCGCCACCGTGGATATGGCCAAGGTTGAGGGTCGGCACCGCCACTTGAAACAACGGGTTCACGTATGCGGCTTGTAGTTCCGTCCGCCAGTGCAGCAGTGCATCGAGTACTTTGTGCATGCCTTCCAGCGCGTTGTTGCCCAGCGACGGGTCACTGGAATGACCGGCGCGGCCACGCAGATGCAGGCTTTCCATCATAATACCTTTGTGCAAGCGAACCGGCCGCAGGCCGGTCGGTTCGCCGATCACCGCATAGCGGGCCTGCGGACGTTTGGCGTCGACCAGGGCGCGCGCACCGGCCATGGAGCTTTCTTCGTCGGCGGTCGCCACCAGCGTCAGGGGTTCCTTGAAGGTATCCGCTGAAAATTCACCGGCAGCCTCGATGGCCAGTGCCAGAAAGGCCTTCATGTCTGACGTGCCCAAGCCATACAGCTTACCCGCCTAACGGGTCAGCCTGAAGGGATTGTGCTGCCAGCGACCTTCGTCATAAGGCACAGTATCAGTATGGCCGGCCAGTACCAGGCCGCCGGGGCCGCTACCCAGCGTGGCAATCAGGTTGGCCTTGTCGGCGCTGTCGTTCAGCGGCAAGACTTCGACGCGCCAGCCAAGGTCATCCAGCCAGTTGGCTAACAGGTCGATGACTGTGCGGTTCGTCTGATCGTAATCAGGATTGACGCTGCTGACTGAGGGTGTCGAAATCAGTGCGCTGAGCATTTCAAGTAATAAGGGCGTTGTCTGCATGTCCGGGAGAGATTTTATCCGCGCCGAAGGCCTGCCTCGGATTATGAGCAGGGCCGGGTGCGATTGCGAAGCATATTTCCAGGCTTGACGGCGTACGTTGGTGGGGCGAAGGCGCGCTCAGCCAGTGCGGCCGATCGATTGCAGGCCATATTGTTTTAACTTGCGATACAGAGTGCGTTCACTGATACCGAGTATCTGTGCCACCGTCGTGCGTTTGCCTTGATGTTCAGCCAATAATTCGGCGATGTATTGTGATTCGAGTAATTTGATCGAGGGTTCCTGCCCGCCGGATTCATGCATAAGCAGACTGCTGTCGATACCATGGTGCGGCGGTGGCTGGTCGAAGTGGATTTCGTCGGCGGTGATTATTCCGTTGGTGCTCAAAGATGCGGCCCGCTGCAAAATATTGCGCAGCTCGCGCACGTTGCCCGGGTAATCGTACGCCATCAGCGCTTCACTGGCGTCTTCTGCCAGGCGATAGCCAGGTTCCTCACCTGAGCCCATGCGTCGCAGCAATGCCCGGGCCAGTGCCGGTACATCATCGCGCCGTGCCCGCAAGGCGGGTATGTCGCAGATAATGCCGGCTATCCGGTAGTAGAGATCGGCGCGGAATTGCTTATTTGCAACCTGCTGGCGCAAATTCCGACTGCTGGCACAGATAATACGTACGTCGGCTGCCAGGAGTTCCCGCCCCCCGACCCGACGGAACTTGCCGGTCTCCATGGTGTTCAGCAGGCGACCCTGCAGGGCCAGTGGCAGGTCTGCAATTTCGTTAAAAAACAGGGTGCCGCCATCGGTTTGCTCGAATAGGCCGTGGCGGCGTCCGATGCATCCGGTGAACGCCCCGCGTTCGTGCCCGAACAGTTCGCTCTCGAACACATTTTCGGAGATTGCGCTGCAGTCGACCATCATAAAGCTGCGTCCGTTACGGTGTGAGCGCTGATGGATGTACTCGGCGGCTAAATCCTTGCCTACGCCACTTTCGCCGGCCAACAAAACCGGCGCGTCGGTTTCAGCGGCGCGGGTAAGGCTTTCAATGCAGTTCTGAAACGCCTTGGATTGACCGATCAAGCGTTGCCGGTCGCAGTCCAGGTCTTCGGTGTGTGCTAACGGGAAAATGGCTTCACCCAGATACATAGCACCATCACGGCCGAAAATCGGTGAACCTTTGATGCGGACGTGTTCCGGTTCTGCCTGGGTGTCGTAATGAATATGCAGAACCTGGTGCGGCTGCCGTGTTTCAAAGACCTGCTTGTGCGGGCAATCCTCGCCGTTCATATGGCAGGGCACATCGGAACGGTGGGACACTGCGTAGCATTTGCACCCCACAATGCTTTCGTCGCTGACACCGTAGGCTTGCTGATAGGCGGTGTTGGCGGCAACAACGTTATATTCCTGATCGATCAGGACAAACGGGTTGTCCTGGGCATCGATCAAGGACTGTACCTCAACGGAAATCTTGTTAGCCATACCCGGAGCCTCCCCGGTTACCAAGTCTGCCAATCTGACAGGTTTTTTTACCCACTTTGTTTGATTGTAGACCAGGTTGCTGAGGAGCGTGCGTTAGTGCCGATGGTGTTGGTGCTTGCGCTGGAGTTGATTGTTGAGGCCGTTTTGCAGCAATACGGTTAAATTTTCCACCGGGCTTATCGCGTCAAAAGTTGCGAGAATCAGTTGGTTACGGTTGGCAACGTTGAATTTTTTAAACAACTTCGCCAGGTGCATTTTGACCCCCTGGTGAGACAGGTGAACGTGTTCGGCGATCTGCTTGATGGCCAGGCCCTTGACGACTTCACGGAGAATTTCCAGTTCGCGCCGGGTGAGTTGTTCGCCGAGCTGCTCGATACCGGCTCTGAATTCAGCTTCCAGTTGGTCATCGAGACGTTGCTGTTCGGTCACAAAACGTTCCAGGATGTGCCGATCGACCCAGTATTTGCCGAGTAGTACTTGCTCAAGCGCGCGTCGGATGTGGTCAGCATCGGCATTGTCATTGATATAACCCCAATACCGGCTCTGACCAGTTTGTAGAGATGGTTGTCGTCCATCGCCTTACCGAACAGCAAAATGGGGGTATCCGGCGCCTGGTGCTGAACTTCGCCCATAAAGGCTTCCAGGGTTTGCGGCAGGCTTTCGTGCTGGATGAGTAGGGCGTCGGGCCGCGCCGCGACAAGCTTTTCCAGACAGTCTTCTTCGGGTTTGAGGCAGGCGACCAGCGTGCTTTTGTGCTGGGCTTCCAGAATGCCGGCCAGACCGGCTACCGATAGATTCGATTCGCCGACAATGACTAAGCGGGTCGTGGTCGCTGTCAGCGATTGAGTATGGATGCCACCGTCGTGCCGGGGAGTCGGCTGAAAACGCTGATTAACTCGATTTAGTTGGGTGGTTGCCATCATTGCGCTCCGCTCTTTTCACAATTGCGTGATGAAGGAGCCATGAGCAAATATAAGGCCAATCGAATAAATATACTGATATACATGCGGTTAGCTGGATGCTGGGTCAGCTTTCAGGGACAAACGGTTGTCTACAGGATGAGTGATAAAATTACCGACACCTCCCAGCGTAGAGGGTGGAGAAAACGGATCGAAATCAATGACAAAAAGAACGTGGAACGGCCGGTCGATGGGTTAAAGCATTCAGGCATGGCTGCCTATCAATTTGTTTAACCAGCATAATATTGAAAATCCTGCGAATGTTGCAAAGTTTTAGGACTGTTTAGTTTTCCAACATCAAATGAAGCTTTTATGACTTTCTGTCATGTCAACATGACAATCGTTTAGGAAAACTCCGGTTGATTCATTTTCCGTCATCCCTGATACCGGTTGGTCGCAACTCGACTCAATACAAATGCAATTCATGTACCAGACAGACTCAAGAAGCGGGTGCGCCGTGTCGAAACACTGGCATGGTGCGTGCGTTTTCAAAAGGTGGGGTCTTAACCGGCTGCCTGTTGGCGGCGATGCTGTTGAGCGGCGCGGCCGCGGCGCGTGTGCAGACCTTCCAGTCCAGCTGGGAGAAGTCCCACTGGCGGGTTGACACCGAACCCGGCCGTTGTGCCTTGACGCACGATATTCCCCGCTTTGGGCGGGCGCGCTTTGAGCAGCGTTCCGGCAAGCGTTTGGCGTTTGCCCTGCATGTCGACCAGCCGCCGGTCAGAGACCAGAGTGCCCATATTGTTTCCGAAGCTCCACCCTGGAAGCATCAGGCCGCCGCCACGCCGCTCGGCGAGTTTCACCTGCAGCAGGGCAAAACACCGATGCGGCTGCCGCGCGACCAGGCGTTGCGGCTTTACTACGAACTGGAGCAGGGCATGAAGCCGGTGATCGAATTTGCCGATTGGGGGGACGGTCGGGACCAGGTGCAGGTGGCGTTGTCGCCGGTACGCTTCCGCGAGGCGCTACCGGAATTTCTCACCTGTACCGCCGGCCTCATCTACCTGGACTTCGAGCCGCTGGGCGAGAAGAAGGTCTATTTCAGCACCGACAGCGATCACCTGAGCCGTGCGACGCGGCGGGTACTGGAAGTCGTGGCACGTGACTATCGCAGGCAACGAAATTTCCGCATCGTGCTAGGTGGGTACGCCGACGAACGTGGCACCAGTGACTACAATATGCAACTGTCCCGCCGCCGCGCCGCCATGGTGGCGCGTTACTTACGCTCGCGCGGTGTACCGGGCAAGGTCATCGAGTCACGCTATTTTGGCGAAAGCCAGCCGCAGATACCGAAAAGCAACCAAAAGGCCTGGTCGCGCAATCGCCGCGTCACCATTTGGCTGGCGAACAAACAGTCCTGAATCAGAGCTTCCCTGGCCCGCGTCCGACCGAGTGGTCAGGATGCCGGTTTTGCGGGTGCTTTTTCAACCGGTGCGGCCGCGCCGTCATTCATGATCTTGACGCTGATAATCTCGACCGTCTGCAGCGGCACATCACTTCTGAATGGACCGCGCGGGCCGGTTTTGACATTGGCGATGGCGTCCACGACCGCCATACCGTCGGTGACTTTTCCGAACACGGTATAGCCCCAGCCGCGCATGTCTTTACTCTTGTAGTTGAGAAAAACATTATCCGCCGTGTTGATAAAAAACTGATTCGTGGCGGAATGCGGGTCGCCGGTGCGTGCCATGGCAATAGTGCCGCGCTGATTTTTCAGGCCGTTGTCCGCTTCGTTTTTAATCGGCGGGTATTTGGTGGGACGTTTTTGCAGGTCTGCGGTAAAACCGCCGCCCTGGTTCATGAATCCTTTGATGACGCGATGAAAAATAGTCCCGTCGTAGGCCCCATCATTGACATAGCGCAAAAAGTTTTTCACCGTGACGGGCGCTTGCTCGGGGTAGAGTTCGATAGTCATGTCACCCTTTGATGTTGTCATCTTGACCTTGGGGTTTTCGGCAGCGGTCACGGTGCTGATGGTGCTCAGCAGCAGGGCGGCAATAGGTAAAAAAAAGTGTTTCATGGTTGGATTCCGGTTGTTGTGAGTAGGGCTAAGGCACTGGCCCGACGGGTGTGCCGCGCAAGATATTATTCCTTTACCGGCCGTTTGGCGAGTTTGCGCTGCAGGGTGCGCCGGTGCATGCGGAGTTTGCGCGCGGCGGCGGAAATATTTCCGTCGCATTCGTTCAATACTTTCTGCAGGTGTTCCCACTCCAGACGTTTGACAGTCAAAGGGTTATCCGCCAACGGGATGTCGGCATCGCCTTCCGGTTTGTGCAGCGCGGCAAGAATTTCATCGGCGTCGGCCGGCTTGGTCAGGTAGTGTACGGCGCCCAGTTTGATGGCTTCGACGGCAGTGGCGACGCTGGCGTAGCCGGTAAGCATGACGATGCGGGTATTTTCATCCAGGGCGTGCAGGGCCTCGACCATCTTCAAGCCGGAATTCTGGCCGATGCGCAAATCGATGACGGCATACTCCGGTTCACTTTCCTGTGCCTTACGAATACCGCTGGCCATATTGCCGGCAACGACAACCGAGTAGCCCCGGTCGGTAAAGGCGTCAGCCAGAACTTCACAAAAGACCTTGTCGTCATCGACAATCAGTACAGACGGTTGTGTGTCATCAGCCCGCATCATTCGTTCCGGGAGCTGGCATCAATGGAATGCGGATATGGCAGTGCGTGCCCCCGCCGGGGCGGTCGGTGAGCGTAATGTCACCGCCCAGGCGTTGAATAGTCGCGTGGGCGAGAAACAGGCCGAGACCGAGACCGAATTCCTTGTCGCTGGTTTTCGGCATGCCAGCCTGTGCACGCAGGTGTGGCCCCACTCCTGGACCGCGATCGAGTATATCAATATAAAGTTCAGCTGTGTTCCAGGAGGCTTTCAGGGTCAGGTTTTGCGTTGAGGCATCGGCGGCATTGTTGAGCAAATTAATCAACGCCTGAACCAGGGTCTGTTCATTGATAATGCGCGTATCCGGGTCGCCGGGTTCTATCTCAAGCGACAGCGTGGCTTCGACGCGTTGTTCTCGCCAGCGTTCGACAAGCCGGGTGATAAAGGTGTGCACGGCCAGCGGTCCGCCGCCTTCGGCCCGTACTTCGCCGGTCGACGCTGAAATGGTGGATAGCGCCTCTTTACAGCGTCCGATCTGGTCTTTGAGAATACGTAGTTTGCGTTGCATTGGTGCTGCCACGTTTGCGCGTTCAAGCTCGCCGGCAATCACGGCCATGGTGGCCAGCGGGGTGCCTAGTTCGTGGGCCGCGCCCGTTGCCAGCGTGCCCAGCGCTACCAGCTTTTCGTCGCGCAGCGCTTTCTCTCTGGCGGCTGCCAGCAAGTGGTCACGTTCACGCAGTGTTCTGGCCATGCCGACCACAAACCAGGCGATCAGGCCGGCGCTCATGACGAAGCCGAACCACATGCCGAAGACATGCTGGCTGAAGCTGTCGCCATGCTGTAGACGGACATTTTCACCGAGAGGAATGTAATAGCGCATCAACAGGCTGTAACAGACTGTCGACAATGCGGCAATCAGCCAGGTGGCGGGTGCTGACAGGACGGTGGCGGCAATAATTAAAGGAATAAGAAACAACCAGGCGAAAGGATTGGTCGCGCCGCCGGCAAAATACAGTATACCGGCAATGGCGGAAACATCGATACAAAGCTGGTAGAGAAACCCACGGTCGGTGATCCGTGCGCCACGGTGAACCTGCCGCCAGGTCCAAATGTTGACCAGTGTCAGCAGGCCGATGATCGACAGGAGTGGTTTCAGCGGTAGTTCAATATCGAGCAGTTGATGGCTGCTGAGTATGGCAAAAAACTCACCGCCGATCATCAGGCTGCGCAAGGTGAATAGGCGTTTCAGGTTGCGTGAGCTGCTGGCTTCGGTCGGCGTAGGTACGAGCATCCGCCACATTGTAGTGCAGAT